>Ga0210085_1000946_pt1 | contig 11794 bp, 10 predicted proteins | sample China_Galinas_PW_5_FD_184866 | JGI IMG/M metagenome (GOLD analysis project Ga0210085, IMG submission 184866) | Wetland microbial communities from San Francisco Bay, California, USA, that impact long-term carbon sequestration - China_Galinas_PWC_D1... | ecosystem: Environmental > Aquatic > Marine... | reverse complement strand
GAGAGGTTCTCGACGCCGTCTTGCGTCACCAGCAGGTCGTCCTCGATGCGCACGCCGATGCCCAGGTACTCGGCGGGCACACGGAAATCGAAGGTGCCGGCTGCCTCGTCTCGCCGCGCGATCTCCGCTCGTGCTCCGGCGGCACCCAACTCGAAGGCGAGGCGGACACGCTCCTCATCGTCGTAGGGGGCATGGGAGAGCGTGGCCACGGCGTGGTCGCGAGCGACGTATACGCCCGGCTCCACGGTGAAGGCCATGCCGGGCGCCAGCGGCCGCCCGCGGCCGGCCACGCGGGTGCTCCCGGCGTCGTGCACATCGATGCCCAGCCAGTGGCCGGTGCCGTGGAAGTAGAACTGGCGGTACCAACCCTTGGCCACGACCTCCTCGGCCGGGCCAGGCAGGAGACCGAGCTCCACCAGCCCCTCGCTCAGCACCTGCACCGCGCGGGTGTGCATCTCGCTGAAGGGCAACCCCGGCCGGCCCTGCTCGATGACCGCGCGCTGGGCCCGCAGGACCAGCTCGTAGATCGCACGCTGGGGCCCGCTGAACCGTCCGCTCACGGGGAATGTGCGCGTGATGTCAGCGGTCAGGTGGGCGGATTCGGCGGCCGCATCGATGAGCAGCAGGTCGCCCTCGACGAGCGGCTGGTCGTTCTCGACGTAGTGGAGGATGCAGGCGTTGTCGCCGCTGGCCACGATCGAGCCGTAGCCCACGCGCTCAGCGCCCATCACGCGGAAGACGTACTCGAGCACCGCCTGCACCTGCCGCTCGGTGCGGCCCGGTGCTGCGAAGCGCATGGCCTCGTCGTGGGCGCGGGCACTGATGCGGCAGGCCTCGCGCAGGGCCTCGATCTCAGCGGATGACTTGACCAGTCGCAGCTCGTGCAGGACCTCGCGAACGTCCACCATCTCGACAGGCACGCCCACGCCACTGCGGGCAGCATAGCCGCGGACCGCTCGCACCGCCCCCAGCACGACGTCGTCGATGGGTCCGCCCATCACGTAGCCGACCGTGCGTCGGTCGACCAGGCGCAACCGCAGCCAGTCGGGCAGCTCGGAGATGGGGTGAGCGGCATCGGCACCGTAGCGGTCCAGCGCACCTTCCACCCCGGCACGCAGGCCCGTCCAGGCTTCCGCCGCCCGATCGCGCGGACGGACGAAGAGCGTGAACGGCTCGTCGGAGCTGGCGTCGAACACGGCCACCGCGTCTGGTTCGGAGAAGCCGGTCAGGAAGTGGAAGTCGGAATCCTGGCGAAAGGGGTGGCTGACGTCGTCGTTGCGGATCTGCTCGCGTGCCGCCGGCACGATCGCCAGCGTCTGCCCGAGCAGGGCCAGGAAGCTCGCGCGACGGGCAGCGTATCGGTCGCTGTTCATGCCCTCGAGCCTAGCGTGCGAGGAAGTCAGCTGGGGGCTGCAGGCGAGAGGGCGGTCTCGGGGGACGTTTCGTCCTCGTCCGGCTCACGCCGCGGCACGCGCGTGAAGAGGAGGGCGGCCAGGGCCACGCCGGCGGCCACGAGCAGCCCGGTCTTGAGGGCCATCAGCTGCGACGCGGCGTAGTTCTCCACCAGGGCCACACCCTCGTCGGGCGGGATGCTGGAGGCAGCCACGGCGACCGCCACGTCGTCGGCGGACCAGAATTCGACGGACCCATCGAGGGCGGTCGCCACGCCGGCCGTGACCTCGGAGCTGATGCGCTCGTCCTCGGCGACGGTGCTGAAGAAGTTGGTGCTGAGGCCGAAGATGACCACCGCTCCGATGAGGGCGACACCCAGCGACGAGCCCAGCTGCTGCGAGGTGTACTGCAGGCCACCAGCCTCGCTACGCCCCGAAGCGTCCACCGACGATTGCACCACGTTGCCCAGCTGGGAGGCGAGCAGGCCCATGCCCACGCCGAGCAGGGCCATGGCCAGGCCGAAGACGAACCCGGCCAACTCGGGCTCGATGGCCGCCATGAGCACCACGATGGCCACCGCATCGATGATGAGGCCGGCGCGGACGATGCCGCGGACGCTGAAGCGGGCTCCCAGCCGGGCGCCGAGGGCCGAGGTCACGAACATGGCGATGCTCACCGGCAGCATGCGGATGCCGGTGTCGAGCGCATCGAACCCGAGCACCAGCTGCAGGTACAGGGGCACCACGAAGAAGATGCCCATGAGCACGAGGTTCTGCGCCAGCAGGTTTCCCAGTCCAGCGCGCAGGGTGACGATGCGGAGGAGGCCCAGGTGGACGAGCGGATCCTGGCCCAGCGCCTCACGCCGACGAGACCAGCGTACGAAGGCGTAGAGCAGGACCACGCCCGCGCCGATGATGAATGGGGTGAGCGAGAAGCCCAGCGGCTCGATCGGCGAATCCTTGGGCTGGATGAAGCCCCAGCTGCTGGACACCAGGATGCCCAGCACGACCGCCCCCAGCCCGAGCGCCGAGAGCGCCGCGCCCACGAGGTCGAGGGACGGCTTGCGTCCTTCGCGGGGGCTGTCAGCGACGTAGCGCACGAGGGCCAGGATGGCGATCACGAGGAGGACCTCGCCCACGAACACGATGCGCCAGGACAGCACGGTCGTGGCCCATCCGCCGAGGATGGGGCCGACCGCGATACCGGCCCCGGCGGTCCCGCCGATGATGGCATAGGCGGTGACACGCTCCCTGCCTTCGAAATTGCCCGCGATGAGCGCGGCCAGCGCCGGCAGCACCAGCGCCGCACCGAGGCCCTCCAGCACGGACCAGCCGAGGGCAAGGGTCAGGACCGAGCCCGAGATGGCGGTCAGGGCCGAACCGCTGGCATAGATGACCAGGCCGATGACGAAGGCCCGCTTGCGCTCGATGATGTCGCCGATCTTGCCGCCCGTGAGCATGAACATGGCCATGACCAGCGTGTAGAGGGTGATGACGCCCTGGATGGTCGTGACGGTGGTGTCGAAGTCCTCGACCAGCTGGCTGATGGCCACGTTCATGACCGCCTGGTCGAGGACCATCACGAACTGGGCCAGCGCGAGGGCGGCGAGCGGCAGCCAGCGGTTCAGCGGGTCGTCCTCCCTGTGGCCGCGGGTCGCGGCCCGAGGCCGCAAGCATAGCCACTGAATACGGCGCCGGGTCCGTGCGTAGGGACAGATATGGGGAGTACCGTCCTGAACGTCATGAGCAGCTCGCCACCGTTGACCACCGCGACCCTGGTCGTGCGGGCCCGTGAGGGCGAGGCCGAGGCGCGCCAGGAGCTGGCCCGCGAAGCTGGCCGCACCGCCTACGTGTTCGCGCTGCAGCTCAGCGGCCGCCCTGACGTGGCCCGGGACGTGGCCCAGGAGAGCCTGGTGCGCCTGTTCGACCGACTCGATCGCTTCGATCCGGGCCGGCCGCTCGAGCCCTGGCTCTTCACCATCGTGCGCAACCAGGTGCGCGATCACGCGCGGCGCGAACGGGTGCGTCGCCACGAGTCGCTCGATGCGTGGCTCGAGGGCGGAGGCCAGCGGGCGGCGAGTGCCGCCACCGACCCGGCGGCGCTGGCCGAGCAGGCGGAGTTGGCGCGGCGCATCTGGAAGGCGGTCTCGGGCCTGTCCACGGCCCACCGCGAGATCGTGGTGCTGCGCGATTACCACGACCTGTCATACCGCGAGATCGCCGCGGTGCTCTCCATTCCCGAGGGCACGGTGATGTCGCGGCTGCACGCCGCGCGGATGCGACTGCGCGAGGAGTTGAGGGGCGAGCGATGAGCCAGACCGAGCACGGCTTCGACGAAGCCCTCATCAGCGGCTATCTCGACGGCGAGCTGACGCAGGGCGAGGCACAGCGGGTGGAGGTCCATCTGCAGGACTGCCCGCGCTGCCGCGCGCTGGCCGATGAGCTTGCGAGCACGAAGGAGGCGACCATGTCATCAGAGTTCCGCATCCCGGACGACGGCTGGGACGAGGCGCCACGCAGCGGCCTTTCCCGGACGCTGCGCAACCTGGGCCTGGCCGTCGGCCTGCTCTGGCTCGTGGGCCTGGGCATGTGGCTCATGTGGGAGGTGGCCCAGGACCCCGAGGCGATCATGGGCCTGTTCCTCGTCGGCGGGATCCTCGTGGCCGCCGCACTCCTGCTCGCTTCGGCCATCATCGACCGTCGCCGTTCCATGAAGCATGACCGCTACCGGAGGATCCAGAAGTGATCGTCGTCACCACCGAGAACATCCCCGGCTACCGCGTCACCCGCGTGGTCGGCCTGGTGAGGGGCAACACGATCCGTGCCCGCAATCTGGGTCGCGACATCATGGCCGGCTTCCGCAACATGGTCGGCGGCGAGATCTCCGAGTACACCAAGCTCATGGGCGAGTCTCGTGAGCAGGCCATCGACCGCATGGTGGCGGAGGCTGAGAGCCTCGGGGCCAACGCGGTGGTGATGATGCGCATGACCACCGCGGAGGTGATGTCCGGAGCATCAGAGCTGCTGGCCTACGGCACGGCCGTGGTGGTCGAGCCCGACCAACCCCGCTAGGCGCTCGGCTTCCCGGCGGTCAGGGCGGGCTCCCACGGGGCCGGCGGACGACCTATCCTGAGGCCTCCTGACCGTCGCAGCCTGAGGTAGAACGTGCGAACCGCGGAGGCCGTGCTAAGCGCGCTGCGCGGCGCGGGCGCGCAGGAGATCTTCGGCATCCCCGGCGACTTCGCCCTGCCCTTCTTCGAGGTCATCGAGCGGGCCGCCACGCTACCCCTCTACACGCTCAGCCACGAGCCGGCGGTCGGGTTCGCCGCCGACGCCGCGGTCCGCTTCCACGGCGGGGTGGGAGTCGCCGCCATCACCTACGGGGCCGGCGCCTTCAACCTGGTCAACCCCATCGCCGGAGCCTATGCCGAACGCTCCCCCGTGGTCGTGCTCTCCGGGGCACCATCGCGCGCCGAGCGGTCCCGCGGCCTGCTCGTTCACCATCAGGCCAGGACCCTCCAGTCACAGCTCAACGTCTATCGCGAGATCACCTGCGATCAGGCGGTGCTGGACGACCCCGCGACCGCGGCCGAGGCCATCGCGCGCGTCCTGCGCTCCGCCCGTGAGCACTCGCAGCCGGTGTACCTGGAGATCCCGCGCGACATGGTGGGCGTCGAGATCGGGATGGTGCCGGCCTTGCCGCCGTCGCCGGTCGATCCTGACGCGGTGGGCGCGGCTGCGGACGAAGTGCTGGCCCGGCTGGCCGCAGCCCGCTCGCCGGTCCTGCTCGTGGATGCCGAGATCCGTCGCTATGGGACCGAGGCGGAAGTGGCCGAGCTGGCCCATCGACTGGGCATCCCGGTGGTCACCACCTTCATGGGTCGGGGCCTGCTGGCGGACGCCCCGAACCCGCCGGTCGGCACCTACATCGGCGTGGCCGGCCAGCCGGAGATCACCGAGCTGGTCGAATCGTCGGATGCCCTGTTCATGCTGGGCGTGATCCTGAGCGACACGAACTTCAGCACCGCCGCGCGCCAGATCGACCTGCGGCACGCCATCATCGCGGCCGAACGCCAGGTGCGGCTGGGCTTCCACACGTACCACGAGGTGCCCCTGCCTGACCTGGTCGCCGCCATGGCGGACAGGGCCCGTCCGAGCGGAACCCCGGCTCACTGGATCACGCCCCCGGATCCGCCGACCGGTCTGATCGCCGACGATGCACCGATCGGGCCCACCGACATCGCCACCGCCGTCAACGACATGATGCACGACCACGGTGCCATGCCCATCGCCTCGGACATGGGCGACTGCCTCTTCACGGCCATGGATATCGAGCACACCGCCCTCGCCGCACCCGGCTACTACGCGGGCATGGGCTTCGGCGTGCCAGCCGGGTTGGGCGTCCAGGCAGCGACCGGGGAGCGACCGCTCATCCTGGTCGGTGACGGCGCCTTCCAGATGACCGGCTGGGAGCTGGGCAACTGTCGGCGGTATGGCTGGGATCCCATCGTCATCGTCTTCAACAACGCGAGCTGGGAGATGCTGCGAGCGTTCCAGCCCGGCGCCGGCTACAACGACCTGCCGGACTGGCCCTTCGATGAGCTGGCCGGCTCGCTCGGAGGCGTCGGCATCCGTGTGCGTACCCGGCGGGAGCTGGCCGAGGCCATCGAGCAGGCGGTCGCGACCGAGGGCCGCTTCGTGCTCATCGACGTGGTCATGGAACGGGGTCGCATGTCGGATACGCTGAGCCGATTCGTGACCGGCTTCGAGCGCCAGCGCTCGGCGGCCGCCGGGGGATCCTGACGCCGGGGCACGGCGTCAAGGCGTCTCAGCCGCCCCGGCGACCGAAGGAGCCGTCCGGCATGCGCACGGCCCGGACCCGGTGTTTCTCGCCGTGCCGCTCGCGGCCGGTCGGTCGTGGGGCATCCGCGAGGACGTAGGAGATGCGGCTGCCAGCCGACACCCGCGACCCAGCGCGAGGTCGCGTGCGGACGATGTGGCCTTCCGGCACCTTGTCCGACTTGCGCACCACTCGGCGCGTGCTGACGAAGCCGGCTGCGCGCAACACGGCGAGGGCGTCGTCCTCGCTGCGCCCGCGGACATCCGGCACGCGCACGTGCGGACGCACCCCTACGGTCAACGACACACTCGCGTCGCGCCCCGGCGCGGACCCGGCCGCGGGCTCCTGCTCGAGCACCCGGCCCCACTCGTCCTCGCCGGAGATCCGTTCCAGCGCCTCGACGTGGAGCCCGATCAGGCGCGCCTGGCGTCGAGCCTCCATCAGCGACAGACCGACGAGATCAGGCGTCGCGGCCGGAGCCATCTTCGTCCCGGCCAGCCGGCCCTCATCCGTGCTCGCTTCAGCAGGTTCGCTCGGCTGGCTGCCGAGGACGGGATCGGGGCTGCGCCACATGGAGCGTGACCTCATCGAGGTCGACCCCGGCCGGGCTCACATGGCCGCGGTCACGGGGTCGATGTGGAGGGATTCTTGCGCGCCTCCATCCGGCCCTGTCAATCGGACATGGATGAAGAATCCATAACCGACGACACAGCGTCACGCCCACAGGCGAGCGCGCTCGTTCGCCCGCGGCGCCGGTAGGCAGGTCGCGGCATGGTCAGTACCATGCGCGGGCGACCACACAGCGGAGGCCCACATGACCGTACAGTCCGACCGCCAGGCCTGGGAACGGCTGCGCGAGCTCGCGGCGGCCGATGATCGCACCGGACTGGATGCGGCCATCGGAGCGATGGAGCCGACCGAGGCCGTCCGAGCCATCCTGCGCCTGGAGCCCGAAGACCAGCAGGCGCTGTTGACGACGCTCTCGCCGCCGGAGGCGGCCGACCTGCTGGAGGACGCACCGGACGAACAGGCGGCTGACCTCATCGAGCAGCTGCCCCCGGATGAGGCCGCCGCCATCGTCACCGCGATGCAGAGCGATGAGCAGGCCGACCTCATCGCCGACCTGCGCCCGGCCGAAGCTGACGCCATCCTGCGCCAGATGGAACCCGGCGTGGCCAGCGAGGTCCGGGCCATGGCCGACTATGCCGACGACGTCGCGGGCGGCCTGATGATCACCGAGTTCCTTGCCGTCGGCGAGACGCAGACCGTGGGCCAGACGCTCGATCAGCTCGTGGTCAACGCAGAGGACAGCGACGACCACTTCAGCCGCTACGTCTACGTCCTCAGCCCGCTGGGGCGGCTGGTGGGGGTAGCCGCCGTGAGCGAGTTGGCACCGATCCCGCGCAGCCGGCCGGTGGCCGATCGCATGGTGCCACCGCTGTTCACGAGCCCCAACACCGGGCTCGACCAGCTGCGCGAGTTCTTCGAGGCTCACCCCATCGCGGCCGTGCCCGTGGTGGACCAGCGGGGCCGGCTGCTGGGGGTCACCCGGCGCACCGCGGTGCTCGATGCCCTCGCCGCTCGGCGCGAGCGGGAGATGCTGCGCATGCGCGGCATCGTCGGCGGAGAGGAAGTGCGCTCGCTGCCCACCACCACCCGCTCGCGGCGTCGCCTCAGCTGGCTCTCGATCAACATCGGTCTCAACATCGTCGCCGCCAGCGTCATCGCGCTCTTCATCGACACCCTCGACCAGGTCATCGCCCTGGCCGTCTTCCTGCCCATCATCAGCGACATGTCCGGCGCCAGCGGCAACCAGGCCGTGGCCGTGAGCATGCGCGAGCTCTCGCTCGGCCTGGTCAAGCCCTACGAGGTCGGACGCGTCTGGCTCAAGGAGATCTCGGTCGGCATCATCAACGGCCTGGCCCTGGGCCTGCTCATCGGGATCGTGGCCATCGTGTGGGCTGGCAATCCCTGGCTCGGCCTGGTGGTGGGACTGACGCTGGCGCTCAACACGATGATCGCGGTCTCCATCGGCGGGACCGTGCCCCTGGCCCTGCGCCGCTTCGGCGTGGACCCGGCCGTCGCCTCTGGCCCCATCCTGACCACGGTCACCGACATCTGCGGCTTCTTCCTCGCGCTCTCCTTCGCCACCCTGCTGCTGACACAGCTGACCTGACAAGGCGTTACGCTCGCCGCACATGCCCAAACCTCCGTCGAGACCTCGGACGACCATCGGCTGGCGCGAGTGGATCGCCCTGCCCGACTGGGGCGTGCCGTCCGTGAAGGCCAAGATCGATACCGGCGCGCGCACGTCTGCGCTGCACGCCTTCGACATCGAGACCATCGAACGCGAGGGTGTGACCCATGCCCGCTTCGCCATCCACCCCTGGCAGGATTCGAGCGAAGACGTGGTCGTGGTCGAGGCGCCGCTGCTGGACCGACGGGCCGTGCGCAGCTCATCGGGCGCGACGCGCCTGCGACCGGTGGTCATGGCCACCGTCGAGCTGGCCGGCCGGCGCGTCCCCATCGAAGTGACCCTCACCCGCCGCGACGAGATGGGCTTCCGCATGCTCATCGGGCGCCAGGCCCTGCGGCGACGCTTCGTGGTCGATCCCGCACGGTCCTACCTCGGTGGACGGCCACCGCGGTCGGTGCGGGCACGGAACCGAGGTCGGGCATGACGCCTCGCGCCCGCCGAGCCGCGTTCGAATTCGCCGGGCAGTCGGTGCCCGCGGGCCGCTCGGCCGTGGCGGAGGTACCCATCCCGCGGCTCGTGACGGGGGCCCAGATCTCCCTGCCCGTGCGCGTCTTCCACGGTCGCGGGGAGGGACCGGTGATGTGGGTCAGTGCCGCTATCCATGGCGATGAGATCGGTGGCGTGGAGATCATCCGCCGGGTCAGCAGCCGCCTCGATCCCCGACGCCTGCGCGGGACCGTCCTCTTCGTGCCCATCGTCAACGTCCACGGCTTCCTCACCGGCGACCGCTATCTGCCCGACCGGCGGGACCTCAACCGCTCGTTCCCGGGTTCCCCGAACGGCTCCCTGGCCAGCCGCGTGGCCTCGACCTTCATGCGCGAGATCGTGGGCCGCTGCGAGATCGGGATCGACCTGCACACGGGCTCCGACCATCGCACCAACCTGCCGCAGATCCGGGGCGACCTCGACGATCCGCACACCCTGGAGCTGGCCCGGGCGTTCGGGGCACCGGTCATCCTGCAGGCCGGCTTACGCGACGGCTCGCTGCGGACCGCCGCCACCGACGCCGGCGTGACCCTGCTCCTCTTCGAGGGCGGGGAGGCCTGGCGCTTCGACGAGGACGTCATCGTGGCCGGTACCAGTGGCACGCTGCGCGTGCTGGCCTACCTCGACATGATCGACGGTGATGAGGCACCCTCTACCCGGCAACCGATCGAGAGTCGGCGCAGCAGCTGGATCCGGGCACGTGGGAGCGGTATCGCCCTCATCTCGGCCCAGCTCGGGCAGGCCGTGCGCAAGGGCGAGCAGCTGGCCATCATCCACGACTCGCTGGGCCGGCGACTCGGTCGCGTGCGCGCCCCCATGGATGGGGTCGTCATCGGCCTGACGCAACACCCCCTCGTCCTGCAGGGTGACGCACTCATCCACATCGCAGCCACGGAGACGCCATGAAGGTCGCGATCCTCTCTCGTTCGCCGGGCGCCTACAGCACGCAGCGGCTCAAGGCCGCTGCCATCGACCGTGGACACCGCTGCCTCGTGCTGGACACGATGCGCTTCGCCATCGACCTCTCGGCCGGCGATCCCGACCTGCAGTACCGCGGCAAGCCGCTCTCGGACTACGACGCGGTGGTGCCCCGAGTCGGGGCCTCGGTGACCTACTTCGGGGCCGCGGTCGTCCGCCAGTTCGAGCAGATGGACGTGTATACGCCGACACCGGCTAACGGCATCACCAACTCGCGCGACAAGCTGCGAGCCATCCAGATCCTGTCCCGGCACGACATCGGCATGCCCGCCACCGCCTTCGTGCGCAACCGGGCGGACGTGCGCCCAGCCATCGAGCGCGTCGGTGGTGCGCCCGTGGTCATCAAGCTGCTCGAAGGGACGCAGGGCATCGGCGTGATTCTGGCTCCCAGCAACCGCGTGGCCGAGGCCATCGTGGAGACGCTCCACAGCACCCACCAGAACGTGCTCATCCAGCAGTTCGTGGCCGAATCCAAGGGGCGTGACATCCGCGCGCTCGTGGTGGGCGATCGCGTGGTCGCCGCCATGCGGCGCGTGGCGCAGGGAGACGAGTTCCGCTCCAACGTCCATCGCGGCGGCAAGACCGAGGCCCTCTCCATCAGCACCGAGTACGAGCGCACCGCCGTCCGAGCGGCCCAGATCATGGGCCTGCGGGTAGCGGGCGTGGACATGCTGGAGGGCGCTGATGGCCCGCTCGTGATGGAGGTCAACTCCTCGCCCGGCCTGGAGGGGATCGAGACCGCTACGGGACTCGACGTGGCCGGCGCCATCATCGACTACGTGGCCAACCAGGTCGCCTTCCCCGAGCTCGACGTACGCCAGCGGCTCTCTGTCAGCACCGGTTATGGCGTGGCCGAGCTGCTGGTGCGCGAAGATGCGGAGCTGGTGGGCACGACCATCCGCGACTCCGGGCTGCGCGATCGCGATATCACCGTCCTCACCCTCCACCGTGGCACCGAGGTCATCCCCAACCCGCGCGAGACCCGCGAGCTGGAGCCGAACGACCGCTTGCTCTGCTTCGGCCGCCTCGAGGCCATGCGCGACATGATCCCCGCGCGCAAGCGACGGCGAGCCCGCGTGCGCAAGCTGCCGGAGGATCCCCTCGCGGGCGGCGAACCGCCGAGCTCCGATACGAGCGCGACCAACTAGCTGACAAGAGGAGGAGTGGGCATGAGCACGGACATCGGCTTCGGGATCTGCATCCCCAACTTCCGACGGGGCAGCGGCCCCGAGACCATGCTGGCCGCGACCCAGGCGGCGGAACGACTGGGCTGGCACTGCGCGCTCGCAACCGATCACATCCTCGTCGACAGCGCCGCGCGCGGCTCCGACTATCGGCACATCCACGAGGCGCTGATGAGCATCGCCTGGCTGGCCGGCCAGACGACCACCATCCGGCTGGGGACGAGCGTGCTGGTGGTGCCCATGCGCAGCGCGATGGTGCTGGCCAAGGAGCTGGCCACCGTCGACACCCTGAGCGACGGGCGACTCATCGCCGGTGTCGGCATCGGCTGGAACGAGACCGAGTTCCAGAGTGTGGGCGCGGGCGGTCGCTTCCACCAGCGAGGTGCGTTCCTGGAGGAGACGATCGAGCTCTGGCGCTACCTCTGGGGCGGGGGCGAGGGTCCCTACCGGGGTCGCTTCGACGGCTTCGAGGAAGGCTTCTTCGGTCCATTGCCGCCGCAGGGCGCCGAGCTGCCGATCTGGATCGGCGCCACCGCCGAGGCCGCGCTGCGGCGAGCCGGCCGGATCGCCGACGGCTATCACTGCACCGGTGGTGATCCTGCCAGCCTGCGCGAGCGGGCGAGCGTCGTGGGCGCGTCCGCCGACGAGGCGGGACGTG
>Ga0210085_1000945_pt1 | contig 11797 bp, 11 predicted proteins | sample China_Galinas_PW_5_FD_184866 | JGI IMG/M metagenome (GOLD analysis project Ga0210085, IMG submission 184866) | Wetland microbial communities from San Francisco Bay, California, USA, that impact long-term carbon sequestration - China_Galinas_PWC_D1... | ecosystem: Environmental > Aquatic > Marine... | reverse complement strand
GGGTTCCCCTAATATCGTTTCTACTGATGAGGAACGACGGGAAGTCTGGATTTACGACAAAGTAGCCACCGATTATGTGCAGTCCAGCAGCAGTGGCGGCGTCTCCGCTCTTATACTGGGGATCGGTAGCGCTGTAGGGGGTCTGGGCGGCGGAAACTACAGCAGTAGCGCAGGTGCGTCTTCGCGTTCTCAACGCACACTGACGATCATAATTAAGTATGACAAGGAAGGTAAAGTACGGGATTTTGCCTACCATACATCTAAATTTTAGCTGCCATGGTAACGTCTATGACTGAGTCTCGGTTTGTGTGGTGGCGTACGGCCTTACTATTTGTCTGTCTGTCGGTTCTATCCGGCTGCGCAAGCGTTCCAAAGGATGCGTTTAAATTATCTCCGACATCGCTCGAAGATAGGCAGCTTCAAAGTCGAAAGTTTCCGACGCTCGATAACAAGCTGCTGCTCTCCGCTGGCGCAGGCGTCCTGCAGGATATGGGTTACACCATCGATGAATCAAATACCAGTCTTGGTGTGTTAACAGCATCCAAGCAAGCAGATGCAAAAAATGCAGGACAGATTGCCGGAGCCATCGCCTTGGCTCTCTTAACTGGCACCGTTACACCAACGGATAAAGAACAAAAAATAAGAATTTGCCTTGTGCTTCAGGAAGCACTTGACGATCCTACGTCCTCGGTTGCCCGTATCACAATTCAGAGGGTGGTATGGAATACGCAAGGAAATATAACCCGGGTGGAAAGTATCAATGCACCGGAACTGTATCAGGCGTTCTACGATAAACTTTCTAAGGCGACATTCTTAGAGGCTAACCAAATATGAGGATGAATAGATACGCACTGGCATTGATTGTGTTCATGATGCTGTTAGGAGGTTGTGCCTCACAGAATTCGCATGTGATGGAAGGAGGTAGCGCCGTTGAACTTCGCAGTTTTCAAACCCGAGTGTTTGATACTACCGACAAACATAAAATGATGCGCACAATAATCGCGGTGCTGCAAGATTTGGGCTTTATCATCGACAAGACTGATGAGGACCTTGGTATGGTGACTGGCACCAAGTTGAGCGGCTATCAGATTCGCATGACCGTTATTGTGCAACCCCGGGGTGAAAAACAGCTATCCGTAAGGGCAAGCGCCATTTACAACAATAAGCCAATTGAAGACCCAATGCCTTACCAGGATTTCTTTGTTGCCTTGGAAAAAGGTATTTTCCTAACGGCTCAGAAAATCGACTAAGCAATCACTATTTAATCTGAACGGAACCTTAGTAGCTCGCACCGTAAAGCAGCCAATTCGAAAAAGGCGATAGCCCGCTGATTACGTTATAGGGGGGGTGCACTATGCCGCGCCCCTCACCGGGGAAAACATGATGAGGTGACCCCGAACGGACAGCCCCCTATGGATTACACCCGGGAATCCCCCGCTCTCGATGCCATAAGGCTATGATTACCAAGGGAGATGGTGGGCCCGCCAGGACTCGAACCTGGGACCAAGGGATTATGAGTCCCCTGCTCTAACCAACTGAGCTACAGGCCCTAATGCATGCTGCGCGGAAGAGAGTATAGCCGGGCGGCGAATGGCAACCAACCGCGTGGAGGCTGTCCGCCGCTTGCGCTTGCGGCGGTTATTCAATCTCCAGGAAGCTGCGCAAGGGTTCCGACCGGGTGGGATGACGCAGTTTGCGCAGCGCCTTGGCCTCGATCTGGCGGATCCGCTCGCGCGTGACGTCGAATTGCTTGCCGACTTCTTCCAGCGTGTGGTCGGTGTTCATATCGATGCCAAAGCGCATGCGCAGCACTTTCGCCTCGCGCGGTGTCAGGCCGGAGAGCACATCCTGCGTGGCTTCCTTGAGGCCTTCCATCGAGGCGGAGTCGATCGGCGAGGCGATGTTGATGTCCTCGATGAAGTCTCCGAGATGCGAGTCTTCGTCATCGCCGATCGGCGTCTCCATGGAGATCGGTTCCTTGGCGATCTTCAGCACCTTGCGCACCTTGTCTTCTGGCATGTCCATGCGCTCGGCCAGCTCCTCGGGGGTCGGTTCACGGCCGATTTCCTGCAGCATCTGGCGCGAAATGCGGTTGAGCTTGTTGATGGTCTCGATCATGTGCACCGGTATACGGATGGTGCGCGCCTGGTCGGCGATTGACCGGGTGATGGCCTGGCGTATCCACCAGGTCGCATAGGTCGAGAACTTGTAGCCGCGCCGGTACTCGAACTTGTCCACGGCCTTCATCAGGCCGATATTGCCTTCCTGGATCAGGTCCAGGAACTGCAGGCCGCGATTGGTGTATTTCTTCGCAATCGAGATCACCAGGCGCAGGTTGGCCTCCACCATTTCCTTCTTGGCGCGGCGCGCCTTGGCCTCGCCGATGGACATGCGCCGGTTGATGTCCTTGACCTCGGCGATGGACAGGTGGGCTTCACTCTGGATCAGGTTCAGCTTGTACTGTATCCGCTGGATGTCATCACGATACTGCGCCAGCTGTGCTGAGTACTTGTGATTGCCCTTGATCTGCCTGTCTACCCAGTCCAGGTCCGTCTCGTTGTCGGGAAAAGAGGTAATGAAGTTCTTGCGTGGCATATCGGCATTTTTGATGCAGATACCCATGATGGACCGCTCGTGAGCGCGTATGCGATCGATGGTGCGCCGCAGGTTCGCAGTCAGTATCTCCACGATGCGCGGAACCAGCTTCAGCATCACGAACTGCTGTTCCATCTGGGTGCGCAGTTTCTCGATGCGCGCCTGGTTGTTGCCGCCCTTCTCGATAGCCTTTTGCAGTTGGCTGTAGGTTTTCTCCATATCGGCGAAAGCCCTGCGAGCTTCCTCCGGGTCGGGACCGGTATCGACGATGGTCGAATCATCATCATCATCGTCGTCGCCGTCGTTGATTTCGTCATTTTCAGACGACGGTGAGAGTGCTTCTTCCGGCGCAGCCGCCTGTTCATCGGCATTGGGATCGACAAAACCGCTGATGAGATCGTTCAGCCGCATATCACCGGCTACCACGCGCTCGAACGCGCGCAGCAGGGTTGCCGTGGATTCCGGGAATGACGCGAGCGCAACGATGACCTGATTGAGTCCGTCCTCGATGCGCTTGGCGATGACAATCTCGCCCTCGCGGGTAAGCAGTTCGACGGTGCCCATTTCGCGCATGTACATACGCACCGGGTCCGTGGTGCGGCCGAACTCGCTGTCCACGGTGACCAGGGTGGCCGCGGCTTCCTCGGCGGCATCATCATCGGCCGAGTGCTTGGTGCTGGCGAGCAGCAGGGAGTCCGCATCCGGGGCGACTTCATGCACCAGAATACCCATATCGTTGATCATCGCGATGATGTCCTCGATCTGCTGCGGATCGACGATCTCCTCGGGAAGATGGTCATTCACCTCGGCGTAGGTCAGGAAGCCCTGATCCTTGCCTTTTTCGATAAGGTGCTTGAGTCGGGATTGTTGAGTTTTGTCCATAGTCAGATGTAGCGGCCGTCGCTCTGCCGTCATTAAGAAGCTGAAAGGGGGCGAAATCAATCGCGCAGTATAATTAATATATGATAGTCGGCCAAGAGAAAAACAAGCCTTCTGCAGTCATTATAATGATCGCCCGGCATCCGAGGGTCGGGACTGGAGTAATGCCTTCAGCTCCTGTTTCTCCTTGTCATTCAGTGCTCTATGACGTTCCTCCTGCAATAATGCGCTGATTCGCTTCTCGGTCACCTGGCGTGCTATCTGGCTCAAATGGCCGCGAATTTCCGCCTCCAGGTCAAGTTTGTCCGTCAATGGCATCCATTGCGCCAGTTTATGCAGGTGACGCGACTCCTCGCGACCGCGCCAGTTTTCCAGTATGGCGCCGGTATTCAATCCCGGTTGCCGCTGCAGCAATTCGAGCAATTCCAGCAGCAATCTGACACCCGGCATGGCATCGGGTTCCGTGATTGCGGGGGGGGCGATTTTTTGCGCCAGTCCCGGCTTGTGCAGCAGCATGGCGATCGCTTCCCGTACCGGTGATTTACCCCCGACGCCGGTGGTATGTGCGGCGGCGGGGGTCGTCACTGCCCGGGTTTCCGCCGGCTTCTGCAGGCGATCGGCCAGATGGCTGCTGTCGGTGCGTGCGATTTGCGCCAGCCGCTCCAGCATGAGCTGGCGGAAGATGCTGTCCGGCAGTCGGGATAGCAGCGGGCGCGCCAGATCCACCAGCCGCGCGCGGCCATCGATGCTGGCCGTGTCCACCTGGCTGGAGAGGTGGTCGAAGAGAAAATCGGACAGGTGCACGGCATGCGTGATCATGTCCTCGAATTCATTCTTGCCGGTCTTGCGCACCAGGGTGTCGGGGTCCTCTCCTTCCGGCAGGAACAGGAAACGGGCTTCCCGCCCGTCACTCAGGACGGGGAGGGCGTTTTCGAGCGCCCGCCAGGCCGCGGCGCGTCCGGCACGGTCACCATCGAAGCAGAACACCACTTCGGGCACCGTGCGGTAGAGGCGCTCCAGGTGGTCGGGTGTGGTGGAGGTGCCCAGGGTTGCGACGGCGTAATTGATGTCGAACTGGGCCAGCGCCACCACATCCATATAGCCTTCCACCACCAGGATGCGCTCCAGCTGGCGCACGGTCTTGCGCGCCTCGTACAGTCCATAGAGTTCGCGGCCTTTGTGGAAAATCGATGATTCGGGGCTGTTGAGGTACTTGGGGGTGTCGTCGCCGAGGACCCGCCCACCGAAGCCGATGGTGCGGCCGCGCCGGTCGCGTATGGGGAACTGGATGCGGTCACGAAACCGGTCATAGACGCCGCTTCCATCGGGGCGCTCGATGAGCAGCCCGGTCTCCAGCAAGGCGGCACGCGATGCGGCATCCCCGCCCAGTGCCCGGGACAGGTTGTCCCAGCCGGGCGGCGCGAAGCCGATCTCGAAGCGCGCGGCGATCTCGCCGCTTAACCCGCGTTGCTTGAGATAGTCAACCGCCCGGGCTGCCTGCGGGTGGTCGCGCAGCTGCTGGCGGTAAGAGCGTGACACCTCCTCGAGCAGTGCATACAGGGGCTGCGTGGGCGACTGCGAGGCCGGACCGGCCGCCGTCTCGCGCGGTACCTCCAGGCCGGCCATATGGGCGAGGTCCTCGACGGCTTCCACAAATTCCATGTGTTCGTAGTCCATTAGAAAGCTGATGGCGCTGCCGTGGGCGCCACAGCCGAAGCAATGGTAGAACTGCTTCACCTGACTGACGGTGAACGAGGGCGTTTTTTCGTTATGGAACGGGCAGCAGGCCTTGTACTCGCGCCCGGCCTTCTTTAGCGGCACGCGGGCATCGATCACATCGACGATATCGGTGCGGGTCAGCAGCTCGTCGATGAAGGCTTGGGGAATCCGGCCGGACATGAAAACTAGGAGCCTGTCGGACTTAGGATTGATCTACTCGGCAACTGCTCCATGCGTTGCTCTACCTCCTGCATCCCTGCAGTCGTGCGCTGGCGTGAGAGCGGCCCATATTTCCCCGATTTCTCGTTGCGTAGAATGACTATGCGCCTCGAAATCGTGAAAATCTGTTCTCGCTCTCCCGCCATGCTCGCTACGATCACCTAAGTCCGACAGGCTCCTAGGGCCTGTTGACACGTGTATGGTTGTCACGACGGAGGTCATTTTTTCGCACGACAAGGCGGCGCGAGTGCCGTGTAGTCAGGCTACACACGTGAGCGCTAACGCCGGATTGTGGGAAAATGGCCCCGTCCCTTCGGGTTGCGCCTGAAATCAGTCCCTGCGGCGTTGTTCGTCGTTCATTTAGCACCACTAAACTTCGCTCCTCGCGCCTCGCCTAAAGCGCCTACTGTTGGTGCCTGGCCTGATTTCAGGCAGCAATGCGGCGATCATACAAGCGTTAACAGGTACCAGAGAAGGGAAGCGGCTTCGGGAAGGGCCCGGCGCCGCTCCGGACGATCACGCCCGGGCTAAGAGTTCAGCCACGGTGACCGGGAGCGTTGCTGCGTGCGTCCGATACTGGATGACCCGCACCGGCAGTTTTCTCAACCGAGCCGGGCCTTGATCATTGCGCTGACGGCGCCCATGTCGGCTCGACCCTGAAGACCGGGTTTCAGCAGCGCCATCACCTTGCCCATGTCCTTGATGGAGGACGCGCCGGTTTGCGCCATGGCCTCATCGATCAGGACGTTCAGTTCGCTTTCGCTCAGTGGTTCCGGCAGGTAGGTCTGGATGATGGCCAGTTCGGCGGCTTCCTGATCGACCAGGTCCGTGCGGCCGGCCTTTTCGAACTGGCTGATGGATTCGCGTCGCTGCTTGACCATCTTGTCGAGCACGATGGTGACCGCGGTATCGTCGAGATCCTTGCGTTCATCGACCTCTATCTGCTTGATCGCCGCAAGCATCAACCGGATGGTCGCCAGCCGCGGTTTGTCCGCGGCGCGCATCGCGTCCTTCATGTCCTGCTGAATGCGTTCCTTGAGGGACATGCCGATAGGGGATTGCGGGGAATCAGTAGAGGCGGACGCGGCGGGCGAGCTCGCGCGAGACTTTCTTCTGGGTGCGTTTGACGGCGGCGGCCTGCTTGCGCTTGCGCTCCTGGGTGGGCTTTTCGTAGAACTCGCGACGGCGCACTTCGGCCAGAATGCCGGCCTTTTCGCAGGCTCGCTTGAAGCGCCGCATGGCGATCTCGAACGGTTCGTTATCTTTTACACGTACATTTGGCATACAGTTTCCAGACAGTTGTTCAGCTCAATGAGCGAGGGCTGCGCATTTTATACAGGTCCTGGCAAAAAGGCAAAATTACCTTGTGTAACAAGAACCGGCGTAGATAATCGCGACATGCGCGTGCTGGGCATAGAAACCTCGTGTGACGAAACCGGAGTGGCGGTGTATGACGGCGCCGGCGGGTTGCTGGCCCATGCCCTGCACAGCCAGATCGTCCTGCATGCCCGCTACGGGGGTGTGGTGCCGGAGCTGGCCTCCCGGGACCACGTCCGCAAGCTCCTGCCGCTGGTGGATAAAGTACTGAAAGACAGTGCAATATCTCCAGGCAGCGTGGAGGGTGTCGCCTATACGGCCGGCCCGGGTCTGGTCGGGGCGCTGCTGGTGGGCGCACTGACGGCGCGCAGCCTGGCTTGGGCCTGGAACGTGCCCGCCATCGCCGTGCATCACATGGAGGGGCATCTGCTCGCCCCGATGCTGGAAGCGGAGCCGCCCGGATTTCCCTTTATCGCGCTGCTGGTGTCCGGCGGCCACACGCTGCTGGTGGAAGTCAGTGGGGTGGGGCAATACCGGGTGCTGGGCGATTCCGTTGACGATGCCGTGGGCGAGGCTTTCGACAAGACGGCCAAACTGCTCGGACTGCCGTATCCTGGCGGACCGGCGCTGGCAGAACTGGCACGGCAGGGCGATCCGGCGCGCTATCGCTTTCCGCGGCCCATGACCGACCGTCCGGGACTGGATTTCAGCTTCAGCGGGTTGAAGACCTTTGCCCTGAATACCTGGCGTGAATCCGCGCAGGGGGCGCAGGAACGGGCGGATATCGCGCGCGCGTTTGAGGAAGCCGTGGTCGACACCCTGATGATCAAGTGCCGGCGTGCGCTCGCCAAAACCGGCATCGAACGCCTGGTGGTGGCCGGTGGTGTCGGTGCCAACCAGCGACTGCGAGAACGGCTCTCCGATCTTATGAAGCGTGAAGGCGGCCGCGTCTTCTATCCGCGGCCGGAGTTCTGCACCGATAACGGCGCCATGATCGCCTGCGCGGGTTATCAGCGTCTGCAGTCCGGTCGCACGGAAGGGCTCGCCGTCAGGGTGTTGCCGCGCTGGTCGCTGGAAGACCTGGAGGCCGTGTAGCTTAAAGAAATGATCTCACCGCAGAGACGCCGGGAACGCAAAGTGTTTAATGATTTTTAGAGTCCCCGATAGGGGATCAGTAAACCCCTCGTCTTCAGGCGATGGATGAGTAGGGATGCAAATGCTGTTAAGCAAAATTTTACTGCGGCAGCTAAAGAGGCTTTCCTTCTCCCTCCGGAGGGTGTTGTAAAAGCAATGTAGGGTGCGCCGTGCGCACCGTTCTGGAGGCGTAACTCATTGTTTAGAATGGTGCGCACAGCGCACCCTACGGTAGCACGAATATCTTTTGCGACACCCTAAGCCACCGGCTTTAATGCCGGTGGAGTGTTCACTTAACGAATTTCTCGGCGTTCTCGGCGTCTCTGCGGTGAAAACGGTATTTATGAATGGACACAAATCAGATGCTCCACTGAAGGTCTCAATCGGGGTTTTGCCTGTCGTCGTCGGAGCGCAATTCGATTTTGCCCTCGGTGCCGCTGAGGAGATCCCGGATATTGGTGCGGTGCCGCCAGAACAGCATGAGGGTGATGACGATCATGACGCCGATAAACGCCGGTTCGGGTTTAAACAACCAGAAACAGGCCGGCGATAGCAGCATCGCCGTGAGCGCGGACAGCGAGGAGATACGAAACACGAAGGCCATCAGCAGCCAGATGCCGGCGACGCTCAGGCCTGCCAGCCAGTACAGGCCGAAGGCCACACCAAGCGCGGTGGCGACGCCCTTGCCGCCCTTGAAGCCGAAAAAGACCGGGTAAAGATGGCCAAGAAAGGCAGCCAGCGCCGTGGCGGACTGGATGAGCGGGCTGGCGTGCAGGGCCTGTGCAATCAGCACCGGCGCCAGTCCCTTGAGCATGTCGCCGCTCAGCGTCAGGAAAGCCGCTTTTTTTCCGCCCAGCCGCAGGACGTTGGTCGCGCCGGGGTTGCCTGACCCCTCGCTGCGCGGATCCGGCAGTCCCATCAGGTGACAGGTGAGGATGGCGGTGGAGATCGAACCGAAGAGGTAGCCGTCCAGAACCAGCAGGATATCGATAATCATGGGGCGCATTGGAATCGCAAAGCCGCTCGGCGTCAAGCTCCGCGGCTGGCGAGTGTACGGTCAGGCTGGCCAAGGGCGTGGCAAGGACCTATATTGACCGCACTGACAACGACGCGCGAGTGACATGGACATTATCTTCATCAGTGAGTTGCGAATCGAGACCATCATCGGAATCTATGACTGGGAGCGGGTGACCAGGCAAACCGTTAGTCTCGACCTGGAAATGGCGGCGGATATCCGCAAGGCGGCCGCCACGGACAGTATCGATGACACCCTGAATTACAAGGCCATCGCCAAGCGCCTGATTGAATTTGTCGGCGCGAGCGATTTCCAGCTGGTGGAAACCCTGGCCGAGAAGATCGCCGCGATTGTGCTGGAGGAATTCAACGTGGCCTGGCTGCGGCTGAGGCTGCACAAGCCCGGTGCCCTGCGCGGTTCACGCGATGTCGGCGTGATGATCGAGCGTGGCGCCCGGGAGCCTGCCTGAGTGGTGCGCGTATACGTCAGTGTCGGCAGCAACATCGATCGCGACCAGAACATCGCAACGGCGCTGCGTCTGCTGGAAGCCTCGTTCGGCGAGCTGCAGCGTTCCTCGGTCTATGAAAGCGAGGCGGTCGGATTCGACAGCGATCCCTTCTACAACCTGGTGGTCGGATTCGATACCCGGGACAGCCCGCGCGAGATCCAGGACATGATGCATTGCATCGAAGAGGCCAGCGGTCGTATCCGCACCACGGGCCTGTCTGCCCGTACCCTGGACCTGGATCTGCTCCTCTATGACGACATGGTGATCGATGCGGACGGCTTGGTGTTGCCGCGCACGGACATCAGTCGCTATGCCTTCGTACTGGGGCCACTCGCCGAGATTGCCGGCGAGCAGCGCCACCCGGTCAGCGGCGAACGCTATGCCGACATGTGGTCCGCCTTCGATGTAGCGGGCCAGACATTGTCGCGGATAGACTGGCCGCCCGCCACGGCGTCCTGAAGGCGGCGCGTTGTGACCGCTGTCGTCGGGGAAGCCGCCGAAATAGCAACACCTCCGTGTTCGCTTCGCGCCGTGGTTGATTCCTGGCATGACTGACCTGCCCGCACCGTCCGCGCAAGCACTGGCCCACAGTGAGCGACTCGCCGGCCTGATCCGCCGGGAGATCCATGACAGTGGTGGCGCCATACCGTTTTCGCGCTACATGGAGCTGTGCCTCTACAGTCCCGGGCACGGCTACTATAGCGCGGGGTCGCAGAAATTCGGCGCCGCGGGGGATTTTGTCACGGCGCCCGAGATTTCGCCCCTGTTCGGTCGCTGCCTGGCGCGGACCTGCAACGGTGTGCTGGAGCAGCTGGGGCATGGGGACATTCTGGAGTTCGGCGCCGGCACCGGCGCGCTGGCCGCGACGCTGCTGGCGGAACTGCAGCTGCTCGGCCGCCTGCCGGGACGCTATTTCATCCTCGAGCGCAGCGGCGAATTGCGCAGCCGGCAGCAGGAAACCCTGCGCCGGCTGTCGCCGCGGCTGCTCGATCGCGTCGAGTGGCTCGACGCGCTTCCCGAGAGCGGTTTTAGCGGCGTGCTGCTGGCCAACGAAGTGCTGGATGCCATGCCGGTGGAACGCTTCCGCTGGGACGGCAATGGCGTCGAGCGCTTTCATGTCGAATGCCGGGGCGATACCTTTGGCTGGTGCGCCCGGGAGACGCACGATCCTGAAATGATTGCTGCTGTACGACGGTTTGATGAGGACCCCGGACTGCATCCGGGGTACGTTTCCGAGCTCAACCTGCAGCTCCCGCCCTGGCTGCAGGGCATTGCCACGATGCTGGATCGGGGTCTGCTCCTGCTGGTCGACTATGGGTATCCGCGCCATGAGTACTATCACCCGCAGCACAGTGAGGGCACACTCATGTGTCACTACCGGCACCGTGCCCATGGTGACCCGTTTCTCTGGCCGGGACTGCAGGACATCACGGCGCACGTGGATTTCACCGCGGTCGCCGAGGCCGGCGCCGCGACGGATCTGGACGTGCTCGGCTATACCAGCCAAGCCTGGTTCCTGCTGGACTGCGGACTGGACCACCTGCTGCAGGCGGCGGGACCGACCGATTCTGCCTCCTATCTGCGCCAGGCCCGGGAAGCCAAGACCCTGATTCTGCCCGGTGAAATGGGGGAACGCTTCAAGTGCATCGGCCTGGGACGCGGTATCGAGGGAACCGTCCCGGGTTTTCGCGGTCAGGACTTCCGATTCCGGCTGTGACGGGGTACTTCCCGGGATTAATTATTGTAGGATGTGTCACCCGGCGCCTTAACCCACCCCCTGCTTGCTACCGACCCTATGGATTACACCCACGCCATCCTGCTGGCCCTGTTGCAGGGTTTCACCGAATTCCTGCCGATTTCCAGTTCCGCGCACCTCGTCCTCATGCCGAGACTGTTCGGATGGGTGGACCAGGGGCTCGCCTTCGATGTGGCCTTGCATATCGGCACCCTGGTGGCGGTCGTGGGCTATTTTCGTCACGAGGTGGTTGCGCTGCTGAGCGCATGGAGTCGGTCGATCACCCGGGGGCAAATCGACGCCGAGGCGAAGTTCGCCTGGCTGATCCTGCTGGCGACGCTGCCGGCCGCGCTGGCTGGTCTCCTGTGGTCCGGCATGATCGAGACCCTGCTGCGTTCGCCGCTGGTCATCGCAGTCACCACCATCGTGTTCGGCCTGCTGCTGGGCTGGGCGGACCGCTACTGCCGGCACTGGCGCGATGAACACAGCGTAGGCGCGAGGGATGCTCTGATCATTGGCCTGGCCCAGGCCGTGTCGCTGATTCCGGGAACCTCGCGCTCGGGTATCACCATGACGATGGGCCTGGCGCTCGGACTGTCGCGCTCGGCCGCCGCACGGTTTTCCTTCCTGATGTCGATCCCGATCATTATCCTGGCGGGCGGCTACGAGGGTCTCA
>Ga0210085_1000944_pt1 | contig 11801 bp, 22 predicted proteins | sample China_Galinas_PW_5_FD_184866 | JGI IMG/M metagenome (GOLD analysis project Ga0210085, IMG submission 184866) | Wetland microbial communities from San Francisco Bay, California, USA, that impact long-term carbon sequestration - China_Galinas_PWC_D1... | ecosystem: Environmental > Aquatic > Marine... | reverse complement strand
CCGGCACCGCCGACAAACTCAAGCACTTAGACCAGACAGAACACGATTTCGAAAGGCGAAACGGAGAGAGATGTCCAAGGAGAAATTCGAGCGCGATAAGCCGCACGTCAATGTCGGCACCATCGGTCACATCGACCACGGCAAGACGACGCTGACGGCCGCGATCACGAAAACGCTCTCCGGCGCGGGCGGTGCCGAAGCGAAGAGCTTCGAAGAGATCGACAACGCTCCCGAGGAGAAGGAACGCGGCATCACGATCGCGACCTCGCACGTCGAGTACGAGACGGACAGCCGTCACTACGCCCACGTCGATTGCCCGGGCCACGCCGACTACGTCAAGAACATGATCACCGGCGCCGCGCAGATGGACGGCGCGATCCTGGTCGTCTCCGCGGCCGACGGCGTGATGCCGCAGACCCGCGAGCACATCCTGCTCGCCCGCCAGGTCAACGTCCCGCACGTGGTCGTCTTCCTCAACAAGATCGACCAGGTCGACGACGAGGAGCTGATCGAGCTGGTCGAGGAGGAGGTCAAGGACCTGCTCAACGAGTACGACTTCCCGGGCGACGACACCCCGATCATCAAAGGCTCGGCGCTGAAGGCGCTGGAAGGCGACGAGGAGGCCCAGAAGGCCGTCTTCGACCTCGCCGCGGCGCTCGACTCCTACATCCCGGAGCCGACCCGCGATCTCGACAAGCCGTTCCTGATGCCGATCGAGGACATCTTCTCGATCACCGGCCGCGGCACCGTCGCGACCGGTCGCGTCGAGCAGGGCGTCGTCAACACCGGCGACGAGGTCGAGATCGTCGGCATCAACCCGACGACGAAAACCACCGTCACCGGGGTCGAGATGTTCCGCAAGATCCTCGACGAGGGGCAGGCCGGCGACAACATCGGCGCCCTGCTCCGCGGCACCAAGCGGGAGGAGATCGAGCGCGGGCAGGTGCTCTGCAAGCCGGGCTCGATCACGCCGCACACCAAGTTCAAGGCCGAGGTCTACTGCCTGAAGAAGGAGGAGGGTGGTCGCCACACCCCGTTCTTCTCCGGCTACCGGCCTCAGTTCTACTTCCGCACCACCGACGTGACCGGGATCGCAAACCTCCCCGAGGGGACGGAGATGGTGATGCCGGGTGACAACGTCGAGATGACGATCGAGCTGATCCAGCCGATCGCCATGGACCAAGGCCTGCGGTTCGCCATCCGCGAGGGTGGCCGCACCGTCGGCTCGGGGGTCGTCTCCGACATCATCGAGTAGGCGACACCCAGGGGGCGGGCGCCAGCCCGCCCTTCGCCGCCCGCGGGCGGCGTGACAACTGCAAGGACATACGACCGGGGGCGGCGCCCCAGCACCCAGGGGCCCCGCCCTTCTTGCGCCCTAAGAGCGCGGACCGAAGACGACAGACGAGAGACAGCGAGAAAAGTGGCAGCGATAGCGGCACAGAAAATTCGAATCCGACTGAAGGCGTACGACCATGACGCCATCGATCGCGCCGCCCGCGAGATCGTCGAGACCGCGGAGCGGACCGGAGCGAGCGTCTCCGGCCCCGTCCCGCTGCCCACGGAGAAGAACGTCTACTGCGTGATCCGCTCTCCGTTCAAGGACAAGGACTCCCGCGAGCACTTCGAGATCCGCACCCACAAGCGGCTGATCGACATCCTCCAGCCTTCGCCGAAAACCGTCGACTCGCTGCAGCGCCTCGACTCGCTGCCGGCCGGCGTCGACATCGAGATCAAGCTCTAGGCATGGCGGCGATCCTCGGCAAGAAGCTCGGCATGACCCAGGTCTTCAGGGAGGACGGGACGGTCGTGCCCGTGACCGTGATCGAGGCCGGTCCCTGCAAGGTGACCGCGATCCGCGACGCCGAGCGCGACGGCTACTCCGCCGTGCAGCTCGCCTTCGGCGAGGTCAAGCAGGGCAAGCTGACCAAGGCCGAGGAAGGCCACCTGAAGAAGGCCGGCGCGCCTCCGATGCGCCACCTGGTCGAGTTCCGCGACGTCGAGCTCGGCGCCGGCGAGGAGGGCGAGGGCCCCAAGGTCGGCGACGACGTCACCGTCGCCGGGTTCGAGGCCGGTCAGACGGTGAAGGTCGCCGGGACCTCGATCGGCAAGGGCTTCCAGGGCGGCATCAAGCGCCACAACTTCGGGCGCGGGCCGGTCACCCACGGCTCCCACAACGTCCGCGCCCCCGGCTCGATCGGCGCCAGCACCTTCCCCGCCCGTGTCTTCAAAGGGCAGAAGATGCCGGGCCAGATGGGCAACGCCCGGGTCACCCAGAAGGGCCTCGAGGTCGCCGACGTCGACGCCGAGCGCAACCTGCTGCTGATCAAGGGCTCGGTCCCCGGCTCGCGCAACTCGATCGTCGAGGTGAGGACCGATGTCTAAAGCGGCCGTGCTCGGCAAGACCACCAAAGCCGACCTGCCGGAGGGGCTCTTCGCCGAGCCCTTCCACGAGTCGCTGATCTACGAGGCCGCCAGCGCCGACCTGGCCGCGCGCCGCCGCGGCACCGCCTCGACCCTGACCCGCGGCGAGGTCGCCTTCACCACCGCCAAGGCCTGGCGCCAGAAGGGCACCGGCCGCGCCCGCGTCGGCACGCTCGGCGTCCCCAACCGTTACGGCGGCGGCGTCGCCTTCGGCCCGAAGCCGCGCCGGTACACGGTCAAGGTCAACCGCAAGGCCCGTCGCCGGGCGATGCGCTCGGCCCTCTCGGTGCACGCCGAGCGCGGCTCGGTCGCGGTCCTCGACGCCGCCGGGTTCGAGACGCCCTCGACCAAAGCGGCCGCCGCGGCGCTGGAGAAATGGGGCGCCAAGAGCCCGGCCCTGGTCGTGCTGACCGCCGAGGAGACCGGCGCGATGAAGAGCTTCCGCAACATTCCCCGCGTCCACGTGCTCGAGGTCGGCGCGACCGGCGTCGCCGACGTGATCGGCGCCGCTGCGCTGGTCGTCTCGGAGACCGCGCTCGCCGCCCTGCAGGAGAGGCTCGGCTGATGGACGCGCGCACGATCCTCATCCGCCCGGTGATCTCCGAGAAGAGCTACGCGCTGATCGCCGAGGGCAAGTACACGTTCCGGGTCGACGACCGCGCCCACAAGACCCAGATCGCGAGCGCGGTCGAAGAGGTCTTCGGGGTCGACGTCGCGCAGGTGCGGACCGCCAAGGTCCGCTCCAAGCCGAAGCGCCGCGGCCTGCACCGCGGCCGCAGCCGCTCCTGGAAGAAGGCCGTGGTCCAGCTCGCCCCCGGCGAGCGGATCGAGCTGTTCGAAGGCGCGGAGACCGCCTAGGAAGACGGAGAGACCGATGCCGAACCGCAAGACCAAACCGACCAGCCCGGGGCGCCGCTTCGCCACCTACCCGATGCGCGAGCAGCTGACTGCCTCCGAGCCGGAAAAGAAGCTGACCGAGGGGCTGCGCAAGTCCGGTGGCCGCAACGGCAACGGGCGCGTCACCGCCCGTCACCGCGGTGGCGGCGCCAAGCGGCGCTACCGCAAGATCGACTTCAAGCGGCTCAAGGACGCCGTGCCCGCCAAGGTGGCGACGATCGAGTACGACCCGAACCGCAGCTGTTACATCGCGCTTCTGCACTACGCCGACGGGTACAAGGACTACATCCTCGCCCCCGCTCAGCTGGCGGTCGGCGACGAGGTGAAGTCGGGGCCGGAGGCGGACATCAAACCGGGCCACGCGACGGCCCTGGGCCAGATGCCGACCGGCACCATCGTCCACAACGTCGAGCTGATCCCCGGCCAGGGCGGCAAGCTCGGCCGCGCCGCCGGCACCGCGATCCAGCTGGTCGCCAAGGAGGGCGAGATGGTCACCCTGCGGCTGCCCTCCTCGGAGATGCGGATGGTCCGCGCCGACTGCCGGGCGACGGTCGGCACGCTCTCCAACTCCGAGCACCAGAACCTCAAGGTCGGCAAGGCCGGCCGCAGCCGCCACAAGGGCAAGCGCCCGCACACCCGCGGCGTCGCGATGAACCCCGTCGACCACCCGCACGGCGGCGGCGAGGCTCACCACACGCCCGGCGGTCACCCGGTCACCCCCTGGGGCAAGCCGACGCTGGGCTACCGGACCCGCAAGAAGGCGAAGCAGTCGGACCGGTACATCGTGCGCGGCCGGCGCCGCGGCAAGAAGAAGGGCGGTCGCTGATGGGGCGCTCGATGAAAAAGGGCCCGTGGGTCGAGGAGCGCCTGATGGGGCGGATCGTCGCGATGAACGAGGCCGGCAAAAAACAGATGGTGAAAACCTGGTCGCGGGCCTCGACGGTCTTCCCGGAGATGGTCGGGCACACGATCGCCGTCCACGACGGCAAGAAACACGTTCCCGTCTTCATCTCCGAGTCGATGGTCGGGCACAAGCTCGGCGAGTTCGCGCCGTCGCGGACCTTCCGCTCGCACGGCGGAGGTAGGGACTAGTCATGGCCGACGAGAAAAAAGACGCGAAAAAAGACGCCAAAGCGAAAGCCTCGGGCGGCGCGAAAAAAGAGAAAGCGGCGAAAAAAACCGCGAAGAAACCGGCTGCGAAAAAAGCCGCGAAAAAAGACGCGCCGAAAAAAGCCGCGAAAAAAGAGACTTCGGAGAAAGCCACGGCCAAGAAAGAGCCGGCGAAGAAAGCGGAGAAGAAGGCCGCCTCCGCGCCCCCGGCGCCGCCGGTGGTCCAGGCCAAGGCCCGCTACGTGCGGATCGCCCCGCGCAAGGCCCGGCTGGTCGCCGACCAGGTTCGCGGCCTGCACATCGAGCAGGCGCGGGCGCTGCTGCAGTTCTCGCCCCGCGGTGCGGCTCGCGACATCCAGAAGCTGATCGACTCCGCCGCCGCCAACGCGGAGAACAACCACGACCTGGTCGGCGACGAGATGCGGATCACCTCGATCACCGTCGACGAAGGGCCGACGCTGCGCCGCTACCGGCCGCGGGCCCTGGGGCGGGCGACCCCGATCAACAAGCGAACCAGCCACATCGCCGTGGCCCTGACCCCGGTGGAGGACTGAGCAATGGGACAGAAGATCCACCCGGAGGGTTTCCGAGTCGGCTACATCCACGACTGGAAGTCGAGCTGGTTCGAGGAGAAAAACTTCGCCGACGTGCTCGAGGAAGACCTGAAGATCCGCGACCACATCGTCAACAAGCTCTCCCACGCCGGGCTCTCGAACATCACGATCGAGCGCCGTGGCGAGGTCGCCGTCGACATCCACACCGCCCGGCCCGGCATCGTGATCGGCAAGTCGGGCAGCGAAGTCGACGCCCTGCGCAAGGAGCTGCACAAGCTGACCGGCAGCCCGGTCAAGGTCAACATCCGCGAGGTCAAGCGCCCCGAGCTCGACGCCAAGCTGGTCGCCCAGTCGATCGCCGAGCAGCTGCAGAACCGGGTCGCCTTCCGGCGCGCGATGAAACGCGCCCTGACCTCGGCGATGCGCTCCGGCGCCAAGGGGGTCAAGGTGCAGGTCTCCGGCCGCCTCGGCGGCGCCGAGATGGCGCGGACCGAAAGCTACGCGGACGGCCGCGTGCCGCTGCACACGCTGCGCGCCGACATCGACTACGGCTTCTTCGAGGCCCGCACGACGACCGGACGGATCGGCGTCAAATGCTGGATCAACAAGGGCGAGGTGATGCCGGAGGGCTTCCGCTCCGATCTCGCCTCGACCGACAGCGAGCCGCAGGGCGGTCGCGGCGGCGGACGCGATCGCGGCGGTCGCGGTGACCGCGGCGGGCGCGGGGATCGCGGCGGCCGGGGCGGCGGCGGTGGCGGCGGTCGCGGCGCCGGCGGTCGGGGCCAGGGCGGCCGCGGTGGAGGTGGTCGCTGATGCTGATGCCGAAACGGGTCAAGCACCGCAAACAGTTCCGCGGCCGCATGCGCGGCAACACCAAGGGCGGCAGCAGCGTCGTCTTCGGCGAGTACGGGATCAAGGCGCTCGAGCGCGGCTGGATCACCAACCGCCAGATCGAGGCCGCCCGTGTCGCGATGACCCGCAAGATCAAACGTGGCGGGAAGGTCTGGATCAACGTCTTCCCCGACAAGCCGTACACGAAGAAGCCGGCCGAGACCCGCATGGGCTCCGGCAAGGGCAACCCGGAGGGCTGGGTCGCCGTGGTCAAGCCGGGCAAGGTGATGTTCGAGCTCGCCGGCGTGCCCGAGGAGCTGGCCCGCGAAGCGCTGCGACTCGCCGGCCACAAGCTCCCGGTGAAAACGAAATTCGTCAGGCGCGAGGGGGTCGAGGACTGATGAAGGCCGCCGAGGTCCACGACCTGAAAGACGCCGAGCTGGTGGCGAAGTTGATCGACGCCAAGCAGGAGGCCTTCAACCTGCGCTTCCGGCACGCCACCGGCGAGCTGGAGAACAGCGCCCGCCTGGGACAGGCCAAGCGCGACGTGGCGAGGCTTCTGACCGTTGCCCGTCAGCGGGGCATCGATGTCGAGAAAGAGATGAAGCGATGAGCGACGACGAGACGAAAAAAGACGAGACCCCGACCGACGAGGTTCAGGACGAGGCCCAGCAGGACGCGGGCCCTGCCTCCGATGAGGCTTCGCCGGAACCAGGTTCCGACGACACCTCGTCGTCGCCACCCGCGTCAGATGCGCCCGCGGATGACTCGTCGGGCGGCGCCGCGGCGGTGGAAGCCGAGCCCGATCCCGAGGACGACCTTCCCTGGAAGGAGCGGCGGCGGCTGCGCAAGTCGCGCCGCCCGCACAGGAGCGGTCCTCAGCTCAGCGAGGAGGAGCGCAGGGCGAAGCGGGCCGGCGAGCGCAAGGGGAAGGCGGAGCTGCGCCGCAAGCAGCGCGCGGCCGCCAAGTCCGGGGGCAGCGCCGGCACCGGCACGCCGGAGGCCGAGCACAGCGCCAACGCCGCCAAGGTGCGCCAGGGCATCGTCGTCTCCAGCAAGGCCGACAAGTCGATCACCGTGCGGATCGACATCGCCCGCCGTCACCGCACCTACGAGAAGATCGTCCGCCGCTCGCGCACGCTGCACGCGCACGACGAGCGCAACGAGGCCGGCGAGGGCGACGTGGTCCGCGTGGTCGAGACCCGGCCGCTCTCCAAGACCAAGCGCTGGCGCCTGGTCGACGTGGTGGAGAAGGCGAGGTAGCGGGCGATGATCCAGCAAGAGTCCAGGCTCAAGGTCGCCGACAACTCGGGTGCGCGCGAGATCCTCTGCATCCGGGTCAAGGGCGGCTCGCACCGTCGCTACGCCAGCGTCGGCGACGTGATCACCGCCACCGTCAAATCCGCCAGCCCGCAGGGCGGCGTCCGCAAGGGCGAGGTCGTGCAGGCGGTCGTCGTCCGCACCCGCAAGCCCCTGGGCCGGCCCGACGGCACCTACATCTCCTTCGACGAGAACGCCGCGGTGCTGATCGACCCGGCCAGCAACAACCCGCGCGGCACGCGCATCTTCGGCCCGGTGGCGCGCGAACTGCGCGATCGCAACTTCATGAAAATCATCTCGCTCGCTCCCGAGGTCCTCTGATGCCGAAGTCGATGCGAATCAGGACCGACGACCAGGTGGTGGTGAGGAGCGGCAAGGACGCCGGCAAGACGGGCCGCGTGGTGCGGACCGATCCGAAACGGCGCCGCGTCTACGTCGAGGGCCTCAACATGATCAAGCGCCACGAACGCCCGCGCTCGGTGCAGGACACCCAGCGCGGCGGCCAGGTCGGCGGGATCGTGGAGAAGGAGGGCCCGATCGACGTCTCCAACGTGATGATGCTCGATCCGAAAGACAACAAGCCGACCCGGGTCGGCGTGCGCCGCGGCGACAGCGGTCAGCGGACGCGCTATTCGAAGCGGACCGGCGAGGCGATCGACTGATGGAGGCGACGATGACTCCCAGCTCGCAGGCGGCCCCGCCGCCGCGCCTGCGCGAGCGCTACGAGCAGGAGGTGCTGCCGGCGCTGACCAAGAGGTTCGGTTACACGACGCCGATGGAGGCGCCGCACCTGATCAAGATCACGCTCAACATGGGGCTCGGCACCGAGAAACAGGACACCCGCTCCTTCGAAGCCGCCCAGGAGCAGCTGGCGACGATCGCCGGCCAGCACCCGAACGTGCGCCGCGCCCGCAAGTCGATCGCCTCCTTCAAGGTGCGCGAGGGGATGCCGGTCGGCGTCTCGGTGACCCTGCGGCGCGCCCGGATGTGGGAGTTCCTCGACCGCCTGACCTCGATCGCGGTGCCGCGGATCCGCGACTTCCGCGGGCTCAACCCGCGCTCCTTCGACGGCCGCGGGAACTACTCGATGGGCGTCAAGGAGCAGCTGATCTTCCCGGAAATCGACTACGACTCGATCGACGTGGTGCGTGGCCTCGACGTCACGATGACGACCTCGGCGAAGACCGATTTGGAGGCCTTCGAGCTGTTGCTCGCGCTCGGCATGCCGTTCGCGAAAGAGGGGCGTCCCGGCCAGGCGGAGCGCGAAGCGGCCGAGGCCGAAGCCGAGGAGGAGCAGCGCAAGGAGGAGGCGCGGCAGCGTGCCGAGACCGAACAGGCCGCGCTCGAGCAGCTCAAAGAGGAGAACCCGGAGGCATACGCCAAGCCCGAGGGCGAGGAGGGCGAGGCCGCCGAGGGCGGAGAAGACGAGGCCGGCTCCGGCGAGTCCGGCGAGGAGAGTTCAGATGGCTAAGACTTCCCAGAAGGTCCGTCAGGGCCGCAAGTCGAAGTTCAAGACCCGCAGCTACAACCGCTGCCGGCGGTGCGGTCGTCCGCGCGCCTACTACCGCAAGTTCGGCCTCTGCCGGATCTGCCTGCGCGAGGCCGCCCACGAGGGCTACATCCCCGGCATGACGAAGTCGAGCTGGTAGACGATGCAGACCGACCCGATTGCCGATTACCTGACCCGGATCCGCAACGCGATCCGCGCCGGCCACGACGAAGTGGACATCCCCCTCTCGGGGTTGAAGCTGGAGCTCTCGCGGATCCTCAAGGAGCAGGGCTACATCAAGGACTTCAGTCGCAAGCCCGCCACCGTGGGCGAGACGATCAACATCGAGCTGAAGTACACCGAGAACCGCCAGCCTGTCATCCTTGGGGTCGAACGGATCTCCCGTCCGGGCCGGCGCCGTTACGTCGACCACAAGAGCGTGCCGCGCGTCTACGGCGGCACCGGAACCGCCATAGTCAGCACCTCCTCCGGAGTGATGACCGGCCACGAAGCCCGCAGCAAGGGCGTCGGCGGCGAGGTCGTTGCCTACGTCTGGTGATCGAATGAGCCGAATCGGAAGAAAACCCGTCCCCGTCCCCGAGGCCGTCACGGTCGAGATCGCGACCGGCAGCATCGCCGTCAAGGGCCCCAGGGGGGAGCTCTCCCAGGCGCTCTCGCAGGAGATGGCGGTGAGCCAGGAGGATGGCGCGGTCACGGTCGCCCGGCCCACCGACCGCGGCGAGCACCGCGCCCTGCACGGCCTGACGCGGAGCCTGATCGCGAACATGGTCGAGGGCGTCACCGACGGCTTCGAGAAGCGCCTCGAGATCCAGGGCGTCGGCTACCGCGCCGCGCTCAAAGGCAAGAGCCTCGAGCTGGCGCTCGGCTACTCGCACCCGGTCGCGATCGAGGCGCCCGAGGGGATCGAGTTCGAAGTGCCGCAGCCGACCGAAATCGTCGTCAAGGGCATCGACAAGCAGCTCGTCGGCCAGGTCGCCGCGGACATCCGCAAGCGCCGCCCGCCGGAGCCCTACAAGGGCAAGGGCGTCCGCTACAAAGGCGAGCAGATCCTGCGAAAGGTCGGTAAGCGCGCATGACGGTTCTCACCAAGCGCCAGCGTCGCCTGAAACGGCGCCGCCGGGTCCGCGCCCGCGTGATCGGCACCGCCGAGCGCCCGCGCCTCTCCGTCTACCGCTCCAACCGCGGCGTCTTCGCCCAGCTGATCGACGACGCCCGGGGCGCCACCGTCGCCGCGGTGAACTGGACCGAGCCCGAGCTGCGCGCGCTGAGCGCGACCGAGCAGGCGAAGAAGGCCGGCGAGCTGCTCGCCGACCGGGCCAAACAGGCCGGGATCGAGAGCTGCGTCTTCGACCGCGGCGGGTATCAGTTCCACGGCCGGGTCAAGGCCCTGGCCGACGGCGCGCGAGAGGGGGGACTGGCCTTCTAGACCGTTTCGCTACGGTTGGCCGCTGCCATGAAGGGAATGGACACCAAGAACGTCGAGACCGTCAGCCCCCGTGGGCTTGACCTGCAGGAGCGCGTGATCGAGATCAACCGCGTCGCCAAGGTCGTCAAGGGCGGCCGCCGCTTCTCGTTCACGGCGCTGGTCGCCGTCGGCGACGAAGAGGGCGTGGTCGGGATCGGCTACGGCAAGGCCCGCGAGGTCCCGCTGGCGATCCAGAAGGGCGTCGAGGACGCCCGCAAGAACCTGATCCGCGTGCCCAAATACGGGCAGACGATCACCCACCGCATCATCGGTCGCTTCGGCGCCGGACACGTCGTCCTGCGCCCGGCCAGCCCCGGTACCGGGGTGATCGCCGGCGGCGGCGTCCGCGCCGTGCTCGAGCTGGGCGGGGTGCGCGACGTGCTGACCAAGAGCATCGGCACGCAGAACCCGATCAACCTGGTCAAGGCGACGATGGACGGCCTGATCCGCCTGCGCCGGCCCGAGGAGGTCGCCGAGCTGCGCGGTCTGACCGTCACCCAGGTGCTGGGCATGTCGAACGGCAACGGCGCGGTCGAGGCCGAGACGATCTCCGCCCAGCAGGACGAGCCCCCCGAGCCCGAGCAGGCGCTGGCCGAGGATGCGGCGGTCGAGGCCGACGAGGGGGCGGAGTCGTGAGCGACGTGAAGATCTCTCAGGTGCGGTCCCCCAACGGGACCAACCCGAACCAGAAAGCGACGCTGAAGGCGCTCGGACTGGGCCGGATCGGCAGGTCGGTCGAGCGCAGGGACTCGCCGCAGCTGCAGGGCCAGCTCAAGGTCGTCTCCCACCTCGTGGAGGTCGAGTCCTGATGGCGGACAAGCCTCGCTCGGAGGAGATCGGGCTGCACAACCTGACCCCGAAGCCGGGGTCGCGGCGCCCGCGCAAGCGGATCGGCCGCGGCGAGGGCAGCGGGCTGGGGAAGACCTCGGGCCGCGGCCACAAGGGCGCCGGCTCGCGCTCGGGCGCGAAGCGCAAGGCCGGCTACGAGGGCGGCCAGAACCCGATCCACATGCGGATGCGAAAGCTGCGCGGCCCGCACATGAAGAAGTCGATGCCGTTCGAGAACTTCAGGACCAAGACCCAGCCGGTCAACCTCTCCGACCTCGAGCAGCGCTTCGAGGCCGGCGACGAGGTCACCCCCGCCACGCTCAAGGAGAAGGGCCTGGCGAAGCGCAACGACCCGGTGAAGATCCTCGCCCGCGGCGAGATCGAGAAGAAGCTCGAGGTTCACGCGCACGCTTTCAGCGCGGCCGCGAAGGAGCAGATAGAAGCGGTTGGCGGTTCCTGTCACACTCTGGAGCCGTAATGCTCAGAACTATTGCGAACGCTTTCAGCGTCGCCGACATTCGCAAGAAACTCGCCTTCACCGCGGCGATGCTCCTGCTGTACCGGCTCGGCGCCTATATCCCGGCTCCGGGCGTAGACGTCGGCGCGGTCAAGGAAATCCAGGAAAACTTCAGCGGCTCCAACATCCTCGGCTTCCTCAACCTCTTCTCCGGCGGCAGCCTCTCGCGATTGAGCCTCTTCGCGCTGGGGATCATGCCGTACATCACGGCCTCGATCATCCTGCAGCTGCTGACCGTGGTCGTCCCCTCGCTCGAGCGCCTGCAGAAAGAGGGCGAGGTCGGCCAGCAGAAAATCACCCAGTACACCCGCTACCTGACCGTCGCGCTCGCCTTCGGCCAGTCGCTGG
>Ga0210085_1000943_pt1 | contig 11823 bp, 7 predicted proteins | sample China_Galinas_PW_5_FD_184866 | JGI IMG/M metagenome (GOLD analysis project Ga0210085, IMG submission 184866) | Wetland microbial communities from San Francisco Bay, California, USA, that impact long-term carbon sequestration - China_Galinas_PWC_D1... | ecosystem: Environmental > Aquatic > Marine... | reverse complement strand
ACCGCCGAGGCCGCGCTGCGGCGAGCCGGCCGGATCGCCGACGGCTATCACTGCACCGGTGGTGATCCTGCCAGCCTGCGCGAGCGGGCGAGCGTCGTGGGCGCGTCCGCCGACGAGGCGGGACGTGACCGGCCGGTGATCTCGGCCCGCGTGAAAGTGGACTACAGCGGCATCGCCTCAGGGCCCGCGGTCATCAGCGGCTCGCCCGCAGAGATGGCTGCCCGCGTCCGCGAGTACGCCGACGCCGGCGCGAAGTACCTGGTGATCGACTTCGGCGAGACCGATCCGGACCTCGCCGCGAGCGCCATCGAACGCTTCGATCAGGAGGTCGTGGCCAGCCTGTCGTGACCCCGGCGAGGCGGCGCTTCAGCAGCTCGGCAGCCGGGGTCATGCTGCTGGTGGCGACGATGCTGGCCGTGGTCGCCGCGCCAGCAGGAGCGGCGCTGGTGGACCCTCCAGCGACCTGGTTCCCCTGCCCGGATGCACCGGCCCCGGTCGAATGCGCGCGGCTGACGGTGCCGCTCGATCGTTCCGACCCCGCTTCGGTGACGATCCACCTGGCGGTGCGCCGGCTGCCCGCGAGTGACCCGGAACGACGTCTGGGCACGCTGGTCACGATCGCCGGCGGCCCGGGCCAGCGTGGTACGGACCTGGTCCATCCCGGGGCACAACCGGCTGCGGTAGAGGCACGCTTCGACATCGTCAGCTGGGACCCACGCGGCACCTCGGGCGAGACGCTCATCGACTGCATCCCCGAGTGGGACCCCTACCGCGGGCTCGACCGCACGCCCGATGACCGGTCGGAGCGACGGGTGCTCGAGGCACGCACGGCGGCGCTGGTCCGGACCTGTCGCGATCGCCACGGGTGGCTGCTGCCGTTCGTCAGCACGGCTGACGGCGCGCACGACCTCGATGCGCTGCGTGCGCTGCTCGGGGAGGACCAGCTGAGCCTGCTCGGGTCGTCATATGGATCACGCCTTGCGCTCACCTACGCCACGCTCTATCCGGAACATGTTCGAGCGCTCGTCCTCGATGGCTACAGCGACCCCAACCTGCCGCCATGGGACGCGGAAGTGGAGCAGGCCGGAGCGTTCGAGCGCTCGCTGGAGCGGTGGCTGTCGGCCTGCGCGTCCGACCCCGACTGCCTCCTTGCACAGCACGGTCGACCCGATGACGTCATGTCCGCGCTGCTGGCGCGGCTCGATGCCGAGCCCGTACCGGTTGGCACCGACCGACAACTGACCCAATCGGACGCCTACGAAGCGATCGCCGGGACACTGCTGTCGGGCAGCGCGGCAGAGGAGCGGCTGCTGACCGCCCTCACGGCGGCGGACGATGGCCACGGAGCTCCGCTCCTGGCCCTGGCCGACGAGGTTCGCCAGCGCTACCGTGCCAGCGGGCTGACGATGGGCACGTTCGCCGCCATCGAGTGCGCCGACACGGCCGCGACCTGGCGACTGCTGACTCGCAAGCGCCTCGTGGAGGTGGGCGAGCGCGTACGGGCGGTGGCACCACTGCTGGGCCCCTGGTTGTGGTCGCCGCCGCGGGTCGATCGGCCGGCGCCGCTGCGGCTCTGCGGGATGCTGCCGACGCTGCCCGCTCCCCTGCCCGGACCACTCGACGGGGCCGGGGCGGGGCCGGTGTTGGTGCTGACCACCACTGGCGATCCCACCACGCCCGCCTCGGCAGCGGCGCGGGCGCCCGCAGACCTCGACGATGCCCGCTTGATCACGGTCGCCGGCGACCATCACCTGGCCTATCAGACCGCGCTGAGCGACCCGGGCGATGCTGTCGCGCGCTGTGTCATCGATGTCGTGGTGGCCTACCTCGTGGACCCGGCGGCCCCATCGTCGGTGACCACCTGTCCCGCGGCGAAGGGGTAGGGATTTGCGATCCGCCTGTATGGTGGTCGGACCACCCGCGATCCGCTGACCCCCACTCCCCCAGGAGGTTCGACCATGCCCCTGCCCCGACGCCGGACGATCGCTGCCGGCATGCTCGTCATCGCGCTGACGGTGCCGGTCGCGGCCGCCGCCCAGTCCGATCCGGAGCTGGCCTCGCCATCGCCCGAAGCCACATTGCCCGTGCTCGACGGAGTGGCCTGGTATGAGAGCGTGGCCCTGGCGGGCGACGAATGGTCGGCGGAGCTGAGCGCTGACGAGCTGGCCGCATGGGACACGCTGGCCGAGACCGCGGGTGTGTCCATCGATCAGGTGGACTACAGCTACCAGCAGGCCTTCGACCCGGCGCAGCTGCCAGTGATCGGCGGGATCGCCAGCGTGCGGATCACCGGTGCCGAGACCGACGTCGTGCGCGACGCCGTCGTCGCCGACCTCACCGCCCAGGTCACCGGCCTGGGTGAACCGGAGCCTGACGTGAGCGAGGCGGTCATGGGCGACAAGGACGTGCTGGTGGTGCCGATGCCGGAGGCGCTGTCCGACCACGATGCCGTCCTCTACGCGAGTGGCGACCAGGCCTGGGTCATCCTGCTCGAGCCGGGCCTCGTCGAGCAGGCGCTGGCCCAGCTGCCATAGCCCTCGCCATGCGCAGTCGCTCACTGTCCCTCCTGGTCTGCCTGTTCGCTGCCCACCTCGCGCTCGGCAGCGCCCCGGCGCTGGCCCTCGCGCCCGAACCGGTCGTGCCCGTCGATGACGGGGCGCCAGCGCAGGAAGAGCCGCCGCCGGAAGCGCCCGAGCGCCTGTGCGCCGATGGTTCGACGGCGGTCGCGCCTCGGCTGGCCCTGGTCAGGAAGCGATCCGGAAGTCTCACGACGCGACCGTCCGGCGTGCTCGCCGCACAGCCCGGACCGGTCGTGCCCGTCGGCCCGGACGTCGAGCCTCGGACCGGGCCGAGCACCAGCTGCCGCCAGGACGTCTCGCTGAGCTTGACCATCACGGCACCCGACGGTCGCAGGCCGCAAGGCGTCGACGCCTGGTTCGATGAGGTCCTCGTGACCCAGGGCGCGCTGGAGTCGGGTTACCACACGAACCAGCCGGCGGCCGACCGGTCCATCACGCTCAAGAAGCCACCGGCCGAATGGGAGGTGGTCGGCCTCAGCTGCACCTGTGGCGGAGCCACGGCCGCGGCCACGCCGGTACGGGCCCGTGCCGAACGAATGTCCGGCCCGATCCGGTTGGCGAGCTATCCCGGGCCGGTCGTGGCCGCAGATCCCAGCGTCTCGGGCGGCTGTGCCGGCGCGCTGCCGCCGGCCCCTGCCACGGCCACGCTCGCGGGCGCCGCGGCCAGGACCGCACGGGCAGCAGGCGACATGGTCCTGACGAGCTATCCCCGGCCGGTCGTGCCGGTCGATGATGGAGACCAGCCTGCGCCGGAGCCTGAACCGGAACCACCCGCCGCGGAGGCACCTCGAATCAGCTGGTTCGATCGCTCGGTCACCATCACCGACCCGGACGGCGTCGGCGGCACCTTCAGCTGCGCCTGGGACGTGGAGCTCGTGAAGGGCGACCTCGAGATCAGGACGGTGACGGACCCCGAGGGCGAGGAGGGCAAGATCAGCTATGCGCTGGACCCGCTCTTCCGCCACCCGGACGCGCGAGCGCACTCCAAGCGCGGTGCTCCCAGCGTCAGCGAGAAGCTGCGCACAGGCCCCTGGCGGATCAGCGCCCAGTTCCCCTACCAGTGGGAGCTCCAGACGTCCACCTGCACCGACGCCGACGGGACCACGCCGTCCTCGGCCAACGGCGCGACCGGCAGCGCCGGGGTCGACGGGGGCGACACGGTGACCTGCACTTTCGAGTTCCAGGCGCTCGTGCCCCGTGAAGGTCCATGGCGTGCCGATGAAGGGCCGCTCAAGGTGCGCTGCGGTTCGTTCAACGACACGTTCGATCCGCTGACCGAGCGGATCAGGATCTCGCTCTCGCGTGGTGGCGACCGGATCGTCGGCCGGGGGAGCGGCGTGACCTGGCCGCTGGACCGCGACGGCACCGACCCCCGGCGCTTCCGGGGCACCATCCGGCAGGTGGCCGCCGGCGCCACCATCAAGTTCAAGGCTGACCTGACGCTGGTCGACTCCGAGCACATGAAGGGCTCGTTCCGGGCGAAAGCGACGATCCAGGGCCAGACGTGCCGGCTCTCGCGCTCCATCGACGTGCACTACCGGGGCCGCTAGTCCGCGTACACTCGGGGGCGCGAGCGGAGCGCACGACCATGTCGATCGGCTCGGAGTGGGAGGGGTCTCGATGCGGTTCGGGTGGTTCGATGACCGTCGGCGCGAGTACGTCATCACGCGTCCGGACACGCCCCTGCCCTGGATCAACTACCTCGGATCAGAGGACTACCTCGGGCTCATCTCCAACACCGCCGGCGGCTACTCCTTCTATCAGGATGCGCGGCTCCGGCGCCTGACTCGCTATCGCTACAACAACGCCCCGCTCGATGTCGGTGGACGCTACATCTACGTGCGCGACGATGACTCGGGCAGCTACTGGAGCCCTTCGTGGGCGCCGGTCGGCGGCTCGATCGACGACTACGAGTGCCGGCACGGCATGGGCTACACGGTCATCGGCTCGGCGCGGGAGGGCATCCGCACCCAGACGACCTACTTCGTGCCCGTGGGCCAGACACTGGAGGTCTGGCGTACCCGCGTGAGCAACGAACGGGCGAGTGCGGCCCGGATCTCGCTCTTCAGCGCGGTCGAGTGGTGCCTCTGGGATGCCCTCGACGACGCCACCAACTTCCAGCGCAACTACTCCATCGGCGAGGTGGAGATAGAAGACGGTGTCATCTTTCACAAGTCCGAGTACCGCGAGCGGCGTGATCACTTCGCCTGGTTCGCCTGTGGCGAGCCGCTCGCCGGCTTCGATACCCAGCGCGACGACTTCCTGGGCCCCTATCGCGGCTGGGACCGACCGCTGGCCGTGGAGGAAGGTCAGGCACAGGACTCGATGGCCCACGGCTGGCAGCCGATCGGGGCCCACCACGTGCGCCTGGAGCTGGCAGCGGGCGAAACGCGCGAGGTGGTCTTCGCGCTGGGCTACGCAGAGAACCCACGCGAGGCCAAGTTCGACCCGCCCGGCTCGCAGACGATCGATAAGTCACGGGTGCGACCGGTGATCGAGCGTTTCACGCAGCCAGAGGCCGTGTCGGCCGCCCTCGACGAGCTGGCCGGCCACTGGGAGGAGCTGCTGGGCCGGCTCCAGGTATCGACGCCCAACGAGCACCTCGACCGCATGGTGAACACCTGGAACGCCTACCAGTGCATGGTCACCTTCAACCTCTCACGCTCGGCCTCCATGTTCGAGTCGGGCATCGGCCGGGGCATGGGTTTCCGCGACTCCAACCAGGACCTGCTCGGTTTCGTGCACATGGTTCCCGAGCGCGCGCGGGCCCGGATCCTCGACATCAGCGCCACCCAGCTCCCGTCTGGTGGCGCCTACCACCAGTACCAGCCACTGACCAAGCGCGGCAACGATGCGGTCGGCGGCGGCTTCAATGACGACCCCGCCTGGCTCGTGCTCGGCGTCGCGGCCTACCTGCGTGAGACGGGCGACCGCTCGATCCTCGACGAGATGGTCGCCTTCGACAACCGAGCGGGCTCGGAGGTGCCGCTCTATCAGCACCTGGTGCGTGCCATCGAGTACACGCTCGACCGCCTGGGCCCACACGGGCTGCCGCTCATCGGCCGGGCCGACTGGAACGACTGTCTCAACCTCAATTGCTTCAGCGAGACGCCGGGCGAACCGTTCCAGACGACGGAGAACAAGGCCGGCGGCGGCGCCGAATCGGTCTTCATCGCGGTCCTCTTCACACTGGCTCTCCAGGAGATGACCCAGGTCGCAGGAATGCTGCGTGATGAGGTCTTCCGGCGTCGCTGCGAGCAGGCCGAGCTGGACATGGTGGCCGCGGTCGATGCGCACGGCTGGGACGGCGCCTGGTTCCGCCGGGCCTACGACTTCTTCGGCGAGCCCGTGGGCTCGGCCCAGAACGAGGAGGGCCAGATCTTCATCGAGCCCCAGGGGATCGCGGTGATGGCGGGCATCGGGGTCGAAGACGGACGCGCGCAGACCGCGCTGGCCTCGGTGCGCGAGCGCCTCGCCACCGAACACGGGATCGTCCTGCTGCAGCCGGCCTTCAGCCGCTACTACCCGGAGCTGGGAGAGATCTCGTCCTACCCACCCGGGTACAAGGAGAACGCGGGGGTCTTCTGCCATACCAACCCCTGGTTGATGCTGGCCGAGGCGGCCGTGGGCAACGGCGAGGGCGCGCTCGACTATTACCTGCGCATCAACCCCTCGGCGCGCGAGGACATCTCGGACGTCCACCGCTGCGAGCCGTACGTCTATGCCCAGATGATCGCGGGAGTGGACGCGCCGACCCACGGTGAGGCCAAGAACTCGTGGTTGACCGGTACGGCGGCCTGGAACTTCGTGGCTGCGACCCAGGGCATCCTGGGCATCCGGCCCGAACACGATGGGCTGCGCGTGGATCCGGCCCTGCCTGCCGAATGGAGTGGATTCACCGCCATCCGGCGCTTCCGCGGCGCGACCTACCACATCACCGTCGAGAAGGAGCCCGGCACGACCGGTCGCGTGACCTCGCTCGAGGTCGACGGGGAAGTCGTCGCAGGCAACGTCATCCCGCTGCCGGACGAGCCCGGCGAGATCGAAGTCATCGCACGCGTCAGTCGCGACCACTAGAGGGAGGGATCGGATGTCAGGACAGCAGGACTGGGGCCAGCAACCGCCGCCGCCACCCGGCCAGCAGCCGCCGGGCTGGGGTGCGCCACCAGCCGGTCAGCAGCCTCCCCCGCCATCCGGTCAGCAGACGCCGGGCTGGGGTGCGCCACCGTCCGTGCCCGTGGGTCCGTCCAAGTACTGCCAGTCGTGCGGCGCCGTGATCGCGGCGAGCGCGCCGGTATGCCCCAACTGCGGCGCACGCCAGGCGGACGTCGTCTACGAGGAACCCAAGAACCGGCCCATCGCGATCCTGCTCGCCCTGTTCCTGGGTGCCTTCGGCATCCACCGCTTCTATGTCGGCCCCATCGCCTGGGGCGTGGCCTACCTCGTCTTCTTCTGGACCGGTATCCCCGCCTTCCTGGCCTGGCTGGAAGCGATCTACTGGCTGAGCCGCAGCGATGTCGAGTGGGCCCAGAAGTACGGCGGCCCCGTCCGCGAGGCCAACGGCTGTGCCATCGGCTGCCTGTGGGTGCTGGCCCTGCTCCCGCTCATCGGATTGCTGTTCCTGGGCGGGCTCTTCGTGCTGGCGATCCCCTTCGCGGTCGCCTAGGGACCCAGCATCCCCAGTCGCCTAGGGACCCAGCGCAGCGAACCCGCCGACCGTCCATCGGTCCGCCCACACGCGGCCCTCGGCGACCACCGCCAGCACGGCGCGGACCTCGGCTGGGTCGGCTCCGGCCGGCCAGATCAAGCGCAGCAGGGCCTCGTCGCTGCCGGGGGCACCGCCGGCACGCAGCAGGTCGAGGCCGGCCGCCACGCCGAGGGCGTAGCGGGGCGTAGGTACGCCTTCGGCCAGGCCGAGCCGCACGAGACCGATGAGGCGGTCGTCCCAGCCCAGCTTGCGGCGGGGATCGCGGGCCGCGCGCTCGACCGTGTCGGCCAGCCACGGGTTGACCATGCGCTCGAGCAGGTCGTCGGCGAAGGCCGCGTAGCCGGCCTGGGTGAAGAGCTCGTCCGCTCCGGCCCAGCGCCGACGAAGGGTCGCCCCTGATTCATCGATGAAGGCAGCCCGCAGGAAGCCCATCACACCGGGCACCTCGGTCAACTCGGACATCAGGGTCAGGCCGAGCGAGGCGCCAAAGAAGCCGGCGAGCGCGTGCGTCGCGTTGTGGCCCAGGAGCTTGGCGTCCTCGAACGGTGCCAGGTCGCCGACCTCGCGCAGGGCAGGCATCCCCGGGTGCAGCCCGTCGCCGATCCGGGACACGAGGATGCGATCGAACGCCTCCACCAGGAACGCGCCGGAGAGGGCAGAGGTGATACTCGAGAGGCCCAGATCGTCACGCTCGGCGGGGTCGCTGATGACCCCGCTCATCTTGCCGATGACGGTGTCGACGAAGCGAACGCGGGCAGAGACCGTCTCGCGCTCGTCGCCGGGCACCGCGTCGAGGACCGCGGATGACAGGAGCTTCGCGGCGCTGCGGTGGTTTTCCGCGCAGTAGACGATCAGCGGTTCCGGCCGGAGCCGTCGACGCAGGCCCTCGGCCAGGAGCTGGCCGGGGCTGGCCGGCCCAGGGCGCTGGTAGAAAGCCACGCTGGGCAGGGCGGAAGCGAACTCGTCGGCGTCCGCGATAGCTTCGACGACACGCTCCGGCTGGGCCGTGGAGTCGACCGGCATGATCGGTCCGATCGTGGCCACGTCCACCCGGTCGGGGCGTGCGATGTTGAGAGCGAACCGGCCATCGTCCGCCAGCAGGCCGTGCACGAGCTCAGCGCGCACGTCCACCACCACCGGCGGGGCGTAGGCGCCGGTGCCGTAGGCCTCGTAGACGAAGAGACCGGCGCCGATGGCGCCGAAGCCCAGGACGACGAGGCGCCGGCCCCCCCCGAAGGCCACCCTAGGCGTCCGCGAGATAGCGCCGCTCGTCCTCCGCCGACCAGCGGTCCACGTCCAGGATCCGCTCGCTCGGACGGTGCGGATAGACGATGGCCTTGCCCTGCACGCGCCCGGTGCGGGCCATCTCCAACAGCTCCGGGGCGTGCGCCAGGTCTGCCACGTGGCCGATGTGCGCAGCCGCGTCGATCTCCCCGGCCGCCATCAGTCGCAATGACTCGGTGACATCCCACGGCCCCCCGCCGGACGAGCCGGTGATGTTGATCTCCTGGTAGTGAACGAACCGTTCATCGACCCCGATGATCTCTCGCCCCGCCGGCAGCCCAGCGAAGAGATCGAGCACCCCGTAGCGCGCGACCAGGTGCTGGACCGACTCCATGAGCGGGCCGTCTGCTGCGGTCACGATGACGTCGTCCGCACCGGCCCCGCCTGTGCGTGCCAACACGGTCGCGGCCAGGTCGCCATCGCGATTGTTGACCGTCACCAGCTCCACGCCCGCCGCCTCCGCCCGCGAGCCGAAGGTCTGGTGCAGCCAGTGCAAGCGGTCGTCGCGACGGGCAGTGGCGATGATCAGCCGGGGGCGTGCCGCGATGGCCAGGTCGACATGGATGCGTCCCATCGGTCCGGCCCCGATCACGACGGTCACCCCACCCTGTCGCAGCCCGTGCACCGTGGTGCGTGCCTCGGTGCGGACCGGCTGAGAGAGGTGCAGGTGGTGAGCGTGCGAGCTGATGATGCAGCTGATGGGCTCGGCGATCGCGGCATGGCCGGCCGGCAGCCCTTCGTCGGGCAGCGGCAGCAGGCAGCCAGCCTCCAGCACCTCTTCGGTGATGAGGATGTACTCCGCGAGCAGGCCCGGCAGCGAGTAGCCCACCGCCACCTTGGCCACGCCGCGGCCATCGTCGGCATAGCGCTCGCGGTGGTTGATGGGCGCGATGTCCACGGCGGGCTGGACGGCGCAACGCTGCCCGGGCACCCACTCGCCCTCCAGCTCGCGACCGACCTCCACGACCGTGACCACGCCCTCGTCACCCGCGATGGCGGGGTGCACGGCGGGGTCCCAGCCGTGCATGAGCGGATGCTCGGCACCCTGGTCGATGAGCTTGTTGACCGAGGTGCAGATGCCCGCGGCATCGACGCGGGCGAGCAGCTGCCGGGGTCCGGGCCGCGGCACCGGGATGCTGCGCACGGAGAGCGCAGCGGTGCCACGACCAGCGAGTACCGTGGCGCGCATCTCTGCCGGGATCGGGCCCACGGTTCCCGGCGTGATCATCGCGGTTCCAGGCCGGCCAGCCGCCAGGCTTCGGCCGGATCCTCGGGGCCGGTGAAGGTGCCGATGGTCGTCGTGCACAGTGCGCCCAGCGCGGCTCCCAGGCGAGCGGCTGCCTCGGCACCGAGTCCGTTGATGAGCCCGATGAGGACACCCGCGGTGAAGGAATCGCCGGCACCGGTGGTGTCGATGGTGTCTACCCTGAAGGCCGGGACGTGCCCGACGTATTCGTCGCGATCCACCCACGCTCCACGCGGGCCGTCGGTGACGATGGCGAAGGCCACGCCCAGTTCGCGCAGGCGCGCGGCGGCGAGGGCCGGATCAGCGATACCGGTGATGCCCTCGGCCTCCGGGATGCTGGGGATGAACAGGTCGGTGTAGGGCAGCGCCGGCAACACCCGATGCCACTGTCCGGTGGAATCGTGGACCACGTCCAGGCTGGTGTGGATGCCCTTGGCCTTGGTCCGCCGGAAGAGCCCGGCCAGGGGTTCGCCGTCGGGATCATCCAGGCCCGGCAGCACGAGTGCGCCACCCACGTGCAGGAAGTCACTGACCAGACGGTCCTCGATGGCCTCCGCGGTGATCGAGGCGTCGGCACCCAGGTTGTGCAGCATCGTCCGCTCACCGTCCTGGTCCACCGCCACGAGCGACGTCGAGGTCGGGAACGGCGAATCGACGAACTCGACGTGCAGGTGCGGGGCGGGTGCGGTCTCGCGGATGGAACGACCGAAGATGTCGTCACCGACGGGGATGACGAGCCGGGTCTCGATGCCCATGCCGCCGAGCACGCGGCCAGTGCGGAGGGCCGGGCCGCCCTGCGCGGTGGAGAAGGTCTCGACCAGTCCGAGCACGCCGATGGGGAGCGGGCCGGCAGCCTTGGCCAGGACGTCGAAGACAGCGCTGCCCGCGCACGTGATCTGGATGTCCCTCATGTCTCGATGATAGGTCCGCGACGAGGACGGACGTGCGCCGGTGCGGCCCGAGGGGGCCTGCCGAGAGGTCCCCGTGCGACTAGTACTGATGGGCCTCTCCCAACCACACCCGACCGCACCCAACATGGGTGGCATCCACGTCCGCACAGGGTGAGAGTCCGCTGATCTCGCATCGACCGCGAGGACGCCTGTCGCCGCCAGAGCATCGGCAGCGATGAGCGACATCCGCATCTGCCACAGCTGCCAGAGCGCGAACCAGCCGAACGCGGAGTCCTGTGCTGCCTGCGGCACCCCGCTCCTCGAAGGCGTGGAGATGGCCGAACCACAGCTCGTGGCGTGGATGCCGGAGGCGGCGGAGGACGTGGCCCAGTGCCCGGCCTGCCTGACGCGCAACCCGGCCGAGCGCTCCTTCTGCTGGCGCTGCCTGACCGAGCTGCGGACCACCGACCTGCTGCACGATCCTTCGCCGACACCTCGAGCCGAGCTGGCCGCGAGCGTAGTGGCCGCCCCCCTGGCGTGGGCAGCGGATGCGTCCGGTCCACCCGACGGGGCGAGCGCCGCCGATCCGACCAACGATCCGACGCCGCCCACCGTTGAGCCAGTCATGGCGGAGGAGCCGGTCTCGAGCATCGACCCCGTCCTGGAACCCGCGGGGATGGCCTCGCCAGCGGCGCCGATCCCGGTGCCGCCCACGCCGTCCGTGGTGTCCGCTGCCGCTCGCCGGGATGGCGGCATCGGCTGGGGTCGCGGGATCGCCGCGGTCGTAGCCGCGGCCCTCGGACTGGCTGGTGCCGTGTGGCTCCTTGGTGGTGGCGGCGGCGATGAACCACCGATCACGGCCCAGTTGCCAAGCCCCACGCCCTCTGCACCAGCGGTCGTGGCCGAGCGCTCTACGGCACCGGTGATGGCTACCCTCGACCCGGAGGCCATCGCCGCCCTCGCGAAGACCCCTTCGCCATCACCGACTCCTACTCCTACCCCGTCGCCGACTCCCAGCCCGACGCCAACTCCTACCCCATCGCCTACTCCGAAACCGACTCCCAGCCCGACGCCATCGCCCAGCCCGACGCCGACGCCATCTCCTACCCCATCGCC
>Ga0210085_1000942_pt1 | contig 11823 bp, 6 predicted proteins | sample China_Galinas_PW_5_FD_184866 | JGI IMG/M metagenome (GOLD analysis project Ga0210085, IMG submission 184866) | Wetland microbial communities from San Francisco Bay, California, USA, that impact long-term carbon sequestration - China_Galinas_PWC_D1... | ecosystem: Environmental > Aquatic > Marine... | reverse complement strand
TCACGCGCACCAACATTAAACCAGAACCCAAGTGTAAATGATTTAACGTGAGGTATAAATTCGGATATTATTTTCGTCCCTCCAGGGAGAGCTGTCTGGTAAAGATTATCCACAATTATTGCTGATTAAATTAGAATTTGAGGACAAATATAAGAACAAAAGGAATAACCGGAAATGAATCTATTCTTAATTTATTATATTGCTTAAACAATACAGCAATCCCTTTCAAAATAAATTCGTATTCAAAATATTATGCTTCCACACCCTTTGGATATTTATGCTTGTACTTCTTCAGGAAATTTCCAATTGAACTATATGCCTTCTCAAGAATATGTTCATTTGGTAGAAATACAACTCTAAAATGATTTGTTCCCGGAACCTGACCAAATCCGCTTCCTGGTACAACCACTACTCCTGTTTCTTTTATCAACTCTGAAACAAAATGAGTATCTGATTCAATCCCGTGAAGCTGCGGGAAAGCGTAAAATGCACCTTCGGGTTTTACACAGGAAATTCCTTCAATTGAATTTAACATTTCAACAGTCATATCTCTTCGCTTGGTCAGCTTTAAATTGGCTTCAGCTAAATTAGATTGATCGCCTTCGAGAGAAATTTTTATTCCATATTGTTCAGGATGATTTGCTGAAAGTCGTGCTCGCAGTATCTTATTTATTGCTTCTATGTAATCTGAAAGAATTTCCTTTCGTCCACTGACTATTCCCCAACCTATTCTAAAACCGGGGACCATATAATTTTTTGAAAGTCCGCCAAACGTAATACAAGAGACATCTTTATTCATAGATGCAATAGAAACGTGTTTCTTTCCATCGAATAAAAGCTTGTCATAAATTTCATCAGCAAAAATTACGAGATCGTGTTCAAGTGCTAGATCAATGATTGCCTGAAGATTTTCTGTTGTGTAAAGTGATCCTGTCGGATTATTCGGATTAATTAATATTATAGCTTTTGTCTTATCGTTTATTTTACTTTTTATATCATCAATGTCGGGCAGCCATCCGTTCGATTCATTTAGGTAATATGGATTTTCCATCATCTGAAGTTTGCTGGCAATAGCAGTGTAAAGCGGATAGCCAGGAGTTGGTGTTAAAACATTTTCACCATCGTTTACAAGTGCAGTCAGACAAATATCAATTGCTTCGCTGGCACCGGTTGTTACAAATATATCGTGAACATTTGTAATCCCTTTTCTTCCAGCTTCTTTGCCGATGGCATCTGTAGCTTCCTTGATTCCTGAAGATGGTGCATAACCGTTATGATTTTTTAACATCGCTTCATAGGTAGATTTAACTAAATGTTCAGGCGGTTTAAAATCATATATGTTCGGATCGCCAATATTTAAGTAAAGCATTTCTTTCCCTGACTTTGCTACTTCATTGGCAAGCACAATAATATCTCGCACAGCGTACGTTATATTATCTGTTCTTACTGCTGGGATAATTTTCCTCTGGTTCATAATAACTCCAGTGTGTAAAATCTCTAAAAAAATCTCTCCAAATTTAAAGAAAAATTTCAGGAATGTTATTGAATAAAGATTCTTAAGTCAAAATAGACTGTTGCCACTTGTCAACATGTATTAAAAATCAATCGTTTATGCTAAGTTGAAATTAAATATTGAACTAGTGTATAAAAAAATCATACCTTGTATAATCATAACTATCTATTTAATTTTCTAAAGATATTTAGATAGTATTTTCTTTATCGAGAATGAAATTTAACCTGGATATAAAACTTACCAACTACTCCATATATTTGAGAGAATTAAAAATAATTTAGGGCGAAAAAAATGAAACAATTTAACCTTTCCTTAGTCATCATATTATTTCTTTTCATCAGTTTTCAAGGGATCTCACAGGAAACTGCTAGTCTTCAGTACTTATCACCTGTTCCCGGTTCAGAACTTAACTCAAGAGAAACAAATATAATTTTTAACTGTGTTGAAGAAATTGATGGTTTCAGTTTAACTAAAAATTTAATAAACGTGAATGGATCTATTAGTGGTATTCACGATGGAGAGTTTATTCTTTCAGGCGATGCTAAAACTATACTATTCAATCCTTACACTTCCTTTGCTGCAGGTGAAACGGTAACCGTGTCACTGAACTCAGGAATTAAAACTAATTTAAATAAGCTTATAGAAACGGTTTCATATAAATTTACTGTCACTCCCCTACAGGAACCAATAAAGCTTGATCCTATTGAGAGATTAGAATTAGGAATTTCGGCAAAGGATTTTAATTCATCAAAAATTAATTTTAACAGGGTGCAAACAGATTCATTACCTCCTGATTTCCCGACAATTACAACCGGGGTAGTTAATAACCCATCTGAAGGCAATATTTTCTTAACCAATTTCACGTTAGGTCCAAACGATACTTCTGGATTTTTTATTACAATAGCTGATAATGATGGAAACGTTGTCAAATACAAAAGAATATCACCATTTCCTGCATTTGATTTTAAAGTTCAACCGAATGGTTTACTAAGTTATGCTGATGTTGAATCATTTTTCGGTGGATTTGGATATTGTGAGTTTAAAATTCTTGATACTACCCTTGCAGTTGTTGATTCTTTTCAGTGCGGTAACGGCTACCAGGCTGAGATACATGATTTTCAATTACTTCCCAACGGACACGCATTATTGTTTGCATATGATCCCCAACCTGTTGATATGAGTGTAATTGTTCCGGGTGGAAATCCAAATGCTACTGTAATCGGAGGCATAATTCAGGAATTAGATCAAAATAAAAATGTAATTTTTCAATGGCGAAGCTGGGATTATATTCCAATTACTGATAGTTATTCAAACTTAACTGCAAACACGATTGACTATGTACACTTAAATGCAATTGAAGCCGATGACGATGGAAATATATTATTTATTGGAAGATCATTATCAGGTGTAACTAAGATTAGCAGAGCAACAGGTGAAATAATGTGGAAACTCGGTGGTAAGCAAAATGATTTTACTTTTATAAATGAACACCCTGAAAATGCACCAGATTATATCTCCGGGCCCCACGATATAAGAAGAATAAATAATGGAAATATAACTATATTCGATAATGGGGATGCACACAATCCACCCTACTCGCGAGGTGTTGAATATGAACTCGATGAGCAGACACTAACAGCGACTCTAGTTTGGGAGTATCAGAACGACCCTGATATTTACTCTTTTGCAATGGGTTCTGTTCAAAGACTTCCTAATGGAAATACATTAATCGGTTGGGGAAGTGCAAGTTCCACCGGTGGTCCTATTCTAACCGAAGTACATCCGGATAATTCTATTGCTCTTGAACTGTTCTATCCACTAGAGGTTGCATCCTACAGATCTTTCAAATTTCCCTGGGCTAGTGGGTTGCCGGCAGCTTCTGTAATAATTAATGAAGTTTTAGAAGGGAATACTTACACATTTAATAACACAACGGATACAACAGGAGTTAAAATAAAATTTAATCAGCTTACAACGATATTATATAACTCTGTTGAAGTTGAACGATTTGAGTATGCAGCTTCTAACCTGGAATTTAACGGAAGAGCACCTGAATCATATCCAACTCGTTCTTCAATAACAACAGCAGGAATAACCTCCTTAAACATAGATGTATGGTTTAAGTTGGATCACTATCCTCAAATTGTAAATCCTGAAAGCACAGTAGTTTATCACCGTCCAACTATTGGGGTTGGAGTCTTTACTGCTGTTCCAACAACATATTTAGCCGGTTCCAACGAGCTTTACGTTACTGGATTAACCAGCTCCGGCGAATTCATTTTTGGTTACCCTGACGTACCGGTAGTACCAACTATTCCCGGTCTTGTTTCTCCTTTAAACAACCAGCTTGTAAATCAGAATGATTCTTTGGAATTAGAATGGTCTCCGACCGGATTTGCAGATAAGTATTACCTGCAAGTTTCAACCGAACAAAATTTCAATACGACAGTAGTAGATGATTCAAACTTGACAACACTAGAATATACATTATCATCGTTACAACAGGAACAAGATTATTACTGGAGAGTTAAATCGAAAAACCTCGCTGGATGGGGTGGCTGGTCTGATGAATGGACATTTACTTCTACCGAGTCCTTCCTTGATTTGACTTTTCCTGATGGTGGTGAAACCTGGAAGACTGATACTTCAATGGTTATTAGATGGGATCACAATATTCTGGATAGTGTGCGACTCGAACTCTATCGGGATGATGTGTTCTACAATGTAGTTGTTGATAGTTTCTATTCTGTAACTGGTGGTTACAAATGGGTATTAACAGACAGTATTCCTGATGGTTCAACATATAAAGTAAAGATAATGAATTTAGATGGATCACTTGTAGATATGAGTCAGAATAACTTTTCTATTATTTATATACCAGTCAGTGTAACACAGGTTGAAGAGATCGCAACTGATTTTAGGCTTGAACAAAATTATCCTAATCCCTTTAATCCGAATACAACTATCAAATACTCTATACCAGTTCAAAGTGAGGTAAGTATCAAAGTGTATAATTCCATTGGAGAAAAAATTACTGAGCTTGTCAACCTGAATCAAAGTGCTGGAAGTTATCAGGTAAATTGGGATGCAGAAAATCTATCATCAGGAATTTATTTGTACTCAATTGAAGCAATTCCAAATGATGGCTCAGCTTTATTTCAATCAGTAAAGAAAATGATTTTACTTAAATAATTCTTTGAGAATTATTTGAAAGGAAAATTTGTTTCCCCCTACACATGTAGGGGGATTTTATTAGTTTTTCTTTTAACAATTACTTAGTACGTTTATAAATGTTTCGGAAATTAAAAGTCTCTCAAATATTATTAATTTTTTCCCTGGTTTTTACTTTATGTCTCTTTAGAGAATCAAAAGCGCAACAAACCAATAAATTAATTCCCGCAAATATACCGCAGATTGAAATCGTAACTAACACTAACCCATCGGAAGATTATTTATTTCTTGGATTAACTGAGGGTGACTACGGACACCTGATGATTATTGACAATGATGCAGTCCCCGTCTTTTACAAAAGAGTGGATGGAATAATTTTTAATTTTCTATGGCAGGAAAACGGTGAGCTTACTTACAACATTTATCCTGATTCAAGTTATGGACTGGATAGTTCCGGAAATCTTGTGAACCGATTTTATGTGCCGGACTCACTCAGTTTTGATTTTCACGAGCTTACAGTAATTGCAGATGGAAGCTACTATGTACTAAGTGATGAAAATGTGGTTGTAGATTTAAGCGGTATTGTTCCCGGAGGCTCGACACATGCAAACCTGATTTCACAAAACATACACCATATGGATGTTAATGACAATGAGATCTGGAAATGGCGATCCTTTGATCACTATGATATACTTGATGCTGACAGTGCTGTAAATTTAACTCAGGGCACAATTGATTGGACTCACTGCAATTCAATTAAAGTTGACTACGATGGGAATTTACTTCTCTCAACAAGAAATTTTAATGAAATAACAAAAATTAATAGACAAACAGGTGATATAATTTGGAGATTTGGAGGTGAACGAAATCAGTTTCAGTTTATTAATGATGACAGGAGGTTTGCCAGACAGCATGATGCAAAGAGAAACGCAGCAGGTAATTTGATAATGTTTGATAATGGTGTTCGATTAGTGCCTCAATATTCAAGTCTTGTTGAATACGAACTTGATGAAGATTCACTTACTGCAACTTTAATTAGAAGATTTACAAGAGATGAGTCAGTTTGGTCTCGAATTAGGGGCGGTGTGCAAGGATTATCAAATGGTAATCATCTGATATGCTGGGGAGAACGTCCGAATCCTGGTGTCACAGAAATTAATCCTGATAATGAAATTGTATATGAAATTAATTTTCCGGGAGGAGGTCACCGTTATCGTTCTTTTCGTTTTCCATGGGAAACAAATTATTTCGATGTTGACAAGGACTCAATTGAATTTGGAATTGTTGAAATTGGTGATTCCTCAACTATACCTGTGAATTTAATTAACAGGAATAATCAGCAAGTAATTATAAATGAAATCCTAAACAAAGATTCAGCTTTTCAAATCAATGAAAATTTACCAATTATTCTTCCTCCAAACGATACTATAACTACAAGTGTTACATTTAAACCTTATTCAAACGAATACAAAAAAGATAAAATTAATTATAGATATAATGTTGATACATTAATTATAGCTCAGCAGGTTTATGTTGAAGGCTACACTAGCTTAACCTCAGCAGAGGAAGAAGGACAATATCCGGATGAATTTCTTTTAGCTCAAAACTATCCAAACCCATTTAACCCAATAACAAATATCGGATTTCAGATTGCGGATCGTGGATTTGTGATATTAAAAATTTTCGACATCCTTGGGAATGAAGTTGCTACTCTAGTAAATGAAGAACTTAGTGCTGGCAACTATGAAGTTGAATTTAGCGTAGCTCAGATTAACAATCTGAGCAGCGGGATCTACTTCTATCAATTAAAGGCAGGAAAATTTATTCAATCTAAAAAAATGATTCTCTTAAAATAATATCTTATGAACAAGACATTCAAAAAGATAAATCTCCTCTCGTTAATAGCATACATCATTTTTCAAGTAAGTTTTTCAGGTTTTGCACAAACATTAAACGCAGAAGTAACTGTAAATAATAATCCTTCAGAAGATTATTTATTCCTTGCACTCTCATTCGCCGGGGCTGCGCATTTATGGATCGTTGATAATGAATTAACACCCATTTTTTATAAAAGAGTTACTGGTGGAGCTTACGATTTTAAGTATCAACCAAATGGTGAATTAACATATAATATATACTCTATTTATAGTTACGGAATGGATAGCTCCGGCAGTTTAGTCAATCAGTATTTTACTCCTCCAGGATTTGCATTAGATATCCACGATTTAACTGTTCTCGAAGATGGTTCTTACTACATTCTAGGCAGAGATCATATCACGATAGATATGAGTCAATATGTGACAGGTGGAGATACTGCTGCAGTATTGGTCGCGCAAACAATTCATCATATGGATGCAAATGATAATGAATTATGGAGATGGAATTCATTCGATCACTATGATATCGTAGATGTTGATAATCATGTTGATTTGACTTTGCATACAGTTGATTGGACTCATTGCAATTCAGTTGAGGTTGATAACGATGGAAATATTATTCTGTCAACAAGAAACTTTAACGAGATAACAAAAATAAACAGGCAAACAGGTGAAATTATTTGGAGATTGGGTGGCAAGAAAAATCAGTTTCAATTTATTAATGACACAAGAGGATTTGGCCGGCAGCATGATGCACGTAGACACTCAAATGGCAATCTAATTCTGTTTGATAATGGACATTACTTAATTCCTCAGTATTCCAGTTTTGTTGAATACGATCTTGATGAAGATAGTTTAACTGCAACTCTGGTAAGAAGATATTCTCGAGATGAATCAATTTTTACTCTCTCAAGAGGTGGTGTGCAGGAATTGCCTAATGACAATACTCTTATAAGCTGGGGTGAGAACATCAATCCTTACATAACAGAAATTAATACTGATGATTCTATTGAATTTGAACTCGTATTACCATCACTGGTTCATAAATACAGAGCATACAGATTTCCCTGGCAAACCAACTACTTTTTTGTGAACACAGACTCCCTAAATTTTGGAAGTGTTAGTGTTGGCGATTCTTCAACACAAAATTTGTGGCTTATTAACAGGAAAGATACAAGCATTGTTATTAATGAATTCTATTTGAACGATTCAACATTCAGTGTTTTGGATACACTTCCAATCTCAATTCTACAAAATGACTCAGTTAAAATTACTATTATGTATAAACCTGAGTCAGATGTGTATTCTGTTGGGAAGCTAAATGTACGATACACTGCGGTAAACTTCTTATTAGGAAAGCAAGTTAAGTTAGTTGGGCAAACGCCTCTGACCTCTGTCGAGGAAGATTCAGAACAACTTTCAGATTATTTTCTATTTCAGAATTACCCTAACCCATTTAATCCAATAACAAATATCAGATTTCGGGTTGCCGAAAGCGGATTTGTAACGCTAAAAGTTTATGATATTTTAGGAAATGAACTTGTAACACTAGTAAACGATGAACTTTCTGCCGGTGAATATGAAGTTGAGTTTAATACATCTTCCATCAAACATCTTCCATCTTCAGGAATATATTTTTATCAATTGAAGGCAGGTAATTTTGTTCAAACCAAAAAGCTAGTGCTACTTAAGTAGCTTTTGGTAGTAACATAACTATATTTCTTAATCAATAAAAATACTAGTTGTAGAAGAAATCTAACTTTTAAGACCTGCTCTATACCAATCCTATCACAAAATATAAAATCTACTTTTTGATCAGATATAATTAAAGCTTCTCATACGTCAATTTCTTCGATATCAAAAATCACAAAATCAGATTACTTTTTTAAACTGGTATAATTCCCAAATAAAACCTTATTTTTTTGTAAAAATTACAATAGTAAAATGCTTATTCTGTCAATTTTTTAAGTTTCTGTTAGTATGATATTGGCATAAATGGTGCATAAATAAGAAAATAATGAAGATATTTCTGACAAAATATTATGCTAAGTATGTTTGAAAGACATAGATTAATTGTTTCTATCTCACTTGCCATCTTAATTATTGCTGTAGTTGGTGTAACTGTATCAAGTTTTTCTCCATCAAAAAAATCCGAATATTTTAAGGAGTTAAAAGAGATTTACAATACAGTAAACAATTACGACAACAGGGAAATAAACAATTGGGAATCTGCTAAGAATACAGTTGTTGATTTAAATTATTGGTATGATTTCATTCCAAGATACGATGCAATAAGTGATGAGGACAAAGATGTGTTAGTATTGCAAAATAAGGTTAGAGATTTAACGATAAGACAGCAATTAAGAACTCTTCCAGAAATAAGAAAATATTTTGGTGAATATCTGAATAATAAGCTTGGCGGGTTAAATTATAAAGTAACCATCCTGAACGATGAAAGAAATAAAATTGTTGTATTCACTCATGACAGTTTTACAAAACGCAAGTCATTGGAAAAATTTCATGTTACAGTAGCAAATGATTTAAGGGCATTAGGATTTAAGCAGATCCGTTATAAATGGTATGAACTTGAAAAGTACGAGGATGAGAAATACATCCACTATAATTTTAGTGATCTACCTGATAATGAGCCGAGGAAGTTCAATCTAAGTGTTATAAAAAATTAATTTCTAATCCCCCCTGATAAACTTCTAAAATAATTTTATTTGATTAGTATCATTTTCTTGGTTTCGATGAAAGTATTAGCTTTCAGCTGATAGAAATATATTCCGCTCGTCAGATTCCGGACTGTGCCGGAATGACTGTTGAGCTCAACTTCATAACTTCCTGCAGGTTTATAATCATTAACTAAAGTTGCTACTTCGTTTCCTAAAACATCGTAAACTTTTAAAGTAACCAATTGAGATTGCTTCTCTTCGCGTGCAATGACAGATGAAATTGAAAATTTAATTTTTGTATTTGGATTAAATGGATTTGGATAATTTTGGTGAAGTACAAAACCAACCGGTAATTTTTCTTCACTTTCAACAGAAACCGGATCAGTCGTATTAAAGAAGAGATAATTTCCTTTACTTTGATCCCAATTTGTAATGCCCATATCGATATCCCAAGAATAAACGGTTTCAATTGTTACAGTGGAACCAGAAGCCGGTTGATTTGCAAGCATTACCCAGCCATTTTCCAGATCATAACAGAATTGATTTAATTCCAACGTGTCTGAATCAACAATGACATTAATAATTTCTTGCAGGGGAGTTCTTGGCAAATAAAATAATTTAGTCGATCCATCACTAATATAATCTTGCTGAGCATAATCAATTGCATCTTGATCAACATCACCACAAATTATTACTTCTACAACACTTCTTGTGTTCGTCTTAAAATTATAGTTGGTTGGAAAATTGCCACTGTTATTCACATATACCCTAATAGTATCGAACCACGCACCTGTCAGTAAATCCAAATCGGAATCATTATCAATATCAACGAGATAAATTCCCGAACCATACCCTGAAAAAGTGGAAGACCAAAAAGGTGTTGTATTCATAGTCCCGTTATCATTCAAATAGATTTTGAATTTACCAGAACCACCAAGTTGGTTGTTATCTGAAATAGCAAGATCAAAAAATCCATCATTATTTACATCACCTATAAAAAGAGAGTTTGCATATTGACTTGCATCAGTAGATTGCCAGGAAGGTGTAACACTAATTACACCATTTACATTCTCAAAAATTCTGTTTGGATAACTCTCTCCTGCAAAAACCACGTCAAGATCACCATCATTGTCAAAGTCTGCCCAACCAACATCATAGCTGTATTGTGATTGGGTTGCTTTCCATGAAGGAAGAGATTCAAGAGTTCCATTATTGTTATAATAAATTCTTGGTTGTTCAGGATCACCGTTATAAGACTCACCACCAGCAACAGCCAGATCAAGATCACCGTCACAATCCGCATCACCAAAGGCACAGCTAAATGTATAAAAATCATCACCCGAAACCCAGTCAGGTGTTGATGATAATGTTCCTGAATTATTTAAATATAATTTTACTTTCCCGGGAGAATTGAAACCTGACGCGCCTATATAAACTGAAACTGCAACATCCACCCAACCATCCTGATTTACATCCCCAACATCAAGATGTCCGTGATAATCGATATCAGCAGATTGCCAGTTTGGGGTTGTTGGAAAAGTCCCGTCACCGTTGTTGTAATAAACAACAATTTTTTGACGGTGGATATCATTTCCGTTTGCAACAACAAAATCTAACCAGCCATCTTTATCAATATCTGCAAAGGCACCGCCTGTTGATACGCTGGAGACATCTGTAGATATCCAGTTTGGATTTTGTGGGAATGGAACTTGCGAATAAATCTGTGTAATAAATATGACTGAAAGAAGAAGAACCGAAGATAACTTTTTCATTTTAAACCGCTTACTAATGTTTAATACGAGAATTATTTTTAATCCAGTTCAAAATTAATAATATCTTTAACCAAATCTATTTAAAAATAAAAACCCCTCCGTTTTGGAGGGGTTAATTTGTTAGATTTTCAACTATTTGATAATTATCATTTTCTTAACATCAACAAATTTATCGGCTTCTAATCTGTAGAAGTAGATTCCACTTGTGAGATCCACTGCATCAAATTTTGCTTCGTGGTATCCCTCTTTTAATCTGCTGTTTATAATTTCAGCAACTTCCTGTCCTAATGTATTATAAACATTCAAACGCACATCGGATTCAACAGGAATTGAAAATTTGATTGTTGTTGAAGGATTAAATGGATTAGGATAATTCTGTTCCAAAGAGAATGTAGCTGGAGTTATAATCTCAACTTCAATTTCTTCTGAGTAGCTAAATGAACCATCATAATCAATTTGCTTCAGTCTGTATGAATAATTCCCTGCATCGAGTTTTGAATCAACGTACCTGTAAGATTTCGGTTCAGTAGTTGTCCCAAATCCGGGTACAAAGCCAATCTGCTCAAATGATCCATCGACAGTCAATCGTTCGATATCGAATCCCCTGTTGTTTGTTTCAGTAGCAGTGTTCCAACTAAGTTTAGCATCGGTGCCATTTACAACTGCTGCAAATGATGTAAGCTCAACAGGAACTACATACGTATATGTAACTGTAAGATATGGTACATTTGTCTCTGCCCATCCTTCAAATTCAACATAAAAACTCGTACTGAAATCAAAGTCTACAATGCCTATTGCAAACCAACCTTGACCTA
>Ga0210085_1000941_pt1 | contig 11828 bp, 10 predicted proteins | sample China_Galinas_PW_5_FD_184866 | JGI IMG/M metagenome (GOLD analysis project Ga0210085, IMG submission 184866) | Wetland microbial communities from San Francisco Bay, California, USA, that impact long-term carbon sequestration - China_Galinas_PWC_D1... | ecosystem: Environmental > Aquatic > Marine... | reverse complement strand
ACGCGCCCCGGCAAGAAGTACCCCAGAGTTTCCATGAAGCCTATTGGAAAATGGCGTGCTTCCAACACCTAGATGTGATGCGTTTCCTTAAGTGAATGACGCTTTTCTCTTAAGTGAATGCCATTGTGGGGGAGGGTGCGAAACGGCCCCGATAGGCTGCGGGCCGATCCGCGCCGGGGCCGCTCCGTCGCCTTGCCGCCGCGGCTTCGCTTCGGGAATCTTCCGAGACGGAAATCGCTTCAGAGCTTGTGGAAAAATCAGCCGTGCTGCTTCTCGCGGATCTCGTCCAGGGTCTTGCAGTCGATGCAGAGGGTAGCGGTGGGGCGGGCCTCCAGGCGGCGAATGCCGATCTCTATGCCACAGGCCTCGCAAAAGCCATATTCGTGCGTGTCGAGCCGGCCCAGGGTCTCGTCGATCTTCTTGATGAGCTTGCGCTCCCGGTCACGGGTCCGCAGCTCCAGACTGAATTCCGACTCCTGGGTCGCCCGATCATTGGGGTCGGGGAAGTTGGTCGCCTCGTCCTGCATATGGTGGACGGTGCGATCCACCTCCTCCATCAGGCTCCGCTTCCAGGCCAGGAGGATGCCTCTAAAGTGCTCCTCCTGCCCGGGGCTCATGTACTCCTCGTCTTTGGCGGCTTCGTAGGGCTCGAAGCCGAACGCCTTCGCATCCGTTTTTTCTGTCTCGACCATGCAAGCTCTCCTGAACGGTCTGCCGATGGTTGCGGCGATCCGTCCGGCATTGGGGCAAGGCTGCACCGCAGCGGCGCGGATCTCCGATCTCGAAGAACGCCGTTTAATACCAAATCGGCCTTTCTCCGGCAACCGATTTCTCAGGGGTGGCCCGAAACCCCCGTTCAGGCTGTGCGCCGGGGGTCCCATGGGTTATCGTGAAAATACGCGCCGGAGGCACTCCGATTCGCCCTCTCCTTTTATGGGAGAGGGTCGGGGTGAGGGAACGATCAGGGGAGAGGCGACCTTCTCATTGTCCGGGGTGACTCGACTCGCCCCATGATCGTTAGGCGCTATGTCGAATTTCTAGGTAATGTTGACATTAAGCAAGCCAGATCCACGCGGCGGCGATGGCGATGAACGCCTCGAAACGCCTATCGAGCTTATCGTAACGCGTTGCGATTCTGCGAAAGTGTTTGATACGACAGAAAAAGCGCTCAACAAGGTTGCGTCCCTTGTAGATGGGCCGGTGGAAGGTGCGTGGCTCGGTGCGGTTTGCACGCGGGGGGATGACCGCCTTTGCGCCAGTGGCAGTAATGGTCTCGATCAAGGCATCGCTGTCGTAGGCCTTGTCGGCGGCAACCGCATCGGCGACTACGCCTGCAAGCAGAGGCTCGGCTTCGGTTACGTCCGCAGCCTGTCCAGGTGTCAGTCGCCAGCAGGCAAGGTTGTCGAGCGCTTCGACCAAAGCATGGATTTTCGTGCTCAGCCCTCCGCGGGACTTGCCGATCGCCTGCACTCCTTCGCTCTTTTGGGCACCGGCTGCGTGTTGATGCACGCGAATGACTGTGCTGTCGATGAAAACTTCCTCGAAATCACTCTCTTCGCTCAGCACGGCGAAAATTCGCTCCCACAGGCCAGATTCTTGCCAGCGCGCAAACCGCTTGTAAACGTTGTTCCAAGGGCCAAACTCCGGCGGCAGATCGCGCCATGGTGCTCCCGCGCGCGCCATCCACAACACCGACGCGACAAACAAGCGATTGTCCGCCGCAGTGCATCCCCGATCGCCTTCCTTGCCCGGCAGCAGATGACAAATCCGCTCCCATTGGTCATCGCGCAGATTCATGCGAGCCATCAGTTCGCCTCATCAGTAAGTTGGGCGAACTATATCAGGTTAAATGTCAACACTACCTAATAGGCCACGAGAAAAACGATGTACGGGTACGAGGCATTGATTTTCGATGTCGACGGGACGCTCGCCGACACCGAGCGGGACGGTCACAGGTCGGCATTCAACGCGGCCTTCGCCGAGCTCGGGCTCGATTGGGCTTGGTCGGAGGACCTCTACTACGAGCTCCTCGCGGTTACGGGCGGAAAGGAGCGGATTCGCTACTATGTCGAGCGATGGCGGCCAGCACTCCCACGGGGGGGCGATCTCGATGGCCTCATTGCGGATCTGCACCGCCGCAAGACCAGACACTTTTTGGAGATGTCGAGCCGCGGAGGGATTCCACTGCGCCCGGGGGTGTTGCGCTTGCTGCGCCAAGCCCACGATGCCGGCATTCGTCTCGCCATCGCCACCACCACCACGCCGGAGAATGTTACCGCTCTGCTCGAGGGCAGTACCGACGCACAGGTCCTGTCCTGGCTCGAAGTGATCACCGCCGGCGATATCGTGCCGGCCAAGAAGCCCGCCCCGGATGTCTACCGTCTGGTGCTGAAGGAGCTGGCACTTCAGGCGTCTGACTGCATCGCGGTCGAGGACTCTGCGAACGGTGTGCGCTCCGCCCTCGGGGCCGGTCTGCGGTCCCTGTTGGTGACCGTCAACGACTATACCCGGGACGAGGATTTCACCGGTGCAGCCTTGGTGACCGATGGTCTCGGTGATCCCGGGCGACCCGTGAGCGTGCTGCAGGGCGTGCTTGAGGGATCGGATCATATCGATCTCACCGCGCTGGCCGCCATGCACCGCCGGGCTTGGACGGGAGGCTAGCCATGAGTGTCATCGGATCGCGGCTTTCCGCGCGGTCGGCGACCGTTGCGCCCTTCCATGTGATGCGGATCCTGGCGCGTGCCAGGGAGATGGAGGCCGCGGGCCGCAGTCTGGTGCACATGGAGGTTGGCGAGCCGGACTTCCCGACCGCGGAGCCTATCCTGGAAGCCGGGCGACGGGCCTTGGCGGAGGGCAAGACCCACTACACCCCGGCGCGCGGCTTGCCCGAGCTGCGCGCCGCCATTGCCCGCTATTACGGGCAGCGGTTTTCGATCCGGGTCGATCCGGAGCGGATACTGATAACGCCGGGCGCCTCAGGCGGTCTGCAGCTGCTGCTCGCCGCCCTGCTCGATCCGGGCGACGGCGTTCTCATGGCCGACCCGGGCTATCCCTGCAATCGGCACCTGGTGCGGCTATTTGGAGGTGCTCCCAGATCGGTTCCGGTGGGACCGGACACCGGCTATCAGCTCACGGCGGAGCTGCTGGAAGCGACCTGGAGTCCGGATGTGCGCCTGGTCATGGCGGCGAGCCCGTCCAACCCTACGGGGACCCTCCTGAGTGCCGAAGAGCTGCATAGGCTGTATCAGGCCGTTCGCGAGCGGGGAGCGAGCCTGCTGGTGGACGAGATCTACCAGGGCCTGATCTACGGTGGCCCCGACCACACGGCGCTCGCCGCCGGCTCCGAGGGGTTGTTCGTCGTCAACAGTTTTTCGAAATACTTCGGTATGACGGGCTGGCGCCTGGGTTGGGTTGTGGCCCCCGACGACTGCGTATCCACACTGGATCGTTTGGCGCAGAATCTCTACCTCGCCGCCCCCACACCTTCCCAGCACGCGGCCCTCGCCGCTTTTGAGCCGGAGACCCTGGAGATCCTCGAATCCCGGCGGCGTGAGCTCGAGGGCAGGCGGGACTTCCTGTTGCCCGCCCTCGCCGCACTCGGACTGAAGCTCGAGGTCGTGCCGCGAGGTGCCTTCTATCTATACGGACGCTGCGACCATCTCGCCGCGGACAGCTCGGTCTTCGCGGAGCAGTTGCTGGAGCGGGAGGCCGTTGCCGTTACCCCGGGGCAGGACTTCGGTACGAACCAGCCCGAGCGCCACCTGCGTTTCGCCTACACGACGAGCCTGGCGGCGCTACGCGAGGGGGTGCGGAGGATCGCCCGATTCGTCAGGGCCGATCGAGGATAGACCGCGTAGGGCGGGAAAGCGCAGTGCATCCCGCCGATTGGAGTCGGCACGAAGCGGTGAATCCCTCCCGGGCCTCAGTTTGCAGCAGCCCCCGAGCCCAAGGGCCTGAATCGGACGATGAGCAGCGGCAACAGCGTCAGGTTGGCAATCAGGGCGATCAGCATTGCCATACCGGTCAGCAGGCCGAAGTAGATGGTCGGTATGAAGTTGGAAAGGACCAGGATGGAAAAGCCGAGGGTTACGGTTATCGAGGTGTAATAGATGGCTCGCCCGACGCTGCCGTGGCTACGCTCGACGGCACCCCAATAGTTGCCGTCGAGGGTGAATTCTTCGCGCACCCGATGGATATAGTGAATGGTATTGTCCACCCCGATGCCGATGGTGATGGCAGCGATGGTGATGGTCATGATGTCCAGCGGGATGCCCAGCCATCCCATGGCCCCGAGGATCAGCGCCGCCGCCGTCATGGTGGGCACGATGCCGATGGCAGCCAGCTTCCAGCTTCGGAAGAGGACCAGGAGCATGGCACCGATGGCGAGGAAGACGACCGCCAAGGTGAGGATCTGGGAGCGGAACAGGCTCTGGAGCAGGTTGTCGTAGAGCACCAGCATACCCGTGAGGTGTACCTGCCCTTCTTCCAGCCCCAGCTTGTCGACCAGATCTCGGTGGATGCGCTTGATGAGCTCTCCGCGCTTCAGGTGGGGGTCGGAGTCCACGACCCGGATGGAGAAACGCAGCTGATTGCCGTCCTCCGACATGTAGGGCTTGAAAAGGGTGTCGCGGATGTTCTCTGGGAGCCGTTTGTACATGACGGCCAGCGTGAGGTTGTCCAGGGGCTGGTCGTTGTTCAGCAAGCGGATGAGCGCCATGGTGGTGGAGATGGATAGTACCTTGCCGGTCTCGGGAAGGCTCTCCAGGTAGGCATGAACCTTGTCGGCCTGGGCGAGCTGGAAGACGTTGAACCAGTAACTGTCCCCGCTGATGCCAGCGTTTTCGCCCTCGGACGTCTCGTCTTGGTACAAGGGGTCGTCGTCGAATTCGACGGATTCTGCTGCCTTCTCCTCGGCCTGCGCCTCCAGAAAGCTCCGGTCTGGATCCAGGATCACGTCCAGCGGGGTGGTTCCCCCCAGATGGCGGTCGATGAGGAGCATGCCCTGGTAGATCTCCGTGCTCTTCTTGAAGTAATCGATGAAGCTGTTCTCGACCGAGAGCCGGAAGAGTCCGCCGATACCCAGGACCAGGAGCAGAACGTAGACGGCGAGGGTCGGCTTGCGGAAGCGCTCGATGACCCTGGCCAGGGAGCGGGTGATCGCGGTGGTCAGATCGTGGTGCCGGAAGACCGGCCGACCGGGACGCAGGCGCACCGTGCTTGCCGGGAAGAGCAGGAAGCAGAGGACGAATGCCAGGCCCACTCCCAGCACCATCATCCAACCGAAGTCGATGACCGGGCGGATGTCGCTGACGATCAGGGAGGCGAAGGCCACCTGGGTAGTGAGGGCCGTATAGAGGGAGGGCAGGAACTTGGAGCGGACGGTCTCCTCGACCATGGCCCGCTGCTCCCCGGCGGGGTTTTGGGTCTGGAGCTCCAGGTAGCGCACGATCAGGTGCACCGAGAGGGCCAGGGCGGTGATCAGCATCAGGGAGATGAAGTTGGATGAGACCACGGTCACCCGCCAGTCCAGGAGTCCGAGCAAGCCGGTCATGCCGACGGCGGAGGCCACACAGATGACCAAGGGGATCAGAACCCAGCGCGGACGCTTGAAGGCCACCGCCAACAGGCCGATCAGGAACAGGGTCACACCGACGCCGAAGACCTCGATGTCGCTGCGCACATAGTCGATCATGTCCGAGGTGATCATGGGGAGCCCCCCCAGATGGATCTCCGCCATGCCCCGGTGCCGGTCTAGCACTGCGCGGATGGCGGCGATGTCCGCCTGCTCCCGATCCTGGATCTGCGCGCTGTAATCCTTGAACTCCTTCGAGACCTCCTCGAGCTCGGCGGCCTCCTTGCTGGTGACGCCGCCATGGGATTGCGCCAGGCGCAGGGCCTCGCGCAGCTCGAGCAGGGACCTGTACTTGTCGTCCCGGCGCAGGGTCACCCGCATGGCGGTGGTACGGCCGTCGGCGCTGACCACCAGGTTTTTGTACAGGGGACTGTGCGTGAGCTCCTTGCGTGCCAGCTCGCGATCCGTGCCCGGCGTCTCGAGGGTGCGCTCGTGCTGCTGGATCTCGCTCAGCGACATGCGTGGGCTATCCATGAGGGGCACGTCGAGCAGCGTGGTCACGGATGCGACATCCTTCAGGGCGGCCAGCTGGTCGCGCAGCTTGCCGATGTCGGCGAGCACGGCATCGGACATCAGGTCCGCCCGGGGGCTGTAGGTCACCACCAGGAAGTCATCGGAGTCGTAACGGGCGCTCACTCCCCGGTAGTAGCGCAGCGCAGCGTCGTTCTCGAGGACCAGGGAGTCGGAGGATGCATCCAGCTTAAACTCTTGCGCAGAGTAGGCCGCAAGGGCGACGAAGATCGCCACCCCGAGCAGGACCCAGCGTGGATGGTCGAGGGTGAGGCGATAGTAGAGATCCGCGAGCTTGCCGAGCATTGTTCTTTTCATCAATGGAAGCGAGCGACGTCCAAAATCTTACCGTGAAAGTACGCGCCGGAGGCGCACCGATTGTCCCCCTCTCCCTTTATGGGAGAGGGTCGGGTTGAGGGAACGATCAGGGGCGAGGCGACTTTTCATATCTCCGGGGTGGCTTGACTCGACCCATGATCGTTAGGCGATTGCCGGAAAAAATATGCAAGGGTACGCAGGATTTTCGTTCGTCAACAAGGAGCGACAACAGGCGCATAGCAGGGCTATGTAACTGTTGTCGCGACGCGGAAGACGGGCGAATAGACAAGCAGGCTGGTATATTTTTTGACAGAAATCGCCCTATTGTCCGCGGCGGGATGCGGATAGATCAATCACTGAATTTCGGCACCGGGAGACCGATCGCTGCCGGGAGCTTCATCCGGCGGCGATCGCCTCAGGTCTCGTCAAATCCGAGAAGGCTCTTGACCTGTGCCACCAGGTTCCTGGTCGAGAAGGGCTTGGTGATGTAGCCGTCGGCGCCCAGCGCCAGCCCCTCGGCAATCTGCGCCGGGCGTCCCTTGGCGCTCAACATGACGATCCGGGTCCCGGCCAGAGCCGGGTCGGCCCGGATCTGCCTGCAGACCTCGAAGCCGTTGATCCTGGGCATCATAACGTCCAGCAGCACCAGATCCGGACGGTGTGCTCGGACGCTCTGCAGGGCCTCTTCCCCGTCCCGTGCCACCAGGATCTCGAAACCCTCGCGCCGCATCAGGAACTCCAGTGAGATGACGATGTTCGGCTCGTCATCGACGATCAGGATCTTCTTGTTCATATGGCTCGCCTCTCACGGATGGACGCGCTCGTGTCGGCTTCACGGGGACTCGGGAAGCAGGAAGGAAAAGGTCGCGCCCATGCCCGGGGTGCTCTCCGCCCAAATTCGACCCCCCAGATGCTCGATGATTCCACGACTGATCGGCAGACCCAGCCCCGTTCCTACCGGCTTTTCGTGCCCCCCACTGCCTTGGCGAAACTTCTCGAAGATGAACGGAAGCTCGTCGGCGGGGATTCCGCTTCCGTTGTCGGATACCCGCACCAGGTAGCCGTCCGGATATTTGCGCAGCTCGACGTCGACCGTGCCGGTATCCTCGGGAACGAACTTGGCCGCGTTGGAGAGCAGATTGAGCATGACCTGGGTCAGTCGATCCTTGTCACTCCACAGGAGGGCAGGTCGCTCCGGCAGGTGCAGGAAGGCCCGCACCCCCTTGTTGCGGAAGAGTCGCTCGGTGCTGTCCACAGATTGCCGGATCAGCTCCCCGAGGTCCAGGCGCTCGTTCTGCCATTCGGTGGCCTCGGACTCGATCTTGGCCAGGTCGAGCACCTGGTTGACCAGCCGGGTGAGACGCTCGGTCTCGGCGACGATGATACCGACGAAACGGGTGCGCTCCTCCTGCTCCAGGTCGGGATTGTCCTGCAGGATCTCGGCGAAGGCGCGGATCGAGGCTAGAGGGGTCCGAAGCTCGTGGGTGACGGAAGACATGAAGTCGTCCTTCATCCGGTCCAGCTCGAGAAGCCTCTCGTTCGCGGCGCGCAGGTCCGCCGTAGCGGACTGAAGCTCCTGGGATTTCTGCTCCAGCTCGTGGCTGTAGGCACGGATTTGGGATGCCTCGTCGAGGATGCCCATTACCTCGTCGAGCCCCAGGGGCTCTTCTTTGGTCACCGAAGACACCATCACCCGCGCCGAGGCGCTGCCGATCACACCGGCGAGCAGGGTCTCGGCGAAGGTCACGGTATGGGCGTCGGCGGGGAGCTCGCTGGTCGAGCGCATTCCCAGCTTGCTGGCGTGCTTGGTGAATGCCTCTCGTGCGCGCGCCGCACCCAGGAAACGACCGGCCATTGCGATGAGCTCGTCCACCTCGGCTCTGCCTCGCCAAAAGCCGCCGCCGACGGGGCGGTCCCGTTTCAGGGCATCCACGAACAGGGTCGCCTGGGCGGTTTCCGCGGCGTTGGGTGCACGCAAGAGAGAAACGGCAAGAAATGTCCCGAGATTCGCCGCCAGACTCCAGAACAGGCAATGGGAGATCGGACCCATGCCGCTCGAGCCGAACAGGGCCTGGGGCTCGAGCCAGTCGATGCCGAGCAATCCCTGCTCGACGAAGGACATCGGCAGCCAGCCGGACTTGGCAAAGGAGGGTAGCAGCAGGGTGTAGAGCCAGACCGTGAAGCCTGCCGCCAGGCCAGCCAATGCTCCGTCTCTGGTGCCTCCCCGCCAGTAGAGTCCGCCGATCAGTGCCGGCGCGAACTGGGCGACGGCGGCAAAGCTGATGAGTCCGATGCTGACCAGGGCATAGGCCTCACCGGCGAGCCGGAAATAGAGATAGCCCAGCAGCAGGATGAGGACGATGGCCCAGCGGCGGATGCGCAGGAGCACTATGCCGACGTTCTGCCCCGGTGGCGTATGTCCCCAGCGCTGCAACAGGGCGGGCATCACCAGGTCGTTGCAGGTCATGGTAGAGAGAGCGATGGTCTCGACGATGACCATGCCGGTAGCGGCGGACACGCCGCCGATGTAGGCCAACAGGGCGAGCCACTGACTCTCACGTGCCATGGGCAGGGTCAGCACGAAGGTGTCCGCATCCACTCCCCCGTTGGGAAACTGGAGCTGACCGGCCAGCGCAATGGGCAGCACGAAGATATTGGTGAGCAGAAGGTAGAGTGGGAACAGCCAGATGGCACGACGCAGTTGGCGCTCATTGCTGTTCTCCACGACCGCCACCTGGAACTGACGCGGCAGCAGGATGATGGCAAGACCCGCCAGGAGACACAAGGAAAACCAGGCGGAATACCCACCCACGGCCGGTTGGAGCAAAGGCTTGACGTGGCCGGCCTGTCGCGCCTGCTCGAAGATGTCGCCGAAGCCCGAGAAGAGACCGAAGGTCACGAACAGACCCACGGAGGTGAAGGCGACCAGCTTGACCAGGGATTCCAGTGCAATGGCGGCCACCATGCCCTCGTGGCGCTCGCTGGCGTCCAGATGGCGGGTGCCGAAGAGGATGGTGAAGGCGGCCAGCATGAGCGCGACGTACAAGGCGTTGTCCGCCCAGAAGGGCAGGTTGCCCGCATGCCTGGGCATGACGATGTCCGGGTAGCGAAGCAAGATGCTGAAGCTCGAGGATATGGCCTTGAGCTGCAAGGCGATGTAGGGGACGACACCGATGATCGCGATCAGGGTCACCAGCCCCCCTAGCAGGTGACTCTTTCCGTAGCGCGAGGCGATGAAATCCGCGATCGAGGTGATGCGCTGGGACTTGCTGATGCGCACCATCTTGAGCAGAAGCGAGCCCCAGAGTGCGGCGGCCATGGTCGGCCCCAGGTAAGTGGGCAGAAAACCGACCCCGGATTCCGCTGCCCGCCCGACGCTGCCGTAATAGGTCCAGGCCGTGCAGTAGACGGCCAGGGACAGCGCATAAACGGTAGGGGAGGCGATCACCGAGCGTCCCTTGTCCGCGCGCCGGTCGGCCCAGTAGGCGACCGCGAAAAGCAGACAGACGTAGAGAAGGGAAACCAGGATGATCAGGGAGCCGCTGAGTACCGTCTCTTCGCCGGTTGCGCCCGCCGTCATTCGCCCTTCCCTCTGAGTATCCAGGCGAGCAGGGCGATGTACATGGCCCAGGCAGCAAAGAAATACAGGTACAGCAAGGGTATGCTCTCCCAGTACCAGGGCCGGTCGAAAAGGGCCGTCACCGGGGAGCAGAAGAGCAGCAGGCCGACCAGAAAGGCAGCCACCAAGCGATGGCCTGTAAGCGCCGTTTGTCGCAATGTCCGACCCTTTCGATAGCCTATTGAAGCTGTACGCAGTGAGTATAGTTCAGGGGCCCAGGCATCCGATCCGCAATCAGCGCGGGGTTTCTTGTGCCCACGGGCAAGCCGAGACTCCAGGCGCTCAGCGAAGAGAAGCATGCCAACGCCGTTGGGGATGAGCCGCATGGGGTGCTGTGCATCGCCGCTGCCCATCCTCTGGTGCGTAGGAAGCCCTCGATGCGCTCCGCCAGGGGTGCGAAGTCCCCCGGCGATCAGGCAGTGCTCGACCCGCGACAGGAGTTGATGGACGGCGAGCAGGGCGTACAGCCCCAAGGCGTTGAGCCAGAGCCCCAGCAGCTCGAAGGGATGCTCGCCCTGAGCGCTGTCATAGTCATAGTAGGGTAAGCAATTTGCCCACCATCAATACTGCTTCAATGAGGCCACGGCATTTCGCCGCGGAATGCGAGCGGTGCCCAACACCACGCGACGGGGGCCAGCTTCAGGGTACATCGAAAAATTCACTGCTTTGTGCGGGTGGCGTAAAATCAGGCGAGTCAGACACCACGGCCAGAGGCGAGAAAACCCATGGGCCAGCGCAGCTTCTTCGACGTCGAGAACCGGTTGCAGAGCGTGAGCGACATGGGGGATTCGTTGGAAAGGCTCGCCACGGTGATTGTGTGGGAGAGCTTTCGTACGCTGCTAGCCGAGGTGCACAAGAAGGAGCGCGAGTCCAACGCCGGGCGCAAGCCGATCGGCGTGGTGTTGATGTTCAAGATCCTGATTCTGCAGACGCTCTGCAACCTGTGTGACAAGCAGGTCGAGTACCAGATCCGTGATCGACTCTCGTACGCGCGCTTCCTCGCACTGGGTATCGAGGATGAAGTGCCCGATCACACCACCGTGTGGCTGTTTCGCGAGCGGCTCAAGGAACTGGGATTGATCGAGCCCTTGTTCGGTCGCTTCGGCGATTACCTGGCGGGCGAAGAATTCGAAGCCAAACAAGGACAGATCGTCGATGCCTCCATTGTGCCGGTGCCGATCCAACGCAACAGCCGCGAGGAAAACGGTTGCATCAAGAATGGCGAGGTTCCGGAGGACTGGATCGCGGCCAAGTCCGAGCAGAAGGACGTCGAGGCACGCTTCACGAAGAAGAACGGCAAGAGCTACTTCGGTTACAAGAACCACATCGGCGTGGACGCCGAGAACAAGCTGATCCGCACCTTTGAGGTCACGCCTGCGCATTCCGGTGCAAAGTGGACAGCGCTCGGAGCGAAGCAACACGGGTGTTGGCTTATGAGTTCTCCTGTCCAGTTTGGGCCAACTTCTTTCGTCGTTTTCGCCTCGATTCTCCTTTCAGGGTGATCTTGTAGGCGTTGTGTACAAGCCGGTCGAGGATGGCGTCGGCCAGAGTGGGATCGCCAATGAGCTCATACCAATGCTCCAGCGGGAGATGGCTGGTGACCAGGGTTGAGAGAACCTCATAGCGGTCATCGAGGATCTCCAGCAGATCGCGCCGATGCTCATCGCTGAGGGGCGCGGCGCCGAAGTCATCCAGAACGAGCAGGTCGGTCTTGGCCAAGGTGCGCATCAGCTTGGGATAGCTCCC
>Ga0210085_1000940_pt1 | contig 11837 bp, 13 predicted proteins | sample China_Galinas_PW_5_FD_184866 | JGI IMG/M metagenome (GOLD analysis project Ga0210085, IMG submission 184866) | Wetland microbial communities from San Francisco Bay, California, USA, that impact long-term carbon sequestration - China_Galinas_PWC_D1... | ecosystem: Environmental > Aquatic > Marine... | reverse complement strand
GCTGTGGCCTGGAATTTATCGATATCGAGCAGAACCAGGTCAATATCTTGACGGAATTCATCTACAAATTCCAACGAGATCGCCTCCGTAATCGGTTGCGGCCCGATCTATAACCTGCCGCTGTCCACCCCCCATATAAGCTTTAACACGAAAATAGAATCAGACACCATGAAACGTAAAAATCGTTAAAGGTAGTCGCCTCGGTTGAACCGCGTGATCTCCAATGACACCATGACGAGGGAACGGTTCAGGATATCTTTGAGCGGGTCCGCTTCATCCAGATGTGCCAGCTTCGGCGCCAGCTTTTCCGACGAAGCGGCCATCTCGTTCAGCAGCGGCTGAATCGACTTCAGGGAAACTTGTGGATCGGCGAGTTTGAGCCGGTAGTTCTCCAGTCGATCGACCAGCCGATCGATGCGGTCCGTCAACGGCAGAACCGCTTCTGCATCCGACGAGACAATCGGCCGGGTCGACTGCACGCTTAAAGGATGCGCAACCCGAGTCGCCTGTTTCTCGTCGGTGGCGCAACCGACCGTTTGCTTCAGGATTGTCTGAAAATCCGTATCCGTCGAGATAGCCTCGCGGCGGTTCTGCGTAACCGGCGGGTCGGGCCGCAGTTGAGGGATGGCACTGATTTTCATCTGCTTCTCCTTTATCTTCGAAATTTCCCGTATCCCCTTATCAAACGGGTCCGATCAACATACAAGCAACTTTCGTGCTAAAAATGCATATTTTTATAACCATCTGATATTGATCTTTTTTATGAGGCAAATGACATATATCAAAAAACGAAACGAAGGAGCTGGCGGCAATTATTGCCGTATGGGAACAAACGGCGGTGGGTGACTCTCTCGCTCGCTTCAATTCGTCGGGGCAAATGGTAAGTTATTTTTGAGCGGGCCCTGAAGTCCGGTCGACAGGCCGCCGCCGACCCTTCTCAGCGTACAAACGGCAGGCCATGCCATCCGAACAACTGCGCACCAGCGTGGAGGGAAACACCCGGCTTTTGAAGCCCATGGCGCGGCACCCGTGAGGTCGCTGCTCATCCCAGGTGACAAGATAGTGGACACATCTATGGCAGTCGATCTCGGTCATCGGGCATCCGGCAATCAACCCTTTTCGCAGCAAGGTTTAGTGGAAAGCGATCGTCCGCAATCACTGTCAGCGGACACCCCTTTTATCGATCAGGATGCCCATCGAATTCAACATTTCCCAGGCCTTTTGGCTGTCGGCCGAATTGTCTTCCTGAAGAACGCGCAGAATAGCCTGGATGACGGTATCGCTCAAGCCGGCCTCCTTGAGCCGGATCACATCCTGCACGGAAGTGAATTTGATCGCGTGGAGTTGTTCTCCGTAAACGATGGGCTGCCGGTCTTTGAGAAAAGAATGCTCGGCAATCAGCATCCGTAACGTCGCCTCCGACAGACCGGCTTTTTTCAGCGTCAGGATTTCGTCGACCTTGAAGGCGCCGGTCTCCAGAGACTTTTCGCGGATCAGGACCCGAACGGTTTCATCCGTGACACCGGCCTGCTTCAGCCGAATGATATCACGGCTTTCCAGCCCGCTCCCGACAGTCGGCAAGAAGGAGATAAACGACGCGACCAGCAGAGTTGCAAGGTAACGATGTTTCATTTCCCGCCCCGTGTTCATGCATAAATAACTATCTCAGAAAATCGATCAAGCTCGACTGCAGCACCCTGGCAGCCGTCGCCAGCGTCGTCTGATAATCGGTTTCAAACTTCTGCAACTCGACAATGGCCGTCGCCAGATCGACATTTTCGGTTTTTTCCAACATGTCCTCGACATTCAGCTTCAGGCCGGCATACCGGTCCTCGGTCAATTCCAGATGTTTGAATGTCACGGCCCCGACGGCCCGCACGCGCTCGAGACGATCCGACGCGCTGTTGAGGGGATCGACGGTCGCAGCGGCCTCGGATGTGCCCGCGACCGGATCAGGGTTCTGCAACCCCTGCTGCAGCTGCGCGAGCCGCTCGAACATGTCGCCGAAGGTCTCACCGCCATCGGCGTTGATGACGATGTTGGTCCGGTCGCCGAGAATCAGCCGGATATCGCCGCTGTCGCCGTTGTACGTTTCATAGTCCACGACCTCCGTGCCCGCAGATCCGGCAGTGACGCTAAAGCTGTACTCACCGTCCGGTCCGCTCCAGGCGATACTGTTGGTCCCGGCGGTTCCGCCGCTGCCGGGGGTAACCCCGTCTCCTTGCGTGAGGCTTTGCACGAGCGCACCTGCGGCATCGCGGATTTCTATAGTGACATCGGTGGCGTCGGCCGCCAGACCGAATTCAATGGTTCCCGGTGTTCCGCCCGCGATCTCGATGTGGTGTGAATAGGGTGCGACATCGGTCTGATGGCCGGCGTAAAGATAGGTGTCCCCTATTTTGCTGTTGGCCAACTGAACCAGTTGCAGCCGTAGATTTCTAACTTCCTCGGCCAGTATCGGGCGGGTGTCCAACGGCCCCGAAGAGGCCTCCACCGCCACGTTGACGGCGCTGTTGAGCAGACCGGTAACGTCGTCAAGGACGGTCTCGTTCATCTCGAGACGCATTTTTCCCCGGGCTACATTTTGCTGATACTGTTCTATACTCGCTAAACTGCGCCGGTAGTCGAGCACCTTCCCCATTCCGACCGGGTCGTCCGATACACGCTGAATGCGCTTCCCGGTGGCCACGGCCTTCTGAGACTTCAGGATCTGTTCGGCCTGACGATAGAGATTCTCGGCAATGCTGCCCGTCATCATTTTACTGGTTATGCGCATGAAGCCTCCAAAATCGGTTTGCCGGTCGACCGTCGCCCGGTTTTCCCGTTGCGAGTGACCACCTCGATTACCAGTTTTAATGTTAGTGAAACATTTTATAGATAGTGCCCATCAACGGTTTCATTAAGGGCCCTGATTAGTTTCCGATCCAGAAATGTGCAATTTTTCGCAAGTTCAAGGAAATCAGCGGCATTGCGCGGAGGCGTACTTCTGTACGCCGCACAAGTGATTCCGCCGATTGACGCCGAAATTGCTGAAAAGGGCCATTTATGGACGGAACCTGGTTACTGCCAAAGGGCTCGATAAGTTCTTCCCTCCGGAAAATAGATCAGCGGGTCATGTCCATCATCGTTTGAATCATTTCGTCCACTGTGGTGACCAGCTTGGCAGCCGCATCGAAGGCGTGCTGGAACTTGATCAGGTTGAGCATCTCTTCTTCCAGCGATACCCCCGAGATCGACTCGCGGTAATTGTCGAGGCTGGTCAGCATCACCGCCTGGTGTTCGGCAAAATCGGTTGCGGAGCGCACCTGGTTGCCGACGTCGGTCACCAGCGAGCGGTAGAAATCATCGAAGCTCGCCGTACCGCCGCCCATGATGGATGCATGCTGCAAATCGGCCATGGCAACCGCGATGGCATTATCGCCGGGTGCGCCGGCAGCCGTTGCGGCAGCGGCAACCCGGTCGGGGTCGGCCGAAATGATGGGGTTCAGGCCGATGTCGGCCGCGGTTGAACCGCTGAAAAATACTTGTCCGGCCGCGCCGTTAAGGTCGAAGCCGGCAGTATGGAGCGCGTCGACCCCGTTCGCCAGATCACCGGCCAATACATCCAGACGCGCCATGTAATCGGGAATGGCGGCATCGCGGACTTCAAGCCAGCCCTTCAGTTTGCCACCATTGATATTCGCGGTAATGTCGACGGCCGTTCCACTCGAATCGATCCAGGTCACGTCCTGGTGGCCCGCAGCGTTGGGTGCGGTCCCCAGGTGCCACGCCTGACCGTTTTCGACCAGCGGCCGACCGTTGGCGACAGAAACGGTGACGCGCCCCTGACCGTCTTCGAACGTGCCGACATCGACGAGTTCGGCAAGACGGGTCACCAGAAGGTCCCGGCGGTCGCGCAAGTCGTTGGCGTTCTGAACGCCGGTTTCGATTTCACCGATTTTGCGATTGAGGTCGGCAATTTCGCTCGCCAGGGCATTGATGTCGCCGACACCGCCCCGGATAGCGGCATCCAGGTCGACTTGCTGTTGCTGTAGACCGGCGGCGGTGTTGTTGAAAGCACTCGTCAGGGAAACACTCTTGGACAGCAATGAGACGCGTTCGGTGTGACCCGAGGGGTTGTTGGACAGATCCTGCCAGGCGTTCCAGAATTCGGTCATGGATCCGCTCAAACCGTAACCGCCGGCTTCGTCGAAGGCGATCTCGACGCTCTCCATGGCGTTTTTTTGAGCCTCCCAGCGGCCGAGGCCCTGCTGTTCGGTGTTGATCCGACCGCTGACATAGCGGTCATAAACCCGCTGAATGTCGACGGCCACGACACCGTCACCCAACTGGCCCGGCGAAGAATCGAGCGGCGAATTGGCCGCCAGGTTCACCCGTTGACGCGTGTAACCGGGAGTATTCACGTTGGCGATGTTGTGACCCGTGACGTTGATCGACTGCTGGTGGGTCAGCAGCGCGCTTTTACCGATGTCGAGCAGACCGATGATGTTAGCCATGATCGTCTTTGTTTCCTTTTACTTCTCACTCGATTTGTGCCGTCCGCCGTTGGCCCTTTGCCATTTGCCCTTTTCTTTAATAGTCATCGGCCAGGAGTGTGCCGCTGCAAGGCGCGCTGTGCATCCGACCGTTGTGATGGTAGATCGACGTCGGGCGCCTGAGAGTCTGCAGCACCCGCAGCGAGCCTTCCACAAATCCCAGCGACGCCCCGATCAAGGCCCTGTTGGCCCCGTTCAGGTTTCCGACCTGCGCCAGGGTCGCCGTCAGCCTGTCACTGCAAGCTTTCAGCCGACCGGCTTCTGCCGGCGCCAGATGGTGGGCCAGGCGACTGACAGTGACCGTTGCCGGCGGCAGGTCGAGTGCCGCGGCGAGTTGATCGGTCTGCCGCACACGTTGATCTTCGAGTTCTTGGAGGCGGTTCAGCAAGGCTTCTTTCCGGTCCCTGGCAACCAAAAAGTCGGTCAGATTGGCTGCGGTCAAGGCCGCCCGCTCGTTTTCGAGTTCACCGCGCAACGACCGATAGACTCTCTCGAGCGTGTCGAGCAATGCCAACAATCGGTTCAGGATGTCCTGCATGGTCTCATTCCCAACGGTGTCCGGGGCCCTCCCGGTTTAGAGCGCCTGGTTCAACAGCTGTTCCGTCATCATCTTCCGGGCGATTAACCGAAAGTCAAACGGATAGGTGTTTCTTTGGACCTGTTCCTTCAGAGCCGCCACCGCTTCGTTGTCGCCATCGGGAAGCGACCGGATCTGCCGCAGGGCCTCCTGAACTTCCCGGGCCGTTGGTGACAGAACCACCTGATCTCCGTCCGGTTCTTCCGGCGTCGGCAGAGTTTCAATCACATCCACCCATCGGTTTTCGCCAAGGGGGCCGAGACCGGCCAAAAGGCCGTTCGGTGAGTGTTTAGCGCTGATTTTCATAACCCTCTTCTCATGCAAAACGCTCCGAGAGCAGCCGCCGGCATCATTCTGGCTCCCTTATAAATCCGACAGTTTCGTCATCGCACCGACGGCCGCTTCTGTCCTGACATACCTGCATTTACTGAAGGCGCTTCATTCGATGTATCGGCAGCAGGCTTTAAAACTTTAGTGTCACCGGTGCGTCCAGGGCTCTGCCGTTGTCTTGCAGCGTTTTCGGAGCCGGCCGGTTCAGAGGGGCCGGCAACCGATGGACGGTCCGCCCGCGCGGGAGCCAGTTGTCGATAAAGAATGTCGGCCTGGCCAAAACCGCCCTTGGCGGCCAAATCCCGGGCCATTTCGGTGTCCATCATGCCGGTGTATACCTCTTCCGCCTGCCCGCCGTCCATCAAGCCGGATTTGCCGACCGTGGCGCGCATTTCCTTGAGCAGCAAATTGATGAAAAGAGCCTCGAACTCGGAGCAGGCCTCCCGCAAACGCCCGCCGTTTTCGTCGTTGACGCGGTTGCCGACCGCCGTCGGGCGTGCACTACCTGGAGGCCGCAGTGATCCCGGGGCCAGGAAAGTGTCGGTCATCAGATAATCTCCAGTTTGGCCTGCAGGGCACCGGCCGCTTTAAGGGCTTGAAATATGGCGATCAGATCCCTGGGTGAAACACCGAGCGCATTGAGGGCCCGGACCACGTCGCCGATGCTGACCCCTTGCTTCATCAGATAGATCGGACTGCGTCCTTCCTGAACCGCCACGTCTGTCAGGGGTGTCGCCACTGTTTGGCCGTCTGAAAATGGAAGCGGCTGGGAGACATCGGCCGATTCGCTGATCTGGATGCTCAGGTTGCCGTGTGCAATGGCGACGGTTGAGATCCGAACGGTCTCACCCATGATGACGGTCCCGGTCCGTTCGTTGATCACGACCTTCGATTCGACGTCCGGTGTGACCTCCAGATTTTCAATCATGGAGACAAAGGCAACGACATTTCCCAGGTATCTCTGGGGAACGATGACATCCACGGTCCCCCCGTCGGGTGTCGAGGCCGCCCCGTTAAAAACACTGGCATTGATGGCCGCGGCCACCCGCGAGGCGGTGGTGAAATCCGGCGCCCGCAACGCCAGACACAGCCGGTGCTTTTCATTGAACGCCACCGACAATTCGCGTTCGATCAGGGCCCCGCCCGCCACCCGTCCAACGGTGGGAAAGTTCTTGGCGACACCGGCGGAAGCGCCTTTGACAACGAACCCGCCGGTGCTGACCGGCCCCTGGGCCACAGCGTATACCTGTCCGTTGGCGGCGCGCAGCGGCGTCAGGAGAAGCGTTCCGCCCTGCAGGCTTTCGGCCCCGCCGATGGAGCTCACAAGCACATCGATCTGGCTGCCGACCCTGGCAAAGGGTGGCAGGTCGGCCGTCACCATGACGGCGGCCACGTTGTTCCCTTTTAACTGTTCCGGGTTGACGGTGACCCCCATTTTGTTCAGCAGCGCCGCCAGGGACTGCGACGTGAACACGGAATTCTTCCCATCACCGGTACCGAAGAGTCCGACCACCAGACCGTAGCCGACGAGCTGGTTCTGACGGGCGCCCTTGATGTCGACGATATCCTTGATGCGTGCGGCCTGGACCGGCGACTGCCACAGCAGCAGCGCGCACAGGACCCAGAGGAAAACCGCCGCGATCTTTTCAGTCGCTCGCCGGGTTTTTACAGAGCATCTCATAGTGACTCCCAATTGTTCGGCGGGTCCGTTTGCCGGTTGACCCGTTTACCCGTTAGCCCGTCTGCCGGTTTGCCCGTTGCCGGTTTGCCCGTTGCCGCTTAGCCGATAAGGGGTTCATGACCTTCTGTTCGTTAAACCACCGCTGCTGGTCAGAAGGGCCAGACCTTGTTCATAATGTTCGCAAACCACCCCGGTCGCTGACGTTCGTCGATGACACCCGCTCCAGAGTATGTAATACGGGCCCCTGAGATGTAAGTGGACAAGATCACATTGTCGGCTGCAACATCACGGGTGCGGATGACACCCGTTAAGGTGATGAACTGCTTCTCGTTGTTGACTTCTATCTCCCTTGAGCCCTCGATCATGAGGTTACCGTTCGACAGGACCTCGGTCACCCTGGCCGTTATGTAAGCCGTCAGGTCACCGCTGCGGCTGGTTGTGCCCGTCCCGTCAAATTTTGAGGTCATGCCGCCTTTGATTTCCCCGAAGGGGTTGAAATTTCGACCCGCGCTGTAGTTGGGGCTGTTGGGGTCCAGATATTTTTTTTCCAAGCCCAGGAAAGCATCGATCCTGGCCGACAGGCTCGAGTCGCGTTCCGTGAGGGTATTGGCCTTGTTCGTGGCGCTCGAAGACTCGACGATTTTGATCGTAACGATATCACCGACCCGGCGCGCTTTGGGCAGCTCGAACATGTCACTGAAAACACCGTCGTCCTGCCACAGCGACCCGTTTTCTTCGTCCGGCAAGCTGACCGGAACGACACCCGGCGCCGGTGTCCTATACACTGGAGCGGCTTCCGGCGTGCCGCCGGTCTTGGTGAGGGTTTTGGTTCCGCTGGAGCACCCCGTCGTCCCGGCCGCCAGTAACGCCCCGAGCATCGTCACCGCCAGAATGTGCCGAATAACTGACGCTTTCCCGTTACACCGCATGTATCGCTCCCCTATAAGATGTCAAAAATCGACCCTCACGGTTTTTTTGTCCACGACCCGGGCGGAAAACCGTTTGTTGGAGTCGAGGTTAACCACTTTTACCTGTTCCCCGCGCAGCCCGTCGCTTTTGGCTTCACCGGTGGCGGTAACCTTGAAGCCCTCGGATTCGGCAACGATCACGACCATGTCCCCTCTCTTTACCAGCGGCGGCATCTCGATCAGGTCGGGCCGCAAAATATCCCCGGCGTCGATATTCCGACGGGCCCGCTTGCCGATGATATCATCGGTGTCGGTCATCACACCGGCGGGCAGTTCAGCCAGATCCATTTTTTCCATCCTGAGATCATCGGATGTAATCGGTTTCAGGCGGCCGATCGGCCGTGCGGCCGCCACCACCGGGGCCAGCGCCGCGATCCGCGCGGTCGCCCGGATCGTTTTCTGAAAACGACCGTCGACGTCGAAGACGATCGACAGCGGCACCGTGGCCAGCGAGCGCATGTGCCGGGGCGGCAGGACCCGGTAAGTGGCCCGACCCTCGGGAAGCGTCCGGTCGGCGCTGATGGTGAGTTTCGCGACGGTCACTTCGGCGTCGCCCCAAATGCCGCTGGTCTTTACAAAACCTGTGACGATCTGCCGAATTTGCTCTTCACTGACCGTCACTCCCGGCAGTGACACCTCGATCCGCTCCGCTCCGCCAAGGACCGTCCGTTCCGCCTCGATGTCAAGCTGCCGGAGGCGCAAGCGCACGTAATCGGCGGAGATGTTGCGCGACCGTCCGGGCAGGGGGGCCTTGCCGATAACCAATCCTTCGAGCCGGCGCTGCAGTTCGGTTTCGGCGCAGGCGATCTCAGCGACCTCGCCCAGTCGAATGTCAGGTCCCCGGACCTCGGCCTCCGGTCGTAAAAAGATCGCGATTTCGGCAGCAGGGACCGCTGGAATGAGAAACATCAGATGAAGAAAAACGGCCGCACACCTGCACAGGGTCGGGAGGTACCGGCCGGAGAAAACCGAGCGTCCGACTGCATGACTCATGACATTAATCCTATCGCCTGACGTTGTTGGCCATCTGCAGCATCTCGTCGGAGGCTTGAATCACCTTGCTGTTGGTCTCGTAAGCCCTCTGGGCGACAATCATGCTCACCATTTCCTCGACCACGCTGACATTAGAGCCCTCCAGATACCCCTGGGCAATCGTTCCGAAACCATCTTCACCGGCCGTCCCGACAATGACATCGCCGGATGCAGCGGTCGGGGAATACAGGTTTCGCCCGATGCTGTGCAGCCCGGAGGGGTTCATGAAACGTGCCAGCTCGATCGTACCGATTTCACTTGGTTCCGCCTCACCGGCCTGCAGCACGGAGACCGTACCGTCTATCCCGATGGATAAGGCGATCGTGTCGTTGGGCACCGAAATCTCAGGTTCGAGCAGAAACCCGTCGGCATTGACGATGCGCCCCTCGTTGTCGAGTTTGAAGGCGCCGTCGCGGGTATAGGCCGTTTCCCCGTTCGCCTGCAGAATTTGGAAGAAACCGCCCCCCTCTATCGCCATGTCGAGTTCGTTTTTGGTCTGCTGAAAATCGCCTTGAACGAAAATGCGGTTGACCGCCGACGGCCGGGTGCCGTGCCCCACCTGGATACCGGTCGGCACCTCGGTGCTCTCCGAGGAAGCAACCCCGGCGGGCCGCAAGGTTTCATAGAGAAGGTCTTGAAAATCGGCCCGGCTCTTCTTGAAACCGGCCGTGCTGACGTTGGCCAGGTTGTTGGAAATCACGTCAATATTAAGGGTCTGGGCCTGCATGCCCGTTGCCGCCGTCCATAAGCTTCTGATCATAAGACCTCCCTCTGCTTGGTAAGAGGACCGCCTGTGAATTCAGGGCTGTCCCCGTTGTGTCTTTCCTGATGTCGATCCGCGGATGGGCGGTCGTTTACGCCGGCCGCAATCCTCGCGTCACTTTTAGGCAATCCGTCCCACATCGTTGATGGCCTTGGCCTCGGTTTCGTCGATCTGGCGGATTGCCTTCTGATAGGCCTCAAACCCTCTGAGGACGTCGATCATTTCGGTCATGGTCCTGACGGCCTCGACGTTTGACAACTCCAGGTGACCTTGAAGAACCCTCGCAGTTTCGGAAGGCGTTTCCTGGATCGTACCATCCTCCTGCGCAGCGAAGAGAGTCCCGCCGAGCCGCTGCAGCAAATGCGATTGATCCAGTTCGACCAGACGCAATTTGGCGACCTGAGCCCCGTCAACCGACACGTTGCCGGTCTCGTCGACCGTGACCCGGCGCCCGTCGTCGATTTGAATGGGGCCGCTTTCACCGAGAACGGCAAATCCGTCGTGGGTCGTCAATTCACCTTCCGCACTGCGCGTGAAGCTGCCGTTGCGGGTGTAGCGCACGCCCTCCGGGGTCTGAATACAGAAGAAAGCCTCGCCGTCGATGGCCAGGTCGAGCGCACTGCCGGTCGCCCTGAAACCGCCCTGGGAAAACACGGTGCGGCTTTCGAGCTCCTGCCAGAGCGGAGCGGTCGGCTCGGTCTCGGTCGGCACGGTGTTCTGCAGGCTTTCCTTGACCCCGGGCGGCACTTCGGTCACGCGAATGTAGGCCATCTCTTCTTTGAACCCCGTGGTGTTGATGTTGGCCAGGTTGTTGGACAAGATTTCCAGGCGCTGCTGGTTGCAAAGCGCACCGGAAGTCGCCATATAAATCGAGTCGCTCATATCCTTTTCTCCCTTAAGGGGGTATCGTGATCGGCCCGGCGGCCGATTGTCACACCAAGATTTGCAAGAGCCATACCACTTAGCTTGATGTTCTTCTTCAAGTCGACAAGGCGAAAGGCGTCATCGGATTTACAGCTGCATTCGTCTTCCGCTATTGTTTCCCGGTGCCGTTCGCCCTTTGCCTTTTGCCTTTTGCCTTTTACCTTTCGCCTTTAGCCTTTCGCCCTTCATCTTCTCAAACAACCCGCCGCATCGGCACCAGGCGGAAATTTTTGCCCGGTGGTGCAAATTTTTCCGGTTTTTCTTCGACCGCGCGGGCGGCCCGCCGCCGCGCCAGCGCGAGACAGAGTTCGATCTCTGCCAAAGGCCGTTCTATGGCGGCCGCAATTTCGGCCGCGGTCTTTCCGGCGGCGGCCAATTGCGGAATCCCGGCATATCGGTTCTGCGGGGAGGCTTCGCGGGCGGCCTCCCAGTTGTCACCTTCACTCGACGCCTCCTGCGCAGCCGTGCAGCCGGCCGGTTCGCAGAGGTTCTCGCCGTCGGACTGAAGCACACTCTGTTCGACCCACTGTTGTAGTCGCTCCCGTTCGTCGACGATCGTTCTCACAACGGCCGCCAGCGACCTTTCCGTTTGCTGGTCGACCAGGCGGGCCATTACCTGGGCCGAGAAACCCGGCCCTTGCCGTGCCGTCAGTCGTTTGTCGAGCACGTACTGGCGAAACCGTATCCGGTTGTAGAGCAAATACAGCAAGATCAGCAGGCACGCTGTGAGGATGATGCCCTCTCGATACGAATCGATAAAAAGAGTGGTGAAATGCAGTATCATTCTTACCTCGACAGCTTTCGGGAAAAAGACTCATGCACGAATGTCGATGAGTTTTCCCTTCTTTTTCAAACGACCGTGCAAAGGGACGTCGTCGTCCTTTCGCGATTCGGATGCACCCCTGGTCGCCCCGGGCGCCGGCGGGTTTTCGGATTCTTCCCGCTCCTCTCCCGAATAACGGTCTTCCAAATTTCGTCGAAACTTCCGTTGCCGGCCCTTAGACCGCCGCTGTTCGACTTTCTGGAC
>Ga0210085_1000939_pt1 | contig 11842 bp, 13 predicted proteins | sample China_Galinas_PW_5_FD_184866 | JGI IMG/M metagenome (GOLD analysis project Ga0210085, IMG submission 184866) | Wetland microbial communities from San Francisco Bay, California, USA, that impact long-term carbon sequestration - China_Galinas_PWC_D1... | ecosystem: Environmental > Aquatic > Marine... | reverse complement strand
GCCATCGATTGAGGGACGGCCACAACCGCCACTGTCAGGCCGGCGAAGAGGTCGGCCTTGATGTAACGCTTGCCGTAACCCCGGATCCAGGAGACGAAAGGGGCGAAGTCATCGATATGGACGTGCACCGGTGTATCCTCTGGTTTAGTCCCGCTATATCGGGATTGAGCCGGTTTAGCCGTTGAGTCTGTCGGAAGCTGACCAGAGTCTTAATAAAACCATGAATGGGCATCAGGCCGTAGGCTACGAATCTGATTCCTACCGAAAATACAGCAGCAGATCAACCGTCTTGATCGAAATGCCCGGATAAGTCACAGACCTCCGGCGGGACCGCTTTGACTGTGTCCACAACCCGGCAGACATCGGGTAAACATCAGCGGCCCTTCGGGTTTTTGACGGCGCATTGACATCCGCCGAGGTCTTTGGCGGCCTGAATCTTTTCCATGACCAGCGAGCGGCCGTTTCGAATAAAATCCTGCCGAATATCTTCGGCTGTATACCCAAAACAATAGCAGACCAGATCCTTCAAGAGGCTTTTTCCCTTAAACGGTAGAGGTCGATCACTGTGCTGCGCTCCAATCGTCCGATCCTTTCAGTTTGACGGCCACATCACTGAACCGTACCCTGAAATCGGCATTCGGCCCCTGGTGATCCAACGCCAGTGTCAGCGGGCCGACCTTGCGATAGTCCTGCCAGGTCGCAACCCGTGTCGGTTCAATCGATCCGCCTTTGCGGTAAATCCACTGAATCAGACGATTGTCCGGGCCGATGAAAAGCTCGTATACATCCCCGGGCGTGTACCCCCCGCTGGGCGGATAGGTGACGACCACGCTGCGGGCGGTTTGGCCGCCGATGGGCATCGGTTGTCGCCCGACATCCGCGACGGTCGTCTGTCGATCCCAGACCAGATGAAAGGGAAAGAGCAGCCAGTATTGATCGTTGATGAAGGCCGCGTCGACCTTTTTCAATTCGTCCGATGAACTCCCACTCAGGTCGCTGCGGCTGTACCGAACGGCCTTGGTTTGATCGCCGCCCGGCCAGTATTCGACCCGATCGCTTTTCGGCCACCAGATCCACGAGCGTTTGGCCTGTTTCTCCCCGACCTTTACGTTGAACGTGAACCGGATCTCATCGACTTGACCGAAAGAGGCGATACCGTAAGAACCGGCGATATCGCTGCGGATATCCGCTGCGCGCGTTGATCGGCCGGTGGTTGAACAAGCCAACAGCAGCGATGCCGTCGCGGCAACCAGGACCCAGTTTTTCAAAGGTTTCATTTTTCCTCCTTGATCTTTTGGGGATCGATATTCGTGAAATATCGACTAGACACTTATAGCCGTGCGGGCAGCCACGGTGCATGAAAATGACTTGCCGGAGCTTTGATGAACGGTTGTGCCCTTTGAGCCGGATGAACTGTTGCGAAAAGCGGCAAGTTTCAGCCGTCTTTCGAAACCGTTCATCCGGGCGGAGGCGACCACCTCATTTTCGTATTAAGCTATGGCATTAAACACAATAGGGCAAGGACCCAATCGGCCCTTTTTATCCTTTAAATTTTCTTTCATTTATTTCCTTTCCGGCACCGTGGCTGGGTTGACTTAATTTGATTCGTTTATATTTTTTAAATTGTAAGATTAGGTACAGAGATTCTCAAAACGTACATGTTGGAGAAAGGAGCCCACGCAATGGCCACGCAAGACAACAGTGCACAATTCACGTTTTTTTTCCCGGAGGCCCGGGTTCTTCGTGGGGAGGAGGTCGAGGCGCTTCCGCCGGATAAGAAACAAGCAGCCGCAAAATTGGGTCAGCAGGGTGTTTGGCTTGAAATCAACTGCCCTGACAAGTCATGCATCAATGCCGACGGTAAAATCACCGTTTCGGCTGTCGGCACGGAAGCCAAGTCGAAGAGAGGTGTCTGGCTGAATCTTTTCTGCCCGGAGGACAGTTGTGAACTCCGTCAAAGCACGGATTTGCCATAGTTAAACCTTGGCTGAGCGGTTTCCCGCCCAGATAGGCGGGATTAAACGTTCTGGGCTGAAAAGCCCTTAAACAGGTCATATCTGAATAATTCTGGCTTCATTGTGTTTATAAAACGTTCCACCTTAACTGCAATAGGATAAATGGGCGGCGACAGACGAAAGTTCTGTTGCCGCCCGTTCTTTTGGTTTTGACCTCATCACTCGATCACTTATTTTCAACCGGATAACCGGCTTTCACCCATTCTTTCCAGCCGCCCTTGAGGGCATAGACGTTCCGGTACCCTTCTGCCATCAGTTTTTGTGCCATCCTGACACTGGTGTATTCGTTAGGTCAGGCACAATACAGCACGATTGTATCCTTTTTCGGGTAGATATTCGACCATTTGCTGAACTCCTTGGGATCGCTGCGAACGGCTCCCGAGATTTTCTGGCCGCTGCTGGTCCAATCGCTGCCGGCCCGGACATCGAGGATGACGGTGTCCGGTTTGTCGAGTCTGGATCTCAATTCATCCGTGGTCATCAAGGGAACCTCTTCGGTGGCCATCGAGGCCAAGGAGCAGGCACCGATAATGACCGAAATTGCCGCAACGAACATCATCTCACCCAAAGCGTTTTTCATGATGTATCTCTCCTGCTTGAAACTCAGAGTAAGCAGTTCAAGGTTCAGTACTGCCCCTGACTGCAAGCATCCAGTTTGATCGAAGAGGAAACTGTTCAGTTATGGTGAAAAATGCCAAATCGCAAATATCAAAAAAATCACAATGACCAAAAGTCAAAATTACAAACTTGTTTAGGAGAAAAAAAGTTTAAACTCGATCTTTTTTATTCTACTCTTCCGGATAAAGTAATCTCAAATACCAATAATTCAAACTAAAAAAGGGAGTGAAAAAATCGCCAGGTTACCGAGAACGTGGATTGTTATCGGAACCAGGAGGTTGCCTTCGATTTCGTAGGCCGCGGCAAAGAGAACACCGCCCACGGTCTGTGTGACGGCAAGTGCCTTGACCGGGTGCAGGAGAACGAAAAAAAGCGTACTCAAAAAAAGGGCCGGAAAAATTCCCCAGCGCCGAAAATAACCGTAGAGGATGCCCCGGAAGAACAGCTCTTCGGTCACCGGCCCGACAAGGCCGCCGATGAGAAACAATTGCAGGGTTTCGGACGGATCGGAGGGCAGGGGTATGCGGATCAATTGCAAGGGGTTGATTCCCCAGAGGGAGACGACCAAGCCGATTCCTGCGACAATACAGCCGAAACCGGCTGCCCAGATGAGTCCTTTCGAAAACCCTCTCGCGGCCGTGGCTGTTGACAGGCCGACAGCCGCCAGGCCCCGATCCGAATAGACAAGGATTGCCATCATCAGCAGCAGTTCCAGGAATCGGACCACGCCGGTGACCACCAACGGATTCGAGGCACCCAGCAGCATGACCCCGGCAGACATAAACTCCACCGTTGTCATGCCCAGGAGGGTGAGCAGAAGGGTTTTTAATTCGATGCGGGCTGCTGCCATCCGAGTGACCTCAAGGCAAGGTATGCGTATCGCTGAACGTACCAACTGTGGGTTGAGCGGATTTTTGCGAGGATCGCTTCGATGATATCGGACTTTCTGTCTCCACCCCACTTGCCAAGGGCATACAGGGCCTGGCAAACGACATTGGGCTGAGGATCGTCCAGGAGCGTGAACAGATCGTCAATCGTGCGATCCTCTTTGCTCGATCCCAGCGCATGGGCCAGCCAGTATCTCTCGGGAAGATGCCGACTGGCCATCGACTTTTCATAGGACGGGTAAGCGGTGATTTCCAATTGCAGCTGTTCAATCAGTTTCAGGGCCGCTACCCGATCGCGCCAGTCGGCAGCGTCCAGGGCTGCCGCCAGATTCCCGGCATTCACCGGCCTCCGGCCGCCCTGGTATACCGGAACAAGAAGCACGACCCCTATCATAAAGCACAGTATGCTGGAGAGAAGGTTGGCGCGGGAAGTCTGCATAAAAAGGCCCGTCGGCAGCCGCAGGATACCAAAAACGGCGCCGTAAAGAAGGATCGGGAACGCCAACAGGATGCCGAAAAAGGTGAAGGTGCGCAAGAAGGCCGACCGGTCCGTTTGGCGGCTGTACTGCGCAAGTACGGCGTTCGGGTTCGAGAAGAACGATGCGGGCGTAATGACCAGGATTCGCGTGCCGTTATTCAGCCAGTCCAGGTGATCCCCCGCCTGTTTTATCTGCAATTCGACCGGCTCGTCGTCACCCACTGCCAGATAATCGCGGTATCGCATTTGGGATGCCACCCTGCGGTCGAGTGCGGCCGGCCGGATTTCGGTCAGTCTGATCGGTCGCTGCAGTTTCTGTTCCAGAGATTTGAACGCCTCGGCCGGATAAAGAGTGTAGCGGTAGTAAAAATCATTGACTGACTTGCCGACCGGGTTGGAGAGCAGGAGAAAATCCCTGATATTGATGAAGAGGTTGTTGTCGGCCTGAACGCCCCAGACTACGGCCAGAAAAGCCAGTGGGTAGAGGGGTAGCAGCCGGTTTAATACTCCTTTATGGTCGTGTTCCGGCGGCAGGCAGCGGAGATAAACCAGGGACACGCCCGTCGGGATCAGCGCAAAGTAAAGCGAACCGAAGAGATTAAACCCGTTTAAATTGACCATCAACAGGCCGGCCACCCAGATGATAAGAAGCAGGATCAATATGGGTCGATTGCGCTGCGACAGGTTGTGCCAGATCCAAACAGCGACAATAGTGGCCAGAGTGAGCCCAGCGCCGGTGCTCAGGGTGAAGAACAGTCCGCCGAATACCGCCGGCGCGAGGGTTCCCAGTCGCTGCAGGGATTGAAGGGTGGGGATTTCGAGGTAGCCCGCTTGGTGCAGGGCGGAAACCTCTCCGAAAAGTTGAAGATTGGAAAAATATACCTGGCCCATTGCCACCAGTTGCGCGATGGACAGGCCGGTCAATACGGTGCTGAAAAGCGGTTGCGAGGTGATTCTGTTGGCGCTACTCAAAGGCGGCAAGGTCAAATTTTCCTTTGATTCGTATATCTTGCCGCATCATAGCCGATTTAACGCACGGAGTCAAAAACGTCGTTACCAGTAGAAAGGCGTAACCTCTTCTATGTTAAGCGGTTTCACGTCCAGTCGGGATTAACGGCCCAGTTTAACGCTCATGGATGCCACGGTGCATGAAATTTGTGTTTTCGACTTAAAAATTTTCAGACTGGGAGGTCGACCGGTAGGCGACTACGTTGGCCATCCCGGCTTCCATGTGGTAAAGGTTGTGACAGTGGTGAAACCAACTGCCGGGGTTGTCGGCCGTGAACTCCACGTCAATGCGCTGCATCGGGTCGACGATGATCGTGTCTTTGAGCACCCAGTGTTCGCGGGGAAGCGACCGGTTGACGACTCTAAAGAAGTGGCCGTGCAGGTGCATCGGATGGGGCATCATGCTGTGGTTGCCATAAGCCAGGCGTATGCGTTCGCCTTTGTCGACCGGTAGCGTTTCGGCATTGGGATATACTCTTCCGTTAATGGTCCAAAACTCCGAATGCATGCCGCCACTGAGCACCTGATTGTAAACGCGATCGGGATCTCCACCCGAATTTTCATCTGCATCGCGGGCAGCGAAGTCCGGATAAGAGGCTAAGCGCAGCCCCTGATGAAATCGCGGTGGGTCGGCTGTATTCGAATTGACGCCCTTGTAGACGATCGGAACACGCAGCCGGTCTTCCCCGAGACCCGTATCGGCAGCCGCCAGCAGCCAGTGACCTGGATTGTCCGCCTCGAAAACCACATCATAGCGTTCTCCCATTCCGATTCGCAGAACATCCGTTTCGACCGGCCGAATCGGGTTGCCGTCGGCATGAGTGATCCTCAGGGTGTGACCGGACAGCCGCAGATGGTAGATGGTTGCCGATGAGGCGTTGATCAGGCGCAGCTTGACCCGCTCTCCCTTGGTGACGGTCAGGGATTCTGTCGCCGGGTAAATCCGGCCGTTGACAGCGTAACCGTCGTAGACCGGCTCCCACAGGGGACCCTGATCGGGTCCGGAAGACCGCCCGCGGCCCATCATGCCGTGCATCATTCCCATGGGCGGTCGTCGTTCGGTGCGGGCAGTGCCGCCGCCGTCCCTCATTACCCAGTCTTCCAGAACAAGCGTGTATTCGCGGTCGTAGGGTTCTTCCATTCCGGCCGGTTCCACGATCAACGGCCCGTAGAGCCCCTGATCGAGCTGGTAGCGGGCATGAGAGTGATACAGGAAACTGCCGGGTATTTCGGCTTCGAATTCGTAAACAAAGCTTTCACCCGGCATGACCGGCGGTTGGGTGATGCCCGGGACACCATCCATGGCATTTTGAAGTGGAATGCCGTGCCAGTGAATCGTGGTTCCCTCGGGAAGGTAGTTTTTCAGCACGACCCGAACGACTTCGCCCGCTTTGACCCTGATTTCCGGACCCGGTACCTGGCCGTTGTAAGTCCAGGCCGTAAATTCAGGTCCGTTGCCGAGGCTGACTTTGGCCGGAGAAGCGGAAAAGTGAAACTCTCTCACCGGTTTGCCGGTTCCGGCCAGAGCTCTTGAAAAGAGACCGGCCGGCAGGCAGGCGCCGAGTGCGACGCCTGCCGCTGCTTTTAGAAATTCTCTTCTGTGGATCGTCATTTTGACCTACTTTACTGGTTGGCCGGGTGCATCCATCCGGTGGATTTGTCGATGAGCAATTTGTCCACCAGGGAGCCGTCTTTGGTGACGATTTCGGCTTCAAAAGCATCACCCTGCTCGGTGATCTTTCCCAGTTTCAAATTGGGGTTGCGGGTCGAGTGCAGATAATTTTCAACGGTCGTACGGGCGCCCTCTTCTTTGAGCGGTGTTTCCAGGTTGCCGGCTCCCGGTCCGATTTCTCCCTGCTGGGGCGCTCTTCCCATCAATCCGGATCCCCGTCCGTAGCTAGGCCCCATACCATATCCGGGTCCCATGCCGTATCCGGGACCCATCATGCCGGGACCCATGCCGTATCCGGGACCCATCATGCCGGGACCCATGCCATAGCCGCGGCCCATCATGCCGTAACTGCGACCCGAGCCCATGGAACGGCCGCCATAAGGGCAATTCCAGTCCCCGTCATCGTCACCCATCATTCCGGGTCCCATGCCGTATGCGGGTCCTCTCATGCCGGGCCACATGCCGTATCCACTCCACCGTCCCATATGGCGGCCGTGATGACCGCCGCCGTATGGGCAGTTGACGTCATCGTCGTCGTCCTTGGTCCCCCAGCCCCCCACCCGGCCGATATCGGGGTTGATTTTCTTCATTTTCATAACGAAGTCGAGACGCTTCTGATCAAATTCCTCTGTAAACTTTGAAATGTCCTTCTGAAGGGCGGCGGCTTTCTGGGCATCCGGATTCTTCTTGGCCAGCTCGCTCTGCAGTTCCAATCGCTTCTGGTACATTTCCTGCCGCAGGTCTTGGGTTTCATCGAAAAATGCCTGGCGCTCTTTATCCAGGGTCTTTTGGTCTTCATCACTCAAATTGCCCGCATGCCACGGGCGCCATCCCGGCTGACCGGCGGCTGCACCCCTACCGGCAGAGACCGGTGCGCTGAAACCGATCATCAAAAGAGCCATTACGGCCGCAATGGGAATCAGTTTGGAAATGTTTTTCATGGTAGGCCTCCTGAAGATGAGTAAAAGGTGATTGTTATAAGCGCAGTATCATCGCGATACAGAGAAGCAAACATAATGCCAGGGATGGGGGGACTACTGGGGCATATAAATAAGTGACAGAATACAAACGTAAAATATACTTACTTGTCACATTTTTTATTGGCTGAGGTTTTCTGCCATCACGGGGGAAAATATGTTTCGGGTTGAAAATACCCGGGTCGATGCGACAGATGGATAAAAAGTATCCAGTCCTAAGGGCCCACGGATGGCATTCTGTAGAAGCCTATCACCTGAGGGTGGCCCAGAACGACGTCTATTTTCTGATTGCTGCACGAGGGTGTGTCAGTGTCCGGGTCCACAGTTGTCGCAGGGCGTCGAAAGGGGTAACGGATGGTCGTCGACACGGTCAATGACCTGTATTATTTTCGGAACCAAGCCGCTATCGACCTCGAGTCGCGTGGAAAAGGTCCGCACGATCAAGAATCCGAAAGCGAGGCCGATTAGACCGAATAGCAGGGCCGAACCGGATTCTTCCATACCCAGCCGTGCGGCGACACTCGATCCGGTCAAGGCGCCGAGCAGCAAAAAAACGACCGGTATCAGGTAGAGGATTGCCGCGCTCTTGAGCACCGAGGACGGGCTGATATAGATGACAACCGTGTCCCCTTCATGGGCGCCGGCCGAGTTATACACTCTGGTTCTGACCCGGGTACTCTTGCAATCTGAATGACAACTGCGGGACGATGAGCATTCGGCACAGGCGTCCAGTTTATCGGTGATCACCTCGGCCCACCCGTCTGCGCTTGTCTTGACAATTAATCCGGTTTTTTGAGGCATGGCGTCATCTCTTTTCTATCCGCAGCATTTGGGCGTCTTGCCGCCGGTGGTCTTGTTCAGTCGCTCCAGGTACCGTTTCCAGAAGCCTTTCGGCTTTGCGGATTTGTCACTCAGATATTTTTCGGGATTATCATCAAACGCTTTACGGCATGCGTTGGCGCAGAAGTAGTAGTTGTTCTTTCTATAAGTTGACACGATTTCGTTGCTTTGCGGGCCCACCTTCATGCCGCATACCGGATCGACCACCGTGTGGGGGGTGCCGGCTATAGAGTTCATTTCGAGTCTCCTAATTTGATTTTAAAGGAAATCTGCGTGCTTAACATCTACTCTGATTGAACCTTTAATTACCAATATAAGAGCGTGCGGGCAAAAGTCACGGAACACTCCGCACGGCGTGGGAAAAAACCCGGATCCACAGGACACAAGAAATAATTTTCAGTGCCGGTTGACCCGTTTATCTTAGACGCCGCAGAGAGAACACCCGGTGACCGGATCGTCGCTTTCCGTCAGATCGAGGTCGATGATGGTGCCTGGAATCTGGATGTCTTTGAGGTATTTCAGGAGCAAGCGCAGCACCTGGATTTGGCGAAAGCGCTGACCGGGGAATCCCAGCGGATGGCCCATGGGCAGGTTCGTGAAGACGGCGCGCGGTGGTTTGACTTTCCGGGTGATTTCCTTTGAAAGCGTGATCGAAATGGTGGCAATGCCGCTCGCCTCGACCGCCCGTTGGATCAGTCCCACGGACTGATTGCAAAGGCCTCAGGCCGGAGTGAGCAGGGCAATATCGACGCCGTCTGCCCTAAGTTTTTCAGCCACGCACGGGGCGGTTTCGTTGATTAACGTGTCGAGGTGGCGATTCGAGATGTGCCCCATGAAGGAAAAGTGGCAATGATTCACCTGGCCGATTTCACCGAATTGTTCGAGCAGCCGCACTCTTTCGAGAGGGAAAACAATGTTGACGTCCCGGACCGCATCCCTGTGATCATAGTAGTTGTGGGTAATGGATAGATCGGCCGGTTTGGCCTCGGCGGGGATTTCACGGAAAGACGGATCACCTTGTCGATCCTTCATGTCGAATGGCGGCTGGCTTTTCAAATGAACCCCGCCGGTCGTGATCAGCGCCAGGCGGCTCTTGGCTGGATCATCCGTGAACGACGTCCAGGGGGTTTCGGAGAAACGAACGATACGGGCCTTTCGTGCCCATCTGTTCAGCATCGAGGGATATCGGGTGAAGAGCCGTGCAAGCAGCTTGTCTTTCAGTTGTTTCATTTCAAATGTGTTTACCCGTATCCATTTCGTGTTTTCCCCAGCCCCTGTGATGCCAGCCGCCTCCGCGCTGCCCGTAACCGCCCATGCCCCACCCGGCAAAGGCCGAGACGATGAATCCCACCGTGGCGATAACAGCCACGATAGTGATACTTTTCTTCAACGTCAATATAAAGGTAATTTGACTTTGATGAATATGGTCATAATTTTTGAATTAGTCATGAAACAAGAATGTGCAGCTGACATATTAAAAAGGAAATAAACAATGTCCAAACAAACTTTTTCCATTCCGAATATATCCTGTGGCCACTGCGTCATGAGCATCAAGAACGAGCTGAGCGAACTCGATGGGGTAAAAAAGGTGGAAGGCGATCCAGGCGCCAAGACCGTCACCGTCGAATGGGAAGCTCCGGTCACCGAGGAGAAGATCAAGGCAACCCTTAAGGAGATCAATTATCCTGCGGCATAGGAGCATCATGAAAGCAAACGGATACAACGTGTTTCTTGTCAAAGCGATCAAAGCGGCTCTGGAGGCGGGACAGGTGATACTGGATGTGTATCATTCGGAATTCGCGGTGGAGCACAAGGCCGATAACTCGCCTTTGACACGCGCGGATCGAAAGTCACACGAACTGCTCATAGCCGCATTAAAAGACTTTAACATCCCTATACTCAGTGAGGAAGGGCTTGAAATTCCTTACAAAGACCGAAAAACATGGGAGCGACTCTGGATTATTGACCCGCTGGACGGTACCAAGGAATTCATCAAGCGCAACGATGAGTTCACGGTCAATATTGCTCTGGTCGAATACGGTCTGCCTAAAATGGGCGTCGTCTATGCCCCGGTCAAAGACCGACTCTACTTTGCTGCCGAAAATTTTGGTGCTTTTAAAATAGACAACACGCTGGGGACTGACGGATCCAATAGAATCGGCGGCAACGACCATGACCCTGACAAAACGCTTAGCAGGCTTCTGAAAACTGCGACCCGGCTGCCGGCCTGTAAACGACCTAAAACGCCGTTTGTGATCGTAGGGAGCCGGTCGCATGCCAATCCGGATCTTAAAAAATTAGTCGAGGAAAAGCGGCGGGAACACGGTGAGGTCGAACTCATTAGTGCCGGCAGCTCGCTGAAAATATGTATGGTGGCAGAGGGCCTGGCAGACATGTACCCCCGTCTCGGGCCGACCTGCGAATGGGATACGGCGGCCGGGCAGGCGGTTGCCGAAATGGCCGGAGCCAAGCTGCTCGATTACAAGACCGGCGAGCCACTGAAGTACAATCGGCCCGACTTGCTCAATCCTTGGTTTGTCGTCCGTCGATAAACCGTGCCCGGAAGCGATTGGTGCATTGACTTCCGTGACTTGGCAGTTTGGGATAACTCATGAGCGAAAAAAAAATAACATTACCGATTACAGGAATGACCTGTGCCAACTGCGCGGCAAACATAGAACGAGGCGTTAAGAAGCTCGACGGCGTGGCGGAGGTCAACGTCAATTTTGCCAGCGAGAAGGTCTCAGTGGCTTTCGATCCCCAAAAACTCGGTGTCCAAGACCTGGCCAATAAGATAAAGAAAACGGGTTACGGGATCGGCACGGCCAAAATTGAATTTCCGGTGACGGGAATGACGTGCGCCAACTGCGCTATGAACATCGAACGGACCCTGAACAAAAAAGTTCCAGGTGTGCTCGCAGCGGCGGTCAATTTCGCCTCCGAACGCGCCACCGTGACCTACATCCCGGGAGTCGCCGGCATCGAGGACATGATTGCGGCTGTTGAAAAAGCCGGCTACGGCGCCATTGCCCCGGTTGAGGGATTGGACGCGGAAGACGCCGAACAGCAGGCCCGGGATGCAGAGATTCGGGATCAAACGCACAAATTTGTTGTCGGGGTGGTCTTTGCCCTGCCGTTGTTCGTTTTGAGCATGGCGCGTGACTTCGGCCTCATCGGTGCCTGGAGCCATGCCGCCTGGATGAACTGGCTTTTTTTCGCTCTGGCCACGCCGGTTCAGTTCTACACCGGATGGGACTATTACAAAGGCGGTCTGAAAAGCCTGTCCAACAAGAGTGCCAACATGGACGTTCTGGTGGCGATGGGGTCATCAGTGGCTTATTTCTACT
>Ga0210085_1000938_pt1 | contig 11851 bp, 8 predicted proteins | sample China_Galinas_PW_5_FD_184866 | JGI IMG/M metagenome (GOLD analysis project Ga0210085, IMG submission 184866) | Wetland microbial communities from San Francisco Bay, California, USA, that impact long-term carbon sequestration - China_Galinas_PWC_D1... | ecosystem: Environmental > Aquatic > Marine... | reverse complement strand
CTACCATATCGTCGTCTCGCAAACCCGGTCCGGCGACGATGGGGTGTGCGGCGTGACAAGCGTGACGGTCGATGGCGTCGAGCGTCGCGACAAGGCGATTCCCCTGGTTGACGACCACCAGGAACACTCGGTCGCGGTGACAGTCTGTGCGGGAGACGGGGCGTGTATTCGGGCCTGCCCCGACTCTTCTTGAATTCCCGACGGCCCTGCTATAACAGTGTTTTCCATACCCTGCGCATATTCAGCGAATCGGTTTGCCCTCACGCTATTTTGCGGTTTTTCGTTGTTGGTCCCAGTCACCGGGGAAACGGGTTGGTTTTTCAAGCCCCGCACGTTTTATGAGTGTCTAAAAGAAATAAGGAATGTCGAGAGCAACAAAGCGGGAAAAAACGCACGCGACTATTGTTTTGACGAGTTTTGCCGAAACAAAGGACAAGTTATCCAGATCGACAACAAGAAGGTCAGATTCCAGTGTGAGCAACTCGATGCGTTATACGGTGAAGCGAAATCGAAGTGGGAACAAAAGAACTGCGGCGAGTGGTCACGAGCAACGCGATGTAGTTACGACTGCAATTCGCAATATCTGCCGGAAAGCGGATTGCGGTGTTGCTACTGCATCCAGCACACGAAAGAGTTAAGACGCATCGAGCTCGATCGAGACAATTGGGGGTGCTCGCATTTGCTGGACCGGGTTTTCGTGTATGACGACAAGACATGTCCCAGCGCACAATAAATTCAGCGGGTCTGTAGCAGGCATGTGAACTGTTTAACGCGTCGGGAATCCCTCGTCCACCTCGCCACCGGATATCTGCCCCACACTGCAGCACTGTTCAAGAGATGGCGGGAAGGTCCGAAATCGACCCATTGCCGTCACTGCGACCAACCCGCACCAGCGTCCGGTTAGTCTCAAGGAATTGCCACTCGAAACAGTCCGCGCGTCCGTCTCTTAAACGCCAATAAGCGGGCATTGCCTTGGTCGTCGGTGAGGTTGCCGAGGGTGCTACATCAAGCCCGCATTCTGGCAGGCGAGCAGGAAGGGCTTTTTGAGGAAATTGGCATCACTCCATGGATTGTTCTCGGCGACTCCTATTTCAGCTTCAAGCATTTCCTGCGGCGTGAGCCCGTAGGATTCATTCTCCTCGAGGACCCTGATTAGCCACGCCTTCCCATCGTTCTTGCCGCAACATTTGGCCTTGTAGCGCTCTTCGATGCCGAACACGTCTTTCCAGGATTCGACTTCTTCATCATGTCCTGGGGCGGTTACGTTCAGGGCGATGTCGGACGGGCAAAGCTCGTTGATGTCGGCGGTTGAAAGTTTCAGGTCGATAGAGATGCCGGGAGCATCGGTGGCGTAGCTGTAGAAGGCTTTGCGCCGAGTGCCCGATGTGCTGTCGCGGATTGGGTCCTTTGTATGTTTGTAGCTGGAATTGCACTCGTGGCACATCGGGGCCAGATTCTTGAAGTTGACGGAGTTGAACGGGTAGGTGCCCTTGGGGAGGAAGTGGTCATAGGCTTCCCGTTTGCTGTGGTGCTGGCCTTTGATGTCGCCGTAGCCGCAGTAGGGGCACTTGCCTTCGTCGTTCTCGGTCACGAAGGCGTCGTAGTGGGCGTCGATCTCGGCAGTCCTGGTGGTGACGGCTTTCAGGTGCATTATGTCGGTGAAAAGACTCTGGCAGAACTTTTTCAGAGCCTCCTCTAGGTCGGCGTCGATCGCTTGAATGTCCGAATAGGTGCCCGGATCTTTCTGTGGGTCATTGGCGCAGAGCGCTTCAATGTCGTTGTTGTTGTCATACCAGTCGCTAATTTGTGCTCTTTGTGCCGCGTTCAGTCGATTCTGGAACAGCTTGTCGATCTTCTTGATGGGACCGTCGAGGTGATCCTTTTGAATGCGGTCGTCGTTTGCGATCTCCTCTACGACCGCTTTCAGATCAGGGTGCAGCAGGTCGAGCGAGTAGTCGCCGCCATTGCGACACCAGACCTCCTTCACCAGGTGATCCAACCAGGTCTGGAGCTTCTCGATGTCGTGCTCGACGTAGTGGTAGTTGAAGAGCATTGCGCTACCCGCCCTCCTTTCTCTTGAGGGCTTGATTGACGAAAAGGACCTTCTCTACGGAGTCGCCGAGCTCTTTGTTGGCTTCCTTTATGAGCTGGCCGGGGTCGTCGCCCGTTTCGAGGCGCCGGCGAAGCGCGTCGAGCTTCGACTTGGCGTAGTCGCCGATCGTCTCGGTTTGGCCGAATACTTTGATCGTGATGGCGTTGACAGAGGCGCCGAAGGTCTCGAACCCCGGCCTTTCCCAAGTCACCTTTCCTGTCGCTTGATCCTTGGTGAAGACGAGGACGTTTTCCTTCCGGCAGTCGGAGATGATGAAGGGTGAGTGCGAGGTCAGCAATACGTCGCGCATCACCTTGCTGGTACCCTCATCGGCTTCCAGGGCAGCGCGCAGTGTGGAGATATAGGAGGCGCGCCAATCCGGGTTGAGGTGGGTTTCGGGCTCGTCGAGGAGGAACAGGGCGGGCTCGTGGCGGTAGAGCAGGCAGAGGCCGATGGTGTGGAGAAGTTGGTGCTCGCCGTCGGAAAGCCCTTTGACATAGAGCTTCTCCGTCACGCCCTCCTTGATGAATTCGCCTTCCTTGAAGCGCGTGATGCGTTCGTGGGATGCGGGCGTGGGGATGGTCTCGTTCACGTAGAGACTCCCCGAGTGGTAGAGCTCGGCCTTGGTTTCCTCGTCCACCTGGTAGTGATTCAGCGTGAGCAAGGTTTGGAAGCACTGAAACAGGTTCAGGGCCGACTTGGCCTTGTCGAGGTCTTCGGATTCCCCCGAGGCCTCGCCGAAGTGGACCTGGAAGGCGCGCCTTGTCGCTTCGTTGACCCAGTAGTCGAGGTAGAGGTCGTAACCCTCGCCGTCCGGGTAGGCGGAGTAGTCCTCGTAGTGGGCGGTCGAGCACTTGATCAGTTTGTCTATCAGGTCGGGTTGAAGCTGGCTCTCTTCGTCGTAGTAACCGGAGAGCTTGGAGGTCAGCTCGACGGTGGTCTTGCTATTGTCCTTCCGGTCTTCGGCGGACATCGACCTGAGCCGCTCGTCGGCGACAGGGACGCGGTGATGCCGCCGGATGATGATGCGAAAGCGGCGGATTCCTTTGAGCCCGACCTTGTCCTTGAACACGCGGAGGATCGCCTCACTGGGGAAAAGGAAGTGGCAAAGCAGGATTGCCTGGCTGAACTGGTCATCCAGATAGATCATCCGGCCTTCCGGTTTGCCGTCGTAGGGCACGTCCTTGGTCAGGTGGTCGCGGTATTCGTCGAAGTGGATGAACCGCATTTTGAAGAAGGGCAGGCTGAGGATCTCGTTGTGGCCGGACGAATAGCCGATGACGTACTTCGGAAGGAAGGCCTTGATTTCGCCACGTGAGAGCAGCGTGGGCGAGTCCTGCTCGTAGTCGGCGCGGTTGAGCCAGTTGATCTCCGGGCGATGGTTTGCAGCCTTGGTGATCCGGATATGAGCCACGGCTCGACCGTCGATCTTCGGCGGCGGGTTGATCGGCGGGTTGAATAGGTCACGTGATTCGACCGGAAAAAAATATTCGAGCTCGAAGGCATCGGGCGTGCAATCCTCGGCTCGGAAGCCTCTAGGATTGGTCTGCTCGTCGTATTCGAAGCCGTCAGGCCGGTAGTCGAGGTAGATGCACTCGATGTGGTAGAAGATGGCAGCGAGGGCTTCGAGGACGTTGGATTTGCCACTGCCGTTGCGACCGGCGAGGCAGTAGGGGTGAAACTCGAAGCAGCGCGCCTGGTCCCACTCGCGCAGGAAATGCACCTCGAAGCCCGCGGCGAGGCTGCGGAAGGGCACATCGAGCTTGAGGCGGAGCAGTTTCATGGGCGCGGTTGGAAGAGGATTTCTTTGCGCTCCTCGTCGAACTGCTGCTCCAGAATGCCCGCAGAGACATATTCGAAGACCTTGTCTTTCACGGTTTCGTAGCTGGCCTCTTCCATGTCGTAAAAGACTCGCTCCCAGATATCCGAAAAGCTGTACGGAGCTCGGAGCACTTGGCTCAGGATGCGATACTTGAAGTAGTTCTCTGACCAGGGGATCGAATCACCGGGTCCATGGTCAAGTCTGTCTTCGAGAGCTTGTATCTCCGCCTCGATCTCGGGCGGTGTCGGGAAGTAGCCCGGTCTGTGGAAAATGCCATCCACCTTCTCCGTTTTCTCGATCTCTTTCACCTCGGGCAAAGGCTCTTCCGTATCCAGCTTGAGCCTACGAAGATCCAACTCACCTCGAAAAGCGCGTTGCTGTATCGAACCAAACAGATGCTCTGCAGCATCTTGGGAATCTTCGAAGTCCACCCGAGATGCCGCGCAAAGAGCAGCGATTCGCTTGAACTCTTTTTGAAGCTCTACAGGCGGTAACGGCAATACCAGCTCTTTGATGATGCCCATGTTCAGGCCGGGCATCACCGCGCCTTTGGCTCGCACACCTAGCTGGCGAAGTACCTCAGGATGAATCAAAAATGCGGCGTGTAGGAACTCAGGAAGACATTTGCCGCGATCCAACGTGATGCAACAGAGGTGTTTGGTATTGATCGCCTCGGGGATGTCGTCAGGCACTATGGCGCAGCGACCTAAGGTGCCCATGATGGTGATGATGAGATCACCTGGAAACACCTTGTACCGTTTGAGTTTCTGATACTTCTCGGCGGTAATAAACCTTGGCCGTCCCCACTCAAAACGGTTCTTGACGGCATTGTCGATACCGAGGACGGCAATTCCTTGGTCCACGAACTCTGAATGCAGGAGTTGGCTCCCGAAAGGACCGGTGCGAATGGATCCTTTGGCGTCCTTTGCCATCCATGTGACGCTTCGTGGTGTCCAGCTGGCCGCATCCGGGTTGCGGACAAACATGTCGATGAAGACGGATTGGAGGAGTTTTTCGGTGAGCTGGAGGGATTCCTGGCGCTGGCGGCGGAGTGCATCGGCCTTGTCCAGTACCGCTGCGATTCGTTTTTGTTCATCGAGGGGTGGAAGCGGGATCCGGATGTTTCGAATTGTTTTTACCGAGAGATGCTTGACCGTTACGAACGGGGTAGCGTCCTCAATGGACTTTAGTGCTTCAGGAAGAAAGCGATAAAGATAGCCTTCGTCCAGTTCAGAGTGTGTGGACCTAATTCTGCACACTCGTTGGTTCAACAGCGCTGGTCCGCCGTTCCATCTAAAGCGATTGAACTCACCATCCATACCAATGAGAATGTCCTGGTCCTTAATGACATATTTGCGATCATATTCCCCAGTGTAAAATGTTCCTGACCTCCCTCGCATTACGTCACGAATTCTTGCGATTGGTATATCTCCGGTGTCGCCGAACCGTGCTGCTTCGAAAGCATACCCAGATAGGATTTCCACTAATTCTCCGAGGTTGTGAGTAATCCAAGAACTCATCCAAGAATTTCCTCTAGCTCTGTGATTCCCTGGTGAATCTTGTCCTCCAGCGTCTTCAGCTCTTGGAGAATGACCTTCGGTTCTTCATAAACGCTCTCGTCGTGCTCGACTTCACTGTAGCGGTGGAAAGAGAGGTCGTAGGACTTGTCCTTGTCCCGGATTTCCTGCACGGGGACGAAGAAGTGTTTCGCATTGCGGTCGCCGGCGTTTTGCGGGTCGCGGGCATTCCATAGCGCTACCAGGTCCGGGAGCTCGCTGCCCGCGATGCGCTGGCGTTTGTCGTCCAGCGACAGGCCGTCGTTTTCGAGGTTGTAGAACCAGGTGTGCTCGGTCTTGCCGCCCCGGGTGAAGACGAGGATGGCGGTGGCGACCCCGGCGTAGGGCTTGAAGACGCCGCTGGGCAGGGAGATGACGGCCTTGAGCTCGGCTTCCTCGACGAGCTTCTTCCGCGCCTCGACGAAGGCCTTGCCGGAGCCGAACAGCACGCCCTGGGGGATGATGATGCCGGCGGTGCCGCCGGTCTTGAGCAGGGTGAAGATACGCTCGGCGAAGAGCAGCTCGGTCTTGGTGGTGTTGAGCTGGAGGCCTTCGTTGATGTCGCCCTTGTCGATGCTGCCGGTGAAGGGCGGATTGGCCATGACGATGTCGTAGTCGCCCTCCTCGGTGAAGCGCTTGCTGAGGGTGTCCTGGTAATCGACATGGGGATTGTCGATGCCGTGCATCATGAGGTTCATCAGGGCGAGGCGGACCATGGTGCTGTCGAAATCGAAGCCGTAGAGGCTCTGCTCCAGGATGTCCTTGGCATCCTGGGTGAGCTGGCCGCTGACGCTGGTGCGGACGAAGCCGTCTTCGTCGGGCGCGAACGTCTGGCCTTGCTTGGCCTTCTGCTTCGCGAGCTGGGTGACGATGTAGTGGTAGGCGTCGAGCAGGAAGCCGGCGGTGCCGCAGGCGGGGTCGCAGATGCGGTGGCCGAGCCGGGGATTCACCAGCTCGCTGATGAGCTTGATGATGTGGCGCGGGGTGCGGAACTGGCCGTTCTTGCCGGCGGTGCTGATTTCGCTGAGCAGCATTTCATAGACGTCGCCCTGGATGTCCTGGAAGAGGTGGCCTTGCTCCCGGGCGTCGCGCTCGATCTCGACGAAGATGTCTTCGATGATCTGGATGGCGCCTTGCAGGAGGTTGGCGCTGGGGATGATGAAGACGGCATTGGCCATGTGCCGGGCGAAGGTGCTGCCGTTGCCATTGAGGTCCTTGATGAAGGGGAAGACCTTTTGCTGGACGTGGGGCAGCATCTCATCCGCCTTCATCTGTCTGAAGTAGCTCCAGCGCAGGGTGGATTTGTCGACCTCGGTATCGGTGCTCGGCAGCTTGTAGGTGTCCGAGAATCGGGAGCTGTAGGTGTCGCCGGTGAACTCGGCGTCCTGCTCGCGCTTGAGGTCGAGCTCGTCGATCTGCTTCATGAACAGCAGGTAGGTGATCTGCTCGATGGCCGAGAGCGGATTGGAGATGCCGCCGGACCAGAAACGGTCCCAGAGCTTGTCGATGAGGGCTTTGAGCTTGGCGTTGAGTTGGAGCATGTCAGGCTGCGATGCGTTCGGTCAGGGCGAGGATCTCGTCGATCTCGGCCGGCGAGAATATCCCGCGGATCCCGCTCGGATGGATGATGGTAAAGGGTGACTGGATGAGGTCGCGCTTCTCGATGTCGCCGCGGTCGATCAGGAAATCACGGAGGAGTCCCAGGAACTGCAACTGGTGGCTCGTGAGTGTCGGATGCTCGGTGATGAACTGGTCGATGGATCGGGAAACGGTGTCCGGGAAGCTCTCCAGGATATCGATGCCGAGGATGTGGCGGATGAAGCGGATGAACGGCGCCTTCCGGTGGTGATACACCCGGCGGAGCAGCGGGAGCGTGATGTGCGGATGCTCGTTGTGGAGCTGCGCGGCGAGGGCATCGGCTTCGTCCGGAGTGACGCGCTGGCCGTCGCGGATCTTCTGCAGGACGGGGTTGCTCGCGGTGAGCTCCTTGACCTTCTGCTCCACCAACTGGCGATACTGGGCGATGCCGAGCGACTCGTGCTCCGGGCCGAACTCGACGTATTCCTTCGCTTTGAGGATGTCGGCGAAGTTGAATTTGGCGGTACCTGGGCCGGCAGGCCGGGGGTCCCGATAGTGCATGAGCGGGGCGAGGCGCTCCGTGAGCTGGTCGAAGGCCTGATCCGTCATGGTGGCCCAGTAGTGATTGGTCTGGGCCTTTTGGATGAGCCCGGCCTCCTGGGCAACGACATTCACCGACAAGGGCAGCTCGCCGATCTGGGCGGCGAGGCTCTGCGTGAGGGAGGCGTATTTTTCCTTCTCCCCCTTGAGCTGGGCGAGGGAGGCCTCGAGCACGTCTTTCTCGAAGCGCATGGCCTTGAAGTCGGCCTGCGAGACGACGCGGAACAGCGGCTGTATGGCGTGCCGAAGGAAGGCGATGCCATCGGCGGTGAGCGGCTGCCAAAACCCATCCGCGCTACATCGGGCCAAGTCGGCGCGGTGCTCCATGATGATGACGGAGCTGGCGGGTAGGGCGGCGACTTGAGCGCGGAGGGATGCGATCTCCTTCTCGGCGATGGTGACTTGGCCGAGGACCTGGGCGGCCTCGATCTTGTCGATACGAATCCCGACGAGGCGAACGGGGAGCGGGATCTGGGGCTTAGGCTCCTTGCCCTTGGGGCTGAGCTTGAAGTAATCGAAATTGTCCCAGCAATCGATGATCTGAAAGACGTCCTTTTCCGGGCACCAGGCTTTGAGCTTGTTGTTCTCCAACAGCCGAGTGCCGCGGCCGATCATCTGCCAGAACTTGGTGTAGGAGAATACGGGCTTGGCGAAGACGAGGTTGACGATCTCGCGAACGTCGATGCCGGTATCCAGCATGTCCACGCTGATGGCGACGCGTGGCATGTCGCTGCGGGTGAACTGATCAAGCAGACCGCCCTTGCCATAGACGCGGGGATCATCGGAGACCATGACCTTGGCAAGCTCGCCTTTGTATTCGGGGTAGAGGGAATCGAAGATGCGCTCGATGCGGCGGGCGTGGGCGATGGACAGGCAGAAGAAGATGGTCTTGCCGGGGAGGACGCCATTGGGGTCCTTGATGGATTCCTCCATGAATTCCTTCACGATGAGGGCGTTCGTGGCGTGGTTGGTGACGGTCTTTTCGAGGTCGGTACCCTCGAAGACGATTTCCTCGATGTCTTTGCCTTCGAGGATGAGCTTTTTTTGATCCTCCAGGCTGATGGTGCGCTTGCTGATGCCTTCGTCCTGAAACTTGGTCCTGACCTTCAGGACGCGGAAGTCGCAGAGGTAGGGCGGGACGTGGTTGATGGCCTCGTCGTAGGAGAAGGCGAAGCTGGGCAGGCCGTCCTCGCAATTGAAGAGAGCGAAGGTGTTGTGGTCGATGACGTCACGCGGCGTGGCCGTGAGGCCGAGCTTGATGGCGTGGAAGTAATCCAGGACTTCGCCGTAGGTGTTGTAGATGGAGCGGTGGCTCTCGTCGATGACGACCAGATCGAAGAAGTGCGGTGAGAGGGGGCTCGCCTCGCCGCGCACGATGTTGAGCATCGTCGGATAGGTAACGACGTAGATACGGCGGTCGGTGGTGATGGTCTTCTCGCCGGGCTCCGGCCAGCGCGGCTCGTCGGGAATGTGCTCCTTGAAGGCGTCGAGGGCTTGTCCGCGCAGGGCGATACGGTCCACGAGGAAGAGCGCGCGCTGCACGCATCCGGCCCTCATCAGGGCATCGACGAGGGCGATACAGGTACGGGTCTTGCCGGTGCCCGTGGCCATGACCAGGAGGAACTGGCGGCGATTTTGGGCGATGCCCTCCATGACGGAGCGGATGGCCTGAAGCTGGTAGTCGCGCCCGGCGATCGCGGTGTTGATCAGCTCCTGCGTGAGCGGTTTCTTGTGCTTGCGAATGTGGAGCAGGCGTTCGAGGTCCTGGCGGGTGGGGAAGCCGTGGACTTTCTGCGGCGGGGCCTCACCGATGTTCCAGAAGAAGATTTCGTGGCCGTTGGTGTAGAAGCAGAAAGGTAGATCACCGCTATTCTGTGCCTGGATGTCGAGGCAGTATTGCTTGGCCTGCTCGCGTCCGATCTCGGCATCGACCGTGGATCTCTTGGCCTCGACGACGGCGAGGGGTTTGCCGTTTTTGCCGAGGAGGACGTAGTCGCTAAACTCGCGGGAGCCATATCCGGTCGGCTCTTCTTTGATGGCGGAGCTGGAGTCGCCCGACGACACGAAGAGCTCCTCAATGACCTGAGTCCGGTCAGAAACATCCCACTCCGCGTCCTTGAGACGAAGATCGATGATTTCCTTGCGGGTTTTGGACTCGGACGGCATGAGAGGTATGCTGCGGGTCAGCTTAGCATCGTAAAAATGGGGACGCGCCACACAACGGCCTAGATTTCTCGGCAGCCGGCGGCTTCTTCACGTCGGTCGTTCCACGACATCGCGCACCAACGCGTGGACCTCCGTGCTCCGTCCGATGCGGTGGTTGTCGTCGACGACGAGCATCAAAGGGGAAATAGGGGACGGGAAAAAGGGGACACGCGGGAAATAGGGCGGGAAATCGGGAAATAGGGGACGTCGGAAATAGGGGACGGGGGAAATAGGGGACGTACCACCAATAACTGCGATCTCCCACTTGCACCAATCAGTCCACGACAGCGGAATAATGTGCTGGGCCCCAGGAATCCCTGGAGGTCTTTTCACGCTGAGTCTGCCGCCCGACATGCGGCCTCGATGACGGCGTTGGCCAGGAAGTAGCCATCGCGCTTCATTCCTTCGAGTATCCCCGGGACGTCCTGGATGTGACCACAGCGGTACGCCTCGACCATGATGCCGGCTGTGCCTTTGACGGACAGTCCGCAGACCTGACCTGCGATTCGCCGCCCCCGTGTCTCGTCGATGACGGCGAGGCAAGGTTGCGATGCATTGGCGAGTGCGATGACATCGGCCTCGCCGCGGTCGAGCTCGGCGATCAAGAGCGGATCTGGCTCTGGAGCATCGACGACTCGCGAGCGCCACATGGTGTCCGTAAGCACTGCAGCACCTGCGCGCGACCGAGGCCGTCGATCGCCACCTCTTAGTACACGGCGCGTGGGATCAGGATCCGATGAAACAAGATCGGCAACAATTCGAGCTGGCCGGCAAGGGAGAGTGCGACCAATGGACCTGCATTGATCACTGCGATCCGATGCATCAGGGAGCGAACTCCTCAGTAAGCTCACTCTCGCTCAGATCGACCACGGGAACACCGGCGCGACTGGCGGCGACCAAGAATCCCACCCGACCTAGCCCGCACAAGGTGCCGGCCTTGCCCGAAGAGATGCGTCCTTGCTCGAATAGCTTCAACGCGAGCAGAAACCGGGCCTCATCGGCGAACTCGTCCGTAGGATCGGTTAGCGCGGGCAATCCCTCAATCGGCAGCTCGATGGTCAGGACGTTTGTGGGCAGACTCATGATGGGCGTCCAAAGAAGGGAACCGTTCTTCGGATTTTACACCCCTCCTGCTCTGTCCGCTCTCGTTGATCGGTGCCGCTAACGGCGGCACCGATGACTAGTACTACGCGATACTGTGCACTGCTGTTTGCTCCCTGCGCGGAATTCCGGAGACAGGGAGTTCCGGAGGGAGTACCGAGGACAGTACACGTAACTCCGAGTGTCTGCTTTGATCCCGGTATCCCACGAAACCGCCTTGGGCTTGAATGTCGGCTATCAGCGATTTGCGGTCGTTCACGGCGGTGAGGTTGGGCGACTGCTTATGGCCGGATACTGCCGTAAGGACAACCGTCGGCGACAAAGAGTCGTCCGGATCCGCAAGCACCGTCAACAGCCGTGGACGGATCCGGCAGACCTGGCTCGGATTATTCTGGGAAAGACCGGTGAGATAAAGTTAGCGACAACACGCGCGCAACACGGGAAGCCCCAAGCGTGGTGCAGGTATAAACAACCGGATGCCCGTGAGGGACAGGCCGGGCACTTTGGGGTGGCGGAGATGCCCGTAGTACCGGGGAAGCCGAGTAATGTCGGTGGAGGGAAGGGGCCTTGGTTCGAGACAGACGCAACAAGCAGAAACGGACGGAAGATTGGGCAACCTATCAACTCCGAAGGGTGTTCAGAGACTGCAGAAGGCGTTACACGCGAAAGAGAAGGCGGAACTTGGCTTCCGTGTCTACGCTCTGTGCGACAAGATTTTGCGGGAAGCCATCCTGGCGCATGCCTATGCTCAGTGCCGCTCGCATAAGGGCGGCTAACCCATGATCCGGGAGTAGGCGGCCTTGTCGGCCGCGTAACACCCGCAGGAAGCGGCCTCCAGGCCACCGCGGTCGATAATGGTGACATCCCCGCGGCGATAGCGGATCAGTCCGCGATCTT
>Ga0210085_1000937_pt1 | contig 11852 bp, 7 predicted proteins | sample China_Galinas_PW_5_FD_184866 | JGI IMG/M metagenome (GOLD analysis project Ga0210085, IMG submission 184866) | Wetland microbial communities from San Francisco Bay, California, USA, that impact long-term carbon sequestration - China_Galinas_PWC_D1... | ecosystem: Environmental > Aquatic > Marine... | reverse complement strand
ACATCGAAGAGGCCCACCGCAATCCGAGCCGCAGCTTCGATGTGCACATGGCCTCGCGAAGCAACGGCGGCGCCGGACTCAGGTGCCTGGATTGCCACGCGGCGGCGGACCACCGCATTGCCGGCCGCGGTACCGATTTGCGCCCGAGGGAGCTGGATGATCCGGTCAATTGCAGCATGTGCCATTCGGATACCCCGCACGACGATTCCAAGCTCGACAAGCACACCGCCCGGGTCAATTGCACGGTCTGTCACATCCCCACCTTTGCCAAGGTGGCCGCCACGGATATGGACCGCGACTGGAGCGCACCTGGAGATCGCGTGGCCGCCACCGGCCTCTACGAGCCGCATCACCAAAAGGCCACCAACGTGGTTCCCGAGTACCGTTTTTTCAACGGCAAATCGTATTTTTACCAGTTCGGTGACGAAGCTCTGGCCGGTGCCAACGGCCGGATCGTTATGTCCGCCCCGGATGGGGACATCGGCGATGCGGGTGCCAAGATCCACGCCTTCAAGCGCCACCTGGGCAACCAGCCCATCGACCCCACTACCGGTCGCCTGCTGCCCCTCAAGATCGGCATATTCTTTTCCACCGGCGACATCGACGGCGCGGTGACCGCCGGAGCGGCTGCAGTTGATTGGGGTATCGGCAGCTACGAATTCGCCGAAACCGAGCGCTACATGGGCCTTTTCCACGAGGTGGCACCGAAAGAGCAGGCACTCAGCTGCAACAGCTGCCACGACGGCGGCAGCCGACTCGACTTCGCCGCCCTCGGGTATGCACCCAAGACAACCCGAAATGGCAAGCCGCTCTGTGCCAGCTGTCACAAAGACGAGTCGAATGAATGGCGCGGGAATGAATACTTCACAAAAGTTCACAGCAAGCACGTCACTGACAAGAAATTCGACTGCAGCCAGTGCCACATATTTCCTGCAGCCCGGTAAGAGCGCTCTAGAATAGAAACCAAGACGGATAAGAAACACTATTTTATTCGTCTCTATTTTTGGCTGGATAAGGGTCACGGTAAGAAATAATTCCACACGAATGCGCCGGATTATGGTTTGTCTACAAGGCACATCCACCTGCGCATATCGGGATACGTGTGGGTGGATGTAACGCAGTAGACGGACCAAAAGACAAGCAAGATGGGGAATTATATTTTGCCGGGGCCCTAAGGCCGGTGTCATTGTATCGATAAAACGTTGCGTTTTAACGGGTGTTTACAAACAAAATGCTATTGATAAGGAAAAAGGAGAATCTCTATGCAGTCTGAACAAGAATTTGAACGCCGACTGGAGCAAAGAGGCATCACCCGCCGGAGTTTTCTTAAATACTGTACGGTTGTCGCAGGCGCCCTGGGTTTGGGACCGGCTTTCGGGCCGAAGATCTACCAGGCCTTCGCCGCCAGCCCGAGACCGTCGGTGCTGTGGCTCCATTTTGCCGAATGCACCGGCTGCACCGAGGCGGTCCTGAGAACCAGTTCCCCAGGGTTCGCGGACCTGATTTTCGATGTCATTTCCCTCGATTATCACGAGACGGTTATGGCCGCAGCCGGCGACTTAGCCGAAAGCGTGTTATTCGAAACAGCAGCCGCAAATGAGGGGGAGTATTTCTGCGTGGTTGAGGGTTCCATACCAACTGCCGACGGGGGCGTTTACGGTATGATCGGCGGCCGCACCATGCTCTCAATTGCCCAGGTTGTCTGCAATAAGGCGAAGGCGGTTATCGCCCTCGGAACCTGCGCCTCTTTCGGGGGAATCGCGGCTGCCTATCCGAATCCCACTGGGGCCAAAGGAGTCAAAGATGCATTATGGCCGCAGTTGAAAGTTCCGGTGATTAACATCTCCGGCTGCCCCCCCAACCCGATCAATTTCGTCGGCACCATCGCCAATTATCTTTTGAACGGCAACCTGCCATCCCTCGATTCTTTGGGCCGACCGCAATTTGCTTACAGCCAAACCGTGCACAGCCGCTGCCCGTATCGTGAGAACGAAGGCCGCTGCCTTAAAGACGAGGGGTGCAAGGGCCCCCACTGTCACAACAATTGCCCGACTGTCAGGTTCAACGACGGCACCAGCTGGCCGGTTCAGGCCGGGCACCCCTGCATCGGGTGCAGTGAGCCCAATTTCTGGGACACGATGACGCCTTTTTACCGGGAGTCCAGAGAAAGCGGTGGCAGCGATGACCATTCCGAATACGGCAGCGGATCGTATGATGACTGATCTATGGAATTCGAACTCTGTGTGAATAAAAATCAGAATACCGAATAATCGTATAATAGAAAGGATGTAGCGATATGCCAAAACCGAGCGATACTCCCAGAAACAAGAAGAAAGATATTCCCCCGCCGCCTCCACCTGAAGATCCGTCTCCGCCTGAGCCGGACCCGAGTACGACACCGTCGGCCAATGGACGGATCGTGGTGGATCCCATCACCCGCATCGAGGGGCATCTCAAGATCGAGACCGAGGTGGCAGACGGCAAGGTGAGCGGGGCCTGGAGCACGGGCACGCTGTTCAGGGGAATCGAGACGATTCTCAAGGGCCGCAACCCGGAGGACGCCTGGCTCTTCACCCAGCGGCTTTGCGGGGTGTGCACCTATGTACACGGCGCTTCCTCGGTTCGCAGTGTAGAGGATGCGGCGGGCGTCACCATCCCGGAGAATGCCCGTATCATCCGCAACCTCCTGATGGGGGCCCAGTACCTGCACGATCACCCGGTTCACTTCTACCACCTGCACGCTTTAGACTGGGTTGATATTGTCAGCGCTCTGAGTGCCACCCCGGGCGATACGGTCAACCTCGCCGGGGATGTGACCCCGAACGCACCGGCGATCGATTTTGCGGCCGTCCAGGCACGCTTAAAGAATTTTGTCGACAGCGGTCAACTGGGTCCCTTCGCCAACGCCTACTGGGGACACCCGGCCTACAAGCTGTCGCCTGAAGCGAACCTGCTCCTGGCCGCCCATTACCTGGAAGCGCTCAAAATGCAGGCTAAAACCGCACGCCTACACGCCATTTTCGGCGGTAAAAACCCGCATGTGCAGAGCCTGCGGGTGGGCGGGGTCACCTGCCGTAACGACATCAACAATGCCCGCATCAACGAATTCCGCAGCCTGCTGAATGAAGCCAAAGACTTTATCGATACGGTTTATGTTCCGGATGCCGCATTTCTGGCAAGTTTTTATGCTCAGCCTAAAAATGGTGATTGGAGCAAAATCGGCGGCAACGACAATTTCCTGGCCTGCGGTGAATTTCCCATGACCAGCCAGGAACCGCAGAGCCTCTTTTTTCCTCAAGGCGTCATATTTAAACGAGACTGGCAGAACGTCCTACCGCTGAACACTGGAGAAATTCTAGAACATGCGCGACATAGCTGGTACCGCAACAACACGGCGTTGCACCCGTCGATCGGCGAAACAGAACCAAATTACAGCGGCTATGACCCTGACGGAAGCTACAGTTGGCTCAAAGCCCCCCGCTACCAGGGTGAACCGATGGAAGTGGGCCCGCTGGCACGCATGCTGGTGGCCTACGGCAGCGGCATGGCCGAAGCGCAAGGCGCCATCAATGGCTTTCTTCTCGACACCGGCCTTAGCGAATCCGCCCTGTTCTCCGTGCTCGGACGCACGGCCGCCCGGGCATTGGAAACCCAAATCATCGCCGATGCCATGGGGGGTTGGCTCAATGAGCTCACCATCGGACGCAGTGCCTATCAACCGACCGCCACTCCCACCAGCGGTACCGGCATGGGGCTGAACGAAGCACCCCGCGGTGCCATAGGCCACTGGATCGACATCCAGAACCAGAAGATCGGCAACTACCAGATGGTGGTGCCATCCACATGGAACTTCGGCCCCCGCTGCGCCAGCGGCAAACCCGGGCCGATGGAAAAAGCCCTGGAAAATATACCGGTGGCCGATTTGGAAAAACCCCTCGAGGTCCTGCGCACCGTGCACTCGATGGATCCCTGCATTGCCTGCGCGGTGCACGTGATCGATCCAGAAAACGACAGAGCTTACGAGATCAAAGTTCTATAATTACTAACCTGAGAGGCACCTCCAGACGGCCGGGCCTAAGCGCTTACAGCGCAGATCGGCCCGGCCGCCGCCTCCACCCACCCCAGCTTCCACTCCGAATGATAATCGGCGTTGACACGCAATCCGGTCTGTATGATAAAAGCACTTTCAGTGCATTGACTACTCAATTGAAATGCCAGCCTTTCGGTCCTGATGAAATTGAATGCTTATTCGTTCACTCGAATCACTCGCTACAGGCATTGGTCGTTTCCGTCCCTAAATGGCTATTTCCCGCAGCCGCGCACATTCAAAGCTCTTATTATCAGGGTAAAGGAGTGACAACATGCGAACTCGTTATCTTATCATCTGTGTCGTTTGCCTTGCGCTGATGGCTTGCGGCGGCGGGGGCGGTAGCAACAGCAGCAATATCGGCGACAACGGTGGTGACAGCGGTGGCGGTGACGGCGGCGGCACGAATCCACCGCCTGCGACAACCGCCGCTTCAACTGTCCTGGCTTTCAACGACCTCGGCATGCATTGCATGGACCGCGAGTTCTCGGTGTTTTCCATACTGCCGCCTTTCAACGTCGTTCATTCCCAGGTGGTGCTGCGCGATGCCGTTGGTAAGCCCTATCTGGCGGACGATGTCGATGTGGACGTGTTCTATGATGCCGTTGCCGACCCCTCCGGTTCGCGAAATACATACAGCGCGGGTGCGGCCAAGACGGATTTCTGGCTGTATGCCAACAGTCTGTTCGGTGTCAACCTGACGGCAGGGGAAGGCCTGACCGGCCTGTACATGCCGGGCGACGACCCGCAGAATCGCGGCGCCCAGCCGATGGACTATTCCGCCTCCACCGGGTGGTTTTCGGCCGAAGGCATCCCGATCACCCCGGTGGACGACAATCTTAACACCAACACCTACTCGCTATTACAAATCGCCGCTCACGATAGGACCAGCGCCAGCAAAATCGGTAGTCTCGACGTGGTCGTGCCCGTGGCCACCGAGACCGATTGCCAGGCCTGCCACGCTAACGGTAAAATCGCTACTCAACGCGCCGGCATTGCCTGGGCCGATGATGCCGACCTGGAAGTGCAAAGCAAGAAAAATATTCTAATTTTGCACGATGCCCTCCAGAGCACCGACCTGAGTTCTTCGACCCCGGTGCTGTGTGCCCAGTGTCATTACTCACCGGCCCTGGATCTGGCCCAAACAGGTCCCTCGCCCGAGCAGCAGGGTAACCCTGTTTTCTCCAATGTGATGCACGGCTATCACGGCAAACTGAAAGACCTATCGGGCGGCCCGCTGTTTCCGCCGAACGCGCCGGTGAGCGCCACTTGCTATCAGTGCCATCCCGGCAATGTCACTCAGTGCCAGCGCGGGGCCATGAAAACAGGCGGCATTGAATGCAACAGCTGCCACGGCGACATGCTGGCGGTGGGCGGAGAATACGATCTGCTGTCCGGTGGCAGCATCGACGGCACCAACGACGGCAATCCCCGCCGCCCCTGGCAGGACCTGCCCCGCTGCCAGTCCTGCCACACCGGCGATGCCGTGGATCACCTGACCGGTTCCGGGTTGGTGTTCGATGCCTCCGGCATTCGGCTGAAGCAGACCTTCAAAACCGGTGACGCTTCGGCCTCGCCCCTATTGGCACAGAACTTGCGCTTTGCCGAGAACACGAACACACTTTTCCGCTTCAGCAAAGGCCACGGAGGCCTCGCCTGCGAAGCCTGTCACGGCAGCACCCACGCCGTCTGGCCCAACGAAGACGACGACCCAGCCGCCAACGACAACATCGCGGCCATTCAGCTTCAGGGCCACGACGGAACCATCATCGAGTGCGGCACCTGTCATGGCCAGGGCAGCCTGCCCCTGACCACCAACGGCCCTCACGGGCTGCACAATGTCAACGATGCACGCTGGGTGGATGAAAACCACGGCGATTTTTACGAGCGCGACAAGGCCGGCTGCAAGGCCTGCCACGGACTAGATTTAATGGGCACGCCATTGGCCAAAACAGCGGCGGTGCGCAGTTTCAAAGTGGAGGACAACTCCGAAACGTTTGCAAAAGGAGACCTCGTCAGCTGCGACCGCTGTCACGATAACCCGACTTGATCTGTAGTATAAGGCCTCGAGGCGGAATTCAAGAACCCGTGCATCTTCATTGAAATGCACGGGTTCTTACACTTTTAAGCGGCCCTTTCGAAATTGTTTGCCGGAATATAGTCGGCAGTCGCTGCAAGGGATTGAACCGGCAATCAAAAATTTCAAATAGTGCCAATCCAAGGTTTCACTAAAATCACGTGTCAAATTAAGTTATTCCTAAACTGACGGTTCCGGTTTCCGGGTTCCAAGGTTCAACGCTGCCGCTGGCCGTCGGGGCGCCCATTTTGATCGTTAAAGAAACTTTTGAGTTTCGGTGAGAAATTACAAATCGCAAATAACAAATAAATCACAATGACCAAAATTGGAAATGACAAACCTGCTTGAATCATTACATATTGACATTTGGGATTTCCTTGGAATTTGAGGATTGGGATTTGAAATTTCTGAATACCTCTATACCCCGGATAGTATCTCTATAGATGACCTTTTTACTGGGTAAAGTAACGTGAAATTTTCATACAAGGGTTCAAGTTCAGGGGCAAAGTTCAGTAAAAAAACATTCTTCCTTCAACGCGGAACGTTGAACGTTGAATCGATCAACCTATCTTCCGTCATGCCTACCAACCTATGCCGCCCCACCATTTTTTGACCTTCTCGACCTCGAAGAAAAATTTCATATTCTCGGCTGGACTGAATCGAATCTTGACAAGACGGGCCTTAAATTCTTAAGTGCGTAGTCTATTACCCAAATTTAGGAAAATAAGTTTCTAAAATTTTGTGCCGTCCTGTTTTTCTTATAGAGTAATATAAAATAATTATATATAGTTAGCTTGATACATACTTCAGTATGAATATTGCATGCAGTTCTTCGAATAAGCTGCATTCCATGTTTCACCCAATAGGTTAAAGCTGCCAATCCAAACAATGGCGTATTAAGTTTCGGAAATCAGCATTTTATAACCCTTGAACCTTGAACCCTGAACCTGGAACCGATCAGTTTAGGTTTTAATTTCCTGAATTTCTTTCAGCGCTCACAGTTACTGTAGACGGACCCGGCTTGGTTACCATAGTCTCATGCCCAAAAATCTAATAATTGGCATCGCAAAAACAAAAAACCGCTGGTTAATATTTAGTGTCGGTTTCCTGCTGCTCATAATTTTATCTCTCGTCGTCTTCAGTTTCTTTAAAATTCAAAAAAATCAAAAAATTGTATCTTCCCTGAAAACCTATGTCCACCACCTCCAGCTCGAGACTGCCGAGGTTCACCGCTGGATCGAAAAAATACTTGAGGATCAGTTGAAAGGCGACATCGAGTATGTCTGGTTTAAACTGGAACTTTCCGTCAATGTTTTTCGTGAAATGCTCGAGGGTGGTGGCGACAAACTGATTTTGACCATTCCCGATGAATTGGCTAGCCAGCTGAAAATGCATCTAAAAGACCTCGACGCGGATATTGCCGATTACAAGGCGGCTGTGATTTGGCTACTCAATCCGGAAGTCAAGCCGGGCAGCACACTCCCTGATGAACACGATTATGAGCATGCTTACGCGGCCATTATAAAAAGATTGGACGGTATGGAAAGGCCGATCGACCTTTTCCTTCAAGGAGACCTGTTGTTTTTTAAAAAGCTGATGGGGGGAGCTGTCGTTATCTGCATTCTGCTGGCCTGGCTGGTCGCAACCACTTTTCAGCGGTTCCTAAAACAGAAAGAGGATGATTACAATGCACTCGGTGCAACGCATGAAAAATTGATTAACGAAATGAGGGATCGTAAACTGGCTGAGGAAGCGCAGCAGCAGAGTGCCACCCTTTTCCGGACCGTTTTCGAGACCAGTCCGGACGCCGTTGTCATAACCCGGATCGAAGACAGCATTATTGTCGATGTCAACACAGGTTTCAAAGCCTATACCGGTCATGACAGGGGAGAGGTGATCGGTCGGTCGGTGCTCGACATCGACATCTGGAAAGACCTGGATCAGCGCAAGATCCTTCTGGACGAAGTCCTCGAAAAAGGTTTCGTCCACAACTGGGAGACCATTTTCCGCACCAAGGCCGGTGATCTCATCACTTGTCTGATTTCTTCAAAAAAAATCGACATCAACGGTGAGCCACATCTTCTCTCTGTTATACGCGACATCTCCGATCGCAAAATTTACGAGAAAATGATCCAGGCCGCCAACAGCTTTCTCCGGATCACCAATCGTCACATCAATATGCGGCTCATGCTGAAGGAGTTCATCGCGGAAATCAAGGAACTGACCCAATGTTCGGCAGCGGCCGTTCGGATCATGGATCAAGAGGGCAATATCCCCTATGCCGAGGCCGTTGGATTCAGTCGCGATTTCTGCACCTTGGAAGGCAATCTGTCGATCCATTCCGATGAGGGGATGTGCATCCGGGTGATAAAAAACGACCCCGACGGCCTTGCACCGTATTTCACTCAAAACGGCTCGTATTTCGTCGACAGCACGTCGGCTCTTCTCGCCGGAATTGCCGAAGATCAAAAGAAAATCCTACGTAATACGTGCCAACGTTATGGCTACGAATCCCTGGCCCTGATCCCCATCCGTTCCGGAAATATCACTCTCGGCCTGATTCACGTGGTCGATAGTAAGGCGGGCACGATCACGGCCGATATCGTCCAAATTTTGGAGAGTGCGGCCCTTCAACTCGGTACGGCCATTCAGCGCATCTGCGCCGAGCAGGCTTTGGAGGAGTCGCATAAAGAACTTGAAAAACGGGTCGATCAGCGAACGGAAATGCTTCAGCGCGCCAAAGATCAATTGCAGCTCGAAGTCGAGGTGCGCAAGAAAAAAGAGCAGGAACTCCTTGGCTACCAGGAGCGGCTGCGGCACCTGTCTTCCGAACTGCTTCAGACCGAGGAGCGGGAGCGCCGACGCATCGCCATCGAAATTCACGATCGCATCGGTCAGGCCCTGGCCGTGAACAAGATCCAGCTGGGCGCCTTGCAGGCCGAGGTCGATTCCCAGGATCTGAAAACGAAAATCCAAGACATACGGGAACTGCTCAGCCAGACGATCCGCGACACCCGCACCCTTACCTTCGAGCTGAGCCCTCCCGTCCTCTACGAGCTGGGTCTTCAAGCGGCACTGGAGTGGCTGGCTGAAATCATCCGCAAGCAAAATGGCCTGAAGGTGGACGTTGCCGGAGACGGCAGTGATCGAGAACTCGATGCCGAAAAACGTGTGCTTCTGTTCAGGACATGCAGGGAACTGTTGTTCAACGTGGTGAAACATGCCGGCGCCCGGCACGCCCGGGTGTCCCTGCGCGGTGACGGTGCCGCGATCATGGTCAAAATATCCGATGACGGCACCGGCTTCGATCCGGACCTGTTCCAGTCCGGTTACGATCCCTCCGAAAGAGGCTTCGGCCTGTTCAGTATTCGGGAACAGATAGAGCATCGTGGCGGTATGTTCGAAGTCGATTCCGGCCCCGACCACGGGAGCGAGGTGACGATCGTGATGCCGCTGGCAATGACCGCTCAACCGGAAAAGGAGGTGTCATCCTGAAACGTCGCATTTTTATCGCCGACGACCATCGGATTGTCCGCGAGGGACTTCAGTCTCTCGTCGAAAAGGAGAACGACCTGGAAGTCGTCGGGATGGCGGAAAACGGACGCCAGGCCCTGTTGCTGGCGCGCAGGCTCAAACCGGATGTGGTCATTATGGACATCGCCATGCCCGAGCTGAACGGCGTCGACGCCACCAGGCAGATTCTCGACGAGGTGCCGGGCGTGAAAGTCATCGCCCTGTCCATGCATTCGGAAAAACAGTTCGTTGAGGGCATGCTGCGGGCGGGGGTGATGGGGTATCTGCTCAAGGAAAGTGCCTTCGAGGAGCTAATCAAAGCCATACGGATCGTGTGCGCCGGCAAGAAATACCTGAGCCCGGATGTGACCGATATTGTCCTGCGGGATTATTTAAGCCCTGTGAATGAAAAAGACAGTGAGCAGGCGCCGGATCTGACCCTGCGGGAGAGAGAAGTGCTGCAGCTCCTTGCCGAGGGCAAGGCCACGAAGGAGATTGCCGAGCGGCTCAACATCAGCATCAAGACCGTCGAATCCCACCGTAAAAACATCATGACCAAGCTCAACTTGTACACCGTGGCCGAACTCACCAAGTACGCCGTGCGGCGGGGATTGACGTCGATCGAATAAAATTTTCACCTTCGTGAAAATTTTATCAATCTTTTTACTTTCTGCCCTCTCAGCAGAAAGTAAAAGAGAAACCACTTTGCGCTCTCTGCGGCTCGAGCGAAGCGGGCGATGAACCGATGGCTAAATGATTGTGTACTCATTAGTAACTGGAGGTTACAATGCGTCTCGAAATCGACATCGACGATGCATTATTGAACGAGGCGTTTTCATTCAGTAAAGCTAAAACAGTGACGGAGTTGATTCATGAGGCTCTCAGCGAATTCATTCGGCTCAAGAAGCGGAAAGATCTGACCGAATTAGCCGGTCAGATCCAATTTAGCAAAGATTACGATCACAAAGCAATGCGGACGCTCAGGGGATGATCCTGATTGATACATTGGTTTTTAAACCCCTTCGGATAGGTGTTTTGATTGGGCTCGTATTAACCTTCCCCACTAATCCGGCCTGGGCCTGCCCGTTTGAGCTGCCGGAAGTTCGAGTTGTCGTCAAGGGGCACGTGCTCACCATCGAATTGGCAACCACACCTGAAGCGAGATCCTGCGGTCTTTCCCTTAGAGATAGCCTGCCGGCAAATCGGGGCATGCTCTTTGTATATGCGGAACCCGAGATCCTGACCTTCTGGATGAAGAACACCCGCATGCCGCTTTCCATCGCCTTCATCGACACCGCCGGCCGCATCGTCAGCATTCAGAAAATGAATCCCTTTCCGATCACAACAATTTACGCTTCGCCCGTCCCGGCGCTCTATGCTCTGGAAGTCAACCAGGGCTGGTTCGAAGAAAATGGCGTGGGCGTCGGCGATGTGGTCGAATTCAACCTGCCCATTACGTTGGACATCCGTTAGCAGGGTGTTGAAAAACTACTGCGCTTGGCCATACGGCGTTAAAATCCTTCTCAAAATGCTCATTTATTGCACATAAACTCCGCTTTTTCGTCGGATTTTGCCTTGTCTTGTCGGCGCTCATGACGTTTTTCACCACCCTGCAGGGTTTATTCACACTTTCATCTATCCATCGTTTCCCTCGAAATCAGGTCCTTCGCTCCCTTCATTCAGGGTTTCCCCGATTGTCTCCTGATCACTGGTCTCGTAATTTAAAGTACAAGTTAATTTTTGCGGCCCGAAGAAAAATCCCCCGGCCTCCTTTTGTCAAAGGGGGAGAATAACCAGAGCGCATGGAGGTAACCGAAATCCGATCGGAGGCCCTGGCAATATTTATACCTGTAAATGAATGAGCAATCTGATTTAAAAATGAAAACAAATAGGCATCACGGTAGGCGGTCCAATAGGTAACAGCGTTCCCCCTTTGCAAAGGGGGAAAGGGGGATTTCACGGCCACTCCAAGCGCAAATAAATGGAAGGTCATCCATGACGATCAGGGTGCTTTTGGTCGACGACCACTGGGAGGTCCGCGAAAGAATGCGGGCTCTGCTGATGCAGGAGCCAGACATCGAACTGGTGGGAGAAGCAGAAGACGGCGCGGAAGCTTTATGCATCCTCGGCCGGTTGCCGGCCGAAGTTGTAGTTATTGACCTCAACCTGCCCGAG
>Ga0210085_1000936_pt1 | contig 11875 bp, 5 predicted proteins | sample China_Galinas_PW_5_FD_184866 | JGI IMG/M metagenome (GOLD analysis project Ga0210085, IMG submission 184866) | Wetland microbial communities from San Francisco Bay, California, USA, that impact long-term carbon sequestration - China_Galinas_PWC_D1... | ecosystem: Environmental > Aquatic > Marine... | reverse complement strand
TGGCCCGCCGCGCCGCCAGGCGCCCCGCCGTCGAGGCTACGATTGGTTGAGGTGGGAGCAGCGACCGACAGCACCTGGGTCGAGCACGCGCTCACGACCCTGCAGAGGGCCGGCCACCGGCGCGGCGGCGCCCGCACCGCGGTGGTCGAGGCCCTTGCCCGCCACGATTGCGCCGTCACCGCCCTCGACCTCGACGACGAGCTGCGCCATCGCGACCCCCCGGTCGGCCGCGCCAGCGTCTACCGCGCCCTGGAGCAGCTGGAGCAGCTCGGCCTCGTGCAGCGGATCGAGGTCGCCCGCGGCACCGCCGGCTACGAGCGCGTCGACCCCGCCGGCCATCACCACCACCACGCGATCTGCAGCGTCTGCGGCCGCATGGTCCCCTTCGAGGACCCCACCCTCGAGCGCGCGATCGGCAAGCTCGCCGACGGCCTCGGCGACTTCGAGGTCACCGAGCACGACGTCGTCCTCCGCGGCCACTGCAAGCACTGCTCGAACTGAGCCGCGCGGCGATCGCCGCGCCAAGGATCTCGACATGGATCAGCGACATATATTGCCTCCGAATGCTCTACTTCGTGGACGAGACCTGGCAGACGGTGAACGGCCGGGAGGTCGGGGCGCTGGCGGCCGTTGCCATTCCGAGGGCCCGCTACAACGGCTTCTGCCGGGAGATTTGGCAGATCAAGCACAACGTGCTCGGCGCTGAAGAGCTCAGCGAGTGCGAGATCAAGGGCACCAGCTGCTTCGCCAAATCAGCCTTCCGTAGGCGGGACAAAAGGGGCACTCCACCCTGCTTCAAGCCGCGGAGGAGGTCTTCGCCGCGATCGGCAAGTACCGGGGCTCCACGTTCGCTGTCTGGACCACGCATGAGGAGTGGATGCTGCTACGCAACGAGCAATCCACGGCATTGTCTCCGCCGTACCGCGTGATGCTCCGTGAGTTCATGAAGCACAAGCAGGCATTTGCCAAGGGTCCGGGTCGTCAGGGGCTTCTGTTCTTTGACAACCGCGGATTCAAGGAGGACCTGAGCGCAGCGTGCGCGGTGCAGAATTTCATCTCACGAGTTGGCATGGAGTGGCGAAATCACTTCATGCAGGTTCCCCATTTCACGCCCAGCGCCGTCAGTCCGGGCATTCAAGCGGCCGATCTGGTCGCGTACCTGTCCGCTCATCAGCACGATCAGGACCACAGACCCGCGCTGGTGCCCTATTGGGAAACGGTCGAGAGCCTCGCATTCGTCAACCCCCTCGACAACCAGAAGGCGCTGAGGATTGTCGAGGAGGCGGACAGGAAGCCCCGGCGCCAGAGAAAGAAAAGGGCCAGCGAAGCCAAGGCTTCTGAACGTCGTTAGAAGCGACGCACCGACCCTTCTGGCGCCGAGTCTAGCTTCGTTGCGGACGAGATGTCAATGCAAGCGAATCGCCGTCTATCGGAGGGAACGCTCAGCTGTAGCGGTCCCACTTGACGAGGAACGGGTACGGGTCGAAGGGCGAGCCGCCCTCGTACCAGCCGGGCGGTCCCCAGATCTCGAAGTGGAGGTGGCAGGCGGAGGCGTCGCCGGTGCGGCCGACGATGCCGATCGGCTGGCCGGTGCGGACCAGGTCGCCGGGCTTGAGCGGCGAGGGTTCGATCAGGTGCGCGTACATGAAGTCCCAGCGGCTGCTCTTGCCGTCGATGACGACGTAGTTGCCGGCGGCGGACTGGAATTTCGAGTAGCGGACGCGGCCGCCGCGGGCGGCGACGATCGTCTGGCCGCAGTTGGCCATGATGTCCTGCCCCTGGTGGGTGTGGCCGGAGCGGGCGGCGCCGAAGCGGCCGGCGCCGCCGGCGATTTCGTGGCGGCCGAGCACCGGGAAGGCGAAGCCGAAGATCTTGAAGCCGAGCCTGATCGTGCTGGAGCCGGTCGCGCGGCGCGCGTAGCGGGGGGCCGCGGGGGCCGGGGCCTGAGGGCCGATCCGGAAGCTGTAGCGCCCGTTGTGGGCCGGGCGGCCGTCGTTGTCGGTGCCGTCCCAGCGGATCCGGTAGCGGGCTTCGGGGGCGACGTCGTCGCGGTAGAAGGTCTTGACGACTTCGCCTTCGCGGTCGAGCACGTCGATCCGGATGTCGTTGGTGGGCTGGTCGCTGGCGAGTTCGAAGACCAGCTTCGGGTAGCGGAAGCCGAAGTAGAAGCTCTTGTGCGGCCAGGTGCGGGCGGCGATGAGAGAGATGTTGCCGGCGCTCGCTTCGCCGGAGGGCGCCCCGGCGCCGCTGCCGCTGCTCGGCCCCGAGGCGGGGGTGCCGGCGCCGCCGGTCGCCGCGAGGGCGCTCTCGGTCGTGCCGATCAACAGGACGGCGACCGCCGCCAGGACCAATAGGACCGCTCTGCCGGCCGCCGCGGGCCGGATCTTGGGGGTGCTGCTCACCGACTAGCCTCTCTTTCGTCCGCCTGCGGAGTTAGCTGTCGGGCTCGCGCTGAAAGAGATGCGCTACGGGCTTGTATTCGCCCGATTCGCCCCCGGGACCTGCCTGGTCCCAACGGGTCCTCCACTCCCCCGAAGACGTCCGCGAGGGATTCGGCATTTGCTGGCGCGGCAGTATAGACGCCGAGATGGCTATCATCCCCCGGCCGCGTAGGTTCGTCCGCGCGGTTTTTGCGCGATGAAGACCTTTGTAGCCACACCCGCCAACCGCCAGCGCGACTGGTACGTCGTCGACGCCGAGGGCAAGACCCTGGGCCGTCTCGCGACCCAGATCGCCGACACGCTGCGCGGCAAGCGCAAGCCCGAGTACACCCCGCACGTCGACACCGGCGACTTCGTCGTCGTCGTCAACGCCGAGAAGATCCGGGTCACCGGGAACAAGATGGAGCAGAAGACCTACTGGCGCCACAGCGGCTACCCCGGCGGGATCAAGTCGCGGACGCTGGCCGAGATGCTGGAGCGCCAGCCCGACGAAGTGATCCGCAAGGCCGTGAAGGGGATGCTGCCGCGCAACCGCCTCGCCCGCCAGCAGCTGACCAAGCTCAAGGTGTACGCCGGGCCGGACCACCCGCACGCCGCCCAGCAGCCGAAACCGATGGAGACGAACTGATGGCAGAGGACGAGAAGACCCCGGACGAGACGACCGAGGACGCCCCGGCGACCCCGCCTGCGGGCGAGGCGCCCGAGCCGGAGGCCCCCGAGGTCCCGGCCGAGCCCGAGGCGCCTGCGGCCGAGGCGCCCGCCGAGGAGCCCGCGCCGGCCGCTGAGGCCGAGGCGCCGGCTGAGGCCGAGGTCCCGGCCGAGCCCGAGGCGCCCGCCGAGCCCGAGCAGCCCGCGGCGCCGCCGGCCGCCGAGAAGCCCGCCGCCGAGGAGAAGAAGAAGGACGTGATCCCGGGCGCCGACCTCGAGCCGATCGCGGTCGAGCCCGAGGCGCCGGCGCTGAGCGCCGAGGAGCGCGCCCGGCTGGAAGCCGAAGAAGAAGAGAAGGCGCGCCGCGAGGCCGCACTCGCCGACGCCGAGGACGCCGACAGCGCCGCCGCCGCCCGCGCCCCCGCCAAGATGGAGAGCGGCTCCCGCTTCCTGGCGACCGGCAAACGCAAGAACGCGATCGCCCGCGTCACCCTGCTCCCCGGCGACGGCAAGTTCACCGTCAACGGCCGCGACCTCGAGGAGTTCTTCCCGCGCCCCCTGCACCAGACGATGTCCCGCCAGCCGCTGTCCGTCTCCGGCTACGAGGGCAACGTCGATGTCCGCGTCCGCGTCCACGGGGGCGGGATCAGCGGGCAGGCCGGGGCGGTCCGCCACGGCGTCGCCCGCGCCCTGACCGAAATCGACGCCGAGCTGCGCGGCGACCTCAAGCGCCGCGGCTTCCTGACCCGCGACGCCCGGGTCAAGGAGCGGCGCAAGGCCGGTCTGAAGAAGGCTCGCAAGAGGCCTCAGTTCAGCAAGCGCTGACGGGGGCCTGGTGAGGACCGGGCGCAAGCTCTTCGGCACCGACGGGGTCCGGGGGGAGGCTGGGACCTTTCTGAGCGCGGAGCTGGCGACCGCCCTCGGGCGCGCCGCCACGGCCTCGCTGGAGGCCGACCGCCCGCAGGTCCTGATCGTCCGCGACACGCGCGAGTCCGGGCCGATGCTGGAGTCGGCGCTGGCCGCCGGTGTCGCCGCCGCCGGGGGCGACGCGCTGCTCGCCGGGGTGCTGCCCACCCCGGCCGCGGCGATCCTCGTCAAGCGCCTCGGGCTCGACCTCGCCGCCGTCGTCTCCGCTTCCCACAACCCGTTCCGCGACAACGGGATCAAGTTCTTCGGCGCCAACGGGACAAAGCTCGACGACGAGACCGAGGAGCGGATCGAGTCGCTGCTCGACGAGGCGCCCGCGGCGGAGGGGCCGGGGCGGGTGCGCGAGCTGAACGGCGGGCTGGAGGACTACCTGCGCGAGCTGGCCTCGGCCTTCCGGATCGACCTCACGGGGCGCCGCGTGCTGCTCGACTGCGCCAACGGGGCGACCTTCCGCGCGGCGCCGGCGATCTTCGAGCAGCTCGGGGCGACGGTCGAGACGATCGGCGCCGAGCCCGACGGCCGCAACATCAACGCCGGCTGCGGCTCCACCCACGTCGACGCCCTGGCCGAGCGGGTTAGCGCCGGCGAGGCCGAGATCGGCTTCGCCTTCGACGGCGACGGCGACCGGGTGCTGGCGGTCGACGGCTCGGGCCGGGTCCACGACGGCGACGAGCTGATCGCCCTGGCGGCGCGCGGGATGGCGGCCCGCGGCGAGCTCGGCGGCGGCGTCGTGGTCACGGTGATGAGCAACTTCGGCTTCCACCAGGCGATGGAGAGGGCCGGGATCGAGGTCGCGGTGACCAAGGTCGGCGACCGCCACGTGATCGACGAGCTCCGCCGGCGCGGCTGGTCGCTGGGCGGCGAGCAGTCCGGCCATATCATCGCCACCGACTTCGTCGCCACCGGCGACGGCATCGCCGCCGCCCTGATGACGATGCGCGAGCTGGCCGACGCCCCCCTGGCCGACGCGGTGCCGATGGAGAAGCTGCCCCAGATCCTGGTCAACGTCGAGGTCGCCGACCGCGACGCGATCGCCGACGCCGCCGCCGTCTGGGAGGCCGTCGAGCGCGAGGACGACGCCCTCGACGGCCGCGGCCGCGTCCTCCTCCGCCCCTCCGGCACCGAGCCTCTGGTCCGCGTCATGGTCGAGGCCCCGACCGCCGACGAGGCCGAGTCCGTCTGCGACCGCCTCGTCGCGGTCGTCCGCGCCGAGCTGGCGTAGTCGCCGGTTGGCCGGCGGCAGGTTCCTCGCCTTTGCGCGAAGAACTCAAGATCAATTGATCTACGATTGAGTATTAGCCGGGCGTCTCGCCCGGCTATGGTCGGGGCCAAGAACCAACGAGTTCCTAGAAGGGACCAATGGCAGGGGAGGCCAGATGGACTCGATCTCTCGACAGGGGAGCAAGGTGTCGCGCATACGGTTGTTCGGGTGCTTCGCCATGCTCCTGGGAGCGCTCACCGCGGTTCCGGTCCTGGCGGCCGAACCGCCGGTCCCTGATGCCGACGAAGTTCCCCTTCCCCCTCACTCCGTGGAAGCGACGGGTTCCTGGGTCCCGGACGCCGCGACCGTCCAGAAGGGGATCGAAAGATCCCTTCGCGAACAGGCGTCGCGCAAGAGCGACCTGCAGACCCCGGAGGCCGTTCGAGAGCGGGCCGAGTCGCAAGATGCCTTCGCCGCCGTTGACCGCGAAGGGGCCGAGGCTCTGCTGAGGGGCAAGTTCGGCAGTCAGCTCTCGGCGCTGAACGCGGATCCGGCTCGTCGCCTGAGCCGCGCCGACGTGGTGCGCCCGCTGGGCGGGACCGCCGCCACGGTGATCGAGGACGGTGAAGGCGCGCTTCTGGATTCAGGCTTCCCGGTGAAGGTCGAAGACGAGGCGGGCAAGATGATGCCACTGGACGTCGAGCTCGAAAGTGCTGCGGGAGGCCTGGAGACGAGCAACGCGCCCAGTGACGTCTCTGTCGGTAAGTCGGCTGCGGCGCCGGTCGAGCTCGGAGATGAAGGCGTCGCGATCTCCCAGGTGGGAGCCAGGGGAAGCAGCGCGACGCGGCGTTTCGGCGGCCAGAACGCCTTCCAGTTCGAGACGCAGACCGATACCGACACCCTGATCTCGCCGATCGCTGGCGGGGTTGAGATCTTCAATCTGCTGCGCTCCGAGCACAGCCCCGAGAGCATCGATTTCGAGATCGACGTCCCGCAGGGCGCTGAGCTTCGCGACTACGGCGACGGCGGCGCCGCCGTGTTCAAGGGCAGCAAGCCGATCGCGTTGGTGCCGCCCCCGACTGCCGTCGACGCCCAGGGGACCGACGTTCCGGTCAACCTCGTCGTCCAAGGCGACTCGATTCGCCTCGAAACCGGTCACCGCCAGCATGACTACGCCTATCCGATCCTTCTGGACCCGATTCTCCAGGAGTACCAGTGGTACACGACCGGTGAGGTCGAAGGGCTATGGCCCGAAGGCGCCTGGCAGTTCGTCTACGACCCGTTGATGATCGTCGGGACCGGTGACCCCTGCTACTACCGCTGCTGGGGTCGCGGCCTCTACATCACCGCGCCGTCGCGCAACTACCCCGCCAATGTCTACTCCCACTGGGTCTACAGCGCCCCCAACTCCCACAGCTACGTCGAGAACGTCAATCTCCCGGTCCTCGTGCGCGACGAGCACAACTGCTCTAGCCCGGCCTATGCCGAGCCCCACGACTACATCGGCTACGTCGACAACAACGGCAACTGGCAGCCGTGGGCGGGCAATCCCTACGTCAACGCCTCGAAAGCCGGCTCGGCCATCTTGGCGGGCTGGGGGCGGGCATACGTATTCGGGGCGGGTACGGGAGCCGGGATCAACATCCCCTGCTGGCGCGACTTCTACGCCGGGGTGGCGGGGGTCTGGCTCAACGACTGGGAGCTCCCCGCGGTCAGCCCGCCGACCGGCATTCCGAGCGGCTGGATAGACGGCAAAACGTCCTTCACCATCCAAGCGGCGACGGGTGACGTAGGCCTGGGCGTGAATCACGTGAAGCTCTTCACCGACGGCAAGCCGGCCCTCGGCGACATCAACCCCGAAGAATGCACCGGCCTGTACAACCATCGCTGCCCGACGAGCTACAACGCGGCCTTCACCCAGACGGGACTGAGCTTCGGCGAGGGCCTAAGGGGCGGCAGCATCGTCGTTTCCGATCCAACGGGCAAGTCGGCGGAACAGTTCTTCCAGACGAAGGTGGATCGCAGCAAGCCGGTGGTCTCCCTCGCCGGCCAGCTCGCCAGGGAGACCGATGCCGACGAAGGCGAGGAAAAAGGCGACGAAGAGATCGAGAAGCTCACCCTCCCCGTCTACAACCTCAAGATCGAAGCGACCGACGAAGGCAACGAGACCGACCCCCAGCACCGCAAGCGCTCCGGGGTCAAAGACATCGAGGTCTGGGTCGACGGGGACGAGAAGGCGGTCCCCTGGGAACCGACGCCCTCCTGCGAAGCGAGCTGCGCGCGGACCGAGACCTACACGCTGGCGCTGAGCGAACTGGAGACCGGCGGCGTCCACAAGCTCGAAGTCAAAGTCACCGACTTCGCCGGCAACGAGAAGGTCCGCGACATCGAGTTCGAATACTTACCCGCCACCGGGATGAAGGACGAGTATCTGATGCACTACTTCCCGCTGCCCGACGGCTCCGGGGAAGAAGACGAAGAAGAGCATCCGCGCCGCCCCGAACTGGCGGTCAACGTGATGAACGGCAACCTCGTCTACCGCCAGGTCGACGTCGACGTGGAAAGCAGCGCGGCGCTCGACCTCACCGTCGAGCGCTACTACAACTCGATGCTCCCGGACTCCGAGAACAGCGAATGGGGCGATGGCTGGACCCTTGCCGAGACGCCCGATCTCGACCCCGGTGCCTCCGGCACGGCGCCCGCGACGGTCGCGACGATGACCCAGGACCCGGCTCTGACCGAACGCTACTTCTCGCTGTGGCTGGACATGCCGACGCCCGCCGGGGCACGGGCCGGATACGAGCTGAGCTTCGAGCTGACCTCGGCCGACACCTACGACGTGACGCTCTCCGGGTGGCAGGGCGGCAGCGAGTCGGTGCTCGAATCGGAATCGGCGGTCGCCTTCGCCGACGGCGACTCGCTGGCGCTGGTCGACGAGGGCGCGACGGTCTCGGCCTGGACCGACACCGGCTCGGGATTCGCCCAGCTGCTGAGTGCCGGCGATGGGACGTTCGGCGAAGGCAGGGCCGGTCTCTACGGCGCCGGCAACATCGTCCGCCTGGCGGACTTCAGGGCGGGAGAGCTGGATGCGTCGTCAGATACCGCTGCCCAGCTGGCCGCGCTCCCGTTGACCGAGCCCTTCGACGGCACCGAAGCCTCAGACGAACGCTTCCAGAGCGAATGGTCGACTCTGGGCTGGGCCGGCGGCGGCACCCCGAAGGGCGCCGACACGACCAGCGGCTGGCGACCGGTCGACGCCTTCGCGTCCGCCGCCAACGGCGCCTTCTACAACCAGAGCCTCGGCGGCTCGGGTGGCGAAGGTCCCGAAGAAGCCGAATTGCTCGACCCGAGCGGCGCGATCGAATCAGAGGTTCCGCTGCCGACCGAAGAAGGGCAGGAGGAGTTCGACCCCGAGCTGCAGGTGACGCTGAAGAAGAAGGCAAGCGGCGGGTACCTGATGACCGATGAGACCGGCGAATCCGCGGGCGCGGTCGCCTTCGACAAAACGGGGCAGGCCGAGGCGCTGGTGAGCGAAGGCGACGCCAAGGTCGACTACACCTACGAAGGCGGAGCGCTCTCCGAGATCGCGGTGGAAGACCCGGGGACCGCCCAGGCCGATCCCTCCGAAGTCGAACTCGCCGAACCCGAAGCGACGGAAGGCACGCCGCTCTTTCACTCCTCCTTCGGCACGCTTGGCTCGGAAGATGCCGAGTTCGACACGCCGACCGACGTCGCGATCGGCGCCGACGGCGATCTCTGGGTCGCCGACTACGCGAACGACCGCGTGCAGCACTTCAACCCCGCCGGCGAATACGTCGGCCAGTTCGGCGCCCAGGGCTCCGGCGACGGGCAGCTGAGCCGACCGGCCTCGATCGCCATCGATGCCGAAGGCGACATCTGGGTCGTGGACAAGAACAACTACCGGATCCAGAAGTTCAGCCCCGAGGGGGAATACCTCGACCAGTTCGGCTCCCAGGGGTCGGCAGCCGGCCAGTTCAACCACCCGGAAGGCATTGCAATCGACGCCTCCGGGGACATCTGGGTCTCGGACACCTACAACTACCGCATCCAGAAGTTCACGCCCGAAGGCGAATTGGTCGAAGTGGTCGAACCCGAAGGGCTCGGCGCGATCGAACCGACCGGGATCGACGCCGGGCCCGACGGCAAGGTCTGGATTGCCGACTGGTCTCACAACCGGGTCGCGGCCGTCAGCGAAGAAGGCGAATTCGAGCTCTCCTCCGGCTCTGCCGGGAGCGGCCCGGGCCAGTTCAGCCGCCCCGACGCGATCGAGGCCGACGAGAACGGCAACGTCTGGGTCGGCGACCAGAACAACGGTCGCATCCAGCGCTTCGACCAGACCGGCGAATACGTCGATGAGTTCGGCAGCAAAGGCTCAGGTGAAGGCCAGTTCAGCTTCGGCTATCCCTTCGGCTTCGCCGTGGGAGAAGATCGCCGGGTCTGGGTCGCCGATCGCGACAACGACCGAGTCCAGCGCTGGGATCCGCCCTACGAAGTCTCCGAAGAAGCGCTTCCCGAAGACGACGACCCGAGCGTCGACGTCGACGTCGAAGGGGGCATGGTCGATGCCGTCTCCGGCGAAGAGACCGGCGAAATCGACTACGAGCACGAAGGCGAGCTGCTCACCGCGGTCGACGGACCCGAAGGCGAAACGGAATACGAGTACGACGAAGAGGGCCGGATGACCAAGGTCACTCTCCCCAACGAAACCTACGCCGAAATCGCCTACTTCGATGACGGCCGGGTCAAATCCGTGACGGTCGCCCCGGAAGGGGCCGAAGCCAAGACGACCTGGTTCTCCTACACGGACACGCCGGAACGCCAGACGGTGGTCGATCCGCCGGACGATCCGCACATCACCTACGACATCGGCGAAGACGGATCGGTGCTGAAGTGGTGGAACACGGCCAAACCGCCGGAGCTGAGCCTCCACGGATCGCTCTACGACCACAGGGAAATCGGCAGCGGAGAAGAAGGCGCGCTGTTTGCTGGCGACCACGAACTGCAGGTTGAAGCCGAAGACAACGAGGGAATCGCCTCGATCGAGATCATCGTCGGCGGCGACGTTCTGGTCGAGGAATTCGAATGCGAACAGACCGAAGAACCGGGCATCGAGTGCGAAGAACCCGACCCTCTTCCCTGGGTGATGGAAACCGCAGCCAACCCTCCAGGCCACCTGCAGATCGAAGCGATCGCCACCGACAGCGAAGGCGAAAGCACGAGCGAGCGCTTCTGGGTCGACATCCCCGAACCGCCGCCTCCACCGGCGCCGGGAACCCCGATCGCGCCGACCTTCCGCGAGATCAAGCAGTTCCGCAAGGAATACGGCCTAGAGATCAACTTCCCCGTCGCAAACCAGATCGAGCTGAACGAACGCATCTTCAACCTGATCAAAGCCTGGCATGAGCCGAACACGCCGGCAGGGCGGATAGCGCGGGCGTCGTGGGAACGCTGGGGGGTGCCGCTGCGGCCAGAGGACGTCGCCGAGCTGGATCATCGTCTCTGGCTCTATGACCACAATGCAGACCAGATTGACCGCTGGTTTGGCGAAGCCACTCCGGGTGATTTCGCCGGGTATTACCTGGATCATTCAGCGGGCGGAATCATGCGGATCGGATTCGTGGCAGCTGACCAGGGGGGGAAGCTCCACGAACTCGAACAGGCTCTGTCACTTGAGGCGGGGGAAGCAGGCGCTGCTGGCGACAGGCTGCAGTCGTATCCGGTCACCCCCACGGTCCCGTACGTCTCGATTCGAGCCACCGTCCACGCGATCGCAGAAGCGAAGGCCGCGATTCCGACGCTCGCCGAATTGATTGTGAGCGTGGAAGATGACGAGGCTGGCGGCAGCGTGTACGTTAAAACGGCCCATGCAGCCCAGGTCGAAAGCCTGTTGGAAAGCATCCTAGGCCCGACCGCTCCCGTAGAAGTTGAACAGTACGGAGAGGCCGGGGAACTGCTGTCTGGACGATTCAGGGATGAAGGTCGGATGCGGGCAGGCGATCGAATCTTCAACCAGTGGCACGGCGTCGGAGTGCATGACTGCACGGCCGGATTTGGGGCGAAAGATTACAGTAAGAAGGACGACGGCGGCAAGACCATCAAACGTCTGTTCCTCCTGACCGTAGGTCATTGCACCAGGAGACTCGGAGACAATATCTATAGGTGTACCTGCACGAAGCCTGAGGGTGGCGAAGTAGATAACAATGAAGACGAATGGAACGAAGTCGGGGAGGTTCGGCGCAACTCCTACATTCAAAACCATCCGTTTGAACCGGTGCACACCGACGCAGAGGCGGTTCGGATTAAACAGAAGGGAGTCGTCCCGCAGGTCATCTTTGGCGTGGCGGGTAAGCCGATTCCCTACAGAGCCGCTGAGCGTGCGCGAAAAGACGATGTCCTTTGCTACTCGGGCGCGACCCAGCAGAACGTGGGATGCGGTGTGGTGGTACATCGTACTGCGGATTTCGATCCGGGCGGAGGAGCCGAGCGGACCGGTGGTTACTTCGTGAAAATGTCGACCAAGGCGGCTCGGGCCGGGGAGGGTGATAGCGGATCGCCGGTCTGGAAGATGTACGGGCGCGCGGCGGTGGGTCTCGTATCGGCCGGGCGTCCTACGAGCACGCTGAAGGAAACCCTCGTC
>Ga0210085_1000935_pt1 | contig 11876 bp, 7 predicted proteins | sample China_Galinas_PW_5_FD_184866 | JGI IMG/M metagenome (GOLD analysis project Ga0210085, IMG submission 184866) | Wetland microbial communities from San Francisco Bay, California, USA, that impact long-term carbon sequestration - China_Galinas_PWC_D1... | ecosystem: Environmental > Aquatic > Marine... | reverse complement strand
GCTCCGCTCATCCCGATGGTCATGCCGGCGAGCACCGTGAGGTCGACGTCTTCAGATAGCTGAATTGCGCGCGTATGGATGCGCAGGATGCCTTCGCGCCCTCTGATGTCCGGCAGATCGACAAACACCTGCCGGTCGAAACGCCCTGGCCGCAACAGCGCCGGGTCGAGCACATCCGCACGGTTGGTCGCAGCGATGACGATGACGCTTTCATGCGCATCGAAGCCGTCCATCTCCACCAGCAGCTGGTTCAGCGTCTGCTCGCGCTCGTCGTTGATGTTTCCGAGTCCCGCGCCCCGGCGTCTTCCCACGGCATCGAGTTCATCGATGAACAGAATCGCGGGGGCCGCCTCCTTCGCCTTGTCAAACAGGTTACGCACGCGACTGGCGCCAACGCCAACGAACATTTCCACAAACTCGGAACCGCTGGTGGAGAAGAAGGGTACGCCGGCCTCGCCTGCGACCGCTCGCGCCAGCAACGTCTTGCCGGTACCCGGTGGACCCACCAGCAGCACACCACGCGGAATCCTGGCGCCCACCGAGTGGTATTTGTCGGGGTGGCGCAGGAAGTCCACCTCTTCGAGTAACTGCTGCTTGGCGGCGTCGGCTCCGGCAACGTCGTTGAAGGATTCCCTGGCCTCCTCGCTGTTGAACTGTCTGGCACTGCTTTGACGAATTCCGAAAATGCTGGACTGCTGTTTCATCGCGCGCCGGCCCATCCACCAGAAGAAGCCCATCAGCAAGGCAAACGGCAGGACATTCATGATGGCCGTAAGCAGCCATGAGGTGTGTGACTGGTTAGCCGTGACTTGCACCCCGTGCGCCTCGAGCAGGGGCAGCAGTTGTGGATCGCCAACGGATTCGGGAAACGTGGTCAGAAAGGCATCGTAATCGGCCGGCTTTGGCTGGGCCGTGGTATTGAACGGCCAGCCGGCGGGCGGTTTGCGCAAAGGCGTTTTCACATCGCCCCCCGGAGACGGGTGTCCGGTCTGTTGCGTTGACGAAGCCCCCTGGTGTGCGGCCGGTGATTTTCTGGTGCTGCTTGCGGTTGCCGGGTGCTGCTTTGGCGGCCAGCGTACGGGATGATTAAAGCTGCCACCGATCTTGCTACCAATGATATTCACGACGCTGACGTTGTCGTGTTTCACCTGCTCGATGAACACGCTGTAGGGGAGCGTAACCACCGGCGAGTTGTCAGGCCGAAGCAGGAAACCTGCGAAATTCCACAGCAGCAAAAAGGCGAGAAGCATCCACCAGACATTGATCATTCGGGTCGGAGGCATTGTCTGGTGCTTTTCCGGATCGGGTGAAGCGGCCGTGCGCATCATGCAGTGTTCCATGGCGTTGTTATGTCTATGTCTTGTCAGAGTGCATCAACAAACGTGCCATTCTTGATACGGACTGAAAAACAGGGGCTTGGTGAACAGGCAGAACACGGAAAAGTGCGCTGGGACACACACGCGGGTAATATTACCCGTCCCCCCCGTTATCACCGGACAATCTCCGAAGCCTGAGGAAGAGCTTCCGTAACTTCACCAGGGAAGTTTTCGTGACAGACGCCGTGTTGTTCATGGTGCCTGGGTCGCATGCAGTTGCGTATATTTCCCCACGTCATTGCATTATTCCCCGCGCCGTTGCAGGCTGTGATCCGTATCACTATGAAATATATAAATATTCGAATCTGGCATGACAAATGCTGGAGCTGTGGTGCTGTTTCAATTCAACCCGAAAAGAACAGCCGGCCGATTTTCTAAAGTCGGTCAGTGAATCTGGTACCGATCCGGTCAGGGCGAGGGAATCGAACTATGCACGCTTGCAACAGCAATCGGCTAGCATGATTCGGTCACTGTAAACAGGAATGAAACGGGGCGTCCGCAAGCGTCCCGTTTGTGTCAGCAATTGCGAGGTGACAGGTATGGCTACGGATGTACACAGTTTTCTGGCCACGACCTGCTATTTGCTGCTCGCTGTCATCCTGATGCTGTACGTGATCACGGACGGATTTGATCTCGGTGTCGGTATTCTCACCCTGTTCGAACGCGAGGAAGGCAGGCGCACAGAAATGATGACGGTCATCAATGACGTGTGGGATGCCAACGAAACCTGGCTGGTGCTTTTCGGCGTCGCATTGTTCGGGGCTTTTCCGGTCGTGTACACCGTCATGCTGCATGCCCTGTATATTCCACTTGGCATGATGCTTCTCGCCCTGATTGTGCGTGGCGTGGCTGTCGTGCTCCGGGAGCATACGCGCAGCCAACGCCTCTGGAGCCTCGTTTTCGGCGGCGGCAGCCTGGTCACGGCACTGGCGCAGGGTTATGCGCTGGGCGGGATTATTGGCGGCTTGCCGGTTGCGGACGGCGAGTTCACCGGGAGTGCATGGTCGTGGTTGAGTCCATTCTCGACAGTTGTCGCAATCGGCGTCGTGGCTGGCTATGCCTTGCTGGGAGGTGGTTATCTGATCACCAGAACCCGGGGCGGATTGCAGTCAGCCAGCCGCAGGCGCAGCAGGTATGCGGCCTGGATCATGTTGTTCGCGGCTGCCGCTGTGACCAGTGTAATTCCGGTGCTCTATCACTATGTGTCGCAACGCTGGTTCACGGTTCCGGATCTGTTCCTTCTGGCGCCGCTGCCGGTGATCGCCCTGGCAGCCTTCATAAAGCTGATGCGAGGGTTGAGTCACGACAACGATCATTCACCCTATGCCTGGAGTCTGGTTATATTCGTCACATCGTTTGTCGGACTGACCGTTAGTCTGTACCCTTATCTGATGCCACGGACGTTGACACTCGGCGAGACGGCCTCATCCATCACGGTACTGGTATTCATGCTCATGGGTATCGGCATTCTGATTCCCGTCATGCTGGTCTACAACGGTTACCGGCATCTGGTGTTTCGGGAAAAGATACGACGGGATTCAGACCAGACATAGATTCGATTCATCGCTACGCGCAGGGAGCAGACGGGTTTTGATGATGAGAAACCCGCCGTTCAGGGCTGAACGACGTCAAGGGGGCAGGGTACGTGGAAGAGAAGCCCGGAGATTCCGGAACTCGTTACTATATATCGCTATGGCTTCCGGCCGCTGTGCTGGGTGTGCTGCTGATTGTCACCCTGACACTACAGGTGGTCACCGCCTGGAAGGCACACCAGGATCTGGCCCCGATCAATGGCCACATTGCGCTGATGTTCAGGCTGCAAGAGGTCAATCTCGAATTGCAGCGCGTACTGATCAAGACGCTGGGCGACGATGGCGTACTCAACGACGAAGAACGGGTACAGATCCGCAACGAACTCAGGGCCATACTCAACCTGCAGGTTCACCTTATGGCGGATACGCCGCAAACGATCTCCAATGCCCGGGATGTTCTTGGCGATGCTGCCATTCACCCGAGGCAGGCCCTGATTCTTGCCCTGCAGCATCTGCGCAAGGCGATAGAACAGGAGGCGATCGCTCACCAGCGACTGGTCGATAAGGTCGACCGCTCCACTTCCATGGATCTCAAGATCGGGGTAATTACCCTGCTTGCATTCCCGGCCGGTGCGATGCTGCTGATCTATCTGCTAAGGCGGCGGATCCTCGCACCACTCAATCACCTCGGGTTTCTCATGACGCTGCTGGCGCGAAGGGATTACTCACCGGCGCCGGTTGTCGCCATCGATCCCCTGTTGCGGCCGCTGACGCAAAACTACAACAGGATGGTTGTACGTCTTGCCGAACTGGAAAAGGAACATGAGGTACGTGAACGGGACCTGGAGGGCCAGGTAGAGAGCGCGACCCGCACGCTGCTCGAACAGCATCGCAGTCTCTCCAATACCGAACGGCTTGCTGCCGTCGGTGAGATGATGGCGCGCATTGCCCATGAGCTGCGCAACCCGCTGGCTGGCGTCAAGCTCGCCTGCACCAATCTTCGCGAGGAATTGAGCCAGCGACTGGGGTCGCCCGAGTATAATGAACGCATCGATATGGTCACGAGCGAGATCGATCGGATCATCACCATGCAGAATACCTTGCTTGACCACTCCCGGCACAAACCGGAACCCTTGCGTAACATTACAATTGCCCGGACGGTCAATGATCTCATCAGGCTGGCGCGCTACCAGATCCCGGCGCAGATCCGGCTCGAAGCGCATATTCCTGAAGATATCGTGTGCCATCTGCCGGAGGGGTTGTTCCGCCAGTCCTTGTTGAATCTCATCCTGAATGCCATGCAGGCGCTCGGAGAGCGCAAAGGCAGGATTACCATCGAGGCGATCCTGACCGATGACAGTTTGCGTCTTGACATCTCTGATGACGGTCCCGGATTTCCCCCGGATCTGCTTGAATACGGTATCCGGGCGTTCATCACTCACCGCGCCGAGGGAACGGGACTGGGCTTGTCCATGGTACAGCGGTTTGCGCGCACAGTCGGGGGCAATGTCATGCTTTCAAACAGGGAACCGCATGGCGCCTGCGTCAGGCTCGAATTGCCGTGCAGGGTATACGGACATGTCTGATACGCTGCTGATCATCGAGGACGAACAGTTGCTCGGTTCGGAGCTGGTGCGCCACTACCGGCGTGCTTCATGGGAAACCGTCTGGGCCAAATCGTTCAGGGAAGCGCGACGCTACCTGTTCGATGAGGAACTGGAACCGATGGTGGTGCTGTCCGACATCAATTTACCCGATGGCAACGGGCTCGACCTCCTGGACGAGGCGCGGCAGCGGGGCGGTCGTGGCGAGTGGGTGTTTCTCACCGGCTATGGCGAGGTGCCGGATTCCGTGCGCGCCATTCGTCTGGGTGCCTACGATTTCCTGACCAAGCCCTGCCAGCAGGAGCGTCTCGATCTGGTCGTCAGTGGCGCCGCGCGCAGCGCGAGCGCCCAGCGCCGCCTGAAGGACGAGAACGAGAGCCTCTCACGACGCTATACACCGGAGTCATTCGTCGGCCGCAGTCGTGCGGCGCGCGCCGTCCGGGAATTGCTGACGAGGCTCACGCAGGTGCCTTTCAGCGTGCTGATCATCACCGGGGAAACCGGAACCGGGAAAGGCCTTGCGGCCCGCATTCTGCATCATGGCGGTCCGCGCGCGGAAGGTCCCCTGATCGAAGTCAACTGTGCAGCCTTGCCACGCGAGCTGCTGGAGTCCGAACTCTTCGGCCACGAGGCCGGTGCGTTCACGGGCGCCAGGGGACGCCGGCGCGGACTGATCGAGCAGGCTCACGGCGGCACGATTTTTCTCGACGAGATCGGCGAGATGCCGGTCGACCTGCAGTCCAAACTGCTCAAGGTCATCGAAGACCGCAAGCTGCGGCGAGTCGGTGGAGAACGCGAAATAGCGGTTGATGTGCAGGTGCTCGCCGCCACCAACCAGAACCTGGACGTCCAGGTACGCGAGGGCGATTTCCGCGCCGATCTCTATCACCGGCTGAGCGTCTTCAAGCTCGAGTTGCCGCTGCTCAGGGAGCGAACAGCTGACATCGAGGATCTGGTGCCCCTGTTCGTCGCTGAATATAACGCAATCGCGGGCAAGAAAGTCACCGAGATTCCGGATGCCGTCTGGCAGCGGCTGCAGAACTACACCTGGCCAGGCAATGTACGCGAACTGCGCAATGTCGTGGAACGCTGTGTCCTCTTTGCCACCGACCAGCGACTACCGTACGAGTGGTTGCAACTTGGATCGCCGGTTCCCGCCGAGAGGGATATTACAGGCGCCGGCGTCGAAGAGGGGCGTCTGTGTGTGCCGCTGGATGGCTCGATGGGCCTCGACGACATGGTTGGACGTATCATCGAAACCATGCTGGTACGTAACGGAAATAACGTCGCCGAAACCGCGCGCGTGCTCAAGACGACGCGGGAAAAGGTTCGTTACCGTATCGAGAAATACAACATCAGGATATCCGAGTGACGGCAGCCAATATTATTGTAATCAAGATACGGTTCTGGAATTACTGTCCTGCCAGCCCGGCGTGCAGGTCGAGGATGGCAGGCAATAACGTGTCTGCGTAACGGAGGAACCAACGATGATGACATTCGATATGCTGGTATTTACACCCTGGATAGCACTCATAGCCGGCGTCTCAATACTGGTCGTGCCGAGACTTCTCAATTATATCGTGGCTATTTATCACGATTTCGACTTGACTGGGGGCTATTCATTACCGGCGTGATTGACACGACGGTTACCCTGACCGGCAGGACATTGGCGTGACGCCTGTTCAGGCGCACGCTTTCCCGTTGAAAATGAAACGGAGTGCACAGATGGACAATACCCTGAACCGCATGACGCCGGCTGATGCGCTGGTGATCTTCGGTGTCACCGGCGACCTCGCCCACAAGATGATTTTTCCGGCGCTCTACGCAATGTGCAGAAGCGGCGTTCTCAACGTGCCGGTGGTTGGCGTTGCCGCCCCGAAGTGGAGCCTGGCGCAACTGCGCAAACGGGCGACAGACAGCATACGGCAGGCCGGCAAGATCGATGACCGGGACGCCCTTGACCACCTGCTCTCCCTGCTCCGGTATGTGGGCGGCGATTACAATGACCCGGAAACATTTACGGCGCTCGGGCAGGCGCTGGGAGATGCACGGCGCCCGGCGCATTACCTCGCCATACCGCCCTCACTGTTTGCCACGGTCATCAAAGCGCTCGGCGCCGCAGGTCTGGCCGATCAGGCGCGTGTCATCGTCGAGAAACCGTTCGGACGCGACCTGGCGTCGGCGCGGGGGCTCAACCGTATCGCGCTGTCGGTATTTCCGGAAGATTCCATCTTCCGCATCGATCACTATCTCGGGAAGGAGGCGATCATGAATATCCTCTACTTCCGCTTCGCCAACTCCTTCCTCGAGCCGATCTGGAACCGCAACTGTGTGGCCAGCGTGCAGATCACGCTCTCCGAGGATTTCGGCGTGAAAGGACGCGGCGCCTTCTACGAAGGCGCCGGTTGCCTGCGTGACGTCATCCAGAACCACCTGTTCCAGATTGTCGCGCTGCTGGCCATGGAACCGCCAGCGTATCAGGGCTATGGCGCTGTCCACACCGAGAAGGCCAAGGTGTTCCAGGCCATGCGTCCCCTGCATCCGGACGACATGGTGCGTGGCCAGTATGCCGGCTACCGGAAAGAACCGGGCGTGGCGAAGGGTTCGGATGTCGAGACGTTCTGCGCCCTGCGGCTGTTTATCGATTCGTGGCGCTGGGAAGGGGTGCCGTGGTATCTGCGTTCCGGGAAATGCCTGGCCGCCACCGCGGCCGAAGTCGTGGTGGAGTTAAAGCCGCCGCCGCAACGGCTGTTCGACGATTCCTGGCCGGCGGCCGGGCGGGCCAATTATCTGCGCTTCCGGCTCTCTCCCGACTCCGCCGTTGCGCTTGCCGCGCGCGTCAAGCATGCCGGCAAGGAGTTCGTCGGCGACCAGCGTGAACTCTATCTGCTGGAAGAACAGCCGGGGGAGGAAACACCCTACGAGCGGCTGCTGGGTGACGCCATGGCCGGTAATGGCGCGCTTTTCACCCGTGAGGATGCGGTCGAGGCCGCCTGGGCGGTGGTTGACCCGGTGCTTGATACCCATCCTCGCGCTCTTCGCTACAAACCTGGCAGCTGGGGGCCGAAACCGGCTGACGCACTCATTGCGCCGGACGGGCGCTGGCACAACCCCAAGCCATGAAGGCAGCAAAATCACGATAGCGAATGAGCCAGCCAGGAGGAGCCACACCATGACAGTCACAACGCTCGACCAGCAGTGCATCAATACCCTGCGATTCCTGTCGGTGGACATGGTGCAGAAGGCCAGCAGCGGGCATCCGGGCCTGCCTCTCGGCGCCGCGCCGATGGCCTACGTGCTGTGGACGCACTGGCTGAAACACAACCCGCACAACCCCCTGTGGCCCGACCGCGACCGCTTTGTTCTCTCGGCCGGACACGGTTCGGCGCTGCTTTACAGTCTGCTTCACCTGAGCGGCTACGCGCTCTCGCTGGACGACATCCGCCAGTTCCGCCAGTGGGGCAGCAAGGCGCCGGGACATCCCGAGCGCGGACACACCCCCGGCGTGGAAACCACCACCGGCCCGCTGGGGCAGGGCTTCGGCAACGCGGTCGGCATGGCGATCGCCGAGGCGCAACTCGCGGCCCGCTACAACCGTCCCGGTCACACGCTTGTCGATCACTATACCTGGGCCCTTGTCAGCGACGGCGACCTGATGGAAGGCGTGGCTTCCGAAGCAGCCTCGCTGGCCGGCCATCTCAGGCTTGGCAAGCTCATCTGCCTCTACGACGACAACCACGTCACCCTCGCCGCCGATACCGACATCACTTTTTCCGAGAACCGCGCACAGCGCTTCGAAGCCTATGGCTGGCATACCGTATCGGTAGCGGACGGCAACGATCTCGATGCGATCGACGCCGCGCTGGCCGCCGCGCGTGCAGAAACCGCGCGCCCGTCGCTGATCCTGGTGCGTACCCACATCGGTTACGGCTCGCCCGAACAGGACAGCTTCAGGGTGCACGGTTCCCCGCTCGGACTCGACAACGTGCGCAAGACCAAACAGACGCTGGGTTGGCCGACCGAGCCGGAATTTCTGATACCGGAGGCGGCGCTGGCACATTTCCGTGCGGCGCTGGAACGCGGCGCACAGGACGAAGACGCGTGGAACACGTCGCTGAGTGCCTACGCTAAAACGTTTCCGGCTCTGGCAGAAGAACTGCAGGGACGACTGCGTGCCGAACTGCCGACGGGATGGGATGCGGATATCCCGGTATTTGACGTCGATGACAAGGGCCTCGCGACGCGCGATGCATCCGGCAAGGTGATGAACGCCATTGCGCCCCGACTGCCGGCGCTGACCGGCGGTTCGGCCGACCTTGACCCGTCGACGAAAACGGCCCTGAAAGGGCAGGGCGATTTCAATCCGCCGCCGGAAAACGCCGGCGAACAGGGCGACGACAGCGACGACTGGAGCTATACCGGTCACAACCTGCACTTCGGCGTGCGCGAACATGCGATGGGCGCCATCGTCAACGGCCTCGCCGCACACGGCGGTTTCATTCCCTACGGCTCCACCTTCCTGATCTTCTCCGATTATATGCGCCCCTCGATCCGGCTGGCGGCCTTGATGGGGTTGCACGTGGTGCATGTATTCACGCACGACAGTATCGCGGTCGGCGAGGACGGCCCCACCCATCAACCGGTTGAGCAGCTGGCGAGCCTGCGGGCGATTCCGAACCTCGTCGTGATCCGCCCGGGTGACGCCAACGAAACCGCGGTCGCCTGGCGCGTGGCGCTGGAAACGCGCGACCGGCCGGTGCTGCTGGTGCTGACCCGGCAGGCCCTGCCCACGCTCGATCGCAGCCGCTATGCCGCGGCGGATGGCGTGCGCCGAGGCGCCTATGTGTTGAGCGATGCACCGAACGGCAAACCGGAACTGATCCTGCTCGCCAGCGGCTCCGAAGTCAGCCTGATCGTGGCGGCGGCGGAGCGCCTGCGAGAGCAGGGCGTTGCGGTGCGCTGTGTCTCGATGCCGAGCTGGGAGTTGTTCGAGTCCTTGCCGCAAGCCGAACGCGATGCGGTGCTGCCGCCCTCGATCACTGCCCGGCTCGCGGTTGAAACAGGTGTGTTGCAAGGCTGGGAGCGTTACCTCGGTGCGCGCGGCGAGATGCTCGGCGTGGAACGCTTCGGCGCTTCCGCGCCGGCCGCGGTCGTGCTGCGCGAATACGGTTTTAGCGTCGATAACGTCTGTGCGCGGGCGAAAGCGGTGCTGGCAGGCTGACAGGCTATCGATGACCGGTAAAAATGAGTTGAACATGGTCATTTGCCCGCGACATTCGGCAAGCTGCCATGGAAATATGCTCGGGCCAGAACGCCCATGAGAATGCGGTTCAACAGGCCCTGCAACACCGTGCCAGAGCCAGCCGGGCTGCGCGCCGCTGCGCATACAATGCCTCGACGGGAGTCATAGGCGCATGAAAGCAAACAAATCCGGCACCCTGCGCCTGTACCTCATACGACACGGCGAAACCGGGTGGTCACGCTCCGGGCGGCACACCGGTCGCACCGACATTCCGTTGACCCCGAACGGCGAGGATGAGGCACGTGAGCTTGGCAAGCACCTGCGCGACATCTCGTTTGCACAGGTGCTGACCAGTCCGCTCAGGCGTGCAGTGCAAACCTGTAGCCTGGCGGGTCTGGATAAAAACCCGGAAATCGAACCTGACCTTGCCGAATGGGACTATGGCGATTACGAAGGACAGCGTTCTGTGGATATCCTTGAGGCACGGCCGGACTGGAATGTCTATCGGGACGGTTGTCCTGGCGGTGAAATGCCCGCACAGGTATCCGCTCGCGCTGATCGACTCATCTCCCGCCTGCTCAAGCTGGACGGAAATATCGCTCTCTTTGCACACGGCCAGTTCGGCAGTGTCCTGGCCGCACGCTGGATCGGACTGGCGGTAGCCGAAGCGGAGCATTTCATGCTCGGCACGGCATCGCTCAGTATTCTGGCCTTCGATCCCCACCACGCTGGCGTGCCGGTTATCGCATTGTGGAATGCGCCTGGTAGCTGAGTTACAGGGTTAATCGGGATGTCAACTGTCACCCGTCGGATTTCAGCGGCCGTGGACATGCAGACTGCTGCCGAGTGTCTCGAGAAAGCTCCGATGGCGCGCTGAAGTCCTGCGCAAGTGCCGGTACACCGCGAGTTTCGACTGATCCTCGATGAATACCCAGAACAGACAATAGACCCAGATCAGGCCTATGTACGACCAGGGGATGGGTGTGATCAGAATGCCGAAACCGGCGATCATCGCCGCGATGACCTGGGTGCCCAGGATGGCTCCCAGCAGCATGGGTGCGGGAAACGGCCGGGTGAACATCGGGCGTTTGGTGCGCGCCACGAACAGGGTCAGGTGACCCGCGATCGACAGTTTGAGAAAGATGACGGTCTGAATGACCGCCACTGGAAGCGCGAGCCAGCTTTTCATGATAATGAGCAGCAGGAAAGTTTCCGCGACGCCGATGAGGCCAAGCAGGGTTGCCAGTGTCAGAACCCGATGCATTTCCCAGCGCACAGGGCGCGGATCCAGCCAGGTGTTGTCCACGGCAATGGCCATGATCGGCAGGTCATTGAGCAGGGCCAGCAGAATAATCATGATGGCGGTGATCGGATAGGTATTGAATGCAAGCATTGCCGCGACCATGAAAATCATGATGCGTATCGTTTCCGTGATGCGGTAGATCGCATAGGCATTCATGCGCTCGAAGATGCGACGCGCCTCCTCGATGGCCTGGATAATGGTGGACAGTCCGGGTGCCGTGAGAATCAGGTCGGCGGCGGCGCGGGCGGCGTCGGTAGCGCCGGAGACGGCAATGCCGACATCCGCCTGCTTGAGAGCAGGCGCGTCGTTGACGCCGTCGCCGGTCATGGCTACCAGGTGGTTGCGCTCCTGCAGGGACTTGACGATACCGTATTTGTGCTCCGGAAAGACCTGGGCGAAGCCGTCGGCTTTCTCGATACGCTCGACGGCGTCCAGCGGCGGCTGACTACCGTCGCCCTCGAACAGGGCGGTGGACGGCTGTATGTTCTTGCCCAGTCCCAGTTGACCGGCGATTTCGCGGGCGATGGCGGTGTTGTCTCCGGTGACCATCTTGACCGTGACCCCATGCGCCTCCGCCTGGCGTATGGTCTCCATGGAGTCCTCGCGCGGCGGGTCGAACAACGGCAGGATGCCGGCGAACTGCCAGTGCCGTCCATCGTCCATGCGTGCCACGCCGAGCGTGCGGTAGCCCCTGGCGGCGAGCTCGTCGATAACCCGGTTTGCGCGTTCGCCGGTAGGCGAATCGACCTGGCAGAGTTCGAGAATGACCTGCGGCGCTCCCTTGCTGACCTTGAAATGCCCGCCGTCGGGACCCTTGAT
>Ga0210085_1000934_pt1 | contig 11884 bp, 8 predicted proteins | sample China_Galinas_PW_5_FD_184866 | JGI IMG/M metagenome (GOLD analysis project Ga0210085, IMG submission 184866) | Wetland microbial communities from San Francisco Bay, California, USA, that impact long-term carbon sequestration - China_Galinas_PWC_D1... | ecosystem: Environmental > Aquatic > Marine... | reverse complement strand
GTGGACGAGCGGATGAAACACTATTGCGATGGCGATACGTTGTTTTAAGCATAGCTCTAAATACGATCCATTAGGAGGTAAACTGTGACTGAAATGCCCGAAGTTCCAAAAGAAACATTGAGGGTCGTCAAGAAATTGCAGGCCATAGTGGGGGAAAAAAATGCCACGGCGGCCAAGCACGTCCGTTACGCGTATTCCTATGACATGTCGTTCGTGAAGTCCAAACTGCCCGATTACGTGGTCATGGCCGAAACCGTGGAGCAGATCCAGCAGATTATGCGCTTTGCGAACCAGGAAAAGATTCCGGTGATACCATTTACGGCCGGTACCAACATCGGCGGGTTGTGCATACCGGAGCGAGGTGGGATTCTACTGGATTTAAAGCGGATGAACAAAATTATAAAGATAGACCCGGAGTCCCATTATGCCGTTATCGAACCGGGAGTGTCGCATGGTCGACTGGCGGAGGCCCTCTATGAACACAAACTGCGCTTCGGCTGGCCGGTGGGCCCGCCGTCGGCATCGGTTTCTTCCTGTGCCATTAACCACGGCATCGGCGGCCTGAACGCGCGTTACGGACTCAACAGCCAGGAAATAACCAGCATGGAAGTCGTTCTTCCAACGGGAGAACTGGTTCGTGTGGGGTCCTGTGCGATCGTAGAGGATGCCTGGCACAGCACCCTGCCTTTGCCCAAACTGGACGGCTTGTTCAAGGGTTGGTTGGGGACCACGGGTGTGGTGACCAAGCTGGGCATTGCCGTTCACCCGATCCCGCCGGTTTTAAAGGTATTCACGGTTTCCTGTGAAAATGTCGAAGACATGTACTCCTACATGCTGAATCTGAGCAACTATGAAATTTGTGATGACTTAACGGCGGTTTCCTGGTGGTTGGCGCAGGTGCCGATTCCTTATCCTTATCGCCCCAAACCGGACGATCAGCCCGAGTGGTTCAGTTTCGCCAACACCAATTCGTTCACCGAAAAGGAAAAGGAGGCCCGGGAAGAAATTTGGCAGATGGTGGTCGATGAAGAGACGAAAAAAGGAACCTCCCTGAAGGTGACGCAGTACCCGGAGGAGGCCTTACGGGCGCGGACGCAGCTGCCGAGCCAGATCGTCGGATCCACCAAGAATTACTGCAAAATGGCCGGAGCCGGCATTTCGTGGCCGGGAACTTTTACGCCGGCCAACAAATGGGCGCCGGTTTACACTGCTTGGAAAAACATCCTGATCGATCGCAATTTATCGCCGTCGGTCCGGATGAGCATGTATAGGGGCGTGCATTACGGAATGTTGCGGGCGATGATCCCGTTCAACAAACAGAATCCGGAAGAGACCGAGAATGCGCGTCAAGCGATCGTGGAGTGCTTGAAAGTAGATTTAGAAAACGGAGGGATTCCATATAAGCCGCCGGTGGATTTTGGCAAAGAAATAAACAAAATGGCCCATCCAGGCTACCTGGCTTTGCTCAAACGGGTCAAACAGATGCTTGACCCCAACGATATTATGAACCCGGGCAAACTGGCCTTGTGAGCTGGGATAACAATTTCCGGGAGAGCCTTATACGCTGAGCTTGTCTGGTATCCGGCCCTAATATTGAAGCCTATAGACTATCATAAACATGATTGGAGGAACATATGGATTGGAGAATCCCTTCGCTGAAAGATCTTGAACACTATTACTGGCGGTGCACGGCCTGTGGGACATGCCGTTCAGCATACGATTACGGTCCTCCGCCGGTTGCTCGACCGATTTGCCCCTCCGGAACGGAGTTCGGATTTGAAGGTTACTATTCGTCCAAAGGCAAGGCCGCGTTTGCCCGCGGCATTTCGGACGGTAGTCTTACCTTCGATGATCCCGATTTTTTGGAAGCCATCTATAAGTGTACGGTGTGTGGGGGTTGCCAGAATCAGTGCCAGGTGGACTACAAACCCCATATCCCGGAAGTCATCGAAGCCATGCGCCGCGAGGCGGTACAAAGCGGCGCCGGCCCCATGCCGCTGCAAAAAAACTTGGTTCAGTCCATGAAAAACTACAACAACCCCTACCAGGGGCCGCGGCGGGTGCGGTTGGATTGGACACGACCTTTCAAGAAGGCCAAAACTCCCATTAAGGATATCAATAAGGAACCGGCGGAGGGGTTGTTCTATGTGGGCTGCACCGGTGCCTTCAACAAAACCGCCATGTCCGTTCCCCAGGCCACGGCCCGGATTTTCCAAAAACTGGGCGTCGATTTCGGAATCTTAGGGGAAAGCGAGGTCTGTTGCGGTTCCACGGCCATGCGGGTTGGAGACGCAGAAGAGTTCAAGCGCGTAGCCACCGCCAATCTCGAAAGCTTCAAAAAATTGCACGATGAAAAGGGCGTAAAGACTATCGTGACCTCATGCGCCGGCTGTTTCCGTGCCATCAAGAAAGATTATATCCTCTCATCGGAGTACGACCGGCTGATGGACGGTATCGAGGTGGTTCACTCGGTGCAGTTGTTGCACAAAATGATGAAGGACGGCAAGCTGAAGTTCCAGAAAGAGTTGCCATGGAAGGTGACATACCACGATCCATGCCATACGGGGCGCCATTTAAACAAGTTCAAGGTGGACAAGGACGGCAGTGAATTGTGGGAGGGCGCCTATGTTGACATTGATGAGAGCCAGTGCATGTATGACATCCCCCGTGAGCTCATCAAGTCCATCCCAGGAGTGCAATTTTCGGAAATGGACCGTATCCGGGGCAATTCGTTCTGTTGCGGTGGCGGCGGCGGCGTGATGACCGGTTTTACAGACTGGGCCGCTAAGAACGCATCCTTGCGGATTCAAGAAGGCATGGAAACCGGTGCCGAAAAGATGATTTCTACCTGCCCGTTTTGCTACTTTAATCTTACCGAGGGTTCCAAACGGATCAACAGTAACATGACGTTGCACGACCTGACCGAAATTATCGACATGGCCATGGGGGATTAATTCCTCCCGAACATTTCAGCAGACCGTAGTCGACCCCGGTCTGCTGAAATGATGAAATCGCGGCATGCGACGGCGAACAGGGACGGACTGTTTCATTTTTTAGCTGAATGAAAATTATCTTGTAATCCGTGCAAGAACCTATTGAATTCCGGTGGTTTAATGCAGGCGTCGGAATGATTGTTGATGGCCTGCACGCCCAAGAGGGATAGACTTTTAACCATTATAAATGGAGGGCCTGATCATCTGACCGTAATGGAGTATTGAATGAAGGAATATGGGGATTCTGATCGTTCTACTCCGGGGCTGTACTCTGCCGGTGAACTAAAACCGGCTTTTTTGCTAAAACACATTTTGGAGCTGTTTTGATCTTTACTACAGAAAAGAGGAGGAGGTAGGGGTATGGCAATTCAAAGAGAACACGGCGCCGAGCAGCCGTATGCCGCGGGTGCACTTAAGCTCCGCATTCCTTTCGTTCACTATCGGATCGAATACCAGGATTTCATCCAGGGCGCCATTTTAAGTTGCGTGCCGTTGGGAATTACGGCGGCCATGACCAAAGTGCTTGGGATACCGATTGAAATTGCCGTTCTGATGGTCGTGATCAACAATTTCTTGTATCTGCTGCACACCTCATTCGGCGATCCGTCCGTCGTCGGGTGGATTACGGCAGGCATTCCGCTGTACATTTCATTCCTCAGCGATTTTGAAGCGGGACCTGAAAGGATTAAGGCTATGGTCGCGCTTCAAGTCCTTGTCGGATTGATATTCCTTGTCATGGGGGTAACCGGTATTACCAAAACCGTTATAAAAAAGTTCCCGGTGTCGATGCGGGCAGGTATTCTGCTCGGTGCCGGTTTCGCCTCGCTGATGCGCGTTTTCGACCCCGGACAGCCATTCATCGGCCAAATGCCGGTCGCCTTTTTGGTGGCAGCCTTTTTCAGCTTTTTCATACTGTTTTCGTTACGTGGTTTGGCATACAGGGCACGCTACGGATGGTTTGCGTGGATCGCCAGTTTCGGTATTGCCCCAGGATTTGTGATTGGTTACATCGTCGGTCTGATAACCGGAGAAATTGCGCCCCCTGTTGGGGTATTCGATCGGTTTATAATCGCCTTGCCTTTTGGCGACATGTTGAGCGGTTTTAGCACGTTGGGAATCGGCATGCCTTCTGCCACCCAATGGGGGGCAGCCATCTCCCTGGCCGTCGTCGCCTATGTGCTGGCATTCGGTGATATTCTGGTGCTGGAAGCCCTCATTGCAGATGCCGACGCCGCGCGTTCAGACGAAAAAATTGTTTTTCAGGTGCCCCGCAATCACGTTCTCACATCCATCCGCAATTTATTTGAAGGATTTTTCATGCCTTATCTGCCGTTGGCCGGGCCGCAATGGACAGGCGGTCAGGCTTTGGTGGTCAACCGTTACAAATACTCGACTCCTGAACAGGAACCCTCTTACTGGGGAGGGGCTACCTCAATTTTCTGGGGTATGAGCATCGCGATGGTATTTCATCCACTGGTGCAAATCGTCCTGCCGGCCAAACTCATCGGCTTCGGGTTGACGCTGCTGATCCAGGGGTACCTCTGCGTATACATAGCATTTGCCATGTGCACCAATAACCTTCAGCGTGGTATAGCCGGTGTCATGGGAGCCGTGCTCGTGACGGCCAACTACGTCAAACTGTGGGGCAGCCCATTTTGGTCCGGTCCCACAATGGCGCTTATCATCGGTGCCATCCTCTACTTTTCGCTGGAATGGTACACACCGGAGGAGAAAGAAAAAGAGCGTGCACCTGAGGCAACGGTTGAAAAACTCAGATCCGGAAAACGGTTGCCACCGAAATAGATCTTTGATTCCGGTGGGTGACGTCTCAAGAGAAGCCCACCGGACCATTCTTGCTCGATGAAAGACCAGTAATGGAAAAAAACGAAGCAAAAAAAAGATTTACCGTTTTTCTCAAGGCCGGTTTGCCCTTTACAATTGCCGGAATGGCCGTGGTATTCGGAGGATTATGGGCCATCAAAACCATTTTCAAGGGAAGCGAATACCTGACAGTGCTTCTCTTCGTATGGTTGGGGCTGTTCTGGTTTATTTATCAGCCGATGTTTCGGAGGCGGATTGAGAAGGTCAAGAAGGAGATGAGTCACATCTGATCGACCGGGGAACGAACAACAGCCATACAATCTGTTATCAGAGGGAGGCGTAAATGACACTCAAAGAAAGATTTATGAACCGTCTGGAAGGAAAAGCCGTCGACGTGACACCCGTCGGGTGCACGACCACCTACGGTGTTATCGATATCATGAAAAAGGTGGGGGCCGAAAGACCCCTTGCCGATACCGATCCCAAAGCCATGGCGACCCTGGCCCTTGGGTATGTCGAGGCCGGTTTCGAATGGTGCAAGGCCATGGGGTGGGACATCACTGCCGTGAGCGAAGTGATGGGATGCACCCTGGGCGAGCCCAAAATCGATCTGCAGAAATTTATCAAGGAGCATCCCTTTGCCGAAAGCATAGATGGCCTTGGGTATCCGGAAAAACTGTTCGAGAAAGGACGGTTTCCGGTCTATAAAGAACAGTTCAAGATTCTGAAGGACGCACTCGCTGACGAGGTGGCCGTTTTCGGGGAAACCGAAGGTGCCTGGACGGCTGCCTGCAACTTGGTAGGCACTGAACAGTTTATGAAGTGGACATTCAAGGAACCGGCCAAGGTCCAACAGGTGCTGGATGTCACAACGGCGGTTGTGATCGACGTGATCAACTGGGCCTTCGATCAGGGGGCGGACTACTATGTTCTGGCTGAGCCCTCTTCCGGTCCGGCGCTCATGAGCCCCAAGACCTGGGAAAAGTTCGTTTTGCCAATGATGAAGACAGTCTGCGAAAAGGCCAAGGGACCGATCGTCCTTCACATTTGCGCCAACACGGACAAGATCATTTCCTTCATGTGCGATACCGGTGTGGCCGGCATCAGCATCGAGGAAAAAGCCGATCTAAAAAAGGCGGTGGAAATAGCGCACGCAAAAGGTGTGCGGGTTTTCGGGAATGTCGCCACGGCAACGACCTTGTTCATGGGGACACCCGAGGCCTCCTATGCTGAATCGATAGCCTGTCTCGAAAACGGGACCGACTTCTTGACACCCGGTTGCGGCATTGCACCGCTGTCCCCCCTTGACAATGTGCTGCAGTTACGGAAAGCGCGTGACGATTTCTTCAAGGTTGGTTAACGACTCTCAGTCTGGCAATTCCTCTGCACCGGGGTCCGAATCTTGCGCTAAAAGATTAAAGGAGCCCGTGCGGAGGGCGTAACCAAACGACCGCCAAGGTCGCCCTTTAGCGCAGTTTTCGGCCCGACGGATTTGGTCAAACGGGGCAACCGGACTTAAACGTGCGGTCGGTTGCTTGAGAGCAAATAGATTCGAGGGCGTCGGACGTGGATGCACGCGAGTGAAAAATTATAAAGTTTATAAAGATCAGATGTTTTAATATTTATTAACGTTGCTTATTTTTTGTGCCAATTGGCGGCGCATTTTGATGCGCAAGGACCTCAACGGGTTTCTCGCCCGTTTACAGAGCACGACAACAAAACCATACCAAACTCAAAACGTGAAACGGTCTTCAGGTCAAAAAGTTGTCTTATTCGGCTGTCCTCTTGATGGCGACGAAAAACACGACGCTATTCAAGAGAAACTCGCCGGGTATTATGAATATCCACAACCCGATGACCCCGTCGTTCCGGTTGCCGCCGCTTTGGCAGCGGAAGTGCCCGGCAGCGAGTGGAAACAGTTTGAATCCATAGACGTACCCGGCTGGCTCCGCCCAATACCGACAGCTGAGGAGAGATCCAAAATCGTCGTCGATGCATTCGTTGCCTTTATCGATCGAAATGGATGTCGCGAATTTGCCGAAAAGATTGCGAAAGAGGTGCGATCAGAAATCCTGCCGGATTTTCCGTGTATGATTGCCGTAGACCATTCGCTTACAGGCGGGGTTATCGGGGCCTTGACTGAACATTATGGTCAGAAGAACATTTCACTTCTGGTTATAGACAGTCATACCGATGCAATTCCCATGTCCAAGCTGGCCCAAGCCATTGCCTACGATATGGATACCAACCCGGACTCCGTGTACGACAAGGCCGACCCGTTCCTTTACAACCGCTCGGAGAGTTACAACGCGAGTTCTTTTCTCCATCACTTGATGATCGAGAATCTCGTTGACCCCCGTGATTTGTATATTTTAGGCGTTAGCGACTATCCGGGAAAAAAGGCATTACGTATCAAAGACCCGCGGATCACCGATTATCTTTCGGCATACGCCGATCTGAGGAAACAAGGCGCCACGATCATCACCAAGAGGGAGTGCCAGCTGAAGCCGAAAAAGGTGAAGACCCTTTTGAAAAAAATTCGAACGCCATACGCCTATGTGTCCATCGACATGGATATAGGGGCACGCAATGCGCTCGACGGCGTCCGTTTTCGCAACTGGCAGGGGCTTTCTGAAACACAAATTTATCGTTTGGTGGATATGATTTGCCAAGCGGGCAAATCGGAAGTTCAGATCGTCGGTATGGACATTACTGAAATAAACCCGCGAATTGCCGGGAGGAAACGGGGCGAAGCGGTGGACCGTACGTATCAAATTGCTGCCAGTTTGGTCAAACGGATTGCCTTTGGCCAGGCGTTTGAATAACCGAAACGGTCTTGTCGACGGGTGTGCATAGGTTTTGAAAATAAGTAAAATACCAAAAAGAAAGTTCGAAGCAAAAAGAAAGGAGTAAAGACGGATGTTAGATAAGTTACAGGAGCGATACTTTGTTGAAACTGGTTCGAATGGAGCGAAAAAGCTCAAGTATCACGTAGGCGGCAAATGGCTGGAGTCAAAAACGGATAATTACATGGACTGCTACAATCCTTCCACAGGGGAGGTAATCGCCAAGGCGCCATGCTGTACGCAGGAGGAGGTTGAAGCGGCTATCGCCGCGGCGAGTGCAGCTTTTCCGGCATGGGCGGACACGCCAGCCAGCAAGCGGGTGCAAGTTCTTTACCGGATGAAAGCCCTTGTTGACGAACACCTGGAAGAACTCACCCATCTTTTGTGCATGGAGGAGGGGAAGAATTGGCGTGAGTCTATGGGCGACGTCCTCAAGGTGAATGAGGTCGTGGAGTTTGCCTGCGGTATTCCCCATCTGCTAAAGGGTGTGTCGGGCATGAACGTCAGTGACGGCTACGATACCGTTCTATACAACGAACCGTTAGGTGTTTTCGCTGGAATCGCTCCCTGGAACTTTCCGGCCATGATTCCTCACGGGTGGATGACACCGCTGTGTATAGCCACCGGCAACACCATCGTGTTGAAAGCCGCCAGCTTTGTTCCCCAGTCCTCCATGCGTCTGCTCGAGCTCTGGCGTGAAGCCGGTTTGCCCGACGGTGTGATCAACCTGGTCACTACCAGCCGCAATGAAGCGGAAATTCTCCTGAAGCATCCGGACATCAAGGGGATATCCTTTGTCGGCTCAACCAAGGTGGGCAAACATATTTACGCCACCGCGGCGGCTCACGGCAAACGGGTCCAAGCGTTGACCGAGGCCAAAAACCATGCTCTCGTTCTTCGTGACAGCAAGATAGAGCGCACCGCAAGAGGCATCATCAACGCGTATTGCGGGTGTGCCGGTGCCCGGTGCATGGCGTGCCCGGTGATCGTGGTGGAGAATTGTATCGCCGATGAACTGATCACCTGTTTGAAGCAATTTGTGGCGGAAATGAAATTGGGCCCGGCCTACGATCCGGAAACCGGCATGGGCCCCATTATGAACGCCGGGCATCTTAAATTCGTCACAGATTGGATACAGAAAGGCGTCGATGAAGGTGCCGAACTCATTGTGGATGGGCGTAATCCGGTGGTTCCCGGGTATGAAAATGGATTCTACCTTGCGCCTTCGATTTTCGACCATGTTACCGAAGACATGGCGGTAGGCCGGGAGGAGATTTTCGGGCCTGTACTCTGCATCAAACGGGTGAACAACTTCGAAGAGGGTCTTGCCATCATGAACGGCAGCCGGTTTGCCAACGGTTCGGTGATTTACACGCAGAACGGGTACTACGCGCGCCAGTTTTCCAAACGGACCCATGCCGGTATGGTCGGCATCAACGTGGGCATCCCGGTACCGCTGGGTATCTTCGGCTTCACTGGGCATAAGGATTCTTTTTTCGGTGATCTGCATGTCATGGGTATGGACGGCGTGCGTTTTTTCACGGAGCAGAAGAATGTGACCGCAACCTGGTTTTCCGAAGACATGCAGGATTGCGGCAAAGTGGACACTTGGGATGGAACGATCTCCTCCATGCCGGACGAGAAAAAATAGCCCGATCGGCTGAATCGGTCGAATCATTAGATAATTGCAAGATGAATGAATAGAAAACAGGCTTCAACCCGAAGAGCGGGTTGGAGCCTGTTTGGTATCAGGCCACAAATTGAGAGTGGTCACCTTTGGGAAATTGGTATATATAATTGCAGAAACCAACATCCGAAATTCAGGCAACCATTCATCAAATCAATTAATCAGGCTTATTGAAACCGCGTAAAAAATCCTCAAAATGATTCCCATGAAAGAACTTATCACGGAGATTCAAAGCAGGGGCATTCGCGTACCGGAGACGATCATGGGCAGATCCGGCGGCGCCGGCCCCGCAGAGGGACGGGCTTTTCTGATCGGTGGTGTTCCCGTTAACGTCCCCATCAGCGCCGGTTACACGCTGGATTCGCCGTTCGCCTTAGCCGATGAGGGGTGTGGCCGTTACATGCTCTTGAAAAACGGGCGACCGGTCGTTCCCATTGCCGTGGTCCCTGCCCCCCGCTTTTACAGACAAACCGATTCCAATGCGATTCCATATAAAAAAATCGCCCTTCTGCACGGCAGAGACTGTCTGGCGACAACTATTCTGCAGCACTGCGTCAACTGGAAAAACGATGAGCGTTGTGCGTTCTGCGCTACACAAATCTCCCTTGAAAAGAACTCCACAATCGCCCGAAAAACTCCTGGACAACTGGCCGAAGTCGCGCGTTCGGCCGCGGCAACCGACGGTGTCGGACACGTTGTACTGACCTCCGGTACAGGGGATCCGCCCGGTTCGGAAATTCCATATCTGGCCGAATGCACAGCAGCCATTAAAGCTGCGGTGGCTCTACCGGTTCATGTTCAGTTTCTGCCGCCGGATGATCTTGGCCTTATGGATCAATTGAAAGCCGCTGGGGCGGACACAGTGGGCATTCATATCGAAACCTTCCACTTGCCGACGCTCGAGCGCGTGGCCCCGGCAAAAGCCCGCATTGGGCTTGTTCGCTACGAAACGGCCTGGCGGCGTGCGGTAGCCCTTTTTGGCCCCAACCAGGTGAGCAGTTTCTTAATCGCGGGCCTCGGCGAGCCACCGGACTCCATTGTCTCCGGCAGTGAACTGCTGGCCGATTTAGGGGTCTACCCTTTTGTGGTTCCACTCAGGCCAATTCCCGGGTCCTGGCTGCAAAACCACCGGCCGCCGGATGCGAAACTGATGTCTCGAATTTACTTGGCCGTTGCGAACGTGCTGCGCCGAAAAGGTCTTTCATCCAAACTCAACCTTGCCGGGTGCGTGAGATGTGGTGCCTGCTCGGCCTTGCGGCACTATGAAAGGCCTTGCGATCCAATTGTTTATCATAGCGCCCGAACCGAAGACGAAATATCTCAGGCATTCGCTATCAGGCATGCGGTTTTTGTAGAGGAGCAAAGGCTTTTCGACGGATCAGACGAGGACGAACACGATCGTTCCGCCATTCTCTTGGTCGCCAGAAAAAATGATCGGATTATCGGCACAGTTCGAATTTTTCCCGACGACTCTAAAGGCAAGGGGCATTGGGTCGGCGGGCGTTTGGCGGTGCACAGGGATTTCCGCGTCTTCCGCATTGGCGCAGGGTTGGTGAGAGAAGCCATGCGGCGGGTTAAAAAAAGAGGATGCACCGTATTTTCCGCACATATTCAGGAAAAAAACGTGCGATTTTTCCAGAAGCTCGGCTGGGCGGCCGTTGGGCCGATGGAAGTTTACTGCGGACATCCTCATCAACTGATGTTGGCCGACCTGAGCCGCGTTCCTGTTGATTTCGATGAAGCGTGTGTGAATGACGAGCCTCAAGAGGTGAATCTCAGTCGATTGAATCGTGAAGTTCCCCAGGGAGCCTTTGAATGCAAAGTCCGTTGAAAGACATTGTCGCACGGATCCGCAACTATCCCGGCATCCTGCGCAAACAGCCGATACAGCAGGTCGTTGACCTGCTGAGTCAAACGCTCCGCTTCGGCAATCAGCTGCCCAGTTACGGCGACGATGCCGCCGTCATCCCCTGGGGTGACGACTATCTCCTGGTGGCGGCCGACGGCATGATGACGGGTCTTTTGGTCAATGAGCCGTATGCGGCGGGTAAAGCCTCGGTAATGGTTACCGTCAATGACATCTATTCGATGGGCGGCAGGCCCATCGGAATGGTCAACGTGCTGGCCAGCGGTGACGACACGCAGCGTCGGCGAATCGTCGAGGGCATCGAAAAAGGGTGCCGCAAGCTGCAAGTCCCCATGCTCGGCGGACACCTGCATCCGGATTCGCCTGTCGACTGCCCGGCTTTGAGCGTCACCATCATCGGACGCGCCCAAAAACTGCTCAGGAGCCACTTGGCCGCAATCGGCGACTGTCTGGTGCTGGCCGTTGATCTCGACGGCCGGGCAGGCTGCCGATCTGTTGTCAGCTGGGACGCTAATTCAGGTAAAAGCCCCGAGGCCCTTCGCTACCGATTGGAGGCCCTGCCCCTTGTCGCCGAGTCCGAAGCTGCATTTGCGGCCAAGGATGTCAGCAATGCGGGGATACTGGGAACAGCTGCCATCATGCTCGAAAACTCGGGCAAAGGGGCGGACAT
>Ga0210085_1000933_pt1 | contig 11907 bp, 16 predicted proteins | sample China_Galinas_PW_5_FD_184866 | JGI IMG/M metagenome (GOLD analysis project Ga0210085, IMG submission 184866) | Wetland microbial communities from San Francisco Bay, California, USA, that impact long-term carbon sequestration - China_Galinas_PWC_D1... | ecosystem: Environmental > Aquatic > Marine... | reverse complement strand
TGGACCATTTCCCGTCCCCAGCCAAACACCTGTTCCGTCTGCCGGGCATTGCCATTGCAGTATTTCAGCGCAATCTGCGCGACAAAGGCTCGCCGCTCAGAACCGTGCATCTTCGAGGCGGCAAAACGAAGCTCAGCGATCTGCTCGGCTGTGGGCGATATTGAGGGTTGGATCGACATCGGCATGGACTCCATTGACATTCAATAGCATCCATATGTTTCCAAATCTATCTTCTGTGGTAAAGTCCGCAATAGCCTAAGTCTTGGTAACTTTGTTTCGTCAAATCACCTTACTTATTTGGCACCTTATGACAGCTTCGTGCTTACTGGGCCATATTGGCGCGTCGAGAGGTGGAGGGCCTGATGCTGGCGACTCGGGAAGAGATAGTCGCCGGCGGAGAGCTTCGCCTCGGCTATCCAGGCGGCAACCGCCTCGCGTGTCTGCTCCGTAAGCTCGAAATGTACCGGCTGCTGTGTTTTCTGTTGCTCGATGCTTGCCCGTGATAGCACATGCGCGCCGTGGGCGACGTCACAGACCCGAAGCCGTACCAAATCACAACCACGCAGCTTGCTGTCGATGGCGAGGTTGAAGAGCGCGATCTCGCGGGTCCTGCCAGCCAACTGCAACCGTGTGCGTACAGCCCAGATCTCGCGAAGCTTCAGCGGTGGTTTCTGCCCAACGAGCTTGCCCTTGTTCCAGGGAAAGTGGCTGGGTGTCGATGGGGTGTTGGCCTCATTCATCGTTTGCCTCCTCGTTCGTTGGTGAGGAAACAGAATTTTCGTCCTCGGCCCCAGGCCCAAGGGCGCTCACTGGCTGCTAAAGCGCTATCGGACAGTCGCTTGGCCCAGATGTGGCAACCGATCTACCCCGGCAAGTGTCGTGCCGAACTGCCTGGCGTCTCAGCAGGTGCAACGCGGTGCGCCTCATGGGGCCGCAGGGCTGGTCCAAAATCCAATGCGGCACAACGTCTTCCTTTGGACAGGCATCTGATCCTTCCAGTCGGATGAGCTAAAGTGCTAGGCGTCTTCGAGGGTGGACGGCGTGAGAACCACCTGGCGAAAGTCGCTTACCGACCCAGTGCGGCCTCTTAGGTGATTTCCGAAGATTCTCATACCATGCAAGCGGGCCGAATCAGGATATCCCATTTGGGCAACTCGGGATGGCGTTCCAACCGAGCCTCGACCGCTTGCATGGCCTCTTTGGAAAGGGAGATACCTTTTTCATAGACCTTGCGAGTCAACTCCACAACCGGGTGAACACCCTTCCAAGTCATGCTCTTTGCCCACTGCAGCATGGTCTGAGCATCGGCCAGTTTTGCGCCGTTCCAGTGCTTTTCCAAAATCCCCCAGCAACGCTCCACCGGATTGTATTTGCTGTGGTATGGCGGGTAGTACAGGAGCTGGATGGGCTTGCCGATGTGATCGGCAAATTCCACCATTCTGTTGAGAAATTGCGTGCGCCGACCATTGCTTTCCGGCCCGTTGTCGGCCTTGATCTGCAACAGCGAGAACGCATCGCGTTGCGCTGGCGATTGGTGGTCCCACCACGAGTAGAGGCAGTCCACGATGAAGTCGCTGGTCTTCGCGGAGCTGCCGAAGGCCAAGTACAGATCCGCAGTGTCCTCGTTGACCACGCCGAAGGGGGTGTGTTTTTCCTTGCACCCCATGTCGTGGTCGTTGGCCTTGTTATCGCCTCGGGTCTTACCGCCACGGCAGTAGTTGCCGATGTTCACCGTGGCCTTGCAGTCCATGCTCAATCGCACGACTGACCCGCCTTCGAAGGCTTGGTCCTTGGCGTGGATGTTGGCGAAGATGGCGTCGGTTTCGGGAACTTTTTTTGGGGCTTGGCCTTGAGCACCGGGCGTAGCCGATAGCCGTTGCGATTGAGAACCTCGGCCATGGTGCTCGCAGAAGGCAGCACCTCTTCGGCAAAACCCTGGGCTCGCAATTGGTCAAGGGCTTGCGCTGCGGTCAACCGGGTGAACGACAACGTGGTGTGGAAGGTCGGGTCTTGTTGCGAATGCGATTGCGCCAAAGCCCACAAGGCGTCGGCTACTTCCGGGTGCTTCTCCTCCCACAGCTTGTCGCCGGAAAAGGCCAAACGCGCACTCACACAGACGATGCCCGTGCGTTTCTCGTGCAACCCCAGTTCCACCGCTGCGCGGCTCCAACCAAACACCGCCTCCGCCTGCCGAGGACTCCCTGCGCAAAACTTCAACGCCATCGTCGCCTGAAATGCTCGCCGCTCCGCCCCCAGCATCTTGGAAGACGCAAGTTTGATATCGTCCAGATGTCCGACATCAGCAACGGCTTGGTTCTCAGAAACACCGAGAGGAGACATCAGGTTCAGCTCATCAAAGCTACGAAAGAGCTGTAACTATCGCACACAATGGTATATTTATCCCCGGAAATCACCTTAGTCAACCACACGAACGAGCGCTGTGGGACTCAAACCGGTCGTATCACCGATGGCGCTGGATTTCAGATAGCTCCTTGCCTGCCGGCCACATTCAACGAGCACGAGGGGGTCATCCTTGCCGCCATCGAGACCGATGGCTGGCAAAAGGCCTGGCGAATCGCTCAGCCGGCTCCCACGAAGAATCGCACCGGGGGCGTCCTAACGCCTCCATGAGAGGTCGATCACGATCGATGGCAAAGCATATCGAGCGCTGGTCATGCATTCCAGCGCAAGGCTTCACCGCTGAGGCTGGCGGCGCTATGGCCTTCGAGTGTCGGTTCTCGCGTCTCCTCCATGTCGCGGCTTCTTTTCGCCATGAATCTCTGCGACGACGGCCGCTTCCATCCCCAGCTGCTGTTGCCGTTCGGCTGTTCACTGTGTGGTATAGACAAACAACTGGGTGCCGCCATGCGGTATCTGTTTCGCCTCGTCTTTGTCAAGACCGGATATAGTAGAGTGTGCGCCGCGCGATAGCGGCGAGATGTCGTAACGCGGAGTAAGCGAACGAATCCATTTGGGAGGAGTTCGTGCAGCGGCTACGGCAGGAGGGTGCGTGTTCCGTAAACCCCATTTGCCTGGAGAACCGTCACAACCATGAACCGGTCCGAGCCCCCCGATGACGACGAGGCGTTCCAGCTCTGGCAGGCCGTGCCCCTTGGCGACTATAAGCGACCGGAGCGGCCCGCGACGGAAGCGGTTCGAAGCGGGTTTTCAGGTTTGTTCAAGCGCAACCGCCGCACGAGCGCGAACGGGCCGGTTGTCGCCGACGAGCATCTGCGCCAACTGCCAAGCGACCTGCTGAATGCTGCGGCGGCCTGGCCCGACTGGGCAGAAGCGGTTCCGGAGCTCGAGCAAGTGCTGTCCGATATCACCCGCCCAAACGCCGGGCGGCACCGGATCCGAGCCTTAGTCGGCGCACCCTACAGCGGCGCCCGGGAGGCCGTACGGTGCTGGGCGGAGCAGCGGCAATGGCCAATCATCGAGCCGCCGACGCCGGCACGGATCCTCGCCCAGGACGAGAGCTGGTTCGAGGCGCTCGCAGCCGAAGACGGTCCGCCCATCATCATCGCCGAGCTGGAGCACTGCCTGCTGCGCCACCCGTTCGGTTTGGCGTTCCTGCGCCGGCTGTTTGACCAACTGCATGCATCTCCCAGACCTTGCCTGATCGCTACCAACAGCTGGACGTGGGCCTATCTGACCGTGGCGATGCAGATCGGTGACCACATGGCAGCGCCGCTCACGTTGCAGGGCTTCGACTCCAACCGCCTGGAACGGTGGTTTCGCCGCCTCGTTAGATGCGACGGTCCCGTAGTGTTCCGTCAGGCCGACGACGGCTCGCTCGTTTTTGCGACGGGGGCGGCTAGCACGGCCGCCGACTCTGCCTCCGCCGCCCAGTCCCTCGGCAAGCGATCGGATTTTCTCGGTCGCCTCGCTGGCCATAGCCGGGGCATCGCCGGCGTCGCTTGGGGGATCTGGCGACAATCGCTGGAAACAGCGGCGAGTGAGGACGTGGCGACGCGTCTTGAGGAAGCAGACGCGGCGGCTGAGCGATCTGTGATCTGGGTCTGTCCGTGGGCCCGCATCCACCGGCCCACCCTTCCGGCTGACGCTGGTTTACCCGAGTTATTGGTGCTTCATGCCCTGCTCATCCACGGCGGTCTCCCCGACGGTGCTGTGTCCGAGGTGCTCGCGGCGCTTGGATCGCGGGTGGTGGCGGTACTGCGAAGCCTCGCGGCGTGCGGCATCATCGAAGAGCACCAGGGGAGATGGCAGGTGACGCCCGTTGGCTATCCGGCGGCCCGTGCGGCGCTGGAGAGCGAGGGACTGCTCGTTGACTGGCTCTAGGTGGAAAGCCCGATGAACGACAACGAATCCAGGCTCGTCCATATCGTCCGCCATCTCGACTGGACGAGTGCGCTTGAGATTGCGGCCGTCATTGCAGGGGCATGGCTGCTGACCGTTATCGTCCGCGCGGGTTTTCCCTGGTTGGCCGACCGCCTGCGCCCGGCCGGGCGCATGAAGATCCTGCCCTGGATTCCGGTTCTGCGTTTCCTGATCTTGCTCGCGGCGATCGGCATGATCCTGCCGATTGTGATCCGACCAACGCTGGAGAACATGGTTGTCATTTTCGGCGCTCTCGGGTTGGCGATCGGCTTCGCATTTAAGGATTACCTCAACGACGTGATTGGTGGCGCCGCTGCGATCATCGAGCGGGCCTATCGGCCGGGCGACTGGGTTCGGATCGACGATGCGTACGGTGAGGTGAAATCGGTCGGGCTGCGCAGCCTCTCGATCGTGACACCTGACGATACCGTGGTCTTTATCCCTCACTCGAAACTTTGGCGCACAAATGTCTACAATGCCAATGCGGGCAAGCGCGACTTGATGTGCGTTGCAGATTTCTTCCTGCATCCCGACCACGATGCGGCCGCCGTGCGCCAGGGCCTCGTCGACGTGGCTGTGACGAGTCCCTATGTCAACCTAAGCCGCTCGATTGTGGTCATTTTGGCCGACGAGCCGTGGGGAACCCATTACCGCGTGAAGGCGTATCCGGTAGATAGCCGCTACCAGTACGAGTTCATCAGCGATCTGACCCTCCGCGCGAAGATGGTGTTCGCGCGGCTCGGCGCCTTGCCGGTGACGGCCCCCGTCGCCAATCGCTATGATCGCTCGCCAGCGAGCCGGTCGGGAGGGTCAGCCTGACAGCGCGCCAATTTCAGGCGGTCGTGGTCGATCAGCGCTCAATGACGAACGCCTGCGCATCGTCATGACAGCCGCCGTGCGTCGGCCCTCACTGCCGTTCGCGGCTGTCGATCAGCAGCGTTCCTGTCCGCGCCGGCGCCCCCCGGCGCGTGTGGCTTCGGCTGCCATTGGTCGCGCATGGGAAAAGCCCTGGCGGAGGATTGGAACGTGTCTTCGATGCGACCGGCCCCCGCTGAGTTGCCATGCGCAACCGGTCAAATCCTGGCGCACTGGGATTCGCCTGGCGTTGGTCGACCTGAATGGTGCGAGAAGCGTCAGCTTAGCATTCCACTGCGGTCGCCTGTCAGGCAACCATCAGTGACCGCAACTGGCCGATAACCGCCTTCCACTTCGTCCCCTCGAGCGCGCGTCCTCCAAACCCACTCTGGTGCGCTCGCGGGTGATCGAGCGCTCGAATTCGGCGAGCGAGGCAAAGATATGGAAGACGAGCTTGCCGCCGCCGGTCGTGTGTCGATCGCCTCCGTGGGCGACCGAAATCCCATGGCGCCGGAAAATACCTGACTCGCCAGCTATTCTTTGTTGAGGCTCAGCCGTCATCACTTGACGCCGCCTGGAGCGCGCACCGTGGGCCTCCATCAGAAACACAGACACCAGGAGGCCGCCATGGCCCGTTACTACATCGACTGTCGGGATCACCCCAGTGAGACCAACTGCACGGTGGCCTTGGCTGCCGACTCGAAAGAGGAGTTGTTAGAGGCAGTGATCGATCATGCCGTCCACGTGCACGGATATGAGGATACGCCGGAAGTGCGCGCAGAACTCCAAGGCGCATTCAAGGAGAGGACTCCACCGGAATAAGCGTGACGCGCAACACCCCAACCGGAAACGGACAGTTTCTGGACGGGCGGTTTTTCTCGCAAGGTGCGAAAGACTCTCTGCAAGGCATCCATCCTCAAAAGTTACTAGCGGGCGCATTATTATCGAACCGCTTTCGCAAGAGCCAGTGACGGTACTCCATACGCCCGGTGCGGAGCATATCAAACATGGGCGTATCTGGGGCACCTACGAAATTGGCTATCAGTCGACGCCAGATAGCTGGCACCTTTTGCTGTATCTTGGCCATTCTTTGCTCCGCCACCTGTCGGAGGGCCTGTACGACCTGCTGGTCGATCTCCTCTTCATGCACTGTTTCCAGTCCGCAAGCGGCAATGTCTTCTCGGAGCTTCACCATGCTCGATGTCGTCCGAAGATCGCAAAATGCCAGGTATCCGCCTGGACGCAAAACCCGCACAACCTCGCGCAGAAATCGAGCCATATCTGCGTAGCAGTGGGACGATTCGACGTTGACTACAACGTCCGTGCAATTCGCAGCCAGCGCTATGGCTTCGGCCCGACCCACCGCAAAACATAGTCCGGGGGCCTGGTATGCCGCTCGACAACGCGCCACGGCTACAGGAGACAAATCGATTCCAATCAAGGAAGCGGGCTTGTATCGAGTCGCGAGGAATGCTGCTCCACCGCCACGACCGCACCCGACCTCAACTACGTCCTTCCCCGTGAGGTTGAGCCGGTTGACGACATGATGATAAAGCTGTAGTGGATAGCGAAACGGCTCATCAGCGGGCTCCAGCTCAAGATACTGGCGATCTCCGGAAAGCGGCACATAACCGTAGTTCATCAATCGTAGATCGCCATCGCCGTCCAACCCTGCCAGCAGATCGTACCACCAACGCCATAAGCGATGGCGAAGCTTAGGAACTCGCGTAAGAGCAACCAAACCCAGTCCGAGAATGCTAGCGCGGTGGCGCATGCCTATGGCCATCTCAGCAGCCGGGCCTAGCCCAGGCACTGATGCTGATCCCGCCTTACCAATCGAAATGGCAGTAATACGGGTCAGTTAGCGAGAAGCGTCGCTTCACGACCCAAAGGAGACATCCGGCGTGAAAAGCCAGGACTTGATCTGTGTGCGTGATCTCTGGATGAAAGCGCATGGCTATGCCTGAGATGTTTGTGTGCTCCCTTCTCGTGAACCGCCTTGTGCGGTCCCGTATGCTAAATGGGGAGGGCGGGCTAAACACCCGCACTTACCCGATTAGCTACCAATTGCACTGACTATCCTTTTCATTTCTTGTAATTGATTAGCGAGGCATCGTCCTGATGAGACTAGCCACTGAGGGTTGGAGGTTGTCAGGACAGACAGGAAGCGGAGTTGGACGGAACCGGATTAGATGCCTTGTTACCGGAGCAGAACACGTCCATGAGCCCGCTGACCAGAGACTTCCCGCGTTTGCGTGCGGTCTCGATGATGGTCTTGAACGCGGCATAAGCGTTCGCCCCGTCGGTGTTTTTTGAGCAGTGGGAGAGCTTGCGCGCGATCACGCCTGGGCGCAATGCCCGTTCGGCCCGATTGTTGGTCGGCTCGGCAACTTCAGGTTGATCGAGGAAGCGCAGCAGATTGCCACCGGCGTGGTGCCAGCCAATCTGATCGAGTAGGCGTTGGTTGTCGCAGTCGTCCAAAGAGCGCCGCTTCAGGTGCTGGTCGATGGCTTGCTTGATCCGGTTCACTTCGCCGGTGTAGTCCTCGACACCGCCGCCATGGTAGCGGTGCCAAAGCACGATGGCGTCCTGGAGCAAGGCTTTGAGGGTCTCACCGAAGGCGCGTGCCGTTCCGGCTTTGTCCTCGAGGACCTTGTCGATCGAGCGGATGATGTGATAGCAGCACTTTTGCTGCGGCACCATTTCAAAGACCTCGGCATCGTACGTCGGAGCGCGGTCGGTATGCATCACGCCACCGTAATCCGATGGGATGAGCTCGCGGACCTCTTCGTTGCGATGGCGTGGACGGATTTGATAGACCGTGGCCTCGTCGGTGTCGAAGCCCATCAGGTAGGCCGTTTCGCCATTGATGCGCCAGCCGGTGTCGTCGGTGAATACCAGCTCGGCGTCCTTGATACCGTCACGCAGCTTGCGGTATTCCTCTCCGAGCCCTGCTTGGCTGCGGCGCAAGGCGTCTTGTTGGATTGCGCTTTGGGTGATGGATACCCCGCACAGCTCGCGCAGGATCGCCGGCACCTTGCGCATCGGTACCCCGAAGCCATAGTGCAAGGCATGGGCGCGTGCGAACACGCCCTTACCCATACGATGTGCCGTGGCTCCGTTTTGGCTCGGATCCACTTGCGGGTGCTGCCCGCGTATCATGCGACCGAAAGCGAGGCACTTGCGAACCTCGATGTGGTACGCGGTCACTTGCGGTTTCGCTGGCTCGAGAATGTCGGTGCAGAAGGCGCATTCGATACGCACCTCTCCAAGGTTGGTACTCCCGCAAAACGAACAGCGATCCCCTTGCTGTGGCACTTGGACTCGGTGCGTGATCTCTTCCTCGGACGGAGGACTGCGGCGGCTGAACTGACCCTTGCCTGGTTTGCGCCCGGCTTCTTTGGATTGGCCTTCTTCTCGCCCTTGGAGAAGGGGGCAGCTTGTCGCTTTTCGGATCGCTCCTTCTCTTCGAGTCGGCGTTTCAGCTCGGCATTCTGCGCAGCCAACCGCGCGTTCTCCTCTCGCAGTTCCATGGCAACCGCGATCAGCTCTTGGATACTCAACTTTGTGAGTTGCTCTTCGCTCATGTTGCGCAACGATACGCTTGTCTCCTTGCGTTTTCCAGTGGTTAGGGCTATCTCTTTGCAGCTCCTTTCAGATTGCACCCGTATCTCTATGATCGGGTTCGGCTCCTTGGCGCTCTGTAGTCGCTAATCAATTACCATTTCTTGAATGAAAAGCCCCGTTCTGCTCTCATTGCCTGTGCACGCTTTGAGGTACGCGCCAACGCTCTTCACGCGATAAGTCTTGCTCCTAGATAGAGTCGCGTATGGCTCGGTGGTGAGGCTGGCAAGCGCGTTCGTCATGGACTGAAAGCCAGAACCACTCCGATGAGCGATATAGTTCCGAATGTGCTTCACGCAATCAGCCAGCTTTCGTTGAGCGGGTGAGATCGATGTGTGTATTTCGCTGCGTATTCAGGAAGCAAATTCTTTCTTGCCTGTGCCACCATCCGCCTCGTGTTCTGAAACGTCACATTGAACCCTCGCGGATCAAGCAGCGGGTATAGCTCTCCAGCGCTGATGTGCTGCGAATGTGGAATGCTTACCTTGGCGGAATACCAGGGACCAAAGGCCTCCTCCACGTGCTTTTTGATCTTTTGCTCCTTCGCCGCAACGAAGGCAGAACTGTCCTTGTTTACGTAAGCAAAGTATAAATCCGACAAAGCCGATTCGAAAGAGATGGCGGCAAAAAGGAACAACTGCTCATTCATCAGCGAGATGTCTGCAGCAGCTGTCGCCGACCCCACAAACGCTGCCGTAGCACGCGAATGGTATGAAAGGAGCGCATCCATTTCGGCCTCAAAGTTTTGCGCGACGCTTTTTGGACTGAGCTTATTCACTGAGGCTGCCTTTGGTAGCTAAGACTATAGTGTCCTACTGAAGCTGCAAGGCAGCAAGCTTGCCCCGCTAACGATCATGGAGGGGTAGCCACCACCCCGGAAAATGAAAGATCCTTACGGGGCAGACAGCGGAGAGAGGTCGGTCAAACTTATGGTGAGTCCATCCCGTTCGCTAACGTGACCCGCGATCACTGCCCCGAACCCCGGAATGCCTCGTTGCAGAGCGCATCGTAATAAGGCCAGGGCGTTTTGCGCTCATGGTGGAAGCAAGGGTCGCATCCGCTGTCTTCCTGTTCCACCCTGGATTGAGGAGACACCCCATGGATCTCAAGCCCTTGTACCGTTGCGTTGTCGCGTTGGACGTGCACCAAGGCAAGCTCACGGTGTGCGTGCTGCAGGAGGATGGCGAGGGTGAGCTTCAGGTGCAGTTGCGCGAGTTTGGCGGATGCAAGCGAGAGCGGCGCGAGATGGCCGAGTGGGTCGCCTCCTTCCACCCCGAGGAGGTGGTAATGGAGAGCACCGGTATCTACTGGAAGAGTCCGTATGCTGCACTGGAGCGATGTGGGATCCGGGCGTTGGTGGTCAACGCTCGTCATGTCAAGCAGGTTCCGGGGCGAAAGACCGACATCGGCGATGCCCAATGGTTGGCCATTCTTGCCCGTAGCGGTTTACTGCGAGGTGGCTTTGTTCCCCCGGCAAACTTTCGTGAGCTGCGTTTGACCTCGCGCCAGATGCAGAAGCTCACCGGAATTCTCGCTGCCGAGAAGAACCGGCTGCACAAGGTATTGACCGATGCGGGTATCCGTTTGGCGGTGGTGGTCAGCGACATCCACGGTCAATCGGCACGCGCGATGGTCAAGGGGCTGATCGCTGGGGAGAGCCCAGAACAGGTACTCGCTTATGCGAGCAAGCGACTGAAAGCGAGCGAAGAGGAGTTGCTCGATGCCCTTGAGGGGGAGTTGAGCGACGAGCACCGATTCGTCCTTGGTGAGCTGATGGATCATATCGAGGATTTAGAACGGCGCATCGCCCGTTTCAGTGAGCATCTTCTGGATGGCTTGGCCCCGCAGCAAGGGCTGCTGCAGGCGTTGCAGACGATCCCTGGGCTGGACGAGCGCGGGACGGCGATGCTGTTGGTGGAGATCGGCGATGACATGGACGCCTTCGGCTCGGGTGAGAAGCTGGCCTCGTGGGCGGGCGTGTGCCCGGGCAATCACGAATCTGCCGGCATGCGCAAGAGCGGCAAGAAGCGCAAGGGTAACCCCTACGTGCGCCGCCGTATCCTGTGCGAAGCGGCGAACGCTGCGGCGCGCACGCGCAGTGCACTGGCCGAACTGTTCAAGTCACTTCTCATTCGTCGAGGCCGAAAACGCGCGATCTTCGCCTTGGCACACAAGATACTGAAAATCGTCTTCGTACTGATCAGCCGTGGCGATTACTACCGGGATGCCACCGTTGATTACGAAGCGATGAGCGTTGAGCGTAACGCTCCGCGTTGGATTCGAATGCTCAGAAAATACGGCTACATCGCGGCCTGAGTGTGGCGTACGAGCCGCGAGCTGATTGCCGTGTCGTGACGCTCAAGCGTCTCGATTTGTCCCGACGCTAGAACGTCGGCGCCACGTTTTTTGAGGTCGCCTTGCGACGTGGGGGGAGTTTGTCCTTAATCCCCAGATCTTTCATAGTAAGGACCAAACCACAGGCTGGGGAAAATGTCATTGAGCTGAAGCAACTGCGCGTGATGCTTATCGCAAGGAGGCATGTCCGCTTTTGGCCGCTATGTGAAGCTTCACATAGCGACCCTTAACCGTCATCGGTCCGCGGCGTGCCGGGAACAGCACCTCAAGCATTACCGAACGTTACTGTTGCGCGCAAGGTTGTGTTCATCGCCGATGCGACTACGCCGAAGCGCATTCACCCCCAAGCCCTTCGGAATAGCCATGTTCAATCTGGCAGGAGGTAGCCCACAGGCTACCCCCTCCCAACAGAACGGTACGTACCGGCCAGGTATACCGCTCCTCGATCAGTGACCGCGCCATCAAGCGCGAGACAAAGCGATGGTAAAGTCATGCAGGAACACTAAGCCACGCGTCCTGAACCAATCCAGATTCATCACAAACCGCACCGGCCGTCGCATCACCGATTGCCATCGGTTCATCTTGATCCAGGTGCGGTGTGCCGCGTTCGGGTCAAAACCCGCCATGATCATGATCCGTTGGAACTTCTTGGGCTTCTTCCATTTCTTCAGCTGTGTCGACCTCAACCGACTTCGAATCCAGGCATCGAGGTCGCGAAACAGGTATTTGAAC
>Ga0210085_1000932_pt1 | contig 11908 bp, 10 predicted proteins | sample China_Galinas_PW_5_FD_184866 | JGI IMG/M metagenome (GOLD analysis project Ga0210085, IMG submission 184866) | Wetland microbial communities from San Francisco Bay, California, USA, that impact long-term carbon sequestration - China_Galinas_PWC_D1... | ecosystem: Environmental > Aquatic > Marine... | reverse complement strand
ACTGACCGGCAGGTCGGAGAGCAGCTCGGTCTTGCCGCCCCGCTGGAACTGCAGGTCGATCGTCTCGTTCTTGCGGTAGGTGCCGAAGAGGCCGAGGTACATCGCCAGCCAGCGGCCGGTGCCGACCTTCTCCTTGACGATCTCGCGGCGGAAGACGAGCTCGCCGGCGCGGACGTCGTAGTCGGCTTCCTCGCTCTGCTCGACGCCGTTGACGAAGACGACGTAGGGCGCTTCGGAGCCGGCCGGCAGCTTCACCCGCCGCCCGGCCGCGTAGCTGCCTTTGGGGATCTCGGTTTCGCTCATCTCGGGGCGCCTTCCTTACCCATAGGGTCGGTTTCGCGCCCCGAGAGTCTCGCGGACGAGGTCGAACGGCGAGTCGTAGGCGCTCGGGTCGAGCTCCTCGCGGGCGACGCCGCCGCTGAACGGCATGAACGTGCCGTCGCCGCGCACGTCGACCCCGGCGACCGGCTTGCGCAGCCAGCCCTTGCCACTGATCTGCAGTCGCGCGTGAACCTGCTGCTCGGGTCCGAAGTCCCGCAGCGCCGACACCTCCTTCACCGGCCCCTCCGCCCGAATATCCATCGCCAGCTCCCGCATCCGCGCAACAGCATCGTCCAGCTCATCGAAGCTTTCATGTCCCACGTCGGATCCGTGTCTGATCGTCAGCTTCCACGCGCCCATCGGAGCGCAGAGTAAGGGACCGGGGGACCCTCCCCCGGAGGCTCACGGAACCACGCCTGAACCCTTGACCGGGATCAGCTGCGCGACGGCCTCAGGGGGAGGGTCCCCCGGTCCCGTGCCTACGCCCCGCGCCGCGGCCGTTTCGGCCGCCGCGCCGGCGGCCCGACAATTTTCTCCGGCCCATCGCGATCGTCGACCGCGACGTAGGCGCGCTCGCGCTCGCCGGTGTAGATCTGCCGCGGCCGCGCGATTTTCTGCTCCGAGTCGTCCTTCATCTCCATCCACTGCGCGACCCAGCCGGCGGTGCGCGGGATCGCAAAGATCACGGTGAACATCTCGGTCGGCACGCCGAGCGCCTCGTAGATGATCCCCGAGTAGTAGTCGACGTTGGGGTAGAGCTTGCGCGCGGTGAAGTACTCGTCGTCGAGCGCCTGCTTCTCCAGCTCGCGGGCGATCTCGACCAGCGGGTTGTACTCGGTCGCCTCGAAGACCTCGTCCATGTGCTGCTGGATGATTTTCGCCCGCGGGTCGTAGTTCTTGTAGACGCGGTGGCCGAAGCCCATCAGTTTCTCTTCGCCCTCCCGGACCCGGGCGAGGAAGCCGGGGATGTTGTCGACCGAGCCGATCTTGCGCAGCATCCGCAGCACCGCCTCGTTGGCGCCGCCGTGCAGGGGGCCGTAGAGCGCCGCGACGCCCGCCGCGACCGCGGAATAGGGGTCGACGTCGGAGGAGCCGACGCCGCGCACGGCGTTGGTCGAGCAGTTCTGTTCGTGGTCGGCGTGCAGGATGAAGAGCACGTCGAGCGCCTTCGAGAGGCTTTCCTTCGGGATGTGCCGCGCTTCGGTCATCTTGAACATCATCGAGAGGAAGTTCTCGGCGTAGTTGAGCTCGTTGTCGGGGTAGACGTAGGGCAGGCCGCGGTTGTGGCGATAGGAGAAGGCGGCCAGTGTCGGCACCTTCGCGATCAGCCGCACCGCCGCCATGTAGCGCTCTTCAGGGTCTTCGGTGCGCTTGGCGTTGGGGTAGAAGGTCGAGAGCGCGCCGACCCCGGCCAGCAGCATCCCCATCGGGTGGGCGTCGTAGCGGAAGCCCTGGAAGAACTGCTTGAGGTCCTCGTGGACGAAGGTGTGGTGGATGACGTCGTGGGTCCAGCGCTCGAGCTGTGGCCCGGTCGGCAGCTCGCCGAAGATCAGCATGTAGGCGACCTCGAGGAAGCTGGAGCGCTCGCAGAGCTGCTCGATCGAGTAGCCGCGGTGTTCGAGGATGCCCGCCTCGCCGTCGATGTAGGTGATCGCCGAGCGGCACGAGGCCGTGTTGGTGAACGCCGGGTCGTAGGACAGCATCCCGAATTCGTCCTCGTCGACTTTGATCTGGCGCAGGTCCATCGCGCGGATCGTGCCGTCGGCGATCGGCAGCTCATAGGTCTGCCCGGTGCGGTTGTCGGTGACGGTCAGCGAGTCGGCGGCCATGCGGCGGGCATTTTCGCAGCTTGCGCGTTCCGGCTCGTTAACGGACCGGCAACGGCTCGAACTGGGTCATCTCGTGCAGCGCCTCGAAGCGCTCGTCGACCTCCTCGCGGGTCAGCCGCGCGACCCGCTCGGTGCCGAACTCCTCGACGTTGAACGAGGCGAGCACGGTGCCGTAGCCCATCGCCCGCCGCAGGCAGCCCTCGTCGAGCTCGCCGTCGTGGCTGTCGAGGTAGCCGAGGAAGCCGCCGGCGAAGCTGTCGCCGGCCCCGGTCGGGTCGCGCACGTCCTCCAGCGGGAAGCCGGGCAGGGCGAAGAACTTGTCGTCCTCGGTGAACAGGGCGGCGCCGTACTCGCCCTGCTTGGCGACGACGGCGCGCGGGCCGTGGCCCATCACCGCGCGGGCGGCGCGGGCGAGGTTCGACTCGCCGGTCAGCTGGCGGATCTCGGCGTCGTTGAGGACCAGGCAATCGACCTCGGCGATCGCCGCCAGCAGCGAGTCCTTGGCGGTATCGATCCAGAGGTTCATCGAGTCCAGGGCGCTGAAGCCGGCGGCGTCGCACTGGACGCTGACCTGGCGCTGCAGGTCGGGCTGGATGTTGGCGAGGAAGAGCGTGTCGGCCGCCTTTGCCTCATCTGAGAGCTTCGGCTCGAAATCGCCGAAGACGCCGAGCTGCGTGTCCTCCGTGTGGGCGACGTTGAGGTCGTACTCGTAGCGGCCGCGCCAGAAGAAGGACTGCCCGCCCGGGACCCGCTCGATGTCGCCGGTCTGCACGCCGCGCCCTTCGAGGATCGCGAACTCGTCGGCGCCGAAGTCGTCGCCCACCGGCCCCACGGGGCGCACGTCGGTGAAGAAGCTGGCGGCGAGTGAGAAGTGCACGGCGGCGCCTCCCAACATCTTTTTCCGCTCTCCAAAAGGGCTCTTGACGGCATCGAAGGCAATCGATCCGACTACGGTCAGCGACACAACTTCTCCTTTCTTTCGTGTTGCAGGTTTCAGTGCTGTCGTTAAGGGCATCGTAGAGACGTGGCAAGGGAACGACCCGTCTCGGGGGCACAGACCCGCAAGGGCTTTCGCCTCGACATCCAGGGCGTGCGCGGCTTCGCGCTGGTCCTGGTCTTGGCCTGCCATGCGGGGCTGCCCGGCTTCGCCGGCGGCTACGTCGGGCTCGATGTCTTCTATGTCCTCTCCGGTTTCCTGATCACCGGCCTGATCCTGCACGAGCTCGACCGCAAGGGGTCGGTCTCGATCTCCCGCTTCTACGCGCGCCGCGCCAAGCGATTGCTGCCGCTGGCGGTCACCGTGCTCGGCTTCACCGTGGTCGGCTCGGCGCTGCTGCTCTCCCCGGCGCAGAACCAGCAGGTCTCGGGTGACGTGCTCGGCGCCGCTCTATACGTGGTCAACTGGCACTTCATCGCCGAATCGGTCGACTACTTCGCTTTCGGCGAGACGCTGACCAGCCCGGTCCAGCACTACTGGTCGCTCTCGGTCGAGGAGCAGTTCTACCTGCTCTGGCCGCTGACCCTGGGGCTCGGCACGCTTGCCGCCCACCGGCTCGGCCTCAGCATCCGCCGCACGATCGCCTTCCTCGTCGTGCCGGTTGCGATCTTCTCGCTCCTCTACAGCATCCAGTTCACCCCGGGCGATCCCCGCAGCGCCTACTTCTCCACCCTGACCAGGATCTGGGAGCTCGCCGCCGGCGGCGTCCTCGCCCTCGTCCTGCCGGCCGGGTTGCGCCTGCCGCGGCTGCTCTCGGCGACGCTCGCCGCCGCTGGGCTGGCGATCCTCGTCGCGACCACGCTCGCCTTCACGGGCGCCACGCCGTACCCGGGCTGGCGGGCGCTGCTGCCGGTCGGGGCGACGATCGCGATCATCGTCGCCGGCACCGCACACGTCGTCTCGCGCCCGACCGGCCTGCTGACCCGTGCGCCGCTCCAGTACCTTGGCAAAATCTCCTACGCCTGGTACCTCTGGCACTGGCCGGTGATCATCTTCGCCGGCGCTATCTGGGGCGAGCTCGGCGCTCCGGCGCTGGCGCTCGTGACCCTTGCTGCCGGCGTGCCGGCGATCCTCAGCCACTACGCGATCGAGGAGCCCTTCCGCCACTCGCGCTCGCTCGGCCGCCGGCCGACCCGGGCGCTCGCCCTCGGCGGCGCCTGCACCGTCGCCGCGGTGCTGCTCGCGGTCGGCCTGCAGGCGTCGAACCCGCCGCTGCCGACCGCTTCGCCCGAAATCGCCAAAGGCGCCCAGGCCGTCGGCCCGCGCAACCCGCAGCTGCGCACGGTCGAAGCCCTGCGCCCGAACCCGGTCGACGCGCCGACCGACAAGGGCCCGCTCTTCGACGATGGCTGCGTGCTCTTGCACGAGGACACCGACTCGCCCGAATGCGCCTATGGCAACCCCGACTCGGAGACGACCGTCGTCGCCTTCGGCGACTCGCACGCGCTGCAGTGGTTCCCGCCGCTGATGCAGCTGGCGGAAAACCGCGATTGGCGCCTGGTCGGCATGGTCAAGGCCGGATGCGTCGTCGGCATGGTCCAGTACGAACGGCCCTGCAACGTCTGGCGCAACAAGGCGATGCGTCGGATCATCCGCGAGGAGCAGCCCGACCTGGTCGTCGTCAGCAACTCGACCGGGCGGCGCTACCAGGTCGTCCATAAGGGCCAGCGCCTCAACCGCCGCGCCAGCGAGGGCGTGCTGATCGCCGGTTTCGCACGGATGCTGCGGCGCCTGGTCCGCTCCGGCTCGCAGGTCGTCGTCATCCGCGACCAGATGCTGGCCCCGTTCAACCCGCCCGAATGCGTCTCCCAGAATCGCAACAACCTGCGCAACTGCACCTTCTTCTCGCGGCGCAGGCGCGACCGGGCCTTCGACGCCTTCGGCGCCGGCAAGGTCAAGGGCGCGCGGCTGATCGACCCGGCCGGCGTCCTCTGCCCGCGCCACCGCTGCTCCTCGGTGATGGGACGGGTGCTCGTCTATCGCGACACCTACCACATGAGCGCCACCTTCGCCCGCACTCTCACCCCCTGGCTGCGTCGCCACCTGCCATTGCCGCTGACGCCCGCGTCTGGCTGACGCCGGCCGGCCGCCGGCCGACGTGCCTCAAGTTCGGCGCCCATATGGGTACTCAAGTCGAGGCACCTCCGGCGGGCCGGGTTGCCAGTAGTGTGCGGGCGATGCGAGCTATTCAGATCGAGGAGTTCGGCGGGCCGGAGATGCTGCTGCCGGTCGAGTTGCCAGACCCCGAGCCCGGTGAGGGCGAGGTCTTGGTCGAGGTCGCCCGCAGCGGGATCAACTTCGCCGACACCCACGCGACCCGCAACGACTACCTGGCCGACCAGGTGCTGCCTCTGGTGCCGGGCGGCGAGGTGAGCGGGCGTACGCCCGACGGCCGCCGCGTGGCGGCCCTGCTTGCCACTGGTGGCTATGCCGAGAAGGTCGTCGTGCCCGAGCCGATGCTGATCCCGGTTCCGGACGAGGTCGACGACAACCGCGCCGCCGGCGTGCTGCTGCAGGGCCTGACCGCGCTTGCGCTTGTCCGCCGTTGCGCCCGGATCGAGCCCGGCGAGACGTTGTTGGTCGAGGCGGCGGCCGGCGGCACAGGCTCGCTCGCCGTTCAGCTCGGCAAGCGCGCCGGGGCGAAGGTGATCGGCCTTGCCTCGAGCGAGGAGAAGCGTCAGCTGGTCGAGCGGCTCGGCGCCGACGCCACGGTCGACTCGCGCAGCGACGATCTCAAGGCGGCGATCCTCGAGGCCAACGGCGGCGAGCGGGTCGACGCCGTCCTGCACATGAGCGGCGGCGATGCCTTCGACGCCGAGCTCTCGGCGCTGGCGCCGCTCGGCCGCATGGTCGTCTTCGGCATCGCCTCGCGCGAACAGCGCGAGGTCTCGACCGCCCGGCTGCTGCGCGGCTCCAAGGCCGTGATCGGCTTCTGGCTCGTCCACCTGCTGATGCGCCCAGCCGAGGCCGGCCCGATGATCACCGAGCTGTTCGAGGCGGTCGGCGCGGGCGAGCTCGAGGTCAATGTCGCCGAGGTCTACCCACTCTCGGAAGCCCGCCGCGCCCACGAAGACCTGATCGCCCGCCGCACCACCGGCAAGCTCCTCCTGGACCCGTCATCAGTCGCCACCTCCTCTGCGGGGGTGGCTGAGTGATTCCCTTCAAGGAGTTGGGGCTGGCGCCGGAGATCCAGCAGGCGCTCGATGAGCTCGGCTACCAGGAGCCCAGCCCGATCCAGGAGAAGGCGATCCCGGAGCTGCTCACCGGCCACGACGTGATCGGCCAGGCGCAGACCGGCACCGGCAAGACCGCCGCCTTCGGACTGCCGCTGCTGCAGTACATCGACCCCGCTGACGACGAGGTGCAGGCAATCGTCCTCACCCCGACCCGCGAGCTCTGCATCCAGGTGACGCAGGCGCTGCGCGCCTATGCCGAGCACCTCGATGTCAACATCGTCGCCGTCTTCGGCGGCGCGCCGATCAAATCCCAGCAGTCGCAGCTGCGCGCCGGCGCCCACGTCGTCGTCGCCACGGTCGGCCGCATGATGGACCTGATGTCGCGGCGCTCGCTGGTCCTCACCGCGGCCCGTTACGTCGTCCTCGACGAGGCTGACGAGATGCTCGACCTGGGCTTCATCGAGGACGTCGAGAAGATCCTGCGGATGTGCCCGAGCGGGCGCCAGACGGCGCTCTTCTCGGCGACGATGCCGCCGCCGGTCAAACGGCTCGCCGAGAGCTACATGTACGACCCGACGACGATCAAAATCACGCCCAAAAAGCTCACGGTCGACGCGATCGCGCAGGCCTTCGTCGAGGTCCCGGCCAAGGAGAAGGCGGCCCGCCTGGTCGAGCTGCTGAAGACCGAGGAACCGGAGCAGGCGATCATCTTCTGCCGGACCAAAATCGGCGCCTCGAAGCTGGAAAAGACGCTGAAGGACAAAGGCCTCGACGTGAAGGCGCTGCACGGCGACATGAGCCAGGGCTCGCGCGACGGCGTGATGATCGCCTTCAAGGACCACCGTGTGCGGCTGCTGGTCGCGACCGATATCGCCGCCCGCGGGCTCGACATCGAGCACGTCACCCACGTGATCAACTTCGACGTCCCCGCCTCCTCGGAGGTCTACGTGCACCGCATCGGCCGCACCGGCCGGGTCGGTCGCACCGGCCGCGCGATCACCTTCGTCACGCCGGCCCAGCGTGAGGAGATCGACCGGATCGAGCGCGATGTGAAGACCTCGATCGGCGAGTGGGAGAGCCCCGAGGAGCGGATCGAACACGCTCCGCGCCCGCGCCGCCGCGAGCGCGCGAAGGCGGTCGCCGAGAAGAAGCCCGCCGAAGAGAAGCCGGATGAAGAGGCTGAAGAGGAGCCCGCCGAGGAGAAGACTGCCGAGGAGAGGACCGAGGGGCCGGCGACCAAGGACGGCGACGGCGACACGGTCAAGCTGTTCGTCAACCGTGGCGAGCGCAGCGGCATCGACGAGGAGGACCTGCGCTGGGCGCTGCGCGAGGGCGCGGTGCTGCCCGAGGAGTCGATCCACGACGTCCGCGTCCTGCACCGCTTCTCATTCGTCGAGGTCGATCCCGACAAGGCCGACCGCACGGTCGAGTTCCTCGACGGGACGAAGCTGAAGGGCAAGGAGATCCGGCTGGAGATCGCGAAGAGCTGAGCGTCCTCTCCAAAGTCGGTACCCTTCCCCCTCCAAAAACGGGATTTACACCCCTCCATTTACGGTCTTCACGGTCCTCCATTTCTAGGATTCGTGCAAGAATGGAGAGGTGGACACCGGGGCCTCCCTGAAGCGCCGCCTACAGCCGGTCATCGAATCTCTGCTGCGCGACGAGCCGGTGATCGCAGTGCATGGCCCACGCACCGTCGGCAAGTCGACGATGATGCGCGCGCTGGCCGATGTCGCGGGCCGGACCGTAGTCGACCTCGACGACCGGGAAACGAGGGTCTCGGTTGAAGGCAACCTCTCGGCCTACGTGTCCGGCGAGGCGCCGGTCTTCATCGACGAGTACCAGCATTTCCCGCCATTGCTAGATGCGATCAAGGCGGAGTTGAACCGCAATCTCGAGCCTGGCCGCTTTGTCCTCACCGGATCGACGCGCTACTCGAGTCTGCCGGCTGCGGCCCAGTCGTTGACCGGACGCCTGCACATTGCCGCCCTCTGGCCGCTGTCCCAAGGTGAGATCGATGGGGTTGAGGAGCGCTTTGTGGAGCAGCTGCTGGATGATCCGGCGCGCCTCGTCGACCCCGGGACTCAATCCAAGACCTCTCGCCAAGACTATGTGGCCCGCATCCTTCGCGGCGGTCTGCCACTCGCTGTGGCGCGGCGGCGGGCGAGCAGAGGCAGGTGGTTCGACGACTACGTGCAGCTCGTCGTCGAGCGCGATGTGATCGAGCTCTCCCGCATCCGTCAGCGAGAGAAGATGCCGCAGCTGCTCATGCGGCTGGCAAGTCAGAGCGCTCAGGTGCTGAACGTGGCGCGCGCAGCCGCCGATCTCGGCATCGACGGCTCCACCGCCGAGGAGTACGTGAGGCTGCTCGAAGCGGCGTTCCTCATCCACCGCCTTCCCGCCTGGGGGACGACGTTGCGTGCGCGCGTCTCGGCGAAGCCTAAGCTGCATCTCGTCGACTCCGGGGTGGCCGGACGCATGCTGGGAGTCGATGAGGGCCGGCTCGCTGCCGCCCGGCCTCAGGCGATGACGCAGCTCGGCTATCTGCTGGAGACCTTCTGCGTGGGGGAGCTGATGAAGCAGATCAGCTGGATCGACGACCGTGTGACAACCGGCCACTGGCGGACTCATGACGGCGATGAGGTCGATCTCGTCCTCGAACGGTCGGACGGCGCAGTCGCCGGGGTCGAGATCAAGGCCGGCGAAGCGACCTCAAGCTCAAGTTTCCGCGGGTTGCGCAAGCTGCGCGACGCGCTCGGGGAGAGGTTCCTGGGTGGGGTCGTGCTCCACCTCGGGCGCTACGGCAGGCGCCATGACGAGCGGCTCTACGCGCTGCCCGTCGACCGGCTGTGGCGCTGACGGGCCGGCTCAACCGGCGGTCAGCTCGGTGATCTTTGCGAAGAGGGCGTCGAAGTCGATCGGCTTGCTGATGTAGGCGGCGATGTCGAGGCCGGCGTGGTCGCCGCCGTTGCCGCCTTCGGTGTGGGCGCTGACTATGACGGCGGGGGTGCCGAATCCGCCGTCGCGCAGCTCTCTGAGGGCGTCTATGCCCGACTTGCGCGGCATCATCGCGTCGAGCAGTAGGACGTCCGGTGGGTCCCCGGCGGCCACGTTGTCGACGACCTCTTGGCCGTCGATTGCGGTCTCTACCTCGTGGCCCTCCATCTCCAGGCGCGTACGCAGGAGTAGGAGGATCGTCTCGGAGTCGTCGGCGACGAGGATCTTTGCCATCAGCTTGCCTCTGCCGGCGTCGGTTGGGGCCCGGTTCCCCCGGACGACGCGATCGCCGGAATGCGGAGGCGGAAGGTGGAGCCCCGGCCCAGGGTCGATTCGGCCTCGATTCGGCCGCCGTGGAGCTCGATCAGCGATTTCGAGATCGCCAGGCCGAGGCCGGTGCCGCCGACGCGCTGCGTCTCGCCGGCGTCGCCGCGGGTGAAGCGCTCGAAGATGTGCTCGAGCTGCTGCGCGGGGATGCCGGGGCCGTCGTCGATCACGTCAATCTCAACTTCGGCATCGGCGCGGCGCGCCTCCACCCCGATATTCGCACCTTCCGGGCAGTACTCGTTCGCATTTGTGAGCAGGTTCACCAGAACTTGGCGAATCCGGTCTCCGTCGGCCTCGATCTGCGGCAGGCCGGGCTCGATCTCCAGCGAAAGCGCCTGGCCGCGGGCATCGATCTGGGCCCGCATCGTGCGCACGGCGTCCTCGATCAACCCGGCCGCGTCGGTCGGCTCCGGCCTGATCGCCAATCGCCCGGCGTCGCTGCGGGCGAGGTCGAGCAGGTCGTTGAGCAGGCGGACCAGGTGGCGCGTGTTGTCGAGGATCACTTCGGCCGTCTCGGCCTGCTTCGGGCTGAGCCGCTCGCGCTCCAGCAGCAGCAGCTCGGCGAAGCCCTGGACCGAGGTCAGCGGGCTGCGCAGCTCGTGCGAGGCGGTGAGCACGAACTCGTCTTTCATCCGTTCGAGCTGATCGCGTTCGCCGGCGCGGCGCTGCAGCTCCTCGGCCATCTCGTTGAAGGCGCCGCCGAGCGTCGCCGTCTCCGTCAGCCCGCCGACCTCGACCCGCGCCTCGAGGTCGCCGCCGGCCAGACGGCCCGAGGCGTCGACCAGGTCCTCGAGCGGGCGGCGCATAGAGGCGATCAGGCCGGTGAAGAGCAGCGCCGCCCCGGTCAGCCCGGCGATCAGCCCGGCGCCGACCAGCAGCGCGGTGTCGCGCGTCTCGCCCGAGATTTCGTCGCGCAGCGCCTGGCGCTGGCGCTGCTGGGCGATGATCGTGGCCCGCGCCGCGGCGGGGCTCCGCCCACGGACGAGGCGATTGCGCGCGTCGATCTCACGTTGGTAGGAGCGGGCGGTCGCGTTCTCGAAGTCCTGGCGCTGTTGCAGGAAGCGGGCCACCCCGATCACGGCCATTCCGGTGAGCACCGCAAAGGCGATCGCGAAGCCGATCGTCAGCCGGTTGGCCAGCGACGGGCTGAGCCGGAATCGTCCTCGGGAATATGCTCTTGAGCCGATGGGCGACGAGGCTACAGGCAGTCCCGACGGCAGCGCCGAAGCGCCGGAGGGGATCGATCGAACCGGCGTTGAGGCCTGGTTCGAGCGGGTGGTCGACGGGGTCGAGCTTCCGCTCGCCTTCGAGCGCATCGCCGGCGGCCACTCCAACCTCACCTACCGCGTGCGCGATGCCACCGGCCGCCGCTGGGCGCTGCGCCGCCCGCCGCTCGGCAAGCGGCTCGGCTCGGCGCACGACATGGCCCGCGAGCACAAGGTCGTCGCGGCACTGGGCCCGACCGAGGTGCCGGTCGCGCCGGTGGTCGGGCTTTGCGAGGACGAGGCCGTCAACGGCGCGCCCTTCTACGTGATGGAGTTCGTCGAGGGGCCGATCCTGCGCGGCCTCGCCGAGGCCGAGCAGTTCCCCGACGAGGGCGATCGGCGGGCGATCGGCGAGCGCGTCGCCGACACCCTGGTCGCGATCCACGCCGTGGACGCCGATGCCGCGGGGCTCGGCGACCTCGGCCGCAAGCAGGACTACGTCGCCCGCCAGCTGCACCGCTGGCAGGGCCAGTGGGAGAAGTCGAAGACGCGCGAGCTGGCGGCGATCGACGCGGTCCACGAGCGCCTGCAGGCGCGCATCCCCGAGCAGGGCCCGGCGACGATCGTGCACGGCGACTACCGGCTCGACAACATGATCCTCACCCCGGGCGGCGAGGTCGCCGCGGTCGTCGACTGGGAGCTCTGCACCCTCGGCGACCCGCTCGCCGACGTCGGCCTGCTGATGGTCTACTGGCCCGAGGCCGGCGACGACGGCGAGGAGCCGATCGCGCTCGGCCAGCCCGCCAACCTCGCCCCCGGCTTCCCCAGCCGCGCCGAGCTGCGCGAGCGCTACGCCGAGCGCTCCGGCCGCGACCTCGCCGAGCTCGACTTCTTCGTCGCCCTCGGCTACTGGAAGCTGGCGATCATCCTCGAGGGCGTCTACGCCCGCTACAGGGCCGGCGGCTACGGCAAGGCCGACGCCGGCGTCGAGTACTTCGCCCGCCTCGTAGAGCGCCTCGCCGAGGCCGCCGAGACGGCCGAGCGCCGCGGCTGAGC
>Ga0210085_1000930_pt1 | contig 11918 bp, 7 predicted proteins | sample China_Galinas_PW_5_FD_184866 | JGI IMG/M metagenome (GOLD analysis project Ga0210085, IMG submission 184866) | Wetland microbial communities from San Francisco Bay, California, USA, that impact long-term carbon sequestration - China_Galinas_PWC_D1... | ecosystem: Environmental > Aquatic > Marine... | reverse complement strand
GGGCCGGAGACCCGACCCCCTCGATCCCGGGCTATTGCTGGCTCACCGAGTAGCAGCCGGCGGTGACGCTGATGTCGCTCTTGCGCTTCTCCCCCTTGGCCTTGATCCGCCGAATGATCTCTTCGATCCCGATCGAGACGTCATAGTCGTCGATGGCGCTGCCCACCATGACCTTGGCCTGGCAGGCGGTGCCCTCGGCGCAGCAGGTGCAGACGCCGCCGAAGCTCGTCTTGCTGCCGCAGCCGTCGACGGTGGTCGCCGGGACGATGCAGGGTACGGTCCCCTCCGGGCAGGTGAAGCCCGGCGGGCAGGGGCCCTTCTCCACGGGCTTCGGCGTCACCTCGCCCGTGTCGGTGGTGGCTGCCGAGGTCGAGGCGAGGCCCTGCGAGGCGAAGTCGACCCGCACGCCGGTGAGGTTGTCCTGCCCCTCCCGCCAGCCGTAGATCCAGAACACGGCCGGGCGCACGTCGCTCGAGGTGGCGTTGTCGATCTCGAAGACCGCGGGGATGGTGAAGGTGACCGACTGGTCCTCCCAGGGGGCGACCACGTCCGTCGTCTCCCCGGTGGCGTTCACCTGGGAGCTGAGGATCGTGCCGGTGGTCACCACCATGTAGAGCCCCGACCGGCTGATAGACCCGGCAGCGAAGCCGGTGCCGTCGGCCTTGAAGTCCCCTACGCGTTCCCAGTTGGTCGTTCCGATGTTGAAGCGCAGCAGCGGCAACAGGGTATCGGCTGGATCGGCGCCGCCCACGACGAGCGGCACCACCGCGCTTGCCGTGCCGCCCGAGAGGTCGACGTAGAAGACGCTCTGCGGGAAGGCCTGGGGGTCGCTCGATGCCGGCGGGATGATCGGCGGCCGGGGGGGCTGCGGCACGCCGGATGCCGGAATCACCACCGGAGGCGCCGGCGTGCCGGGGTGCTCGCCGAACCCGGTCAAGCTGGCGGTGATCGGCTGGACGTTGCCGCTGAAGCTCATCGTGTAGCTGCCGTGGGTGAGCGTTCCGCCGCCCGCCGGCACGACGATCGCCGGCTGCTTGGGGACCAGGTAGGCCGGCGGCGTGTGGACGGACGTGCTGGTCGTCCCGGAGGCATAGACCGAGAAATAGAACGCGGTGGGCACGCTGCCCGGATGCGACACGACGGCGATCTTCTCGCCGTTGCTCAGGCCGCTCAACTGGTACGTCCCATCGTTCCCGGAGGTGAACGACTTGCCGTCCACCGCGACGGTGGCGCTACCGACGGGAAGACCCGTCAGGGCGTCCAGCGTGTAGCCAAAGCCCTGGAGCCTCGCGGGCGCCGCGGTCACCGAGGGGTCTGAGCGAGAGCTCAGCTCTCGCCTGGTGAAGGCCAGTCCGACCGTGGCCAGGATCATCAGCGCCGCGGTGATCCGCAGGCCCCAGAGCTTGCGCGATGTACGGCGTTCTCCGTCTTGGTTCATGGCCGACTCCTTTCCACGAAGTGCCTGGCGAGCCGGGCAAGAGACTCGTCCCTCCCCGAGACGCCGGCGGTCGAGGGTCGAGAGGAACTGGTCGAGCCCGCTCTCGACGCTTCGACGCCTTCGAATGCTCGCCAAGCAAGGTTTACTTAAATAGTGCAGATGGCCGGCCGAATGGGACAGACGGGTGCCGGGCCCTCGTTCTGGACGCTCGGCGGCACGGACCGAGGCGCGGAGGGTCCGGGATCCAGTTCGGGATCCAGCCTGGAGATCCTGCTGCTGCTCGTCTGCGGCGGCGTGCGCGCGGCCGCTTCGCCGTGGTGCGGGGGTGTGTGCCTCGGCGCGCCCGGCTTTGCCGCCGCTCGCCTGGCCAGGCGTCCGTGAGAAGGCCGTCGGCGAGAGGTAGACTTCCGCGGACGAAAGGGGGGCGAGGATGGATCGGCGAGACGAGGGGCCCGCGGGGCCTTGTCGATGGGCGACTGCGCCAGCGGGCTCCGCTGACCGGGTCGGAGAGCGGGCGGTGGCTCGGTGACGCACCTGCCCGGCCGCAAGCAGGGTCTCCTGGCAACCACCTCCTGGGCGCTCTACGATTTCGGCAACTCCGCCTTCACCACCCTGGTGGTGACCTTCATCTACGCCACCTACTTCACCCGCGGGATCGCGGCGGACGAGACGGTGGGGACGGCGCTCTGGTCCCGGGGGGTCACGGTCACCGCCATCGCGGTGGCGGTGCTCTCTCCGATCCTCGGCGCGGTGGCGGACCGGGGCGGCTACCGGCGGCTGCTCCTGCTGCTCTCGACGGCGACCTGCATCGGCGCCACCTCGATCCTCTACTTCGCCCTCCCGGGTCAGGTCGGCCGGGCGCTCACCTGGTTCGTCGTCGCCAACGTCGCGTTCGAGATGGGCGGCGTGTTCTACAACGCCTTCCTGCCGGACGTCGCGCCGCCGGACCGGATCGGGCGGATCTCCGGATACGGCTGGGCCCTGGGCTACGTCGGCGGGCTGCTGTGCATGGTGGTCGCCCTGGTCGGCTTCGTCCAGCCCGAGGCGCCCTGGTTCGGCTTCACCACCGCCGCCGGCCAGAACATCCGGGCGACGAACTTACTGGTGGCGGCCTGGTTCGCCGTCTTCAGCCTGCCGATGTTGCTGTTCGTCAAGGAGGACAAGTCCCGAGTCTCGCCGCCGGGCACCCCGATCGTCCGCACCGCCGTCCGCCAGCTCTACGACACCTTCCACGAGGTCCGGCGCTACCGCGAGGTCGTTCGCCTGCTCGTCGCCCGGCTGTTCTACAACGACGGCCTGGTGACCATCTTCGCCTTCGGCGCCATCTACGCCCAGGGTACCTTCGGCTTCTCGACGGAGGAGATCCTGGTCTTCGGCATCGTCCTCAATGTCACCGCCGGGATCGGCGCCTTCGCCATGGGGTTTCTCGACGACGTGATCGGGGGCAAGCGCACCATCCAGATCTCCCTGGTCGGCCTGTTCGCCGCGTCGCTCCTGGCCGTGGTGTCACCGTCGAAGTCGGTGTTCTGGGTCGCGGGCATCCTGGTGGGCATCTTCTCCGGCCCCAACCAGGCCGCGAGCCGCTCGCTCCTGGGCCGCTTCGTGCCGCCGACCAAGGAGAACGAGTTCTTCGGCTTCTTCGCCTTCTCCGGCAAGGCGACCGCCTTCCTCGGGCCGTTCTCGCTCGGTGTCCTCACCACCCTGTTTCACACTCAGCGGGCCGGGATCGCCGTCGTCCTGGTCTTCTTCGTCGTCGGCTCGGCGATCCTGGCGACCGTCGACGAGGCGGCGGGGATCCGGCTGGCGGGGCGCGAGCGGCCCGCGGACCTCGAACCCTGAGGGTGCCGGCGAGATTCGCTCAGAAATCCGCGTCGGGCTTGAGCCGGACGGTGTAGCGCACGTGGGCGACGCCGTCCTCGGTGCGCACGGGGCGAATGCTGCCCAACCGTCCGTCCGCGGCGGAGGGCCTCGGCGACCCGGTCGTGGCGGGCCGGCCTGCCGTCGAGCGACGACGGGATGACCTTCTCTTCGTCGAGTCTCATGCGGGTTCCTTTTCGTCGAACGGTGTCAGGGCCATCGTAGCGTGGGCGCACCGTACGATGCCCTCGCCCGCGGGCAGGACGCACGGCGAGCCCGCACCTCGAAGATGCCGATCGTCTCGACCGGCCGGTAGCAGGCGGCCAGGCGCTCGCGGAGGCGCGGGAAGTCGGCGAGGCGCCGATCGGTGCCCTGCCAGGAGGACCGCTCGAGGACGACGGTCCGGACCTCGTGGCGGTCCAGGCTGCGGACGAGGAGCCGGTCGATCTCGGAGGCGTCGGTCGCGGTGTAGGTGAGGCCGCGGTGAAACCAGACCAGCGGCCCGGGCGCCGGTCGGCCGGCGAGTCCGTAGAGGACGGTCCAGTCCGGGAACACGAGGAGGCCACCGTCGCGGGATCGAAGGAGGGCGAGAAGACGCTCGAACTCGCCGGCCGTGACGCGAGCGCGGGCGCCGTCGGCGGCCCGAGCGCGTGGTAAACGGCCGGGTCCGGTCGACTGGGGCTGTGCCGGCTCGACGTATGTGGGCCGCCCCCAGAGCAGGCCGTGGAGCCCTGCGGCCTCGACCGGTCGGTCGAAGCGCGCTCCTGGCGGGAAGGCGTCCTGGCCGCTGCGGGTGAAGGCGATCTGGAGGCCGCGGCCGGCGAGGAGCAGGGCGGCCCCGGCGGTGATGACGAGGACGGTGGTCCGCAGCAGACGGGGGGTGGGGCGGGAGGAGAGGGCGGCGAGCAGGGTGCCCGTTCCGAGAGGAAGCAGCAGGCCCGTCAGGCCCAGAGACACGGCGGGCTGGTTGAATGAGCTGGCGGTGAGCAGGTGCTGGGTGAGGTAGAGGCCGATGGCGGTGGAGCCGCTGGCGAGGAGGCGGCGGCCGACGGCGGCGGGGAGCTCACTCCGTCCGTCCCGACGGCGCCGGCGGCGGAGGGCGAAGGCGACCCCGGCGACGGCGCAGACGGTGGTCAGGGTGATCGCCAGGCGCACGCCGAGCGGGCCGTAACCTATGGACGAGCCGGTGAGCAAGCGCCCCGGGCCGGAGACGAAACGCCGTGCCCCTTCGGCGGCCGGGACCTCGACGGCGAAGCGGACGAAGAGGGCGGGGTCGGCGAAGAGGAGCAGCCAGAGGGCGAAGGCGCCCGCGGCTGCGACGGATCCCGCGAGCCAGGCGGCGGCCGGTGCCCACGGGCGATGGTCGCGCCGACGCCCTGCGGGATCGTTGTCGAGCTCGAAGCCGACGAGATCGTTCAGCCAGATCTGGATCCAGGGCACTGACAGCACCAGGACGAATGCCGGCAGCGCGGCCGCCCCGGCGTTCTGCTTGGTGAGCAGGGCGAGAACGGCGCAGGCCCCGGATCCGGCCGCCGCCAGCAGGGCGACCGCGCGCGGGCGCTCGGCGAGCACCGCCGGCAGCAGCAGGACGATCCCGGCCAGGACGAACAGCAGCGCGGTCTGCTCGAACCAGGGCGTCCCGGAGGGCGGGTAGAACCAGATCGCCGTCAGGGCACCGCCGAGCAGCCACCACCCCGGTCGCCCGGGCAGCAGCCGGGCGAGCAGCGCCATCGCCAGGCCGGCGGCGACGGCGTTGGCGAGGGCGGCGCTCGCCAGGTAGCCGGCGAAGTCGACGCCGAAGACCCGGAAGAGGGCCGCCTGGAGGGCCGGAGCGACCGGGCCGAACGGCAGACGGAAGTCGGCGAACGGGGTCTGGCCGGAGTGGATGCGGAAGCCGGCGTCGAACAGGATCGACTGGTCGAAAGCGAAGAAGCCGCGCCGGCCGGCGGCGACGTCGAGCCACGCGGCGCCGGCCAGGACGAGAAGGACGGCGAGACCGAGCGTCAGTCGACGGGTCGTCGAGGTGCCACGCGCTTCGCCGTCTCCGTCCGCGGACCCGCCGGTGAGGCTGGTTCGGCTCATCGGATTCACCGAGAGGAGCGATCCGGGGCGTGGGGCACGCCCGAAACCAACTCGTGGGCCAGGGCGTCGGCCTGGCGCAGCGCCAGAGCCACCATGGTCAGGGTCGGGTTGACCGTGCTCGAGCCGGCGAACAGCGCCCCGCCGGCGACGCTCAAACCGGGCACTCCGTGCACCCGGCCGAGGGCGTCGGTCACGCCATCGGCCTCGCGCTCGCTCATCCGGCAGGTCCCCATGTGGTGGAACCCGGAGTAGTAGGTGCCCTCGTCGGCCAGCAAGGCGTCCTCGGCGCCGGCGGCGTCCCGGTAGCGCTCGAAGAGGCCGCGGCAGAAGCGGTAGGTCTCCCGGTCGAAGTCGTCGAGCTCGTAGTGGACATGGGCGATCGGATCGCCGAACCGGTCCCGGCCCTCGCCCAGCTCGAGGCGCTTCCCGGGGCCGGGGCGGGTCTCGGCGTGGAAGGTGATCGGGCGCCAGTGGGCGGCCGGGGCCAGGGCCCGGTCCACGTCGTCGGCGGTGGCCGAGGCGGCGAGGACGTCGCCCGGCGTCTCCCAGACCTTCACCGGCTCCCAGGTGGCGTAGGCCTGGCGGGAGGAGAGCTCCACCTTGACTCCGCCGTGACGGCCACGCCCTTCCGGGTCGAGGAACTGGTCGCTCTGGCCGGTCCAGCCGCCGAAGCGGCCGGGGTAGAGGGCCTGGTGGAAGCGGAGCCGCCCGAGCCAGAGGTGGTGGAAGATCAGGTTCCGGCCGACGTGGCCGGAGCGGTTGCCGAGCCCGTCCGGGTGGCCCGGCGCGGTCGAGAGAAGCAGCAGACGGGGAGATTCGAGCGCGCCGGCGGCGACGATCACGTGGTCGGCCGGGTGCTCCCGCTCCCGCTGGCTTCGGCCGGCGTCCGGTTCCCCGGATCGCGCCGGGCGCACCACCAGCGCCCGGGCCCGTCCGGAGTGGTCGAGGACGACGCGCCGCACCGCCGTGTCTGTGTGGACCCGGACCCGCCCCGTGGCCACCGCCCGCTCGAGGTGATGCTGGGGGGAGTAGCGAGCGCCGATCGGGCAGACGGCGCAGGTGCCGTAGTTGACGCACGCCCGGCGGCCGTCGTAGGGAGCCCGATTCCGGGCCTGGGGTGTCGTGTGGATCAGCAGCCCGGCCGGTGCCAGGCGCTCGGCGAGCCAGCGGTCGTCCCAGGCCAGCGCGAAGGGCGGCTGGGGGTAGGGGCGCGAGCGGGGCGGCGCGAACGGGTTGTCGGCGTCGGTGCCGGCGACCCCCAGGAGGCGCTCCGCCCGGTCGAACCACGGCTCGAGCTCCTCATAGCTCACCGGCCAGTCGGCTCCGAAGCCGTAGAGCGAGCGGGTGCGGAAGTCGGCCGGCGGCTGGCGCGGGCAGAGCGCCTCCCAACGGCTCGCCATGCCGCCTTCGACGCAGTCGATCTCCGCCCGGAGCGAGGCCGGATAGTCGCCGCCGGTCGAGACCGCGCACAGGCCCGCCGGGGCCCGGTAGAGCGGCCGTGGCGTCCGCAGGGTCACCCGCTCCCGGAACGGCTCCCGGTGGGGGTAGGGGTAGGCCGGGCCCTTTTCGAACACGTCCACCTCGACGCCCCGGGCGGCCAGGGCGTGGGCGATCGCGGTGCCGACGATGCCGGAGCCGACGATCGCGACCGTGGGCGTGGCCGTCGCGGGCGTGCTCATGGCGTCGTGAGAGGAGAGGAGCCGCCGGAGCCTCGGCCGGCCGGCGGTCGGGTGTAGGCGTCGAGGCCCCGCGGCAGCCCGGGCGGCGGACCGAATTCCAAGGTCCGCCAGGCGCCGGTGGCGGCGTAGAGGTCGAGGACCTCGCGCACCACGTAGAGGCGGAAACGGGTGCGATCCGGATCGGTCAGGCCGGTGCGCAGGCGGGCGAGCCGGCCCGGCGGGCAGAGGTCGCTGAGGATCTCTTGCCGGCGTTGGACCGGGAGGGTGACGAACGACGTAGCGCCTTCTCGGGCGGCGCGGCGCTCGAGGGCGCGTCCGAGGCGACGGTAGAGCTCCCGGTAGCCCGGCAGGCTCCGCGAGCGGGCCTCGAACATCCGCCGGTAGGGTGCGAGGTCTCGTGGGCCGCCGAGCAGGGCGTCCGCGGTGGCCAGGAGGAGCGCCAGGTCCGCCTCCGGGAGAGCCCCCGGAGCCCCTGCCGGCAGCGCGGGCGTCGCCACGGTCCGCAGCCGTCCGACGAGTGCGCGCCGCTCGTGGAGGCCCAGACCGGCGAGCCCGACGAGCCCGACTCCGGCGGCGGCTCCGATCAATGCATTCCGACGGGTGATCTCCACGGCTCCTCCCTCGGCGGAAGTCTACCGTCGGCGTCGCCCCGGTCTCCAACCCTTCCGGGGCGGGGACGAGCCGTCGGCCGGCGGCCGTCACGGGGCCGGCCCGGTCCTTTATCATCGGCGCGAACCGTTCAGGCCGTTCAGGCCCGGTCGGACCCATCGGGCCCGGCCCTGCAGCTCCGGTCGCCCGATCGGCTGCGGCGACAGGCCCGGCCGCGTCCGCCCGACTCCGTCATGGCACGCCCCCCGTTCAGCCTCCGGCCGCGCACCACCTGGGCGCTCGTCGTCCTCGCCTGCCTGCTGCGCCTCGCCGTCTTCGCTCACGGCGTCTTTGTCCATCCGGACGTGCTCCAGCCGCGCCGGGAGAGGATCGAGGCCCATTTCGACGACCCGGACACGCCGTTCGTCTCGCGGTTCGGCTTCGAGGCGTCGGGGGTAGCCTGGTCCCTGGTCTGTGGCGGTGGAGGATTCGCCAGCCCGTTCGGAGGAGCGACCGGGCCGACCGGCTGGGTGAGCCCCGGCCTCGTGGCGCCCTGGGCGCTCGCCTTCCGCCTGTTCGGGTGCTTTACGAGCGCGTCGGTGCTCGCCCTGTTCGGTGTCGCGCTGGCGGCCGCGCTGGCGACCGTCGCCCTCGGCGCCGGCGCCGCGGCCCGGCTCCACCGCAACCGCCGCGCGGGAATCGTCGCCGGCCTCGCACTGGCCGTCTCGCCCTGGGACCTGTCCCTGTTCCACGCCCGTTCACTCCTCGATCCGGACCTCACTGTGCTCGCCGTGACGGCGCTCCTCGCCCTGTTGCTGCGGCTGGTCGACCGGCCCGGAGCGGGGACCGCGGCCGGGTACGCCGCCTTCGCCGGGGTCGCGGCCCTGGTCAATCCGACGATCCTGCTGCCGGCGGCCCTGGGGCTGGCGGTGGCCCTCGTTCCGGGGCGGAAGCGCCGGGGTGGAGAGGCACCCGCGGCTGCCTGGCGCCGGGCGGCGGTGGGGGTCGCCCTGTTCGCCGCCGGGCAGCTCCTGATCGTCGGCCCCTGGCTCGTCCACCAGCGACGGGCCCTGGGCGGATGGTCGTACGTCAAGACCAACCTGCCGTTCGAGCTCGATCTCGGGAATCTCGAGGAGGTCGACGGGGTCTACGTGCCGCGGACGTTCACAGAGCACCATCCGAGCGCTTCGGTCGAGGAGTACCGTCGCTATCGGCGTCTCGGCGAGCGGGCGTACGTCGCGGCGAAGCTCGAACGCTTCCGGGCGGGGCTCGACCCGGTCCGGTTCCTGCGGGCGACGGCGCGCAGGGCCGCCCACGCGCTCTTCCTCTCCCGGCCGCAGCCGTGGCAGGGCGCACTGTCCCGGGCGGTGCGCGCCGCGATGGCCCCGGTGCCCGGGCTGGTGCTGCTGCTCTATCCGCTGCTCCTCCGGCTCCGCGGGCGGCGGCTCGGCCGCCGCGACGCCGCGGTCTACGCCGTGGCGCTCGGCTACCTGTTGCCGTTTCTCGCCGTCGCCGTGGCCGAGCGTTACCTCCTGCCGTTCCTTCCGCCGATGCTGGTGCTGGCCGCCGGGCTCGTTCCGTCGGAAGCGAGCCCCGGCGGCAGCAGCGAGCGCCGGACCAGGATGGTGAGCTCCGGCAGCGACGACGGCACAAACCGGGCGCCGGTCGGGTCTGGCAGGTTCTCGTAGGCGTCGTCCGGCACCCCCAGGCCGACCGGCACGAAGTCGTTTGCGTCCGGAGGGAGGGGCGGGGTCGGCCAGCCGCGGCGGGGGACGACCAGGTCGATGCGCCCCGGGTCGAGCCGGGGCAGGCCGAGGTGGTCTCGGGCCCCGCGCTGGAGGCCGGGGCCGACCACCGGGACACCCAGGTAGAAGTGGAGGCTCTCCCAGCCGTAGGCGGCGGCGATTGCCCGGGGCGGTCGTTCGAGCTGGCGGGCGAAGGCGACGAGCCTCGCGATCGGGCCAGGCGGGGCGCTGGCGGCATGCGCGCGGGCGGCGAGGAAGGCCGCGAGCGGGGAGCCGGGCCGCCCCTGGCGGGCGAGCTTGTCGAGGGGCGGGGCCTCCCGGTCGTAGGCGCGCGGGATCGCCGTGATCGAGCCGGCCTGGGCGGCGCGGACGAGGGTGACCGGCAGGGCCGGCAGCGAGGCGAAGAGGTCGGTGCCGAGCAGCAGGACCACGTAGGCGGCGCCGGCGAGCGCCGAGCGGTGGTGGAGGCGGCGCCACAGGCCGGCCAGCACCACGGCACAGAGCGGCCACAGCGGCAGGAGGTACCGGGCGGTGCCGAGGGGAGCTTCGAGGTCGACGACCACCAGCAGGGCGGTGCCGAGGACGGCGAGGAGGCCGATCTCGGCGGCCGGCCCGGCGCTCGCGGCGGAGCCGTTCGCCGCGGGCGCGCCGTCTGCCCCGGAGCGGCGAGCGCGCCACCAGGTCCACGCCAGCACCGGCCAGAAGACCAGCGGCAGAAGCGTGGACTGGGCGCGCCACACCTGGGAGACGAAGAGCATCGCCCGCCGGGCGATCCCCAGCTCTGGCGTTCGGACGTCCGAGACCAGGACCAGGGCGAGCCACGGAGCGGCGATCAGGGTGAGCAGGCAGCCCGCCGCGAGCGTGCGGCGCAGCCGCCCCGGGTTCGTGCGGCGGTGGAGCAGGGCATGGAGACCGAAGCCGGCCCCCAGGGCGACGCCGCTCAGCGGATTGGCGTAGAAGACCAGGCCGAGGGCTCCTCCCAGGCCGGCGGTGGCGCCTGGTCCCCCCGCGCGCCCTGCCGCCGATGCCGTCGAGGTCGTGCCGAGCCGCCCGTAGGCCCAGAGCGCCAGCAGCCCGCCGAGAAAGAGCAGCGGGTAGTAGCGGCACTGGCGCGAGTAGAGGACGAAGGCGATCGAGAGGCCGTAGATGGCGGTCGCCACCAGCGCCTTGGCTCGCCAGGCGGCCGTCCCGACGCGGATCGCGACCGACCGGCGCCAGGCGTAGAGCAGGGGAACCGTGAGCAGGCCGATGAGGGCGAACGGCAGGCGGGCGGCGGCGGTCGGGCCGAGCCGATCCCCGAGCAGGGCGAGCCCGGCGGCGGCGAGCGCGTGCTGCGGCCACGGGTGCCAGGCCCACAGCAGCCGGCCGCCGACGCGGACCGCGTCCCGCCCGTTCTGCTGGGTGACCAGGTGCTCGCCGTCCCAGGGCGTGGGCTCGCCGGAGCGGAGGAGGTTGCGGGCGACGTTCGCGGTCTCGGCCTCGTCCTGCCAGAGCAGGGGCGAATCCAGGTGCCACAGGAGGAGGAACGCCGAGACCAGAGTGATCGCCGCCAGCAGGAGCGGGGCGGCCCGGGCGAGCCGAGCAGGCGCCGGGCGCGAGCGATCCGGCGAGCGCGGAGAGTGGCGGCCTTCGGATGAGCTGTTCATCGAGCGTTTGACCTGTTCATCTATGCCGCTGAGATGATCATTCGGCGCATGGCCCGCCGTCGGGCGGAACCCGTCGCGGTCCGACCTGGACGAGCCGGGCGGGGAGGGCCGGAGCGGTATCGTATCCAGATGAGCCCTCGAGTCGTTCTGATCCTGATCCTGGCGGTGCTGTTCGGCTCGGCCGGGTGCGGCGGTGCGCGGCCGCCGGTCACGCCGTTTCCTTCGGTCGAGGCCGGCCCGGCCCAGGTTCCCGCCACCGGCTCGCCGGACGTGCCGGTCGTCCTGGTGCCCGGCATCACCGGGTCGGCGCTCCGGGTGCGCGCGACCGGTGAGGTGGTCTGGGGCGAGGGGCGCGACCTGGTCCTTCCGCGCGACGGGGGCTACAACACGGTGTTGCCGATCGCCGGGCCGGTCCGGCTCGAGGCCTTCCGTGTGCTCGACGAGCTCCGGCTGGGACCGGTGCGCAAAGGGATTTACGGTCCGCTGCTCGACTTCCTGGCGCGGCACGGCTACCGGCGCGGTCGGCCCGGGCTGCTCAACGACCTGCTCACAGAGGACGGAGGCGATCCGGGCGCCACCCTCTACACCTTCGCCTACGACTGGCGCGAGAGCGCGGTGCCGGCGGCCCACACGCTGGCGGCCGCCCTCGAGCGGCTGCGCCAGGCTCGAGGCCAGCTACGCACCGCCGGGGCCGGTGACGGAGCCCTGGAGGTCGACCTGATCTGCCAGTCGAGCGGCGGCTACGTCTGCCGCTGGCTGGCCAAGTACGGCGGCGCGACGCTCGAGCAGGCGGAGGCGGGCGAGGCGGCGCCGCTCGCCGGCGTCCGCATCCGCCACATGGTGCTGGTCGGCTGCGCCAATGGCGGGGCGCTGCGCAACCTGC
>Ga0210085_1000929_pt1 | contig 11933 bp, 3 predicted proteins | sample China_Galinas_PW_5_FD_184866 | JGI IMG/M metagenome (GOLD analysis project Ga0210085, IMG submission 184866) | Wetland microbial communities from San Francisco Bay, California, USA, that impact long-term carbon sequestration - China_Galinas_PWC_D1... | ecosystem: Environmental > Aquatic > Marine... | reverse complement strand
TCCAGGCCGGCGTCCGGTGGGCCGAGACCACCCGGCACTCGTGGGGCACGCCGAAGGCGGTCAGGGTCTCGTCGGCGTGGCGCATGGTCTCCCAATCGGAGGTGGAGCCCATGATCACGCCGACCAGGGGTTGGTCGGTCTGCTGGGGGTCACTCATGGCGGACGAAAACCTACCACGCTCCCCGCGCTTCTCACCTCCCGGATCGCCGCGCGCCGGTGCTTGCCGCAGTACGGCTTGACAGCTCTGTGACGGCGCGGGTAGAAAGCCGCAACCGTACCGAGACAACGAACCATGCGGCGGGGCCGGAAGCCGAGCCGTCGAAGTGGATGCCGGTGCACCTTCCGCCCGCCCGGAAGCGAAGGGGGACCGCGATGAGCCACCGTCCGATCCGTCCGCTGGAAGTCATCTTCACTTTGGCGCTGCTCCTTTGCGCCCTCGGGCACGATGTGCCCGCGGAAGCCCAGGAGGCGGGGCGTATCGAGTGCCGCGTCATCGACTCCCAGGGGCACGGCATCCCGGGGGTCACCGTGACGCTGGAGACCGGCGGTGAGAGCGTCCGGGCCGAGGTCACCCGGGAGGGCGGCCGCGCCCAGTTCCGCGGCGTCGCGCCGGGGACCTACTCGATGACCTTCACCTTCAACGACCAGGTCGACACCCGCTCCGGCGTGGAGGTCGCGCCCGGCGCCACGGTCGACGTGCGCCAGGAGGTCGCCTGGGACGTGAGCTTCGCCGAGTCGATGACCGTCTACTCCGCCTCCCGCCGCGCCGAGCGGATCGTCGAGGCGCCGGCCGCGGTCACCCACGTGACCGAGGAGGAGATCGAGCGCGAGGCCTCCACCGGCCAGGTGCCCAAGCTGCTCGAGTTCACGCCGGGTGCCCAGGTCACCCAGAGCGGCCTCTACGACTTCAACTTCAACACCCGGGGCTTCAACAGCTCGCTCAACCGCCGCATCGTCACCCTGATCGACGGCCGCGATCCGTCCGTGCCGTTCCTCGGCTCCCAGGAGTGGGCGGCGATCTCCTTCCCGCTCGACGACCTGGCGAGCCTCGAGCTGGTGCGCGGGCCGAGCTCGGCCCTCTACGGCGCCAACGCCTTCAACGGCGTGCTCAACCTGGTGACCAAGCAGCCGCGCTACAGCGAGGGCGGCTTCGCCCGGCTGACCGGTGGTGAGCTGTCGACGGTCAACGGTGACGTCCGCCAGGCCGGCGAGATCGGCGGTGGCTGGTTCTACAAGCTCGTCGGCGGCTGGCGCTCGAGCGACGACTTCACCGTTTCGCGCGTCGACGGCGGCGAGTACGGCGGCCCGGGCACCGCCGTCGGCACCCTGCCGCGGGAGCGCATCCCGCTGGTTCGAACGGACGACGACATCCGCTTCGGCGGCGCGCGGCTGGAGCGCTATTTCGACAACGGCCACGCGGCGACGGTCGAAGGCGGGTATGCCGAGATCAAGGGCCCGACGTTCCAGACCGGCATCGGCCGGGTCCAGCTGCGCAAGGTCGAGCGGCCGTGGGCGCGGGTCAACTACTCCGCGCCCCACTGGAACGTGCTGGGCTACTGGAACGGCCGCAAGGGCGACCAGGTTTCGCTGCTCTCGGGCGCCGACCTGACTCTCGACTCGAACAACTACCAGATCGAGATCCAGGGCAACCAGGACTTCGCCGGCGGCCGCGGCCGGATCGTCGGCGGCGCCTCCTACGGTGAGGAGGAGATCAAGACCGACGGGACGCTGACCTTCACCGATCACAATGAGGATTTCCAGGCGCTCTTCGCCCAGGCCGAGTACGACCTCACCGACCGGCTGAACCTGGTGCTCGCCGGCCGCTGGGACGACAGCTCGCTCCACGACTCCCAGGTCTCGCCCAAGGGCTCGCTGGTGTTCGCCCTGACTCCGAAGCAGAGCCTGCGGCTGACCTACAACGAGGCCTTCCAGGTCGCCAACTACTCGGAGTTCTTCCTCCAGGCCCAGACCGCCGTCCAGACGCCGGGCGGGCCGATCTCGTCGATCAGCCTGGCGCCGGTCCAGGATGCGTTCGGCCTCGATCTGGGCTTCGGAAACATCCCGATCCTGGCGCTCGGCAACGGCGACCTGGACGTGGAGAAGATCAAGACCTGGGAGCTGGGCTACACCGGCGTGCTGGGCGACAAGGTGCTGCTGACCGCCGAGTACTACAACTCCAACTCGAAGAACTTCATCTCCGACCTGCTACCCAACCTGGGGGCCGCGGGCCGGCTGAACCCCAATTTCCAGTACTACTCGCCGCCGGCCGATCTGCCGGAGCCGCTGCGCGTGGCGCTGCTCCAGACCCTCCAGGGGCTGGCCGCCGGCAACCCGTTGCTCGCCTTCCTGTCGAACAACTTCGACGGCGCACCGATCCTCGCCCTGGCGACCTACACCAACTTCGGCGAGGTCGACACCCAGGGGGTCGACCTGGGTCTCCAGTGGCACATCTCGCGGCCCTGGACCGCCCAGCTCAACTACTCCTGGTTCGATTTCGACATCGTCGACTCCGGCGGGCTGCCGGAGGACCAGCTCCAGCCCAACGCGCCGGAGAACAGCGTCTCGCTCGGCCTCTCCTACGTCGTCGACCAGTGGGATGCGTCGCTCAACTACCGCTGGGTGGACGAGTTCCGGTGGGTGGTCGGGGTGTTCGACGGCGTGGTGGAGAGCTACAACCTGGTCGACCTGGTGGCCAACTATCGGGTGACCGACTCGGTGAAGCTGGGGCTGAACGTCTCCAACCTGCTCGACGAGGAGCACTGGGAGGCGTTCGGCGGCGATCTGCTGAGCCGCCGGGCGCTGGTGTCGGTCGAGTACAGCTGGTAGTCGCTTGATGGCGGTGGCGGGTGCCCGCCACCGCCGACCGCTCAGGGTGTGAAGCCCCGGCGGTCGAATAGACCGGACAGAGAGGATGTGTCCGGTGACACGCCGTCCAGCCGGTAGTACTGCCGGACCCCCGTCGCCATCTGTTCGATCCAGACGTCGATCGTCGAGGTGGAGAACCGCACCAGCGTCGGCCAGAGGTAGCCGTTCGGTTTGGGGCCGACGATGCGCAGGAAGAGCTCGGATCGGCCGGGGATCGCGCCGCTCAGACAGAGGGTCTCCGGCAGGCAGGAGGGCTCCCGCCGGGACGGTTGCACGATTCCGTTCGCGGTGATCAGGACCCATACCCGGTATCCGGGCAGCTCCGCCGGCTGGAGCGCGGTCGCCTCCGGGGGGATCGGGGGCACCTGCTCTCCGGACGCTCCGAGTTGGACCGACCAGAGCTCCCGGCCGACCGTGCCGTCGTCGGCGGCGAACCAGACGGTGTTCTCTGCCCTTGCGAAGGCGGTCGGACCGGACGGTGCCCCGCCCGGGTTGAGGTCCGCGATCGGAATCGTTCCGGCGAGCGATCCGTCGGTGATCCAGGGCTCCCTCCCCGACCGGCCGTCGTCGGCCGCGAACGCCAACAGGCCGCCCACGGCGGTGAGATGGGAGGGCGCCGCATCGGCCGGGCCCGGATGGAGGTCCCGGACGGGATGGGTTCCGGCGGCGGTGCCGTCGCTGGTCCAGAGCTCGTCGCCGAGCTCGCGGGTGTAGAGGGTGAAGTAGAGGCGGCCGCCGAGGGTTGCGAGCTCGCCGGGCTGGTTGACCAGGCCGGAGGCTCCCAGGTCGGCGACGGCGGAGGTTCCGGCGACGGTGCCGTCGGTTCGCCGGAGTCGCAACGCCCCGCCTTCCTCGACCGTGAAGAAGAAGGCGAGCCGGTCGGAAGCGGCGAGCCGGCCGACGTAGCCCTCGAACAACCGACGCGTCCCGGTCGTGGTGCCGTCGCTCCACCAGAGCGCGGGAGGTTCCGAAACGAACGACCCAGGCTCCGAGGCGGAGAACAGGAGGCCGTCTCGGAAGGCGACGGGGCTGCTCAGGTAATCGAACGGGCCCGCCACCCGGGTCGTGCCCACCGCAGAGCCGTCGCTCGTCCACAACTCGTAACCCTCTGGACCGGCGCCGACGAAGAAGAGCGTGTCGCCTGAGAGGACGAGCCCGTAGGGGATGGGGGGAGCGCCGTTCTGGATGGGCAGATCGCGCGTTCCGTCCCCGGGTCCCTCGTCGTAAAGCTCCTCCGGAGGCGAGCCGGTCGGGGCGGCGATCCACAGCTCGTCTTTCTGGGCGTAGAACAAGCGGCCCCCGGGTGTCGGCACCGGGTTGGAGACGCGGCCGAGGCCGGGCAGGGGAGTGATATGGGATCGGTCCGGGTCGAGGATCGCCACCGTGTCGTAACCGAAGGAGTTGACCGCGCCGTAGTCCAGGAGGAAGAGCCGGCTCCCGGATGTCACGAGGAAGTCATAAGGGGTCTGCGCCTGGACGAGCTCCAGCGGGTCTCCGTCCGGTGGCTGGTGCCAGAGCGCCGGTTCGCCGCCATGCTCGTCGGCCAGGAAGTAGAGGTCCTGTCCGACCACCGCGAGCTGCCGAGGATCGGACGAGGCGTTCGGCGGCGCGAGGTCGGTGACGAGGGCGGTCCCGTGCGCGGTTCCGTCGGTGCTCCAAAGCTCCTGGCCGTGGGTGCCGTCGTCGGTGCGGAACACGAGGCGGTCCCCGAGCGTGGCGATCTCCGGCGGCCAGAAGAAGGTGAGCTCCGGACCGTGGGCTCCCAGTCGTTGGGTGCCCGGGCCGGTCCCGTCCGTGATCCACAGACCGGACGGTGACACGGTTCCGGAGAGCACCAGGCGGTCTCCGAGGGTGGCCCCGACGGGGCCGCAGCAGAGCGAGACGCGGAGGTCCCCGGGGAGCTCGTGAGCCTGGAGGTCCCCGGCGCGGAGGACCTGGATCGGCCTGGGCGCTTGGTCTAGTGTCTCGGAGTCTCCGGCGACGACGAGGAAGAAGAGCGTCTCGCCGGCGAGCGTCATCCGCTCCGGAAGCCCCGTGCGGCCGGCGGAGAGGATCTCCTCTGCGAGCACCGTTCCCTCGGCGGTGCCGTCGGTGCGCCAGACCCGCGCCTCCCCGGGAGGGCGTCGCAGAACCAGGTAGGCTTCTTGGCTGCCGGCCTCGACGAAATGGCTCGGGGACGCCTGCACGGGCGGCCAGGGGTCGTCGTCCGGCGGCAGCTCCGTCAGTCGGTGCAGCGAGTCGTCTCCGAAGTTGAACGCCCAGAGCGCCAGGGTGCGCTCCGCGTCGTTCGTTCCGGCGAGGAAGAGGAGCCGGTCCTCGCGGACGAACAGGCCCGCTTCGCCGGTCGCTCCGAGCCCGTCGGTCACCGGCCGGGTCCCTTCCGCGGTGCCGTCGGTGAGCCAGAGCTGCTGAACCAGGGAGTGGTCCGGGTCGGCCCAGAGGAAGGCCACCCGATCGCCCAGCGAGAGGAAGTCCGACGGCAGGTCGTAGCAGTCCTCGCGACAGGCGTCGAGGATGGGGACAGTGCCTTGGATCGTGCCGTCGGTGACCCAGAGGTGGGGGCCCCGGACCAGGTCGGTGGCGAGGAACAGGGCGCCGTCACCGAGTGGCGTCAACCAGGCGAGACCGGGCTGCTGGGTCCCCGCGTAGACAGATTGAAAGCGGCGGAGGCGCCGGGCGGAGCCGGGAGTCCCGTCGGTGACCCACAGGTCGACGATCTCTCGGGAGAGCGAGTCCACGCCGCGGGGCGCCACGGTGAAGAAGAGCCGGTCGCCCGCGGCGGTCAACGCGCCCAGCCCCCCCACACTACAACCTCCCGCGCAAGGATCGGCGACCAGCTCGGTGCCGGCCGCCGTTCCGTCGGTGCGCCAGAGAGCTTCGCCCCGCGCCGGGTCCCGCGCCACGAAGTAGACGAGGTCGCCGATCCGTGTGAGCTGGTGCGGAAAGGCGTCGGACGGCGATGGGACGCGCTCCACGTCGCCGACCAGCCGGGGAGGGCCGACGGACGGAGCCCGCGCGCCGGCGGGACCGGCCAGGTGCACCAGGAAGAACGAGAGCAGGGGGACGATGAATCGTTGCATCGAGCGGACTCCGAGAGAGGGCGTTTAGCCGGGAGTGACCCCGGAAAGCGAACCCTTTCGCATTCGAGCAAGCATCTTCCCGGTTCGGTGGCCGGGCAGGGGCCGCAGTGCGGGCGGAACCCGTCAGGGAGCGATGTCCACCACCCGGCCCGGCCACAGGAACCAGAGCTCGGCTCTCGGGGGCTCGGGGAGGTCGAGGGCTTCTTGGAGAGCGCGGGCGTAGCTGCGGGCCTGGGGGGCGTAGAGGCGGGCGCGCTCCTGGAGGGCGTCGTCGTCTTCGATCCGGTCGGTCTTGTAGTCGGCGACGACGGGCAGGCCTGTCTCGGGATCCCGGTAGAGCAGGTCGACCGAGCCGGCCAGGTAGGCGATCGGGCCGTGGTCAGAGTCCTCGGGACACGCCAGGAGGGGGAGCTCGCGGGCCAGGACGGCGCCCGGGGGTGAGGCGATCTCCCGCAGGCGCTCGAGGAGCGGTCCCAGGGCGAGGTGGTCGAGGAGGGTGTCGGCCAGCTCGACGGCGGCGTCGATCCCGGCGCTTCCCGCAGGCTCGGCGCCGGTCGGGAGTGCCGACTCGACGATCCGGGGCAGCCGTTGGCGCGCGGTCGCCAGCGCGTCCTCCGCGTCCCGGGCGAGGGCTTCGAGGTCCAGCTCTTCGAGCACCCGGTGCACGGCCGTCCCCACGGCCAGGGCGGTCCACCGGTCGCCGGCGCCTCCCGCTGCGTCCTCTCCCGGGGAGTCGGCGGCCGCTTCGAGTAGGCGGTGGGACGCGGCGGAGACCGCGCCGCCCAGGGGCCGCCGGCTGTGGCGCCGGGCTTCGGCGCGCAGCGCGAGGAGCTTCTCGGAGTCGGCGGCGACGCTCTCGGCGCTGGGCAGGGCGGGCGCCGGTCGGGTCGCGGCCGGCTCTTCGGATGACGCGTCCCGGTCGGAAATCAGGGCGGGGAAGACCCAGCGCACCTGGTGGCGGTCGATGCGGCCGCCCGCCTCCTCGGAGCCCTCCCACAGGTCGGCCAGGGTGAGGTCGGACGGGAAGCGGCTGCCCAGCAGATCGAGGTAGCTGCCGGCGTCTTCGGGCGGCCGGGGGCGCGGCGAGTCGGGCCAGGCGCCGGTCAGGACGAGCCGCTCCTCGGCGCGGGTCATGGCGACGTAGAGGGTGCGCACCCGCTCGGCCGCCTCCACCCGGCGGCTCTCCTCGCGGACCTCCGCGAAGCCGGGGGTCGGGGCGCCGAACAGGCAGTATTCGATCCGTTCGTCGCCGGCGTCCTCGTCGCCGTCCTCGATCGAGCGCCGGACGCGGCCGGCGGCGATCTCGGGGCTCCGGTCCGGCGGCGCGGTCTTGTGGAGCTGGGCCAGGTAGACGTGGGCGAAGTCGAGGCCCTTGGCCTTGTGGATGGTCATCACCTGGACCGCGTCCTCGGCCTCGTCGCCCTCGTCCGCTGATTCACTCGAGCGGGGCGGACGCCCCTCCTCTTCCTCGAGCGCTTCGCTCACCCCCCGGCGCAGAGCCCGCAGGATCGCCGTCGTGTCGCCGGCGGAGCTCTCCATCGCCTCGCCCAGCCGGCGGAAGAAGCGGTCCAGGTTGGCCAGCCGGTAGGCGCCCAGGTGGCGCGCCGAGGCGATCAGCTCGAGCGGTACGAGGGTGCGGAGCCGCTCGACGAAGCGGTCGGCCGGGTCTTCGGCGAAGGAGCGGCGGAGGCGCTCGATCGCGCCGACGGCGGCGAGCAGGGTCTCCTGCCACCCCCGGACCCGCTCGAGGCCCGGAATCGCCGTCGCTGGAGGCATGCGCTCGAGTGCTCGCTGGACGACTCCGCGGACGGCTCCCAGGCTCGGGCCGGGGTGGGGGCTCTCGGGGTCCGGGGGGGGCGATCCGAGCTCGGTCATGCGCCGCGGGAAGCCTTCGCGCCAGAGCGGCAGGAGCGCCGCGTCCGGCACGCCGACGGCGGGGCTCCGGAGCACGGTCAGGAGCGCCAGGTGGTCCCCGGGGTCGATCACCGCCCGGACCAGGGCGGCGGCGTCGATCACCTCGCGGCGGCGGTAGTACTGGCGGTCGCCGGTGACGGCGAACCGCACCCCCTCGCGGCGCAGGGCCTCGAGGTAGTCGTCGAGGTCGGAGAAGGAGCGAAGCAGGATCGCCGCGTCGCTCCAGGCGACGCCCTGCTCACGCTTGAGACGGGCGAGGTCCCGGGCGATCGCGCCGGCCTCGAGCCGCGTCGCGTCCCCGGAGCGTGTGGCGGCGAGGGCCGGTGCGCCGTCGGTCCCTCCCCGGTCATCCGGCAGCCAGGAGACCCAGTACTCGACCGGGGCCCAGGGGTCGCGCGCGAAGCCGGGCTGGGCGGCCAGGCGCTCGCACGCCACCAGCGGCTCGAACCGCGGCTGGAGGCCGGCTCGTTCGACCATGACCGGCTCGACCGCGCGGGTCACCTCGTCCAGGATCGCCGGCACCGAGCGGAAGTTCTCGACCAGGATCCGCCGCTCGCCGCCGGCCGCGCGTATCCGCTCCCAAAGCGCTTCGTAGGCCCGGAGGTCGGCGTTCCTCCAGCCGTAGATCGACTGCTTCGGGTCGCCTACCAGGAAGAGGCCCGGCCGGGATTCGGTCGGGCCGTCGAGGGCGAGGGCGGTGATCACCTCCACCTGGAGCCGGTCGGTGTCCTGGAGCTCGTCGACCAGGAGCTGGTCGATCCGCCGGCGCGCCCGGCGCGCCACGTCCGGCCGGCCGACCAGCAGGTCGCGCGCCTCCGCGAGCAGGTCGTGGAAGGTGGCGACGCCGGCCAGGCGCATGCGATGACGGACCGCGGTGAGCAGAGGGGCCAGCACGCGGCGGGCCTGCTCCAGGAGCTTCGGGTCCAGTCCGCGCAACCGGTCGACGGCGGCCAGCAGGGCACCGGCGGCCGCCGCCACGGCCTCCGCCGACCTCTCCCCGGCCCCGCCCGTGTGCCCGGCTTCGGCGCCTGTGCCCTGGGCGAGCGCCTCGGTCTCGCTCTTGTTGAACCGGCCCCCCGCCCAGTCCTTGAGGCGGCCGCGGAGCGAGTCCCGGCCGTCGTTCCAGGCGCTCTTGACCGCGCCGCACAGGGTCTCGATGGTGGCGTCGCCCTGGCCGGCCTGGTCGGGGGCGGCCGCCATCCCGGTCGCCCGCACGGCGTCGAGCACCTCGCCGGTCTTCTTCGAGCGCGCGAGCCCGTCGAGGCGGTCGGCCACCGCCTCGTCGAACCGGGCCACCGCCGTCGCGAGCGCGTCGCGGAGCGCGGCGGTGCGCTCGGGCGAGAACGGGGACCGCTCCAGATCCTCGGGGCGAAGGCCTTCGCGGGCGAGGGCGTCGACCACCGCGCCCACCAGCTCGGCCGGGCCGAGCCCGCGGCCGGCCAGGGCCAGCAGATCGGGATCTCCCTCCTCCGACCCGAGACTGCCGTAGCCGGCGCGCAGGCTCTCCTCGACCACCTCGCGGGCGATCTCCTCGATGCGGGCGCCGTCGGCGTCGACCTGGAGCTCCGGGTGGAGTCCGGCCTCGAGCGGGTGGGCGGCCAGGAGACTGCGGCAGAAGGCGTGGATGGTGCGGACGACCAGGTGGTCGAGGGCGCCCAGCAGGCAACGCGCCCGGGACGCGCGCTCGGGCTCCGGCGGCAGCGAGTCGGCGACCAGCCACGGCGGCGCGTCCGTCGCCGCGGCCAGCTCGGCGAGCGCCCGGCCGATGCGGGACGCCATCTCGGCCGCCGCGGCCTCGGTGAAGGTGATCGCCACCACGCGGGAGAGAACCTCCGCCGCCACCGCCTCCGGATCGGGGGGAGACGCCGGCGCCAGTGGGCGCGCCGCCGCTTCGCGCTCCGCCACCCGGAGGCTGCCGCGCTCCCAGCCCGGGCCCAGGGACCAGGCGAGGATCCGTGCCGTCAGGGTGGTGGTCTTGCCGGTGCCGGCGCCGGCCTCGATCAGCAGGGGGCGCTCGAACTCGCGCTGGGCGAGGGCGCGCGCCGCCGCGTCGCGGGTCAACGCCTCGCTCGAGGCGTCGTCGCTCGCCGGGCTCGCGAACAGGCCGAGCTGGTCTCCTGCCGGGTCGGCCGGATCCCGCCGCCGCCGGTCGCTCACGCTCCGCCTCCCGACCGTCCGGAGCCGCTGGGCAGGGTCCAGACGTCGAGCAGGGCGGACGCGGCCTGCCCGGCCGGGCCGCCGTCGGCCTCTGCCAGCGTTCCCTGCCGCCGCTCGGCGGCCCAGTCGGCCAGCCTTCGCCGGGCGCCCGAGTCGCCGCGGACACAGGCCTCGTGGACCGGGCACCAGCCGCAGCGCCGGGGCTCCTGATCCCGGTCGGGCTCCACCAGGCGGGGGAAGAAGGCGCCCCGATCCCAGGCGCCGAGGGCGGCCCGCACAGCCGCGGTGAAGGCGTCGACGAACGGCACGTGGCTTCCCCAGACACCGGACTCCCGCTGCTCGGGGGGCAGCTCCGGGCGGAGGAAGACGTAGCGCCCCTGGCCGGCGTGCATGCTCGGCAGCGGCCCGCCGGTGGCCAGGGCGTAGGCCACCGCCTGGAGCCGGCCGCCGGCCTCCACCTGAGCGAGGAAGTGCTCGTCCCGGGTCTTCTGCCGGACCGCCTGGGAGATCGGCCGTCCGGTCTTGTAGTCGGTCAGCCGCAGGCCCTGGAAGCGGCGGTCGACCATCCGGTCGACCCGGTCGGCCCGGAAGTGGAGCGCGCGCTCGGCGCCGGTGCTGTCGGTCACCGTGACCGCGCCGGTGACCTCGGCGGCGAGGACGGACGGCGCGCGCGGGTGCCACTCCACCGCGTGCGCCGTCTCGACGAACGGACGGGCCGCCGCCGCCAGGGCCCGCTCCAGCCCGGGCAGCGCGATCCCTTCGTCCTCGAGCAGCCTGGCGGCCCGCTGGTGGAGGATCTGGTCGAGCTCCCGCGGGTCCGGCCAGGGGACCTCGGCCGGCTCGCGGGCGTCGGCCTCGTCGAGGGTCTCCGCGCGGTCTCCGGGGAGCGCGCGCGCCACCACCTCCTCGAGCGCCGCGTGGACCAGGGAGCCGATCAACAGGGCGCTGAGGCTGGGGGCGGCCTGGAGCGGATCGGGTGTCGGCTCGATCCGCAGCAGCCGGCCGAGGAAGGTCTGCCAGGGGCAGGCGGCCAGCCGTTCGAGGGTGGTCACCCAGAGGGCCGCGCGCCGTGGGTCGCCCAGGTCGTTCTCGGCGGTCGCTCCGACGAACCCGAAATAGGGCCCCAGGCTCCGGACCCGGCCCCAGCCCCCGGGGACGGAGAGATCCGGGTCGATCTCGTCGAGGATGCGGCGGTGAGCGGCGGCCAGCTCGCGCCAGGGCCCGGGGTCTCGCTCGTCCCGTCCGGCGGAGGCGCCGGAGTCCGCGGGGTCGGTCGTCGTCTCGTCGGGCGAGATCTCGGCCCGGTCCTCTCGGAGCGCGATCGCCAGCAGCGCCTCGAAGACCGCTCGATCGCCCGCCAGGCCGGCGACGATCGCCTGCTCGGCGGCCGGCCGGAGGGAGGGCTCCGGCGCCGGTGCTGCCGGCGGAGCCATCTGCCCGGGCCGATCCATTCGTTCGAGCAGCGGCGAGCGCGGGTTGGGCTGGCCGTCGGCGGACGTGCTCTGCCACGACAGGGTGACCTCGGGTGCCGCGGCGACGAGCTGGGCGAACAGGTGGCGCTCCTCGTCGAACCCCCGGCTCTTGATCGGCAGGTCGGGGAGGACCACGAGGAGCTGGCGGCGCAGGTCGTCCGCCAGCAGCGGGTCCTCGCGGATCGGCCGCGGGAAGACGCCCCGGTTGAGCCCCACCAGGAAGAGGTGCTCGAAGGTCCGGCCGCGGGCCTCCATGGCATCGAGCAGAGCCACCCCGCCGCCGGCGCCGCCCAGGGTGTCCCGCCCGGCATCGCCGAGGGCATGGGAGACGAGCAACACCAGCTCGTCGTAGGAGACCTCGAACCGGCCCGGAGCTTGCGCCTCCAGGGCTCGGATCGGCGCCCACAGCGGGTCGGCCCCGGCCGCCTCGTGGGAGTGCGCGGGA
>Ga0210085_1000928_pt1 | contig 11944 bp, 12 predicted proteins | sample China_Galinas_PW_5_FD_184866 | JGI IMG/M metagenome (GOLD analysis project Ga0210085, IMG submission 184866) | Wetland microbial communities from San Francisco Bay, California, USA, that impact long-term carbon sequestration - China_Galinas_PWC_D1... | ecosystem: Environmental > Aquatic > Marine... | reverse complement strand
TGGTGCATCGCGGGTGAGAATCTCAATGGCATCCTGATCACCCAGATAATCGCTCCCCTTTACAGTGTCGAACATGTGCCATTTCCAGTGGTCCTCTTCCTCATTACCGAGAGCGGCTCCGATCCCTCCTTGAGCTGCACCTGAGTGGGAGCGCGTTGCAAAAACCTTGCTGATAATGGCCGTCCGCGTGTCTTCTCCCAGTTCAATGGCCGCACGCAACCCGGCCAAACCTGATCCTACGATGACGACGTCGTATTGATGGTTCATGATTCACCTCTTGGTCTGATGTTTAAATGTCTCCGGTGTTTTTAATTTTATGTTTTACCAAGATAAATTTGAAAAAAGGTATGATCCAAGGAGCGATCCGATTCCTCGGCGAAAAGTGCAAAGATGCGCGCCATAAAGGCTATTGAAAATAAAATACCGGAAGAAAAAGGTGTTGTCAATTATCAATTTTTTACCTCTTTTGGAGAATTTGATTGATGACGGCGTTCATATCGGATGATGAACCGGTGAATGAACCATCCCGGCACAAGTGCGCCGTTGTTTCTCCTTTGATCACTTCCAGTCCGTCCGTAAACCCTCCAAACCGGATTAAAAGTGGCCTGATACAATGAAATAAGCCCGTAGATCAAAAATGCATAATCGGTGGCCTGGGCTAAAACGGCCAGCCTTCCATCTCGAAACCGATGAAGTATCTACATTCATGATAGACCTCCTTTACGTTAAAAGTTTCGATCGTAAACGTAAATAGGATGATAATTAATTAACAGGCTCACCATCTCCCTCCTCACGGGGATGCTCCAGATTAAGTACATACATCGTGTTGTCATCAACCATTTTAAGGGTAACAAATCCATATGAGTAATAAAGATATCCATACAACCTGCCATCAGGTCCTAAAATTTCGTTGAGCCAGGGTTCATACTGCGTGGTCGGATAGATCCATTTTGTCATCTCTATCAAATCTTTTTGATTCCTGACCTTTTTCCACCGATCACCCACCAGCGTTGTATCATTGTTCTTCGGATCGAACATGATCCCCAAAGGTGCTCGAACGTTGTATCCATCATAATGATCGGAATAATAAATATTATAATCATCCCAATTATCAATTAAATCTTGAATGGTCACCGTGTTCCGGTTTTCGGGTAAAATTTTGAGCCTTCCGTAGCTATTTTGCCATGACGCACAACCCGAGATTATAACGGCAAGCAAAAAAACACTTATTAATCGATGCTTAACAAATTTCAGAAAATATGGATGCATGATAATTACCTCCCCGGCAGGGTTGTCGGACAAATTTTTCGATATAGAAATCGAAGGCTTTTTCGCTAAAGGTGTTTTATTCTTTAATTAAGGATTATTCAAAAATCCCTCATGGATTCCCCATTGCGACGATTATTTCGAACTCTTTGGCGGTCACAGGCTGAATTGAAAGGCGCATTCCCTTGCGAAGCAGCATCATGTTTTCGAGACCGGAAACCTTCCTCAGTTTGGCCAAAGGAATCGGTTCGGAAAATTGACTCTCGAAACAAATGTCCACCATGTACCAGACGGGATTTTCAGATGTGCTTTTTGGATCAAAATGTTTGCTTTTCGGATCCCATGCCGTGAAGTCCGGATATCCGGTTTTGACGACTCTTGCGGTTCCCACCACCGAAGGCTTGACGCCACTGTGGTAAAACAGAATACGATCCCCGATACGCATCTCATCCCGCATAAAGTTGCGAGCCTGATAGTTTCGAACACCGTCCCAGTGCTCGGTCTGATCGGGACTGTTTTTTAAGTCCGAAATCGAAAATTCACTCGGTTCAGATTTCATCAGCCAGTAGTTTTCAGTCATTTCAACTCCAGTTTTTTTCTTAAACTCAACACCTGTTCAATGAGGGCGAAAAATATTTTCCGAATCATGCAGGAATCGGAGACGTTTATTTGAAAGACCCGGATATTTGAGGGATCGGGGAGTTTTTCTCCTACATCCTTGAATATTAGCCTCCGACATCGCTTCCAGCCCGTAGGGCTTACAGGCCGGAGGGGAGAGCCTGCGCCTTCGCTTCCAGCCCGGAGGGCTTCCAGGCCGGAGAGGAGAGCGGAATGGATGATCTTTTTTTAAATTGGATGCTGTTTGAGTGGCTTAGGGATCGTTAGAAAAAACAGGCGCACACTGAAATTATAGCCTTAAAAGAATATTAAAATGATTCAGAGAACCTATTGATATTTAAAAGATAGTTTCCTGTTTTTTCTTTATGATCCCTTGCCGCGAGTTCATGCGGTTTAAAAAAAAGATTATCCATGTAGCGGGTGTTTAGAAAAACACCCCGACCCCTCAAATATTTAGATGTTGTCTGGGTCCGTCATTTAAGCCAACACTGCCAATGCTGCCTCGTAATTCGGCTCCTGCACAATTTCCGGGACCTGTTCCGTGTAAATGACCTTTCCGGATTCATCGATAATAACGATGGCCCTGGACATCAAACCGGTCAAAGGGCCGCTCGTTATCTTAACCCCATAATCCTTTCCAAACGCCTCGGAACGAAAACTCGACAAGGACAGAACATCATCAATCCCCTCGGCCCCGCAAAACCTTTCGTGGGCAAACGGCAGATCCGCGGAAATGCAAAGTACAACGCTGTTTTCAAGCTTGCTGGCTTCTACGTTAAATCTGCGAACCGAAGTTGCGCATACCGGGGTGTCAATACTCGGGAAAATATTTAAAACCATGCGTTTTCCCGCAAAATCGTCGAGGTTTGTTTCAGAAAGGTCCCGTTTGGTCAGCGTAAAATCAGGGGCCTTTGCACCAACCTTTGGTAAATCGCCAATAGTTTCAATGGGTGTTCCTTTTAATGTTATTGTTGCCATAATCTTACTCCTTTTTTAATGATCTAAGGGTTCAAAAGATCTTTATTGTCATACCTGATCTTTTGACGGAATGAATGATCATACGATGTCCCTATTCTGTCGCATAGTATCCTTTTCAAATATTTACTTTTAAATTTAATACCCACACTCGGACAGTCAAGTTTTCGATGCCCGAAATTGCAACATTTCGAAAAATTTGGCTAACAACCCTTATTTTTTAAAGATAGACAAAATCAATGTTCTCCTTTAAGGAGTTGCATTTAGAAATATAATAATTTATAAGTATATTTTGGACAGGCACACTATTTTTAATTTTATCAATAAGGAGGAATTATGAAATATTTTGCACTGTTATTGAGTACCGTCTGCTTTTTGCTTTTCGTTGCGTGTGGACAGGGCGATAAAACTGAAAAAGCGACTGTCAGCGAACCTGAAAAAGCGGCTGACATGGTAAAAGAAAAAGCCAAAGAAACCACTGACATGGTAAAAGAAAAAGCCGGAGAAACCACTGACATGGTAAAAGAAAAGGCCGGAGAAACCACTGACATGGTAAAAGAAAAGGCCGGAGAAACCACTGACATGGTAAAAGAAAAGGCCGGAGAAACCGCTGACATGGTAAAAAAGAAGGCTGAATAAACGACCTGAACGGACAAAACAAAGATGGAATGATGGCGTCACGTACCGTATCGTTCTGTTAAAAAAACGACGCTTTAATTTAATTGAAATATTTTTTTAAGTGCCGTTTTGTTAAGCAAACAATACCACAAATTCGTGGGGATTTTTTGGGGTTTATGAAGATGGGAAAAACAATTCTATTTTCCCATCTTCATCGCATCTTGGCTGTGGTTTTTTAGTTTAGTGTCCATCCATATATGAGGATTTTTGTTCAAGGTCAAGGCATGCGAAAAAAATAAACACAGGCATATGTTTGATATTCCGAGGATTATTTTTTGATCATAACGCAGAGATTGGGCAAAAAGACCATTTATGGATGGGCACTAGTTTAATATTTCCTTCACCCGTCCAACATCACCACTTTCTAAACGGACCTTAATACCATGAGGGTGAGTCCGTGATTTCGTCAGAATGTCTTTCACGATACCTTCCGTTAATTTTCCGGATCGCTGGTCTTTCTTTAATACGATCAAAACACACTGACCAGGCTTTATTTGTACACGATTTGCATCATTCATAACTTTAATGTTATTACCGCCAATGGGCGTTCCGGAATTTTCTAAAGGTCAAATTATGTTTTCAGATAAAATCCCAAATTCTTTTCAAGTGATTTTGGGTTCATGAACTCCGCACCGATATTGCGATCTATGATCCATACTATTTTAACGAGTTCTTGAATTTGAGTTCTCATTTGATTGTCCAAAGTAAATTTTAATTCAACGGTATCATTTCTTGAAATATAATGTGGTCTTAGACATGCAAATCGGGCTCCGGTCGCTGAAATATCTTCGATGATTATTTCTCCGTGTTCATCTTTCCCCTGGACAAAGTATTCACCGGCAAGCCGGACTTTCTTACGGTAACTTTTTCGATATTCCAAGGTAAACCGAAAAATTTCGCCACATCGACATTTGGCCTTCAGTCTCTTATGCGTATCCTTAAAATTCGCCACATCTATATTTTTCTCAAGTCCGCAATTGGGGCAGGTTATAGATGCTTTATTGGTATAGTCTACATAGATTTTATTCATTTTATTTCACTATCCTCTACCCATGAGGTTTACCCGTTTTTTTCCTTCCCGTATTTGCAAGGGCGTTTCAAATATGATCTCACCAACAACATGTTGTTTTGCCAATTTAACGGTTAGCAGCGTTCATCCCGTTCCCTTTTAACTTTTGTATAGCCCATTTGAACGGAAAAAACTTTGACACGCGTTGCTGATAATCGACGTATTCCTTTCCGAACTCAGCCCTTAGCTTTCTTTCCTCCAGAAAAGCACCAATAAAAAAATATACGGTAATGACCAGGTTTACCGGAATTGTCGCCATATCGAGATTTCTGGCCCATACAATAAGAATACCACCCGCGTACCAGGGATGCCGGACCATTTCGAGTATGCCGCCTGTGTCCAGCCGGCAGTCATCGGTCAGAATGCTGCATGCGCTATTTTCGCGAACCTGTCGGATTCCAAGAAACTGGGCCAGATCGTATCGCCGGGCACCGCCAATAAAAAAAAGAAGCGCCCATACCACCAATAGTCCTTGAACAATTCGAAACAGACCGTCCCAATGAAATACCGGCAGCCCTTTAATGGTGAAGCCATAACCCCATACAGGAATCAGGGTCACCAATGCCGTAACATTGTAAAAGATTCGGTAATACCGGTATGTTTTTTCAAAACGTTTCCGAACAAAGCCGGTAACGGCATGGGTGATCATGAAGCTGTGGAGAAAACACCAGACCCCCCAGAGTGAGATAAGCACCACGTATCGGATCATGTTACACTTCTTTGGCAAATTATATAATACAGGGTCTTTTGTGATATCTCAATACTGATGCATACAATTTGTATATTCCTTTGGGCAATAAATCTTCTTAGAACCTATTCGATTTCCTTTATCACTTTTGGATTGCTGAATATATATCAAATAATTACATCGGAATCAACCCGCAACAAAACGCTCCGCTCTCAGTTTATCAAGAAATGCATTAACATCGCCGGCATGGCTTGTTCGCGGTCCTATTTGAATCGATCATCCGATTTTCGACCATAGACGCCTTTTCCGACTGTCTCGAACCAACCGGTCCGTGTCTCCATTTGAGCATCGAATTCAGGAACATAAGGTTTGATGTCCAGAAGCGGGGTGCCGTCAAGAATGTCAACGGACTGAATGTGAAGTACGCCGCCTTCGATCTTGTCCAGCTGGACAACGGAAAGCCCGATGGGATTCGGACGTTTGGGCGCACGGGTGGCAAATAGACCCCGGTTCCGGGAATCCATAAAAGGCACAACATGAAGGTTGAATCCATGGCTGCGATGAAAATGGTACAACAGGATGATGTGTGAGAAGCCGTCGAGATCCTCGAGTCCCGGGTGGAAATCCTCGAACACTTCAACAGTGCCCTTTACGCCGGCGGCTCCAACCGGCTGGATCGGCATACCTTCTGGTTCAATGAATGGGGAGTGGATGATTCCGATGGGCGTGAATTCGATTTTCATTTGCTCAAATGCCTCGGTGATTTTCTTTTTGTGACGGGAACGGGTGTCCTTCTGGGGCGAGATCTTCGTTTTTTCCATTCAGGGGTCGGCTTGGGCATGGTGAGCCATTCATCGTCGGGTTCGATGCAGCTCAGTTTCTGTTCGATGAATGCCTCAATGTCGGGAATGTAGAAGGCGTCCTTCTCATCGGCGAAGCTGACGGAAGTGCCGGTGGCACCTGCACGGCCGGTGCGCCCGATCCGGTGAACGTAATTTTCCGGATCATGGGGCAGCATAAAATTGATGACGTGATTCATGCCTTCGATATGGATGCCGCGTCCGGCCACATCCGTTGCCACCAGAATTCGGATTTTTCCGGTCTTGAAGGCATCGAGACGACGAATCCGCTTTTTTTGGGGAATGTCACCGGAAAGCGTCGAACAATTGATGCCGTGCTGGGTCAACATCTTTGCAAGCGTTCTCACTTCGTCGCGCCTGTTGCAGAAAATCAGGACCCGTTCGAGATTCTGTCGATGGATGATGTTGTAAAGGAGTGCAAATTTATTGATACTGGTCACGATGTAGATGACCTGATCCACCGTCTCCACCGCGATCTGTTCCGGTTCGATTTCTACGGTCACGGAGTTACGGGTCCATTGGGATGCAAGTCGGGTGATTTCACCGGTCAGCGTCGCGCTGAAGAGCAGCGTCTGACGCTTGTCCTTTTCCGGGGTGCTGTAGATAATCTTTCGTACATCGGGGATAAAACCCATGTCGAGCATTCGGTCGGCCTCGTCGATGATCAGCACCTCGATTTTTTTCAGGGTGATGTCGCGACGTCGCTGAAAGTCGATCAGCCTCCCGGGCGTTGCAACGACAATATCCACTGAACCGGTGGAAAGTTGGGTTCTCTGTTTTTTATAATCAATGCCACCGAGCACGGAAATAATTTTAAGATCCGTGTACTTGCAAAGATGACGGGCTTCCTCGGAGATTTGAAGAACCAACTCCCGGGTGGGAGCTAAAATCAGAACCCGGGGCGTGCCGGGTCGTCGTTTGCTTTGAATGGGGCGATTCAGCATCCGGGTGATGACGGTGATCAAAAATGCAGCCGTTTTACCGGTTCCGGTCTGGGCCCGTCCGCTGGCATCCTTACCGGCCAGACTGCTGGGAAGGATTTTCGCCTGAATCGGTGTACAGTACTCAAAGCCGAGATCGCTGATGGCACGAAGCAGCGGGTTGGGAAGATCGAAATCGTGAAACCGCGCCTTGCCTTCTGCCGGCGGAACCTTGAACTGCGAAAGATCCCGGTTCGCTTTCAGTTCAGCGCTCGCGGATGCTGTCGAAGCATCATCGTTCCGTCGCATCTTCTTGCCTTTTTTATGAAAGACACGTCTATGAGGAGAAGTCCCCTTTTGATTTTGTCGGTTAAATTTGTTGATTAGATCTCGCAATCGAATTGCCATTTCAAAAACACATATAGCGCCAGAGGATTTTGTATTTTTGAGTAGGCGTCTAATAAATGATGTGGTACGCTAAACCACAATGACATTTTCTGCATCCGGACTCTTTGGATCTGATTAATTCTAAACGATAACAACTTTTTATGAAAAATCAAGTTATTTACCCGGAATTCGGATAAATGGATTCAAGATTTGATGTGCAGAATGCAGTGGCATATTATTCGATAGATACCTTCTTTCTGTGTTCCGATTAAAAAGCAAATCCCGATTTCTATTAAGATGGTTTTTTGCCCACCAGTATAGCGACTCTTTCTTTTAATATCGCATTTTCATGTTTGAGCCTTTCGATTTCTTCATGGGCTTTCACCAGCCTTTCAGAATATGACTTCAGCAAATTATCAATAAATTCCTTGTCAATTTCTTTCTTTTTCCCTCGGGTGTTTTGTTCCATTCCTCTTGGCCCTCCCAGGCGATTAACTGAAAACCAAAGCCGGTTTTTGCCGACCATTTTAATGCTCCCGACACGGTTTCCATTGCCCCGGGTTATCATGCTTTAGATCCGGGTATGAGGGTTTTCAAAATATCTTCTTTTCCAACGATTCCCACAAGCGCTCCCTCGTCCACCACGGGAATGGTATGAAAACCACTGTCCACCATGAGGGCAGCCACTTCCTCAATGCCCGTATCGGGCCGGGCAACAACCGGATTTTGCGTCATCGCTTGGGACACGGTGATCGCCGCGATCTTCTGAACCTCCTTTTCGAACTGTTTCATGGAGGTCAGCGAAATTAATCCATCCAGGAATGTGAAAAAAGAAGGAACGGGAAGTTTTTTCTGTTGTGCAATCAGGTCACTCTGGCAAAGAATTCCCACTAGTTTTCCCGTTTCGTCTATCACGGGGACACCGTTGATTTGGTTTTCCAAAAGAAGCTTTGTTGCATGGACAATCTCCGTCTCAGGCGAGACGGTAATCAGTTCTTTTGACATGATATCTTTAGCTTTAAGCATAGCATCACCTGCGATTCTTATAAACGGTAACCATGGTTAAGGTTCGATCCCATATTTTACGACCATCTTTATTGAACATATATAGAATATTGTAACAAGGATTTCATGTCAAGGGTGATAACTTCTCAAGATTCAATAATTTATTTGAATTGCCGATCTTGATCAATAACCATCCCTATAAGAGTTCTCGATAAATGGGGTCAACGTTTGACACCGGTCCCGGATCTTGACGCCTCTAATTCCTCCCAACGTTCATACAGTTGCTCAACTTTCTTTTGGGCCTCTTGATGTTCGGCATATCTTTTTGCCAATCGATCAGCGTCGCACATGATTTCAGGATCATGAAGCTGTCGTTTCAAGCTGTCTGCAACACCTTCTGCCTTTTCTATCTGTTTTTCGATCCGGTTCAATTCCTTACGTTCTTCGTAGGCCATCTTCCCGGGCTTCTTATTCGAAAGGTTTTGGGAGGTTTTTTCGGACGAGGATGTGGCGGACAGCATGTTTTTTTTGTATTGAAGCCATTGGTCATAATCTGCGAAATATTGTGTGCCGCCCTCACCATCTAAGTAAAGCAATCGATCACAAAGACGTTCCATGAGAAACCGATCGTGCGTAATAAGGACGATGGCACCCGGAAACTCCTCCAGACTCTCTTCGAGCACTTCAAGGGTGGGAATGTCCAGATCGTTGGCAGGCTCGTCTAATAGTAGAATGTCCGCCGGTTGCAACATCAAATCGGCGATAAGAATGCGGGCCTTTTCTCCGCCGGAGAGCCTGGAAACAGGCATGTCCAGTTGATCTTTTTGAAAGAGGAATCGTTTGGCCCATGCGGTCACATGTAAAGAGCGCCCCTGATATACGACCGTATCACCTTCAGGAGACAGGGCTTTGTACAGCGTCTGATCCCCTTCCGGTAGCTCCCTCTTTTGATCAAACGTCAAGACTTGTAAACCCTGGGCCATTTTTACAGAACCGGCATCAGAAGGCAACTTACCATTTAATATCTGTATGAGAGTACTCTTTCCTGTTCCGTTTCTCCCCATAACCCCGATGCGAATTCCGGGAGTGAGTTTCAAATTAAGATTGCCAAAAAGAAGCTTTCCTCCCAGAGTTTTTTTAAGATCTTTCACGTCCAGAAGTATTTTTGTTTTTCGATGGGTGCTATCAAAGGCGATGTCAACGCTCCTGTTTTGCGTATTACGGCTTTTTACCGCCTCCAAATTCTCTCGCAGCTGATGCGCCTTCTCGATCCGGTATCGCGCTTTTGAGGTCCTCGCCTTGGGACCGCGACGGAGCCATTCTATCTCACGGCGAACTTTGTTGGAAAGAACGGTTTCAAGTTTCGCCTGTTCATGAATATGCTTCTCCCGCTTTTCGACAAATACGCTGTAATTGCCCTCCACTTTGAGAAACCCCTCCGGATATCGTTGGTTCAACTCAACAATCCGGTGCGTCGTATTTTCCAGAAAAAACCGGTCGTGGCTCACCAGGACAAAAGCGAAGGGAGCATCTTTGAGAAGTTTTTCCAGCCATAGAATCCCCTCCAGGTCCAAATGGTTGGTGGGTTCATCCATGAGGAGCAATTCCGGGTTTTGAAACAGAGCTTGACCAATGGCCAACCTTTTACGCCATCCGCCGGAAAGTGTTATTACCTTTTGTCTCGTGTTGTCCACTCCAATGAGGCTAATGACTTCCTGACGCCGCTTTGTGACTTGCCATGCCTCAAGCTCTTTGGGAATGTCGTGGAACAAGGTTTCCTCGATGGTTTTCTCCGGATCGAGAACATCGTTTTGGGGCAGATAGACCATGTGTATATTTCTTTTTCGGGAAATTTCTCCGGAATCGGCAGGCTCAATATTGGCGAGGATTTTCAAAAACGTGGATTTCCCGGCACCATTGGGACCGATCAACCCCAGGCGCTCGTTGTCGAAAACCTGTAGAGAAATATCACTGAACAGGGGTTGCGCCCCATAGGATTTACTCACAGAATGGGTGCTTATCAGTAAACTTGGAGACATTTTTTATTGGTTCTTTTTCTTTTCCTGTTTCTCCTTGCGTTTTTCTTTAATGGTTTGTGCCGGCTTCTTTTTTACATCCTTTCTGGTGTTTCTTGGTTTTCCCATTTTTTCCCTCCGGAGTAACGTGTTTTCGTAACGGGCACCTAAAAAATCAAAGTTTGACCTCGATCACAACAATTACCGGTTTAATATTTTTCTTATTTCCAATGACAGATGTTTAATATCGAACGGTTTCTGAATAAATCCGTCACAACCACGAGACAATATCTTTTCTGCATGGCCATTGATGCTATACCCGCTTGAAAGAAGAACCCTTATGTCAGGATTGACATCTCTAAGCCTGTCATAGGTATCTCCACCATCCATCTCCGGCATGACCATATCCAGGATGACCAAATCGATCTGTTTTTGATTCATTCTGTAAATTTCAATCGCCTCTTTTCCGTTTTTTGCAGTTAGAACTTTATAACCTAATTTTTTTAAAATATCGCAGCCAACATCTATTATCATATTCTCGTCATCCACAAACAGAATTGTCTCTGTGCCCTTTAATATCTCTTTTTGCAGCATCTTCTCTTTATCGATTTTTTTTGAAGATGCCGGCAGGAAAAAGTTAAACGTCGTCCCTTCACCTTCTCTACTTTGAACATTGATAATGCCCCCGTGACCTTTTATAATTCCATAAGCCGAGGCAAGCCCCAATCCCGTACCCCTGCTCATCTCTTTTGTGGTAAAAAACGGATCAAATATCCTATGTTGAATGTTTTTATTAATACCAATACCGGTGTCTGTAACCGAAATTTTTACATATTTTCCGGATGTCACTCCATATGGTTTAACATCGTTATCTTTTAAAATGACATTTTCCGTTTGAATATACAGCTCTCCGGTTCCGGACATGGCCTGCCAGGCATTAACATAGAGGTTTAAAATCACCTGTTCAATCTGAGACTGGTCTACGTCTACCGCCCAGATATGAGCTTGAAGTTTTTTGTGTATGGTAATCTCTTTTTTAGTTCTGCCAAACATATCTGAGCTTTTATCGATAAGTTCGTTCATGTCCGTCGGTTTGACTTCATACTTTCCGCTTCGGGCAAAGCCCAAGAGTTGTTTGGTAAGATTCGCCGCATTCTTTATATAATCCTCTATTCTATTGAGATATTCAAAGCCGGGGTGACTGGAATCGATATCAAAATATAATAGTGATGCGCATCCTTGAATGCCCATTAACAAATTATTAAAATCGTGAGCAATACCTCCGGCCAGTGTGCCAACGGCCTCCATCTTTTGGGCTTGCTGAAGTTGTCTTTCCAGCTCTTTCTGTTTGCTGATATCTCTTAAGTTTATGACACTGCCCATGGGCTCTCCGTCTTCGCCCATATAAATGGATCCGCTTATGCTCACAGGAATAATGCTGCCTTCTTTTGTGTACCGGCGGG
>Ga0210085_1000927_pt1 | contig 11945 bp, 8 predicted proteins | sample China_Galinas_PW_5_FD_184866 | JGI IMG/M metagenome (GOLD analysis project Ga0210085, IMG submission 184866) | Wetland microbial communities from San Francisco Bay, California, USA, that impact long-term carbon sequestration - China_Galinas_PWC_D1... | ecosystem: Environmental > Aquatic > Marine... | reverse complement strand
CACGTCCTTTGGGACCTGGTAATCCTTTGCCGCGCAAACGGAGTTTTTGTCCGGCTCTACTGCCAGGCGGAATCGTAACCTTAAGACGCTCCTGCCCGTTAGGTCCACGGGTTGCCAATTGGATGGTCTTACCAGAATGGAATTCTTTGGCACTAAGATAGGCTGTATACGTGGTTTCCTGTTGCTTATCCCTTGAATACTGTATATTTTTTTGATTCTGCTTTCCAGATCCCTTAATCAAAGACCCGACCGCCCCGCCGAGGGAGCGTAGCAAAGACCTTTTGCCCGGTAGTTTTTGTCCGCCTGTGTTTAGAAGTGCAGGTCCGGCAAGCGAACCGAAGAAAAACAATCCACTGAGAATGATTTTGCCCCGGTTGCCAAAAAAACTTTTATGAACAAACTGCTGGTTGGCACGAAAACCCCGTCGTTGAAATTCCTGCAGAAGACCCTCAAATAATTGTTGAAAACGCGGATCTTGGAATAGATCTCTAAGAATGTCCTCCTGGCTGTAATTAAAGCTGCCTCCTGAATTGCTAGAATACTGGTTGCCGTTCATTGTCCGAGCAGCATCATACTGTTGGCGTTTAACCGAATCGGTCAATACACCATATGCCTCTGCAATTTCTTTGAATTTTTCTTCCGCTCCCGGCATATCGGGGTTACGGTCCGGGTGATATTGCATGGCAAGTCTTCTGTAGCTTTTACGAATTTCATCCTCGCTTGATTCCGGTGTAACTTCAAGTATCTGGTAGTAATCTTTCATATCCTTCAGGGTGTAATAATAGTATAAATCCGGGGTTGCTGTTATTTATACACTGCGACATACATGCCTTTATATTGTAAACACTCCCCAGATTTTTTCATGGGCAATAAAGGTATTAAGGATAAGGATAGCCCAGAATAGATCACAAATACTTTAAGACATCAATTCGATTGGCTGGGAATTTTACAGGTATTGAGGAAATCTTTTATCCCATCAATATCTTTTAACTGGCCGAAGACGGTTACGACGTCACCTGCATGCAGTTGAGTATCCCCTCTGGGAATGATAATCTTGCCGGCTCGTTTAATGGACACCATATTAATGGTGTCCGGCAGCGGCAGGTCTTTGACCATGGCATTGCTACAGGTATCTTCTTCCTTAAGAACAAATTCGACAAAACCGTTTTCCTTGGATTTTCGAAGTTCAATTTGTTCTTCAACTATTTGCCCACGCTGTTTGCGGACGATACCAACGTCATAAGCGCGTACAATATCGCTTCTGCTTATGATGCCGCACAGCGTTTTCGAGCCGTCTCGCAAGACAACCGGCAGTCTTGCCAAATCACGGGGAGACATTTTTTGGATAGCGGCCCAGATCGGTTCGTCGGGGTAGACTGTAATCGGGTTTTTCACTGCGATATCTGCTACGGTAAGCCCTCTTGAACTGAAATTTTCTTGTGACTGGGCTCGGTGAATATCCTGCAGGGTAAGAATACCCCATAGCCTGTTCTTTTCACAAATTACCGGAAAACCAAGAATATTTGTCTCCTGTATTATTGCCATCGCTTCAGCAAATGAAGCATCTTTATGAATAGTAACCGGATTTGACTTCATAACCTCGCTTATTTTTACTCCCTGCATGATGTCCATATCGCGGCCTTCAGAGAAGCGAATTCCTCTTTTGGCAAGTTTAAAGGTGTAAATCGATTCAGGGTGGAGCCACTGGGCAAAGTAGCTGCTTGTTATGCCTGCGGCCATCAAAGGGAGGATCATGAGGTAATCATTGCTCATCTCAAAGACGATAAGCATTGAAGTGAGCGGCGCCCTTGCGGTTGCCGAGAAGAGGGCGGCCATGCCGACCAGTGCAAATGCTCCCGTATTGATTTCAAGGGATGGAAACAAGAAATCAAAGAAGTGCCCCATGGAACCACCGAGCACAGCACCGGTAAAGAGCGATGGGGCAAAAACACCGCCTGAATTTCCTGATCCCAGGGTAAACGAGGTAACGAGAGGTTTAAGAATAATAAGTAATAGCAAGATCCAAAGGACTGATTTTCCTTGGATCGCCTCTTGTATGAACGGGAAACCTGAACCGTACATATGTGGAATATGAGTCATGAAGCCGATACCATGCGAATTCGAACTTTCCGGAAAGGTAATATTGGGTAGGCTCATATAAACAAATCCGACAATTCCGATCAGCAAACCACCGACCGTCGGTTTGAACAATTGAGGGTAATCCCACCGATCAAAGACTGTTTCGCTAAAATCGAGCATTCTGATAAACAGGACACCCACAAAAGCAGCTATCAGCCCCAAAATCAAATAAAGAAAAATCTCCCATGGGGAGTGGAGACTGTAGCTTGGAACCTGAAAAAGAAAAGAGTTTCCGAGAATATTCCTGCTGACAACGGAGGCAGATACGGCGGCAATGACGACATTGCTGAAAGCTCGCATCTGCAGGCCGCACATCAGGACCTCGATAGCAAAGGCAACTCCTGCGATGGGAGCATTAAAAGTAGCAGCAATACCGGCAGCGGCACCACAGGCAACGAGGTTGCGGACACGTTCGTCGGAAAGCCTGAGAACCTGGCCAATGAAAGAGCCCATGGCCGATCCGACCTGAATGATCGGGCCTTCCCGTCCAGCAGAGCCGCCGGTACCGATACAGATTGATGAAGCGATGATCTTCGTCGCTGCAACACGAGGCCTGATTCTCCCGCCACCCAGAACCAGTGCCTGCATGACCTCCGGAACCCCGTGGCCTTTGGCTTCTTGGGCGAAGAGTATCATCGGCCCAACCAGCAGACCGCCAATCATAGGAATAAACAAATAAATCCAATTGCCAAGAAATGGGAAGGCTTCCGAGATTGACCCAAAGGAAACATCTTGAATAAAATAGATTAATTTAACGAACAGGACCGAAGCAAGTCCGGTGCCAGCCCCGACAATCACCGAAAGAATAATGAGAAGAAGGCCTTCCGGGGGAGAAAAACGATCCAGGTACCAACTTAGGGATAACTTTTTCGGGGCCATTGAAGGGTCCGCCAGAGAAAAGTATTTTTGTTGGAAATCGCCATAGACAAAACGACCACATCTGAAATCCTACTCGATATATTCCGTAAAGGCAAATATTAACGAGGATTTCCGACTCATTGATCTGTTCGCCACTCTATCATAGCGCGAAGAATGGGGTAAACGAAATCAGAGCTTTGGGATATGGATTCTACTGATCATCAGCGATCCGGTGACGGCAAACATCAGAACAAGCGGATGGAGCTTGAAGCCGAGGATAATGAACTCACCAAGCCACATGTTCGGCCCCACCGCCCCGAACCATGTAGCAAGAAAAAGGACAAAAACCAGGATTATAGAAACAGGTATCGGTGTTCCTTCAAAATATTTCACTTTATCGGTGCCCTGAGAAAGTGTTTCAGCTGTGACATTGTATCGAGCCAGGCGAGAAACACCGCAGGCGACAAAAAAAGCTAGGATAATACGGTCGTAGAGCCCCTGCATACCGCAACCATATCCGATAATAGCAGGAGATACTCCGAAAGAGATAACATCAGCAAGCGAATCGAGTTCTCGTCCCAGTATCGAGGATTTTTGTCGCCAACGGGCAATGCGGCCGTCCAGGATATCGAATATCAATGCTGCCAGAATAAGGCCACAGGCAAAGTAGACATGCATGACGTCCTGCTTTTGGAGATACGTTATGATGGAAAAAATAGCGCCGGTTCCACAGATTGCGTTTGCGAGAGTGACCCAGTCTGCCAGGTAAAACTCTCGAATCATAGAGAACCGTTTTTTTGAAGAGTTTATGGTCATTGGAAGTATCTTTGAGATGATGAAAGAAAGATGATCAAAATGCTTTAAATGATATCGACCTTACTATACACTAAATTTTCAATGAAGTGTACGATGCAGGTGTGTCTTCTTATTTATTAAGCCCAAAAAGGCTCGTTGTGTATCAGGAAATTTTTAAAAATCAAATTACATTGCTGCAAAATGGGGATGCCTATTTTCTCTCCCTCGAAGAGGCGATTGATACTGCAAGCCATGAAATATTTCTTGAGAGCTATATTTTTGAAAACGACCATACAGGCAGACGTATAGCAGAAGCCCTCAGCAGGGCAGCCGTGCGTGGTGTCGCGACCCATGTGCTCGTAGATGGTTTCGGTTCGAGGAACTTTCCGAAGGTCATGATTGACTACCTTAAGGAGGCAGGTGTTCTTGTCATGAAATTCCGGCCTAAGATATCCCCTTGGACTCTCAAACGTAATAGATTGTGCAGACTGCATCGGAAGATCGTGGTTGTAGACCTTGATACCGCTTTTATAGGTGGTATCAATATTGTTGATGCAACTCCTTCCCCGGATCGAGCTTCTCCGCAGTTAGATTTTGCCGTTCGTGTACAAGGACCATTGGTAAAACAGATATATGATTCAACCCGTCGGCTGTGGTCCCGCGTGGCTTGGGCCAGACGGCTACAGTTCCCCCGAGATCGATTCTTAAGAAGACCAGCCGGTTTACTTGAATCAACCGGCTCTCCGCAGGTAACATTTCTTGCTCGGAATAACTTCCGCCACAGGCGTGATATAGAAGATGCGTATTTACAGGCAATCAGAAATGCTCGTTACGAAATCATTCTTGCCAACGCCTATTTTCTACCTGGAGTGAATTTTCGGCATGCCCTTGTAGATGCTGTCCGAAGAGGGGTTCGTGTGGTTTTGCTCCTCCAGGGCATTGGAGATCATCCATTACTCACTTATGCCACACATGCCCTCTATGGCAATTTTCTCGAATCCGGCATCGAGATATACGAATATCATCATGGTATTTTGCATGCCAAAGTTGCAGTAATCGATAAACATTGGGCTACGGTCGGATCCTCGAATCTCGATCCATTCAGCTTGCTTCTGGCCCTTGAAGCAAACGTAATTGTAAAGGATATAGAATTTGCCAATACGTTAAGGAACAGTCTTGAGAATGCCATTGCAGAAGGATCCGGAAGAATATCAAGGAAGAGGTGGAAAACACAGCCAGTCATGATGCGTCTGGCAAGTTGGCTCAGTTATTCTTTCGTCCGATTTATGATAGGGATAGTCGGATATACACCAGGAAGGCAGAATGATCAGTACTGAGAGTATGAAGTTATTCGATTTCCATCACGGCTTCTAACGTTCGGGAGCAATGGGCAAATCTCTTCACCTGTCAGATGACAATTGTAATGAAGACCAAAACAAAGCCGTGGAAAGGAGCCGAACCCGGATTTCTCATGAACACGGTGTCAATTTTTCTACCCCTCAGAAAGGACGACACGTTTCAAAGAAACAATTGAGTTTATAAATTTACATAGTTTTTATCCGAAAATCGTTTCTGCCGTAAGGGTCGTTTGCAGAAGATCCGATTTTCATTTTTTGTTGTGGTTAAGCCAATATGATCCAGCCATGCAGGTCATGAGAAAGCCGGGCTAAACCGCATCACCATGTTTGCGCAACAATCCGCGTAGCTGATCGTAACTAAGGCCAAGGACCTCCGCCGTTTTTTTCTGATTATAGCGACTCTGACGCAGGGCTTTCCGTAGCAGAGAAATCTCGAACGCGCTCACGGCATCGCGAAACGGTAAGTCGATGTCGACGGGTGCCTGCGCTACGTTTTCCCCAGGTCTTTCTGATAATTTGTCTTTTTTGGCGTCAATACTTCCAACATGTCTGTAGGGGGAATCGAAGGGATCAAAGACAATTTGGTCGATATATTCGCTGTCGGCAGAATACACGGCCCGTTCCACTACGTTTTTTAACTCTCGAATATTCCCCGGCCATTCATATTCCTCAAGGGCACGTATCGCTTCCTTGCTGAATTCTGGCACCTGCTCTTGGCCGAGTTCGTAAGCCATTCTTCCGGCAAAATGACAGGCCAGCAACATGATGTCTTCCTCGCGGGCTCTTAGAGGCGGCAAAAACAACACCTCGAAAGAAAGTCTGTCCAATAAATCCCGTTTGAATTCACCTCGTTCTGCCATGGAAGGCAGATCAGCATTAGTAGCTCCAATAATGCGGACATCGACCTCCACAGGAGTACTCGCACCGACCCGTTCAAAGATGCTGTATTCAACGACTCGCAGAATTTTCTCCTGCGTTTCCATGGGAATGCTGCCGATTTCGTCGAGAAACAGGGTGCCTCCGTCAGCGGTCTCGAAGCGACCGGTCTTTCTCCTTTCGGCTCCGGTAAAGGCACCCTTTTCATAACCGAACAGCTCGGACTCGATAAGAGAAGAGGAAAGAGCCGCACAGTTCAAGGGAATACAGGGACCAGACCACCGTGGTGAGAGATAGTGCAGCCTACGGGCAGCCAATTCCTTTCCCGTACCACGTTCCCCAATAAGCAGTACAGGTCTTTCTACTTTTGCAACTTTCGACAATTGCTCCTGAAACTGTAAAAACGACTCGGATTGTCCCAGAGCCTCTCCCAGGGAAAAATTATTCTCCCTGTACCGATTTGCTTTTTCCGACATGCACGTCTTCCTAAAGGTAATTATAACGCGAAATAAGTATAATAAACCATATATTGGTAATTATAACCATACACCTAGCAATAGGTCAACAGGCTAACACACTATTTTTTCAACCTAAAATATATTTCAATCAACCTGGCATGATTCATGCGAGAATATCTTCAAATATAACCCTTCAGCCAACCTAATATTTATGGAGGAAATCATGGGAATCTTTTCACGTTTCAGTGATATTATAAGCTCCAACATCAACGCGATGCTCGACCGCGCGGAAGACCCGGAAAAGATGATCAAAATGATGATCCGAGAGATGGAAGATACCCTGGTCGAGATTAAATCGTCCTGTGCCAGTGTTATCGCCGAAAGAAAAAAGCTTGAACGACAACTCGAAGAGGTCAACTCACGAAAGAATCTCTGGACAGAACGAGCCGACCTCGCGGTCAGCAAGGGACGAGACGATCTAGCAAGAGAAGCACTCATTGAAAAACGCCGTTTTTCTGAATTGAGCGAAGCTCTCCATGATGAGATCGACGAGCATAGTGGATTGATCGAGCAGTATCATAGGGATATACTCGAACTCGAACAGAAGCTCACCACAGCCAAGGAAAAAAAGCGAATACTGGTGCAGCGGCACAAGAGAGCCAGCAGCAGGAAGCGTGCACAGAGCGAGATCCGCAAGATGGATAACGTCGAGACTATGCACCGCTTCGAGGATCTGGAGCGCAGAATCGACAGCATGGAAGCTGAGGCAGATTTAGTGAACTACGGCAAAAAGCCGACTCTGGACGAGGAATTCGAATCCCTGTCGGCAGACGAAGAGATCGAACGCGAACTAGCAAAACTCAAGGCTGCCAGACAAACCAAACCAACCTCTTCAGAAGCCTAAACCGCATATTTCACATACTGTTTTTCATGAAATATGCGGACTAACAGTCACATAGTGTGCAGCCGGAGTTAATCCACATGAATGCAATCATTATTGTTGCCATTGTCTTCGGATCCATCCTGGCCTTTGCGTCCCTTATTTGCGGCACCATCCTCGCTATTGTCAAAATCCGTAACTCCGGACTTTCCAGGCATGGCGCAAAATCCAAGAGTGAAGAAGCAAGAATTATCCAGGAAATCTACAAGGGCCTATCCGAGATGGAAGAGAGGATCGAAACGCTCGAGACTATCCTTATGGATAGCAAGGATACGAAAGGATACGAAAAATGAGAAAATATACAAAAGACAGCTGCTTTTATCGATCACGAAACGGTGTTTTCCTCGGGGTCTGTCGGGGACTTGCCGATCATTATGACCTGTCGGTCTTCTGGGTACGACTCGGCTTCGTCGTCGTTTTTCTTCTAAGCGGCTTTTGGCCTGTGACCATCATCTATATCGCTGCAGCCTTACTGATGAAGCCTCGGCCGATCCAGCCGCTGGAAAACGAAGAAGAAGAAGAATTCTACGACAGCTACGTCCACTCGCCTCGCAATGCCGCGCAACGGCTACGCCGCAAGTTTGAAAACCTCGAACGGCGCATTAGACGCATGGAAGACAAAGTGACCGGCCGTGATTATGAATGGGAGAGAAAATTTAACTCTTAGCTTTCGAGAGCCATCGTACTTAGCGTTCCATTTACCCTACTTAACACAGCCCTTCCTGGAAATCCGTTCAGCTGGATCCTGTCGGTAGTATTCCTTCAAAACGCGATAAAGATCAGGTGCATGCTTTAGGTGATCAAAAATTCACCTTAAAAATTTTTTTCTTACCATCAATAACTCAATACAGATGCAGATTTCCGGCTAAAAGAGGGGAGAAACACCCCTTAAAATCCTCTTGGCAACATCCATGGCTGTTGATTAAAATCGCCAAATGAAATAGTATGGCGCTGCACATATCTCTGATTAAATTTGCTATAAAGAGCATGATATTATGACGGTATCTCCCCAAATATACGACGAAAGCAAAATCAAGACCCTGAGTTCATTAGAGCACATCAGAAAGCGGCCTGGTATGTATATCGGCAGGCTGGGGGACGGTTCCAATCCGGACGACGGTATCTATATTCTGCTTAAGGAGGTTGTGGACAACGGCGTCGATGAATTCATCATGGGAGCCGGAAAACGGATCAATATCAACATTAATGAAACCGGCATTGTCAATGTCAGGGATTTCGGACGCGGTATTCCTCTTGGTAAAATTGTCGACTGCGTCTCGACAATCAATACCGGCGCCAAATATAACACCGACGTCTTTCAATTCTCAGTAGGGCTTAACGGCGTCGGCACCAAGGCCGTAAACGCCATGTCAGAGTTCTTTCGAGTTACGGCCTACCGGGAAGGGAAGTTTGCCTCTGCTGAATTTTCCTTTGGAGAATTGATCAGCCAGGACAGCGGCGAGACCAAGGAGAAAGATGGGACCCTGGTGGAATTCAGGCCTGACAAGGCCATGTTCCCCGACTATAACTTTGATATTCAGTTTATTGAGAAACGGTTGTGGCGTTATGCGTATCTGAACGCTGGTCTCAAGCTTTATCTCGACAAGACATGTTACTATTCGACTAACGGCCTGCTGGATCTGCTCGAGAAGGAACTGGATGGCGAGAACATCTACACCCCGATCTATTTTCGAGAGCCGACCCTGGAGTTTGCCTTCTCGCATACCGACGCCTACGGCGACACCTACTATACCTTTGTCAACGGCACTTACACCAGCGAAGGCGGGACCCATCTGTCGGCATTCCGCGAAGGAATCCTGAAAGGGATAAACGAGTACTCAAATAAGAAATTCGTCAGCAAGGACGTGCGTGACGGCATCGTCGGTACTTTGGCTGTCAAAATCAAGGATCCGGTTTTTGAATCCCAGACCAAGAACCGGTTGGGCAACACTGAGATTCGCTCATGGATTGTTTCCAAAGTGAAGGATGCCGTATCAAGCGCTCTGTATAAAGATACCCGTGCAGCAGAGGTTCTTCTCGACAAGATAGCCCGCAACGAAGCGGTGAGAAAGGAGCTTCAATCCGTACGCAAAGAGGCCCGGGTCAAGGCCAAGAAAGTTGCCTTGAAGATTCCACAGCTCAAGGACTGCAAGCATCACCCTTCGCGGGAGCATCCGTCTCCTCCCGGCCGTGAGAATATGATCTTTATCACCGAGGGGCAATCAGCTGCCGGCTCCATCGTTTCATCGCGTGACCCTATGACCCAGGCGGTCTTTTCCCTCAAAGGCAAGCCTATGAACGTGCTCGGCCAAAAGATGGCATTACTCTATAAAAACGAGGAGATGTACTCGCTGATGCGGGCTTTGGATATTGAGGACTCCATTTCCAACCTGCGCTACGACAAGGTCATCCTGGCTACGGATGCCGACGTTGACGGCCTGCATATCAGGAACCTGCTTTTAACCTTTTTCCTTCACTATTTCGAGCCGTTGGTAAAACTCGGCCACATCTATATTTTGGAGACGCCCATCTTTAGGGTTCGCAACAAAAAAGAGACCCAGTATTGCTATTCCGAGAAAGAAAAGGAATCAGCGACCAAAAGGCTCAAGGGTAAGGGAAACAGCCGCAGCGTCGAGACCACCCGATTTAAAGGTCTGGGCGAGATCTCTCCTCGTGAATTCAAACAATTCATCAGCGGCGATGTCAGGCTCCGCCAGGTTACAATGGATTCGGTGAGCGAGGTTGCCAAGGTGCTGAGTTTCTACATGGGCAAGAATACCCCGGATCGTAAGAAGTATATTATGGAGAATCTTGTATAGGGTGCTTTGGAAATTATATATTTTCATAATATCCTAGGAAGTTACTTTATTTTTCGATCATATGCGATTTGGTTAGTTTATGTTTATAAATAATTTTGTCGGCTTCGTGAAAAGTTTACCGGCCGACGGTTCAATGTCGTAACTTATTGATATATCATGTTGCCCTTGCAGCCTTTCGGGGTTTTAACAAGGTCATCAATTTTGAAGCTTCACACATGATCTACCAACAACTATTCAGCAGTGTCGCAGATGTTCTCAAGCAGGTTATTCAGCTATACAGTCAGTATGCTGGGCAGACTGATTGCGGACAGGTTTGGTGCTGATGAATAGTTCTACTTTTTAAGAAGACCTAAATGGAAGCAACACTCGGCAAATTACACCGCCTCTTCGACCAAAACTTCCTTGAATACACCTCGTATGTAATCAAGGAGCGGGCCATTCCGGACATCAACGATGGCTTCAAACCAGTGCAGCGCCGCATCCTGCAGACTCTTCACAACATGGATGACGGCCGCTTCCACAAGGTTGCCAATGTAGTTGGCGAGACCATGAAGCTTCACCCCCATGGCGACGCTTCGATCTTTGCTGCACTTGTGAATCTTGCCAACAAAGGGTTTCTGATCGACCGTCAGGGCAATTTCGGCAATATCTTCACCGGTGACCAGGCTTCCGCGGCACGCTATATCGAGTGCCGGCTGTCGCCCCTGGCAAGAGAAGTCCTGTTCAACAAAGACCTTACAGAGTACGAAGAATCCTACGACGGCCGGATGATGGAGCCGGTAACTCTGCCGGCAAAAATCCCGATCCTGCTTCTTCAGGGGGCAGACGGTATTGCTGTAGGCATGGCCACCAAGATCCTGCCGCACAACTTCTGTGAACTGCTGGAGGCACAGAAGAAGATCCTGAGGAATGAAGAATTCGATATATACCCGGATTTTCAACAGAAAGGTATGATCGACGTCTCGCAGTACGATCATGGCAACGGCAGAATTCGCTGCCGTGCCAGGATAGAAGAGGTTAATGAAAAGACCATCGTTATCCGTGAGATCCCCTATACGACAACCACCGAATCACTGATCGATTCGGTGGAAAAGGCTGCTAAGGCAGGAAAGATCAAAATCAACTCCATTGAAGACTATACTGCCGAGGATGTGGAGATCGAGATCAAGCTGGCCCGGGGAATATATGCCAAGGATACCATAAAAGCCCTGTATGCCTTCACTGACTGCGAAGTCCCAATCAGCCCCAACCTTACCGTTATCCACAACATGACCCCGGAGGTCCTGACCGTAGAGGACGTCCTGAGGCACAACACCGACAAACTCCATAAAGACCTGACTCATGAGTTGGAGATTGAGCTCTCCCGCCAACTGGAAATGCTGCATATCAGAAAACTTGAGCAGATCTTTATCGAAGAACGCCTGTACAAAGACATCGAAGAGGAGACCAGTCTCAAGGCCATTTTCGAGCGCATCAAATCCTCGTTGGAGCCCTTTGCGGATAGTCTCGTCCGGGCTGTGACCAAAGAGGATATCGACCATCTCCTGGAAATCAGAATCAAGCGTATCTCCCGTTACGATATCAACAGGCAACAGAAGGAGATTCGTGAGATTGAAAAGGATATCGGGAGAATCAGAAAAAATCTGAAAGATACGGTGGGGTTCACTATCTTGTATATCGACACGATTCTCGAACGTTACGC
>Ga0210085_1000926_pt1 | contig 11968 bp, 3 predicted proteins | sample China_Galinas_PW_5_FD_184866 | JGI IMG/M metagenome (GOLD analysis project Ga0210085, IMG submission 184866) | Wetland microbial communities from San Francisco Bay, California, USA, that impact long-term carbon sequestration - China_Galinas_PWC_D1... | ecosystem: Environmental > Aquatic > Marine... | reverse complement strand
CATTTAATCCTTCAACAACAATTAAATTTGCATTACCAGAGCCAGCAGAAGTAAACTTGACAATATACAACACATTAGGTCAGAAGATATCAGAGATAGTAAACGGAAGTTTGGAGGCAGGATACCACAGTTACAGGTGGGATGCAGGCAGTGTTGCCAGTGGTATTTATATCTATCAACTTAATGCTGGTGAATTTGTTCAATCAAATAAAATGATTTTGATGAAATAATAGTAGTTTAATATAGTTTATCTTTATTCCCCTCTAAAATGAGGGGATCTTTATAATTTGTTAGGTGTAATTAAATATCCAAAAGTCAGGAGTTTATGAAAACAATTATTCTATTTTTAACAGCGATGTCAGTTTGGGGTTTTGCACAAAACAATGTCACTTTTTTAAGTAATCTCAATGAATATTCTACAGAAGGATATAATGATATCTGGGGTTATGTTGATGGTAACAATATTGAATATGCACTACTCGGCTGTGGAAATGGTACTTCGATCATCAGAATAGACAATCCAACTTCACCACAAGAAGTTGTGTTCATTCCAGGTCCCTCATCTTCCTGGCGCGATATTAAAACCCACGGAACTTATGCATATATTGTCACCGAAGGAACTGGTACAGGAAGAGGATTACAAATTGTTGATTTGTCACAATTACCTGTTACGGCAACGTTAGTTAATACTTTAGAAACATGGTTTACACGAGCACATAATATATTTATTGATGACGGATATGCATATGTAATCGGAACTGACAATGGTGGTGGAATGCATATTTTGGATTTAAGCAATCCAACGAATCCGATAGAAACAGATTATTACACTGGGAGTGGATATATTCACGATGTTTATGTGTGGGATGATACAGTTGTTGCTTGTGCCGGATCATCACAAATTTATGACCTAATTGATGTAACAAATAAAAGTAATCCTCAATTAATTAGCTCTAGTCTTTCTCTGCCGGGAATTTATGCACACAGTGGGTGGATGACTGAAGATAAAAGATACTTTATTGCTTGCGAAGAATTTAATGTAAGAGATATTACAGTCTGGGATCTAGTCGATAGAACTGATTGGGATTTAGTGGTATCCACCTGGGAGTTGCCAACAGGTAGTTCGATCATACATAATTTATTTGTTAAAGGAAATTTTGCACATATCTCATATTATACTTCTGGGTATGTAGTCCTCGATATTTCAGATCCAAGTAATCCGGTCGTAGCAGGACAGTATGATACATATCCTGCTAATGACGGTGGCACCTACAATGGTGCCTGGGGATGTTTTCCATATTTACCTTCCGGAAATACTATAATATCAGATATTCAGACTGGATTATATGTTTTACATTTTGACGGCGAAGTCCAGACATTCCAGTTATCAGTCAATGTTGCAGATGGATGGAATATGGTGTCAGTACCAGGAATAAACCCGGGAGGAATGGGAGTTGATACTTGGTGGTCAGGAAAAGAGCCCACATCAGGCGTGTTTAAATACGATGGAGGATATACTCAAGTAACTACAACAACACCTACAGAAGGATACTGGATGAAAAATGTTGGTGCACAGGTATATAACTATACAGCTATTGAGGCAGTACCTCACAATCCAATACCTTGTAGTGGAAGTTGGAATTTGATTGGAATATATGAAGATCCTGTTGGTACTGCCAACATGACAGGAATCATTCCACCAGTGTATGGCTATTTTGGCGGATATCAGGTTGTCGATACATTGCTTCCAGGATATGGATATTATGTTCGTTGCAATGGATCAATTATTGTCCCCGAATCACCAGGTCAAAAGAGTCAGTTAGCATCAACAAAATTATTCAAGGAAGATTGGGGTAAGATAATACTTACAGATGCATCAGGAATAAATTATACACTTTATGCAGTAACAGGTCAGGTAAATTTAGATAAGTATGAACTACCACCAATGCCACCGGCAGGAATGTTTGACATCAGGTATGGAAGCGGAAGGATAGCAGAAGATATAAACAGTTCAATTCAGGATATACAGATGACAGGGGTAACATATCCATTGACAATAAGAGTAGAAGGAATGGATATGAGATTGATGGATGAGAGTGGAAAGACTGTAAATGTAAATCTGAAGTCAGGTGAAGAAGTAGTGATAAGTGATGCAACAATACAGAAGTTGATGGTAACAGGAGAGTTGGTACCAACAGAATATGCATTAGAGCAGAACTATCCGAATCCATTCAATCCAAGCACTACTATTAACTTTTCCTTACCAAAAACAACAGACGTAACACTTACAATATATAACACGTTAGGCGAGAAAATCACGGAACTTGTTAGGTCAAGATTGGAAGCTGGAAAATATAGTTTTGAATGGAATGCTCAAAACATTGTAAGTGGAATCTATATATATGAATTAAAGACAAATAACGTTTTATTAACAAAAAAAATGGTACTATTGAAGTAAATTTATTCACTTAAGCCTTATTCAGTTTGAGTAAGGCTTTAAATAATCACGGAGTAAAATATTATGAAACAAAAATTCATACTTTTTATTATCTCTCTTTGTTTTACATCAACTGTTTTTGCACAATCACCAATTGTCCAGCAAATATTGAATGATTTTAATCAAGATTCAATTATTTATTTTGTAAGAGAGTTGAGTGGTGACGTCCCAACAATTATTAATGGAACATCACAAACAATAATATCACGTAACAAATATCAGCCTGGAAATGCTCTTGCAGAAACATATATTAAGCAAAAGTTGCAATCTTATGGATTGACCACTACTATTCAGTCATTTAGTAGCTCAGGTAAAAATGTTTATGCAGTTCAGCAAGGCACAGAGTTTCCAAATCAAAAATATATGATCTGTGCCCACTATGATGATATGCCCTCAGGTACCACGGCACCCGGTGCTGATGATAATGCAAGTGGTACAGCAGCCGTAATTGAAGCTGCCAGAATCTTTTCTCAATATAACTTTCCATTCACAATTATTTACGCATTATGGGATGAGGAGGAGCAAGGTCTTATCGGAAGTGATTATTATGCAACCCAAGCAGCATCTGCCGGAGATTCAATTTTAGGTGTTATAAATCTTGATATGATTGCATACGATGGAAATGGTGATGGTAATGCTGATGTACATAACAGCTCAGTTGCAAACACCAGTTCAATTAAAGATAAAATGCTTGAAGTAAACTTAGTTTACGGGATCAATCTTGATCTTGATGTTGTTCCCGCACAACCTTATAGCGATCATCAATCATTTCTAGATCATGGATTTGGTGCAGTTTTATTGATTGAAGATGATAATGATTTCCATCCCTACTATCATACTACAAATGATTTAATACAGTACTATGATCAGCCATATTATTTTAAAATGGCTAAGCTTTCTTATGCAACACTTGCTTCTTTCGCACTCAATTTGAATATGAATATTATTCATACACCAATTGCCTCAACATCCCAATCTGAGCCGATTCTTACATCTGCATTTATATCAACGGGATTAGATATAGGTTCAGGGAGTCAATCTCCAAGACTTTATTACAGGACGCGAGTAAGTGGTGGAACATTCGGATCTTTTAATGAGGTGATGGGTATCCCAACTGAAAGTGGAAGCTATAATTTTACAATACCTTCATTAGTACTTGGAACAATTGTGCAGTATTATCTAGCAGCACAGGATGCAAATTCAAGTATGGTAACAACTCTTCCATCGGGGGGCGGTGGCTATGATCCACCAGGAAGCACACCTCCACCAACTTATTTTCAATTCTTTGTTGCATCACAAGTGGTTGAATTTTATGATGAAGCAAATAATCTTTCTAACTGGAATTCGACCGGTGGCTGGAACACTACAACATCAAAATATGTATCTGCACCAACGTCTTTTACTGATTCTCCAACTGGTAATTATTCTGACAATGCTAATTCCTCTTTAGAATACAATAGTCAAATTGATTTGACAAGCATTATCGGTGCTACTCTCGAGTTTGATACTCAATGGGATATTGAAGATAATTGGGATTATTGTCAGGTACAAATTTCAACAAATAACGGTAGTACTTGGATTCCCCTCGAAGGAATTTATACAAATCCAGGTGTAGGTAGTTTTCAACCGAATGGAGAACCATTATATGACGGTACGCAGTTAACCTGGGTGCATGAAAGTATTGATATTTCAGATTATATTGATCAAAATATCACAGTTAGATTTTTATTGCGTTCCGATGGATATATTACTGAAGACGGTTGGTATGTTGATAACATAAAAGTCACGAAGTTTGAATCACTATCTACGACCCAATTAACAGTTACTGTTAATGATGGATGGAATATGGTTTCAATACCAGGATTGAATACACCCGATCAAAATGTAGACACCTGGTGGACATTCAGGAATCCGGGTACAGATGTTTTTAAATATTCGGGAGGTTATCAAGCAGTTTCAGATGCAGTACCTGGTGAAGGATATTGGATGAAACACACTGGTGCCAGAACTTATAACACAGGAGATGAATGGCCTGCTGGTGGAATACAGATAGTTAACCATGATCCTATAGCTGGAACTTCAGGATGGAACTTGATAGGTGGATATGAGTTGAGTGTATTGACAGCCAGCATAATCACAGTACCAAGTGGCTTACAAGACGGACCGGTTTATAGTTATTCAAATGGTTACTCTGAAGCAACAACACTTGAACCAGGTCTTGGTTATTGGATAAAATTGACAAGTGCCGGACAGATAATTATACCAGAAGTTTTAGAAAAGGGTGAAAAGCTAGTAGAATTCTTCCCGGATGACTGGGGTAAGATAATACTTACAGATGCATCAGGAATCAATTATACACTGTATGCAGTAACAGGTCAGGTAGACTTAGAAAAATATGAATTGCCTCCTATGCCTCCAGCAGGAATGTTTGATATCAGGTATGGAAGCGGAAGGATTGCAGAAGACATAAACTGTTCAATTCAAGAGATACAGATGAGCGGAGTAACATATCCATTGACAGTGAGAGCAGAAGGAATGGATATGAGATTGATGGATGAGACAGGAAAGACAGTGAATGTAAATCTGAAGTCAGGCGAAGAAGTAGTGATAAGTGATGCAACAATACAGAAGCTGATGGTAACAGGAGAGTTAATACCAGCAGAATATTCATTAGAGCAGAACTATCCAAATCCATTCAACCCAAGTACGACAATAGAATTTTCAATTACGGAGACCACTGATGCAACTCTAACTATATATAACACTTTAGGAGAAAAGATAACTGAGCTTGTTAATACCAGGTTAGAAGCTGGTCAATATAGCTTTAAGTGGAATGCGCAAAATGTTGCAACAGGTATGTATATCTATGAGTTAAGAACAGAGAAATTTATTTCAGTTAAAAAAATGATGCTAGTTAAATAATTAGTGATAAATATTAAACTTTAGTTGAGAAGTAAAATATGAAAATAATCAAATACTTTATTCTATTTGTTAGTATTCTTATAAATATAAAACCGAGTTTAGCACAATTAGATTCAGTATACTACGAGGGACCTTCTACAGGAACTGTTAGTACCGGAGCCATTCAGACTACAGATAATTTTGGAAACTCTCTTATGCTACCAGAAAAACAGAATATAATTCCATATCTCGAAAGTCCTACAGAGCCAAGCACTCATTTAAATGAATTACCACTGCCTCCTTATATCTACGTTGAGGACATAAATATACCAGAATTACCTGATTCAACAAATGGACAAACAGTTCTTCTGCAAAAATTTCCCGGTCATTCTATGACTGATTGGATCCCACCTGATCCAACTATTGCTGTTGGACCGAACCACATTATTACTTGTGTTAATAGTGAATTTGATATTTGGGATAAAGAAGGGAATCTTTTAAAAGTCATTCAAGCAGAAGACTGGTGGGCACCTGTTTGGCCTGAGGAAAATGGTGATCCTCAAGTTATTTATGATCACTATGCAGGTAGATGGGTTTTGTCCTGGATGCAAGTTAATTTAACTAATTTAACTGCTGGAAATCTAATCGCGTATTCTGATGATGATGATCCCCTTGGTTATTGGTACGTATATCGCATAGATGCTACAAAGCATGGTTCAATCACTTCAAATACTTGGGGAGATTATCCTCAATTAGGCTTTGACTCTGAAGCTATATATTTATCAACCAGATGCTTCACATTTGTGGGTGCATATCAGTATAACAAAATTAGATTGATCAACAAATCGCAATTGTACGCAAGCAACGGTGGACAAATAAACTATACAGATATTTGGAATATCCGTCAACCTTCAAGTCCGAGTTTTGCGCCAGATGGGATTCACCCTTCGTTTTGCTATTCATTAGGAGAAGGAGGTTATTTTTTCTGGGCAAATCAAAATGGTGGAAATTATTATACAGTTTATAAAATCTTAAATCCGATTTCACTAGCACCAAGACTGAGGGGTGATACCTTACATGTTCAAACTTATCATCCTACACCAGATGCTCATCAACTTGAAGGTGGTATGCCAATTGAGTCAAATGGAAGTGGAATTAAAACAGCTCCCATTATTCGAGATGGTAGAATGTACGTTATTCATTCAATTGGAAATTCTTCAAATCCAAATTATGCAAGTATTAAATATTTGATTTACAACCTTGCTGATAATATTATAGAAGAACAGGTGGAATTTGGAGCGATCGGTTACTATTATATTTATCCAACTTTAATGGTAGATAAAGATCATAATATTGCTGTGACATTTAGCCGCTCTGCTGATACAGAATATATCGGTGGTTATTATTCCTCAAAGCAAGCAACAAATCCCCCTGGTTTAAGTCCAAGTCAACCATTGGTTAAAGGACTGGGAAATTATGTAGTGACCCAAGGGACCCCAAGAAACAGATGGGGTGATTATTTAGGAATTTATCTTGATCCAAACGAGTACGATATTTGGATTTTCCCAGAGTATTCTGCCGCAACCAATACCTGGGGCACATATGTAGGCCAGATTAGAATGTCTCCATATCAAGGACCACATATTTTTACAGATCAAGAAGAAATAAATTTTGGAGATATCGAGGTTGGCAATATGAGCCTAAGTGATACAGTAATCATTTCGAACTATGGTGATTCAGATGTAATTATTTTTGATATTCCATCATCTTTTGGAGATTTTAACCTGCTTACAACTCTTACTTATCCATATACTTTATCATCTTATGATTCATTATCGCTGTGGTTTAATTTTAGTCCTACTGATACTGGTCAAGTAAGTTTCGTTTATCCATTCACAAGCAATGCCCCAAACTTTTCCGGGATTATTGTTACTGGTTACGGAATATTATCTCAAACTACATTTCCGCTCTCTGTGACAGTGAACAATGGCTGGAATATGGTTTCGGTACCGGGAATTAATCCGGATGGACAGAGTGTAGATAATTGGTGGTTTGGTAGAACAGGTGAGGTTTACAAATACGATGGTGGTTACCAAGTGACTACATCAGCAACTCCGGGTGAAGGCTACTGGATGAAGCACGTTGGAACAAATGTTTACAACACCGGTGATGAATGGCCAGCAGGTGGAATACAAACAATAACACACGATCCCTTAACAGCAACTTCAGGGTGGAACCTGATAGGCGGATATGAACAGAGTGTATTGACAGCGAATATAACAACCGTACCAAACGGCTTACAGGATGGACCGGTTTATAGTTATTCAAATGGTTACTCAGAAGCAACGACACTTGATCCTGGTTATGGATACTGGATAAAACTAACAGGTGCCGGACAGATAATTATACCAGAAGCTTCATTAAAAATTAGAAATGATGATTTTGAGTGGAGCAAAGAAGATTGGGGTAAGATAATACTTACAGATGCGTCAGGAATAAATTATACATTGTATGCAGTAACCGGTCAAGTAAATTTAGATAAGTATGAACTACCACCAATGCCACCAGCAGGAATGTTTGACATCAGGTATGGAAGCGGAAGGATTGCAGAAGATATAAACAATTCAATTCAAGAGATACAGATGAGTGGAGTAACATATCCGTTGACAGTAAGAGTAGAAGGAATAGATATGAGACTGATGGATGAGACAGGAAAGACTGTAAATGTAAATCTGGAGTCAGGCGAAGAAGTAGTGATAAGTGATGCAACAATACAGAAGCTGATGGTAGCAGGAGTGATGATACCAGCAGAATATGCATTAGAGCAGAACTATCCGAATCCATTCAATCCAAGTACAGAGATAGAATTCTCAATTCCGGAGGCAGCTGGTGTAACTCTAACGATATATAATACATTGGGAGAAAAGATAATTGAGCTCGTAAACTCAAAGTTAGAAGCTGGTCGATTTAGCTACCAATGGAATGCCCAAAATGTTGCAACAGGAATGTACATCTATGAATTGCGAACAGAGAAATTTATATCCGTTAAAAAGATGATATTAATGAAATAGAAAATTCAATTTAGATTTTGACAATATTTAATTACGTAATCTATATTTAAACGAAAGGATTCCTCAATGAGGAAAATAAATAGCTTATTATTTATTACTGCTCTTATAGCTATTGTACTTAATGTGGCGATAACAGCACAAAAACCAATTGATAATCATGATCTTGAATTATTATTTGGTGAAAGTGAACAGAGCGAAACTATAAACGGAATGCGCATCAATTCAGTAACTGGTGTCCCTATTGCTCTGTATAAAGTAAACTATAAAGTCAATTATGATACCCCTGAAAATATGGCGCGTGAGTACCTATCAAAAAATTATGAGTTATTAAGAATAAAGAATGACCTAAGTGACTTAAGATACTTGACTACAAAAGAAACACGTGTGGGATATCATGTTCACTTCGCTCAGTACATTGGGCAATATCCGGTCCACAATTCAACACTTAATATTACAATTGACAGAAACAACAAAGTTATTTTCGTTATGAACGGATACAAACTTCCTTACGATGTGAAGGGAGAACAAGACTTAAAGACCATCTCTGTAACTCAATTTTCTGCTTTACAGGATGCAAAAATATATTTAGGTATTAATGGAGGAACATCCTTTGAAAATTCTGAAACAGTTGTATACTATAACAATGGGCAATACCGACTTACTCAAAAAGTTAATATTGTTCCATCAGAAGAAATGTATGGAGATTGGGAAGTACTGGTTGATGCCCAAACTGGTGAAATCTTTAGAGTTGAAGACAAGGCCTGCTATCATCGTGCAGGTGAGGATGATCCAAACCTGGTAGATGGAAGTGGATGGGTGTTTGATCCTGATCCAATTACACATGCAAGAACAACTTATGGTTCAACTGGTTTTATAGATAACAATGATGCGGATACCGATTCTCTAACGGCACACCTGGAAACACGAACGCTTAGGGATATTGATTTTAATGGTAGCATTTACACTCTTAAAGGACCCTGGGCAGAGATTCGCGATTTTGAAAGCCCTAATACAGGGTTGCATACTAATACTTCGAGTACATTTAACTTTACAAGAAGCAGTGATAACTTTGAAGCTGTAAATACCTACTTCCATATTGATAATTCAATGCGTTGGATAAATAATTCATTGGGTATTCCGCTCACTCCTTATCAATATGTTGGCGGTGTAAGATTTGATCCTCATGGATTGAGTGGTGCTGATAATTCACATTATTTAACTTCAACCGGTAGTGTTGCCTTCGGAGACGGTGGAGTTGATGATGCAGAATGTCTTGGTGTAGTTTTACACGAGTTAGGACACGGAATTCATGATTGGATAACTGTTGGTGGACTATCACAAAATGAAGGATTAAGTGAGGGTTGTGGTGATTACTGGTGCACCTCCTACATTAGAAGTACAGGTTACTGGACACCTGCCGACCCTGCATACAATTGGGTTTTTATTTGGGATGGGCACAACGAATTTTGGTCTGGCAGGATAACAAACTACACGGCACATTATCCTGAAGGATTAGTTGGACAGGTGCACACCGATGGCCAGATGTGGGCCTCATCTCTTATGTCAATATTTGATTTAATTGGTAAAGTACCTACTGATACTGATTTTCTTGAAGGTCTTGCAATGACCAATGGAAGTTCAAATCAACAAGATGCGGCCAATGCATTCATCGCTGCAGATCAAGCTATATACGGAGGTTCAAATCTTGTCCATATCATTCCTGTTTTTGCAGATAGAGGTTATATTGAGGGTCCAATCACTACAGATTTTACCGCAAATGTAACATCTGGATCGGCACCATTAACAGTTCAGTTTACTGATCTTTCAATTTCTCAACCAAACCCGATTATTTCGTGGGAATGGGATTTCGATAATGACGGATCTGTAGATGCGACAACACAAAACCCAAGCTGGGAATACACTAATTTTGGAATCTATTCAGTATCACTAACTGTTTCTGATGGAACAAATGTAGACTCTGAAACTAAAATTGATTACATAACTGTTACGGATCCCAATCAGGTAACTGATACTCTTTTCTGCGATCGTTTTGAAAGCGGTATAGGCTTATGGACAGTGGTGAACAATGGGGGTACCTGTGATTGGGAAATTCTTAATCCTCCATATCCCAATGATTATACATTGCCCGGAACTTCTTCAGGTGGTTTACTAACAGCTGATTCTGATGAATGTGGTAGTGGAACTACAATGAATACAACAGCAGAAATTACCCAGGTATTCGATTTTACAATATACGATGTGGTAACAATTGAATTTGATAATGATTGGAATATAATTGATTCAGAAGATGAAGCACATGTTGAAGTTAGTAGTGATGGTGGGTCAACCTGGACTGGTGTTTGGGATCAGGTTGGAACAGATATTAGAGAAACGCATGAATCAATAAACATAAGTGCCATTGCAGCTAATCAACCCAATGTTAAAGTCCGGTTAAGATCTGTCCAGCCTGGATGGGACTGGTGGTGGGTAGTTGATAATTTCTGTGTTTATGGTACTTATGTATTAACTAATAATATTCAACTAACAGTAACAGTGAACGATGGTTGGAATATGGTATCGGTACCAGGAATAAATCCAGACGGACAAAATGTTGATAATTGGTGGTCTGGAAGAACAGGTGAGGTTTATAAATATGATGGTGGTTACCAGGTAATCAGTTCAGCAACTCCTGGTGAAGGCTACTGGATGAAGCACGTTGGTACAAATGTTTATAACACGGGTGACGAATGGCCAGCGGGTGGAATACAAACGGTAACACACGATCCATTAACAGTACCGTCAGGATGGAACCTGATAGGTGGATATGAGCAGAGTGTACTTACAGCGAATATAACAACGGTACCAAGCGGTTTGCAGGACGGACCAATTTACAGATATTCAAGTGGATACTTAGAAGCAACAACACTTGATCCTGGCTATGGATATTGGATTAAGTTGAGCGGAGCAGGACAGATAGTAATACCTGAAGTATTTAATAAAGGAACTGAGTCAACACATTACTTCCTTGAAGATTGGGGTAAGATAATACTTACAGATGCATCAGGAATAAATTATACTCTGTATGCAGTAACAGGTCAGGTAAATTTAGATAAGTATGAACTACCACCAATGCCACCGGCAGGAATGTTTGACATCAGGTATGGAAGCGGAAGGATAGCAGAAGATATAAACAGTTCAATTCAAGAGATACAGATGAGTGGAGTAACATATCCGTTGACAGTAAGAGTAGAAGGAATGGATATAAGACTGATGGATGAGAGTGGAAAGACTGTAAATGTAAATCTGAAGTCAGGTGAAGAAGTAGTGATAAGTGATGCAACAATACAGAAACTGATGGTAACGGGAGAGTTAGTACCAGCAGAATATGCATTAGAGCAGAACTATCCGAATCCATTCAACCCAAGCACAACGATAGAGTTCTCATTGCCGGAAGATGTAAGCAATGTGAAACTGTCAATCTATAATGCATTGGGAGAAA
>Ga0210085_1000925_pt1 | contig 11969 bp, 8 predicted proteins | sample China_Galinas_PW_5_FD_184866 | JGI IMG/M metagenome (GOLD analysis project Ga0210085, IMG submission 184866) | Wetland microbial communities from San Francisco Bay, California, USA, that impact long-term carbon sequestration - China_Galinas_PWC_D1... | ecosystem: Environmental > Aquatic > Marine... | reverse complement strand
TGTCCCAACCCTACCATGATCCGCCGCAACAGGCCGGCTATCACCTGCCACCGCCCCCTTCGGCGCAGCCCTACCGAACCTTTTGCGGGACGTGAGCCCATCGTCTGTTGCCACTCTCTGCAGAACGCATGGTTCCCGAGGTTCCCGGGTCGGACCACGCCATCATATTGTTATTCAAACGGAATTATACCAATAAGACTCATCTTGAAGCCTTATAGCCGCATTTTCATGCCCCGAAATGCCCTTGTAAGGCGCCGGCGGTTCTCCTAACTCGTTTCCGTCCATATATGGCCCTTTTCCGCAATTTCGGCGTCAATCGGCGGAATCACTTGTGTGGCATACAGGAGTGCGCCTCCGCGTAATGCCGCTGATTTCCTTTAACTTGCGAAAAATTGCACATTTCTGGATCGAAAACCCACCAGTGCCCTCAATAAAACTGTGGATGGATACTAACTCAAAAAAACATCACCCGTTCCAACCATTTTGCGCCCTATAGCTCTGATGCCGAGCCTTTCCTTCGTCTCTGTCACAAATGCCCGACTGCCGACAGCCGCACACTCCGTCCACTTTCCATGCACTCAAGGTACTTCGAACTGGCTGAGCCAGTCAGGGGTTGGTTCGTTCCGCCACCGCTTGTGGCGCGACAACAGGGGTACACTTCTCACAGCGTGGCCTGCCTATGTCGGGCAGGAAAACTGTCAGCAAACCGAATAGCGGCAGGAATGAACAGACGCGATAGACGAATTCGATGCCCTGCAAATCAGCCAGTTTCCCCAGTACCGCTGCACCAATACCCGCCATGCCGAATGCAAGCCCGAAAAACAGTCCGGCCACCATCCCCACTTTACCCGGCAAAAGCTCCTGTGCAAAAACCAGAATCGCAGGGAAAGCCGATGCCAGGATCAGGCCAATGACGAATGTCAAGGGTCCGGTCCATGCCAGGCTTACGTAAGGCAATATCAGCGTGAAGGGTGCAACGCCCAGAATGGATACCCAGATCACGCGCTTGCGGCCGATGCGGTCGCCTAAATGCCCACCGAGGAGGGTTCCTGAGGCTACGGCAAATGAAAAAACGAAAAGGTGAATCTGGGCGGATTGCACTGAGAGATGGAATTTGTTGATGAGATAAAAAATATAATAGCTGTTGATGCTTGCCAGGTAAAAAAATTTCGAAAAAATAAGCACCATCAGGACCAGCATAGCCCCTATTACAGTGCGGGAAGGGAGCGTCTGCTGAGAGAACTGAGACTTGCCTGGCCGCTTCGCTCCCGATTGCTTGCCCTTGTACCAGCCGCCGACCTGCCACAGCACCAGCATGGCGAGAAGCGCAGCCAGTGAGAACCAGGCTATACTGTTTCGGCCATGCGGGATGACTATAAAGGCAGCCAGCAACGGACCCGTTGCACTGCCCGCATTGCCACCTACCTGGAAAATCGACTGCGCCAGTCCATATCGACCGCCAGAGGCCATTCGTGCAACACGGGAGGATTCCGGATGGAAGATCGATGAGCCCGTACCAACCATTGCGGCGGCTATCAGCAGAATTCCATAACCAGGCGCAAAGGCAAGAATGATCAGGCCTGTCAGTGTGCATCCCATGCCAATGGACAATGAGTAAGGCTTCGGGTGGTGATCTGTGTAAAGCCCGACCATCGGTTGCAACAATGATGCGGTGATTTGAAAAGTCAATGTGATCAGCCCGATTTGTGTGAAACTGAGGGAAAAGGAGCTTTTCAGCAGGGGATAAATCGCCGGAAGCAGGGACTGGATCATATCGTTTAGGAAGTGCGAAAAACCGATGGCTCCCAGCACCTTGAAAGCTGTATCTTCATTGCCCAGAGCGGGGATATCAAGCGTTGCTTGAGAGGGCCGCATAATGATTTCCTGATGTGTTAAAACGGGGCTAACGGTCAAAATGGCTGAATGAAAACCGTGTCCACGAAACTATAGAATCTAATGGTCTCCGTAATTCCAAGAAATATATAACGCAGATGTGCGCTGGGCAACGGCATCATCCAGAAGATTTATGACGAGATAGGCTGATACCGACAATCTCAGAATTCCGACGAGGACCATTTGCCATGCGCGGCAAGAGAAGAATAGGGGACATTCGAAACTTATGCCAAGATTAGCCAGGTTGGATGCCCCGGGGGTTTTGCATCATGTCATGGGCCGGGGAATCGAACGGAAAGAGATTTTTTTCAACGATGCGGATCGCAGTGATTTTCTCGATCGGCTGGCTGTTTCAGTCGCAGAAGGAGCGCTGGATATCTATGCCTGGGTGCTTATGCCGAATCATTTTCACCTTTTGTGCAAGACCCGAAGCCGGCCCTTGTCGTCGAGCATGCGGAAAATATTAACCGGTTATGTGGTGAATTTTAATCGGCGTCATCTCCGCTATGGACATCTATTTCAGAACCGGTACAAGTCGATTGTATGACCCGTTTTATCGCATCCGGTAAAAAGCCTGATGTTGACGATCTTATTTTAAAGTCGTGAATGCTCTGAATAAAATTAGCAGGGGTCACTCCTTTTCACCTTGAAAATTCTGTTGCTAACACCGAATTTTCAAGGTATGGTTTATTCGATGATCGAGCGCAAACAGGAAATGGATGATGTCAAACGGCTGCTGAAGCGCAATCCGATTGTTGGAATTGTAGGTGCCCGGCAGGTTGGCAAAACCACACTGGCACAGGAACTGGTCAATCAGGACCGGGGTTCTGTTTCCTATTATGACCTCGAGAGTCCGGAAGACCTCGCCCGCCTTGCTGATCCCATGCTCGTGTTAAAGCGACACCGGGGCTTGGTGGTTATAGACGAAATCCAACGGTTTCCGGACATCTTTCCGGTCCTGCGTGTTCTTGCGGACAGGGCCAAAACTCCCGCCCGCTTTCTCATCTTAGGCAGCGCCTCACCCGAGCTGCTTCAAAGCAGTTCAGAGACGCTGGCAGGTAGAGTTACCTTCCACCACCTCAAGGGTTTCAGCCTGAATGAAGTGGGTATCGACAATGGCACCGATCTTTGGCTGCGAGGCGGTTTTCCGCGAGCGTATCTTGCAGGCAGTCACACCGCCAGTCACCAATGGCGGCGTGATTTCATCCGTACATTTCTTGAAAGAGACCTGCCCCAGCTCGGCATTACGGTGCGTGCGACCACCATGCAGCGCTTCTGGAACATGCTTGCACACTATCACGGCCAAGTATGGAATGCTTCGGAATTCGGCCGGTCATTCGGGGTGGCCGACACCACTGTGAGAAACTATCTGGACGTTTTGTCTGCGGCCCTGGTGGTTCGACAGCTTCAACCCTGGTATGAAAACATCTCAAAACGTCAGGTCAAGTCACCCAAAGTGTACCTGAGCGATTCAGGCATTCTGCACGCGTTGCTGAATCTTCGGACGCTGCGCGATGTCGAAGGACATCCCAAGCTTGGGGCTTCCTGGGAAGGGTTTGTCATCGATCAGGTTACAAGGTGCCTCAGGGTCGATGCGGAAGAGTGCTTTTTCTGGGGTACACATGCAGGGGCAGAGCTCGACTTGCTTATCGTCAGAGGAAAGAGTCGAATTGGATTCGAAATCAAAAGGACCAGTTCGCCCCACATAACGCCTTCAATGCGACATGCGGTCGAAGATTTAAAATTGAATAAACTGGATGTGATTCACGCCGGCGATGAAAGCTATCCGATGGCCGCAAAAATTCGCGCGGTCGCTTTAAAAAACATGTTGGCCGATGTTCGGCCGATGAAATAGCGATAGATATTTAGAGTATCAATGAACGGATTTTCCGGGGCGAGAATCAGCCGACGGAAAATAGGGGACATTCTATATCCCCTTATATCAACAGTTTTTAAGGGAGACGGGGACGTCGTTTCAACGTTGACAACCGATGGGAGAATACCGTATTTAAATCCATGCCTCTTCAATATTTTTTTCTTTTTCACCATAACAAGGCGGATTCGAAATAATCAGCTCCGTCATGTTTGACTTCGTTAGCCTGGAAGCAATTGATTTTCATCCTCGCTGCTGACAACTAGAAATTCTTCAACTTTAGCGATTATTTCAGCCACATCGGAAGGAGACACCTCGGAGAACCATACCTTTTGAGGATAAAGGATGACATTGGGACCGTCACCACAAAGGCCCAAGCAACCACTTTGGGAAACGCGAACTCGGGGTTTCCAACTCCGCGTAGCAATTTCTTTTTTTAAGGCGGCTCTGATCAAAGGACTGTTACCATCGGCGCAAGATTTACGTTGGCCGCTACGATCGTTGGTACAGACGAAGATATGACAAACATAAGGCGATTCATTTTTAGAGGCCATGATCTGATTCCCTTTTTTTGCGGACTTTCTTAAAATCACTTTTTTGCCATCAAAAAGGTGGTTCTAAGACCCTGAATAACCATCGTTTAGCAATTATTTCATTGATTTCAAATAAGTTAATTTGGTACGACAAGAGTGTAGCAAGAAGGTCTCCCGGTAGGTCCCCCGGGCCGGACCACGCCATTATAGTGTTATTCAAACGGAATTCTCCCAATGATACTCATTTTGACGCCTTACAGACGCATTTTCAGGTCCCGAAATACCGTTGTAAGGCGCTAGCGATTCTCTTAACTCACGACTCTCACCTGTTCCAACTAATTTGCGCTCTATAGCCTTTACTCCGAGCCTTTCTTTCGTCTCTGTCACAAATGCCCGGCTGCCGACAGCCACACTCTCCGTCCACTTTCCATCCTGGAAATGCCACACCTTCTTCAACCTTAGAATGACATTTTCACGGGCAAAAAGTTGTTTTAAGCTTCCAAATTGAACCGTTTCAAGCAGCTTCTCCTGTCACTCCAAATACTTGTCGTGGTCCGACCCGAAAGCAACCCGAAAGCAGGACCCCTGATTACTCCATCAATGCCTGGTAGGCGAGGACTTGGAAAGTCTTTTCCGGCAAGTCAAAATCGAGCATATATTGGGCCATCAGGATACCGATCAACTCTTCCCTCGGGTCGACCCAATAATAGGTCTTCGCCGCTCCTGCCCAGCCATATTCCCCTTCCGAGCCTGGCAGCGCGGACTCGGCGACGTTCAAGAGCACCCGCGATCCCAGACCGAAGCCATAACCACTCCGCGGTATACCACCAATCTCGTAAGGGAGCAGGGCCGGTGATACGTGATTCATGTGCATGAAGTCGACGATGGCGGGTGCGAGGATACGCACCCCATCAAGTGCACCGCGATTGAGCAGCATGAGCGCGAACCGCATGTAGTCCCCGGCGGTGGAGAAGAGACCATGGCCGCCGCGGGCGAAGCTGTGTCTATCCGTTGCAGGATAAGTTCTTTCTACGTCGATGCGCTCGTTGAAGCCCGTCTTCCACGCCTCCAAAACTTGACTGAATGTGTGGGTGGCGATATCGGGATGTCCATACATTTTCGCAATGCGATAATGGTCATGAGTCGGGACAGAGAACCCCGTGTCGGTCAAGCCCAAGGGTTCGAAGAGACGCTCCTGCAGGAAGTCTTGGAGAGATTGACCAGAGATGACCTCGATGAGATGGGCGATCACATCGATCGACATGCTGTAATGCCACTTCGTGCCGGGCTGGTACGCCAGGGGCAACCGTGCCAGCTCGCCTATCATCGCTTCCAACGTGCGATCCGCATCGCTGAGCAGCTGGGCTTGACGGTACAACTCGCTCACCGGTGAATCCTCAAGAAAGTTATAAGTCATGCCCGCCGTGTGTGTGAGCAAGTCATGTATGGTGATGGGGCGGACAAGATCGACTTCTCGGGCGTCGGAAAGCGTCGTGCCTGTCAACACCCGCACCTTTCCGAATGCGGGGAGAAATTTGGCCACAGGATCGAGCAGTTGGAAGCGTCCCTCTTCGTAGAGCGTCATGAAGGCCACACAGATAATCGGCTTGGTCATCGAGTAAATTCGAAAGATGGTATCGGCCGAGAGCGGTGTATGCTTTTCGCGATCCTGCCAACCGACCTGCTCAAAGTGGATGACCCGACCGCGCCGAGCAAGCATGGTGCTCAACCCCGCAAAACCATGGTGATCGATATACGACTGCATGGCGGGGTTGATGCGGGCAAGACGCTCAGAACTACACCCCACGATCTCGGGTGATTCGATGGAATAGTTCATATGATACCTCCATGGCTGCAGTCGGTGACGCGGCTGTCGGTTTCACTGGGATTATTGCGCCCCTCATTTCGGCAATGCACCAAGCAGGTCGGCCAACGATTAAGCTCATTGGCGGGAAAGGCCCACCCCGGGTCGGACCACGCCATCATATTGTTATTCAAACGGAATTCTCCCAATAATACTCATTTTGAAGCCTTAGAGCCGCATTTTCATACCCCGAAATACCCTTGTAAGGCGCCGGCGATTCTCTTAACCCAAAACTCTCACCCCTTTCAACCATTTTGCGCCCTATAGCCCTGATGCCGAGCCTTTCCTTCGTCTCTGTCACAAATGCCCGGCTGCCGACAGCGACACTCTCCGTCCACTTTCCATCCTGGAAATGCCTTACTTGCTTCAATCTTAAATTGACATTTTCACGGACAAAACATCGTTCTAAGGCTCAAAATTGCACAATTCTAAACTGCTTCTTCTATTAGCACAAGCACTTGCCGTGGTCCGACCCGGGGACTCACTTGACCCGTTCTTCCCGCTAACAATTGAATCGATTTCATGAACGACGAATCGAAGATCACGGTGTTCAGGTTGAGGGACGTCTTTCGGCTCTCGAAAGTTTTTTCAACCGCCTCGGTAAGGATCTCGCCGTTGAAATTGAATGTGCGGGATAACATCCAGATATCGTAGAAATCCAAATGATTATAAATGGTTAGAATTAAACATGAGGTTTGGTATTAATCATTCAACATTAGTCTAAAAGGGTTGTATCCCAAAAAGAACATGTTTCCAGATGGATAGAAACCGAGAGAAGGACTTGTTGGTTGTGTGGACAATGAAAATTAAGATTAAAATAGTTACTTGTAATACCACAATGTGGTCCTTATACTTTTCAACATTATAAATGCGTTCTACAGGGGCCGAAATAGACTCTGAAGCCAGCCTCGAAAATCGGTCCTGCATCTACGCAGTAAAGAAAGTCTCATCTAAATTATATTATTCAGCCCACAACACGAACATACACAGGTGCTGGATCACATTAACAGCAAACTAGGGGCCTAAGAGGCTACCGATTGAGCAAGGAGGAGAAATGCCTCTTTTCATGGATAGACACTACTGTCCGGAAAAAATTGATCTAATATAATATAAGTAGCTGATATTAAATAAATAATGTCTCAAAAAATTTGTTATCGACTTGAAATCCATTTTTTGGCCATAATCCCGAAAATTTTTCGGGAGGACATGGCCTATGTATACGGGACAATTAGTTTTTTCTCAGTTGATGGACTTTTTACCCATGCATCGGTTTCGCCAATGCGTCAATAGGTATAATGGCAACCGGCATGTAAAATCTTTTTCCTGCTTGGACCAATTTCTATGTATGGCCTTTGCTCAATTATCTTATAGAGAAAGCCTCCGTGACATCGAATCTTGTATGCGAGCAATGCAGAAAAAGCTCTACCATTTAGGAATTCGAAGTAAGATTTCTAAAAGCACCTTAGCCGATGCCAATGAAAATCGAGATTGGCGCATATACGCAGATTTCGCCCAAGTTCTTATTTCCATTGCCCGAAAACTTTATGCTGATGACGATTTCGGAATCGAATTAGACGAAACAGTGTATGCCCTTGATGCATCGACCATCGATCTTTGTCTTTCGTTATTCCCATGGGCTCGTTTCAGAAAATCAAAAGCAGCTGTTAAGCTTCATACATTATTAGACCTGCGTGGTAGTATTCCATCTTTCATCTCTATTACCGATGGAAAAGTGCACGACGTAAACATTCTTGATGAGCTCGTGCCGGAGCCAGGTTCCATCTATATCATGGATCGAGGCTACCTTGATTTTGAAAGATTATTTCTTTTACATCAGTGCTTGGCATTTTTTATCATACGGTCAAAGAGAAATACAAAATTCCGGCGGATCTATTCTCATGAGATTAACAAAGAAACCGGATTGCGTTGTGATCAAACGATTATTCTTACGGGAGTTAAGTCAAAAAAGTACTATCCCGACAAGATCCGAAGAGTCAAATATTTTGACAAAGAAAAAGATCGAAGTTTTTCATTCCTTTCAAATAATTTTGTTGTGCCGGCATTGATTATTGCCGAGTTGTATAGATGCAGATGGAAAGTCGAACTTTTTTTCAAATGGATAAAACAACATTTAAGGATTAAAGCATTTTATGGCACAAGTGAGAATGCAGTAAAAACCCAAATCTGGATCGCTGTCTCAGTATATGTGCTTGTAGCAATAGTAAAGAAACGGATGAAAATGGACGACTTGAGCCTCTACACAATTTTACAGATTTTGAGTGTCACCCTTTTTGAAAAAGAACAGTTATTACAGGTGTTTGAACATTCCCGTTACAATATTTTAACCACTACCCAGTCTAAGCAGTTGAAATTGTTTGATTATTAACCGGACGCCAGTGACCTAAATTATATAATGATTATGAATTCACAAGTTAATTTGGATAAAGTAAGCCCACCCAATTTATCAACCATAATATTAAGACCCCATTTATTTAAACGGTTATCAACTCAAAAAGAGAAAAAGTTAATATTCATATTAGGACAAGCGGCCCAGGGCAAGTCAACTTTAGTAGCGTCTTATTTGGCAAACCTTAATTTTAAGCCAACATGGATAAACCTCTCTGTAGAAGATTCTGATCCCGTCAATTTATTCCATTCAATAATTTTATCACTTGAGTTTACGTTTCGTGATACAGATTTTTCTGCCTTGAAAGAATATCCGGCAATTTCTTCAGTCCCGCGTAATGAGATTGCCTTATATCGTGATTGGGTTAATTCGATATATTCTCTTACCACATCTCAGATTCATTTAGTATTGGATGGTTTGGATAGATTAGACAATGATGCAACTTCTTACAGGTTATTGAAAATATTAGTGGATGAAAAACCATTAAATGTTCAATTATGGATTCTTTCAAGAACATCAGGACCATTCAAAATCGAAAGTCTAATAGTATCTCAAAAAGCAATAGTTTTATTAAACGATGACTTATCCTTCAACAAAAAGGAAATCAAAACTTATTTTAACGAAGCCAGAAATATAAATCTAAATGCAAATCAGTTAGAAAGAGTTCATCAGCTCACAGAAGGTTGGATTGGTGGGTTGATTTTGCTTTCCGATAGCTTGGACCGTTTGGCTTCAGATTCAAGAGAAAAATATCTTTTTAAGGACTCCTCGTCACATTATAAAGCTGAAACCTTTCAATATTTTGGTGATGAAATCCTTTCAGACTTGCCAGATATAACGCAAAATTTTTTAATTTTATCGTCAATTTTCGATATCATAAATCCAAAATTGGTAAATCAATTTTTAGATGGCGAAGATGCCGGGCAGATATTAAATGACCTGGTACAAAAGAATTTATTTGTGCAAACGATATACGACGAAAAACAAGGCTTGTTATATAAATATCATCAGCTATTCAGGGATTTTCTTCAATCAAAGTTCAACTCTGAATTTTTAGAAAAAGATAAATTATCTTTTCTGGATAAGGCCGGATCTCTATGCGAAATAAATGCGGACCTGGAGAACGCTGCAAAATTTTATTTAAAAGCAAAAAATTATAAAAAAGCTGAAAAAGTTGTTGAGCAAATAGGTGGAAAATTCCTAATGGCTGGAAGAACGACTGATTTATCCAAACTAATTCAAGGATTTCCTGAAGATATTATTCAAAATAATCCTTGGATGCTATTATTTTTATCAGCTACAAGACGATATACAAAGGCGCAAGAAAATACGATAATTTTGCAAAAGGCATTAAAAATTTTTAAAATTAATAATATTGTTCGTGGCCAACTGCTTACATTGGCTTTTTTGATTGAAGCAACCACTTTAAGGGGTCGTGATGTTGTTCCAATAGCTATTTTACTTGAGGAAGGCGAAGCACTTCTACAAACAATATCTAACGAAAGATATCCATGGGAATGTGCAACGCTTTGGTATCAAGTTGGTTTTGGTTATACCCTTAGAGGCGCAGACCAGAGAAAAGGCTTCGAATTTTGTCAAAATGCTTACATTTTATCAGAAAGCATTGGTAACCAAATACTGAGTATAAACGCTTTGACTAATTCGATGCTTGCATTGTCGATGATGGGCAATTTTTCACTGGCCGATGAAATATCAGAAAAAGCTTATAATATTATAAAGCATTCTCCTTATCAGGAACTTGCTGCACCATTTTTGTTAAATTTGAGTCAATCTTGCACTATCAAGGGAGATTTTGCAAAAGCGAGCGATTCGCTAAATAAAGCAAATGAAATTATAGAGAAACACGGCCTGATGTATTTGCACCCTGTGTCGCTTCTGTCAGAACTTATGTTAAAGCCACACTTGAAAAAATTTTCTGACGCTGAAGTAGCGGGTCATCAATTATTACAGCTGACTTCGTCTTTTAATATTGATTTTATGAACGGCTTGGCTGAGATGTTTTTAGGACTTAGCTACTATTTGAAGGAAGATTATGCTAATGCTGTCAAGGCAATCGAAAAGTCATGCAAAATTGTATCTTCTGATGAAAGCTATTCTGATAGCCATATTATCTGGAATAAAATTTTAATGGGATTAACCCTATACCACACTGGCGATTACAATAAACCCCAAATTTTGCTTTATGAAGCTTTAGATCATTTTGAGGAATTGAAATCTCCTCTTACAGTTATTGTGGTGCACTTAGCCTTAGCTCTTTTAAAATGGAAAAAAGCGGAAATTGAACAAGCTTCTAATCACTTAATAAATGGTTTTAACATTGCGGAAGAGTACGGATTTTACCATTTCATTTTTATCAATGACGTAGACTTGGTCAAAGCATGCTTATTGTCAATTGAGATTAATCTTACTGAAACTCATGGATACGTATCTCGACTGCTTAAATATCGATTTTCAAGGCTCGCCACAAAGAAACTTAAGAAATTCATAAAAAATTCTAATTCACAAGTTAAAAACAATGCAAGAGACATTTTAAAATCAATGCATCGTTCGAGTTTGCCAATACTGAATGTTGAAACCTTAAATGGCTTTTGCGTTTCTCGGGGAGATCATGTCATCACAGAAAAAGAGTGGGGAGGTAATTTACCAAAACTTTTTTTAAAAATTATTATTGCACGTGGTCTTAAAAATATTCCTAAAGACCTGATAATGGAAGATCTTTGGCCCAATGAAAAAAAAGAAACTTCTGAGGCTAACTTTAAAGCGAATCTTCATCGAATACGTAAGCTGTTGGAACCATCACCAATGGATAAATTTGGTTCTTCTTATATCAAGTTAAAGCACAATTTAGTATCATTGGACGAAACATTGTGGCGATTTGATATTATTGAATTCGAAGATTTTAAAAAAAAAGCTGAAATATCGAAAGGTAAAGGAGATATTAAATCGGCAATTACCTTTTTAAACGAAGCCGTTAAGCTTTATCGAAATGATTTCCTATCCGATGATTTGTACATCGAGGTAATTAATTCTAAAAGGGAATCATATCGACAACAATATATAGCTATATTAAATTCCTTAGCTGGAATGTTCGAAAAAAGAGGATCGTTGAGAAAATCAGCAGATATTTATCGGAAAATTCTCAAAATTGATCCTATTTCTGAAACTACTTGTCAGAAATTGATGCTCAACTTTTCGAGCAGAGGTAAACGCAATGATGCTGTTAGACTTTATGAAGAATTCAAAAAAAAATTAAAAGAGGAGGTAGATACAGAACCAGACCTTTTAACTTCTAACATTTACCTTAAAATTTTAGATAAAGGGAAAAATGCCAATTGAAAGAAATTCCACTCAGCGCTAATAAATTTCCCCACTTCCCGG
>Ga0210085_1000924_pt1 | contig 11983 bp, 1 predicted proteins | sample China_Galinas_PW_5_FD_184866 | JGI IMG/M metagenome (GOLD analysis project Ga0210085, IMG submission 184866) | Wetland microbial communities from San Francisco Bay, California, USA, that impact long-term carbon sequestration - China_Galinas_PWC_D1... | ecosystem: Environmental > Aquatic > Marine... | reverse complement strand
TGGCTTCTTCGAACTCCTCCCACAGCGCCTCCCTGGCCTGATCGTCCATGGAGGTGTACCTGACGGCGTTCTCGATATCATCGAGTGCGTTATTGATCACCGCCTGACGGGCCTCGGGCGACTCGTTGTGATAGACGACCTCCTCGATCTGGAACTGCGTGTCCAGGAGCGCGGCCATCGCCTCAGTCTTTGAAACCTTCTTTTTTCCGAGCCCCTCGGCCCACTCGGCCAGGCCGCTCCACTCGAGCTCCTCAGTTTTAAAAGCACCCTTCTTCGCCCAGGTATCAGCCAGCTGGTAAAAGTGCTCAGCGGTTGCCGTCTCGGGCCAGTTCTTCTCCAGGTGCTGGTTCATGGCGCGGGCCCACTCGATCTTCTTGGCGCTCAGCATGATGTTGCCCTGGGTGGTTTCATAGGTGCCGCGGTTCCAGATGCTTTTGATCGCCGTCGGATCCAGGACCACATAAGCCCGCTTGTCCTTTTGTCCTTCAACCGTATTGTGATACTGGAGCGATGTGATCCCGCGGTCGACCATGATCTTTCTAAACTTGCGGATCAGCGCCATGCGGCCGTCATAACCAAGAGTCATCGCCTGCGCGTTCCAGCTGACAGCGAAGTGGCCAAGGTCTCTCGTTGACCCTTTGGTCAAATAGAGGATGACCTCTTTGTTGTATTTAGCTTCAGACAGAGCAGCTATCAGACTGCGCTTGGCCTTGAGCGCATCGCGCACAACATCTGCCAGCTTATTTTTATCTAATCCATTGAGTACCGAAGACCGGAATGCAGAATGAAAAAACTCTCTGAACTGGTTCTGATCTTCTTCAAACACCGTTTGGAATATGGTCCTGTTGATGGCATGCCAATCCTCCTCGATTGTTCCGCGATCATCCTTCGCCTGGTCAACGACTTGCACCTTGCCTCGGACAAAAAGCGGCATGATCCGGCCGCCGGTCGGCCCGCGGTCATAGTCCGGATCATAGGCAAAAGCACCGGTAAAGTCAGTTGCCATCCTGGGATCAGCCGCCATATGAAAGCCGGCGATCTGGTCCAGGAGCTTCTTGGGGTCGACCGTGGAGAACTGGTCAAAATCCCTGGCGGTCCCGTGGTAAAGGATCATCGGCGAGCCGTCGTTGTTTTTGAGATCCGAGTCCGCGAACCACTTCGCAAAGTTCTCGTTATTCTTTACCCGATCGGCGGCCAGCTTCACAGAGAGTGGCACGCTGCGCTTTCCGGAGGCCACCAGAATCTCGCGATCGCGCTTGCCGTCCTTGTCCCTGTAGGTCCCGACATCGGTGAAGATCTCGCGCAGCTCGCGCCGCAAAAGATCTGTGGCCTGGGCGTGGGTCATCCGGCCGAGAAACCCCTTCCGCGGTGCGGCCGGCATGTTGACGACCAGGCGCCCACCCTTTCGGGAAACCGTCTGCGACATTTGCGCCACGGTTCTCTTAAACATCGAGGGCGTGGCCTGCACATTGGCGACGTTGCTGGCGTAGGTCAGGTCATAGCGCTTGGAGAGCGCGTTGCCCTCGTGCACGGCCGCATCGAAGTTGTTACCAAACTCATAGGCGTCCACTTCCACGCCGGCTTTTCGCAGGCTCTCGGCGTGCGGCAAGACGCCCTCGGCGTTCTTCCGGCCGGAGCCGAAGTCAAGGATCCGCTCGCCTTTTTTAACCAGGGATTTGACAATCTTGGGGACTTTCGCCTCGCCTGCGCCCACGCCGGCCGGACGACTGGTGGCGTTGGCTTCTCTGACCTGATCCGGATCAAAGCCTCTTGCGGTCTTAACCGAAAAGAGCAAGTTCTTGGCCGTGTTTTTGTCAAACAGCTCGGGGGCGGCCAGGATCTCGCCGTTCTTAAGCGCGACCGGCTTCTGGATCTCCCCACCGGTCAGATAGGCCTTGCCCATCAGGGCCTGGTCGCGCAGCCATCTGAGCCAGTCGATGTGGTCCTTGGCAACCTGCAAGTTTAATGTTTTTATCTCATCGCCAGGAAAGCGCCGGTCATAGAGCATGGCATAGTCTTTTTCCTTGGCCTCAAGCGCCCTTACCTGCTTCAGCGTCTTTTTGATCGAGTCGTCGATCAACGTGAGAGACACGTCCAGATAGCTCTGCACTTCCGGAGAATACTCGACCTGAAGCGGATCGATCCCAAGCTCTCTTGCCGCCCGCTTGATAAAGGCCAGCTTCTCGGCCTTCTTCATTTTCTCCCCGCCGGTTTCCTTGGCCTTCTTCATAATGAAGTCGGCCACCGTCATCGCGTTAGCCCCCTTCATAAAGGCCAGCATCGGGGCAATCGTCTTCGGCCGCTTGGGATCAGCCATCGACCAGAGCTTGCCCTTGTTGTCGATCCCCTTATCAACGAAGGCCGTCATGCAGCCCATCTGCGACAAGGCGCATTCACGGCAGCTGGAAATAAAGTAGCGCTCCTCGGCATCACAAGGGCAGCCCCTGGTGCGCAAGTGCGGCGGCAGCTGCAAATGCAGCTTCGGGCTGACGGCCAGGATCAACCCCAGGGCCTTTTCGCTGTAAAGCTTCTCGAGGGTCTCGATTTCCTTGGTGCTGGTATAAAGCCAGGAGTTGGCGATGCCATGCCGTTGGGCGTTTGCAACCACATACTTGTGGCCATAGTAATCGTAAAGAGTCGCATCGAGTGAGCCGCTCTTTATGAACGGCGCCTTGGGCGTGCCGACCAGCTTCCGGAGCATCTCGTGGTGCCGGCTGAAAATATGGATCGGCCGGTCGGCATATCTGGCCAGGGCGTTGTAGCCTTTAAGCTGCGGGCCGGTGGTGAAATCTCCTGACCCCTGCAGGCGGATAAAGGGCAGGTCCGGCCGGTTGAAGGCAGCCGCTTCGGCCGCGGCTTTTCGCGCCCAGCCCACCGGATCCATCAGGATGTGAAAGGTGTTGCGAACCGCCTTCTCGACCGTGCCCTGGCGCAGCATGCTCTTGGCGGCGTAGCAGAACCGGCACTGCTCGGTCGGATCACACAGGGCTAGCATCAGGTCAAAGCTCCGGCCGGCCTTGGCGTTGTTGCCCAGGGTGTCTTTGACGTTGGCCTCATCGATGCTGCTCATCAGCGCACCGCTGCGCATGACTTCAACGAGCCGGATGTATTCCTCTGACGGCGACAGGATCCTTTTCCCCTGGGCGGTCTTGCCTGGGGATTTGGTCGAGAGCTTCTTGGCGTCAGCCAGCTTCTTGGGATCGATCGCACGGTTAAAGATATCGGCTGCCTCACCGGATTCGATCACCCGAAAAAGCTCGGACATAAGATCATAGGTCCGGATCCCGCGGGCGGGTTTCTTGCCCACCCCAGGCACCTCGATCGCCTTCTCGCTGGGCCCGAACAGCGTCTCGAAGATCGTCAGTTCGCGCACGATCCGGCCGTTTAAGATCGAATACTGGGACTCTTCGAAGTTAATGGGATCCCACTTCTGCGCGGCCATGCGCTCTGGCACCGAGAACAACAGGTGCGGATCGCCCACCTGACCGATCATGTACGCGTCCGGCCCCATGTTCTTGATCTGCTCATCTGTGGGCTCGGCCATCATCTGCATGCGCTTGACCGAGAGAAGGATATTGCCCTTGGCCGTGTCGAAAGTGCCGCGGTTCCAAACACTCTTGATCTGATTCGGGTGAAAAACGATATAGGAATCCTGGGTTTTATCGGACTCCTCAAGGGCCGCCTTCTCTTTATAAATCGCGCTTCTCTCGGCGTCGGTCTTGGCCGCATCCATCCTGAATATGATCTCGGCCATGCCCTCGATCTCGCCCGTATTCTTATAGACGATCCCGTCGTAGCCCTTGCTCTCCAGGAGCCGCACGACATCGTCCGCAAACTCTTCCTGCAGATTTTCAAGCGCCTCGGTCAGATCATCACCGGAGCCCTCCATTTCAACTTCGAGCTGTGTCTGCTCGTCTTCCCACCGGCGCAGCTCGTTATATTCCTCTTTGGTGATCGCCTTGGCAGCCAGAAGGGCGCTCGGCACATTGCTTGGATCCCAGGCGCCGGCATCGTATGTCCGGAGGGGGTTTTTGATCTTGAGATAAACCGGATAGAGCCGCTGGCCTTCCATCTGTTTGGCCGTCATAAAACGAGACCGGAACTTGATCCGGTCGTTGGCCTGTTCCTTGGTCCCAAAGTGGATCCCGATGTCACTGGCGCCGCGCTCAAAGGTCCCGAAATCCTCGGGGGATGTGGTGGAGTGATACATCACCCGCGGGTTGCCGGCGGCATCGACCACCTTCGAATCCCCGAACCACTTCTTGAAAGTGGGCGCTGCAGGGGCCACCATGTTCTTCGGGAATTCAAAGCGCCCATCGCCGATATCGAGCATGCCGGCGCTCTTGGCCAGGGCGCGGCTGGCATCGTTTACGGCGTAGAGCATGCGACCGCCGCGGTCCCTTAAGTCGCGGAGGATCTTCTTGCCGTAGCCCTTCTTGCGATACTTTTCAACGACCTCGATGTCACCGATGGTGGTGCCCAGGAGGCGTGCGCTACCGATCGTTTTCTTGCCCTCGGTATAGGCAATACGCGTGACGCCTTCTTTTCCGGCGGTGACTTTAGCAGCAAGCGGCACCTCTTTCTTCTTGACCGAGAAAACCGGCCCGCCCACCTTGAGCGCCGAGTAGCCCACCGCTGGCTCGAAGGTGCCGGTAAAAGCCGGATGATTCGGCTGCGTGTCGCGCAGAGAAACATCCTTGGTAAAAACATCATGAATCGGAAGATCTGTGCCCAGCGCTTTGCGCAGATACATCAGGAGGTTCTCGCGGTTGTTGGCCGCATTCAGTGATTCGTTGCCATAAAAGAAGACGCTGTTTGCGTTGGTCCGCTCAAACGCCCGCATCAGCCCGATCGCAGTCGCGCCCAGGCTCTCGCCCTTGGGCAGTTCGTAAAAGCCAACCGCCTCCAGCTGCGAGTTGGCCAGCATGAAGCCTTCGGTCTTCTCGCCAAACAGATCGACCTTGTTCTTGTATGCCTCCTTGGAGTTGGAGGATTTGGGTCCTGCGGCCTGCAGCGAGAACGTGCGCTCCCTGATCGGAATCTTTTTCTTTCTGACCACCCCAGGAATCTGCTCTGCGATCGGCACAGGGGTCACTCTCACCGGCACCCACTTGGTGCCGGCAACAATCAGCGGGACCACTTCGATGTCGGCCAGGTCAAGCCCGTCCGATATGGCAGACATCGCGATGATGTCTTCCCTGGAGGGTGACGCCGTCTTGCTGGGATGATTGTGGGCAACATATACCCGAGTAGCCCCTTTGACTCCCGCCACATAGCCGACGATGTCGGTGGCCTTCATGTTGGCAGAGGTCGAGACCCCCTTGGTGTAGCGGTGGATCTCAAGGATCTTGCCCTTCTTGTCGACCGTGATCGTGTACAGGTTCTCCTGCGGGCTCTTGCGGATATGGGCCAGAACACTGGCCGCTTCGGCCGGCGTCTTGGCATAAAGGTTCTTCGCCTTAAGGGATCCGGTGGTGGCCATCCGGACAGCGGTCATGGCCTTCAACCCCTTCACGCCGGCGTCGGTGGTCTTAACTGGCGAGGTGAACTCCAGATCTTCCGGCAGTTTTTCGGCCGCCTCGGCGACATTGCTCCAGTTCTTCTTATCCTCGATGTCGTCATAGTTTTTGACCGACAAAAGGATGTTGCTATCCGCAGTGTAGGTGCCGACATTTCCGATCGCGGATTTGATCTGATTCGGCTTAAACGGCAGATAGTGACGGGTGTCCTGAAAGAGCCCTTTCATACCTGGAACGCCAAAGGTGCCGACTCTCCTGGGCCCGAAATACTTATGGGCGTCCATGATGATGCCGTCGTAGCCCAGGTTCTCGGCCGCTTCGCGCAGGATGGCGCCGGCGGGCACAAGGTTGTAATCATCATCAGCAATAAGGTCGTCGATCTCGGCCTCACCCATGGCCTCGAGGATATCATCACCGGTGATCTCCTCGTAGCTCATGGCTTTCTCCATCAACCCTTCGCGCAGCCGGTCGATAGAATCCGGATTTGCATCATATCCCTGCAGGATCCCAGTGATCTCATCGATCATCTCGAGTGCCGGCCCGCTCTCCCCGATGATATCCTCGCCATCTTCGGAATATTCAAGCTCATAGCCCAGTTTGGTTTCGCTCAGATCAAGCGGGTTTTCCATCTTCAAGAAGACCGGCATCAGTGCCCCCTGATTATCAGGAGTCAGGTTGGCCCTGACCTGGGCATCGATGGCTTCTTCCCAATAGTGTTCGCGAACCCACTCGAGGCCAGCCTCGTCATCGAGCACGGCATCCAGATCGGCGAACTCCTGGCCCAGCTCCTCGCCGGCCTGCTCGGGAATCTCCTTAGCCGTTCGTTCAAGGTCACTCCAGGGCGAAGGCGTCACTCCTGTTAGAAAGTCCGACAAGATCTCGCGGATCCTCGGGTCGTCGGGGTCATAATCCTCCAGGTTCCCGTAGTCCTCTTTCGCCTTCTCGATCTTGCTGATGATGTCCGGCCCCATATCCGTGGCATAGTTCTCGTTGGCATCATCAACCGAGTTGGTGAAATAGGCGCCAGGGCCAAGAAAGTTCTCCCACTCCATCACGCGGCCGGTGGCACCAGTAGCGAACTCGGTGACGTTGGATGAGGTGGTGCCGTGAAAGACCATCAGCGGCTCACCGTCCTCTTTTACCACCGACTTGCCGAACCACTTCTTGAAGGCCTTGTTCTTTACGCTGAGCGCGGCTTTCTTCTGGACCGCGGCGAGCTTATCAACATAGGCCTTGGCAGCCTCCTCGCTGGTAAAGATCAGCGAGAGCGGGTTGTCGTTTGCGTCCCGAATATGCCAGGTGGACTTCGATCCCTTGACGGTAAAGGCGCCCTTGGCGGTAAGCTTCGGCGTCGCCTTCTTTACGGCAGCAACCGCACCTGGCTTTCCCCCTTGCTCTTTTGCAGCAGCTCCTTTAGCCGCTCCCGATACTCGGGAAACTCGCTTGGCTTCAGCACCTTTGGCAGCGCGGATGCCTTGTGCAGTTCTGAATCCTTTGTCGAGCTTGAGCTCTTCGTCTGCGGCTTTATAGGTTTTTCCAATGCCATAGCTGATCCCTACCCCCTCAATGGTGAGCTTCTCTCCCTGTTTGTAAGTGGTGCCATCCTTAAGCTCGACATCTGTGCCAATGGTGTGCTCGATGACAATGCGGTCCTCGAGCTCGCGGCGCATCTGGTTAACGGCCTGTGTGGCCGCGGCCTCATCTTCGGTCAGAAGCGCCAGCTCCTCGCCGCCGACCCTGTAAACATCAACTCCCAGGCCCTGCATGGTCTTACCGACAGCCGCCAGGAGTTCATCTCCCAGCGGGTGGCCCAGCGCATCGTTAAACCAAGAGAAGTTGTCCAGATCCACCATCGTCACCGTGCGCCACTGGCCCTCGGGCTTCTCATGATCTTCGGCCAGGGCCTCGAAGAAGGCCCGCTTCGAGCCGATCCCCATAAGGTCATCGGTGTAAACCATACCAATCAGCTCATCGAAAAGCTCGCGGGCCTTTTCGGTGTCGCCGAGCATGTCGCGATAAGCCTCAAACTGTTTGCGCGTTTTCTCGTTGCTCTTCCGGCGTTCTGTTGGCACCTCCACCTTGGTCGTGCGCTCTTCGGTAGCTACCTTCTGATAGCGCCTTGCGGCCTCGGCGTAGGCATCGGCGATCGCCTTCTCGACCCGCTCCATGTTCTTGACGACCGCATTGTGCGCCTTGGTGCCGCCCTTCAGCGCTCGCTTAACCTGCAGCAAAAGCCGTCGCACGATATCGGCCAGGGCTTTAAAGATCTCAGGATTGCGCTGATTTAACTTCTTCCAGAATGTGGGGCGTGTGAAGACCTGGCCGGAGACGTCCGAACCGAACTCCCTTCTGACAAGGTCTTCATCAATCTTCTCCTTGCCCGTGCCGGCCGCCTCTCGGTTCTTTGCCAGCAGCGCCTTGTATTCCGGCAGGTTGGCCGCCTCCTCGTGAATGACATCCATCGCCTTTTGCCACAGGTCGGGATGCTCTTCCTCAAGGATGTGAAAGCTCTCATGGCCAAGGACAAAAAGGGCCGGCGCCGCGGCCTTCTCATTGATAAAGATCTGGCGATTGTCCTGGTCGGCCAGGCCGTTGATCCCGCCAGGCAGGATATTCTCATCGGCACTATAAAAAGTGGACTTGATCTTCCAGATGTCCGCCAGCTGGTGAACGACCTTCTGCTCTTCGGTTACCTGGGACGGCGGCCGAATGTCCGTATCCTTTAGGTCCGGCAGATAGCTGTCCCTTATGAGTGCGGCCATCCGCGGCAGGCTTTGGGCATCCCCCTGGCCGGCAGGGATCTCGATCGGTTTCTCGTTCTTTGCCGCCGCCACCACAGGCTCAGCGGCCTTCGGCGCAGCAGCCACCTCTTTGGGTTGCGACTCCTCGCCCAAGGCGATCTTGCCGGTGTCGAGCCGCTCGGTGATCAGTTCCTTGATAACGGGATCCTCGGTGGTATCCCTGATGTAGGTGATCTCATCTTTGGTCAGATCATCGAACATCGCCTCGATGTAACCAGTCATCGCTTTCTTGCGGTCAGGCGTGGCCGCCGGCGGGCCCGCGCCTTCTTCACCGGCCTCTTTCGCCAGCTTGTCCAGATCCTCGATGATCGGCTCTTCGGCCTTCGGTGGCAGGACCGACTTGCCCTTCTTGTCCACGAGATCGATGGTGGTGTCCTTGGTCGGCTTGAACCCGAGACCGGTTTCACCTGGCACCGGCTCGACCGCGCCCTTGATCTTGATGTGCGTCTCGGGCTTGGCCTCTTCTGGCGCAACTTCGCCTTCGGGTCTCGTCTGCGGCTCGGCCAGAAAGTCAGCCCCTTTGGCAAGCCCCAGGGTCGCAAGCGTCATTACAAACGTCGGGCCAAGGACATCAAAGGCCTCGGCAAAAGGCTTCGCCTCGGGCCGAATGCCGGAATACTTTTCAACCCCGCCCTCCCCCAGTTGCTGGCCGTATTCAGTTCCCAGTTCGACTTTAAGAGTCTTCAGGAAGTCCTTGAAGATCGCTTTAAAGCCGCGCTTGGCGACTACCGCCTCGGTCACTCCGAAGAGTTTGCCAAACCCCTTTGTCCCAAAAATCTCTCCCAAGGCCTCAATGCCGCCGGTGACCCATGGCGCCCAGCCGTAAGCACGCTCTCGCATCTTTTCGGCTTCGGCTTTCTTGCCGGCTTTCTCAAGCTGCTCGGCCTTTTTGAGCGCCGTATCCTTTGTGCCCTGGGCTTGGGATAGCCCAAAGATTGCGCCCGTACCGGCGCCAGACATTTCAAGCGCGAGTTTAGATGCCAGCTGGGCCTCCCGCATATAAGCAGCCGCTTCTGCCAAAGAGGTCGCTGCCCTGGCCGCACCGACAAGACGCCCCACCCCGAAGATGGTTCTCAGTCCGAGATTTATAATCCCACCAGGGATCACCGAGGGGGCAAGCATCTTGGTGCCCTCGTAAATCATCTTCTCGACCGTGCCCATGTCAGGCTTCGGCCCGAACATCTCGAGGCCCTTTTCTTCCGCCCACTCAGCTATTCGCTGGCCGGTATTCTTTATTGCCAGGTCCTCGGCCAGTTTATCGGCATATTTTTTGCCCTCGGGATTCCTGACGTTGTAAACGTCTTTATAAGCCTCGGCCAGTCCCTGCTGGCCGCGATCGGTCAGGAACTGAAGGGCCTTCCCAAGCTGTGCCGGCAACTCGACCGTAAGCCCCTCAGCGACTCCTCGCCCAAAGGCCTTGGCTGCACCCCACACCGTGCTGTGGTCGTTCGGGTCCTGGGCCAGCATGCCGAAGGCCACCTCGGCCTCTTCCGGCGTACCGTACTCTTGATCAGGTGTCGGCTTGGGCATCTTCGCGGCAGTCGGTGCCACCGATGCCGCTGCCGGCGCGGCAAATGTATCGGTCGCCGGATCGTAGGCATCGAAGAGATCGCCGGCCGGCTGGGCGGCCGCCGGCTGCGGGGTCTGGATCTGCTGGGCCTGCTGCTCGTGCAGCTGCTGGGCATACTTGGTCGCCGCCTCGGGCGAATAGAAAACGCCCAGGTGCTGACCGGTGGCCTTGTAGTTGCCGATCGCCTGCTCCGGAGACCAGTCTTCACCGTTCGGGCCCACGGTCGGCAAGAGGACCTCACCCTCGTCAGTGCCGATCGACATCGAACGCACGGTGCTGGTCGAGCCGTCCGGATTTTTCAACCGCGGCCGGTTGCTCAGATCGATGTTGCCAGGAGTTTTGACCCCGTCATCGAAAAGATCAAAAATGTCCTTGCCCTCGGGCATGACCGGCGGCGGGGGCTGAGTGTAGTCAGTGGGCGCAGCTGTGGCGTCGAACTCGTTTGAGGTATCCGCCTCGAAGAGATCAAAAATATCAGGCATGTTTTTTCCTATCGTTTTTTGTCGGCTCGGTGTGTGTAGTCTATCTTGTTAGGATCGTACCCGTCTCTGATCGCATTCATTCGGGCCAGCTCTTTATTCCCCTTGGCCTCCTGAATATATTTTCTCGCAGTCTCTTGGGTTATCGCCATCCCCTTTGAGGGGTCAGGGGTCTTCTCGTAAAGCTTGTCACGCAGTTCGGCAACGCGGCTCTGCAGGGTCTTTAAGATCTCCTGTTGCTGCTTGACCTGCTCTTGATCTGGCGTACGCGCGTAGCCGTCCTTGTCCCTGTTGGAGGACAGTTCAACCAGCTTGCTCTGCTGCTCGACCAGGTCCTTTCTCAGCTTGAGGTACTCGTCCTTCTCCGATGCTCTTTGCTTCTCGACCTTGGCCTTTAGGTCGCGCTGCTCCTTAACGCTCTTCTCCATCCGCGACTGCGCTTCTTTATAGGCCAGCTCGCGCTTTTTTCTCTCGGCATCGTAGCGGCCCATCGCCTCGTTTCGCATCGCCCGCTGCGCCTCGATCTCGGCCTTGAACTTTTCATGGAAAAGGGCCTGCGTGTTCTTCGTGAACGCCTGGCGCTGCTTTTCATCAAGCAGATACCAGGGCGTGGATCCACCTGGCATGACGCGCTGGTAGTAGCGATCGATGTCCTCTTCGGTGAGAGCCAAAACCTTTTCGGCCGGATTGGCCAGCAGCGGGTCCTGGCCCCCAAACTGGGTATCGACCAAATATTTTTCGAAACGCTCGCGCTCATCGGCTCCTGGCGCGACAAAGTCGCCGGCCGGTCGCGGCGGCACGCCTTTGTTGTAGCCCTCGATGGTCTTCTTAGCATCCTCGGTCTTGGCGCTGATCGCAGCGCGAGTGTCCATGGTGATGCCCTTCCGGTTGGTCTTCTCGCCCTTATCGTTGACGTCCGGATTGTTGGCATACTTCATAAACTCGATCGCCGCCTCGACATCGGCCAGCTGCGGGTTGTCCATGTAGGTCTGCAGCTTCGGGTTGGTAACGCGTTCACCCTCGGGGGTGACCATCTCCGAGAAGTTGCGATCCAGGTTGCCAAGGTCCACTTCGTGACCGGAAGTGTCGGTGACCATCTGGCTGTCACGGTATTTGAGATCTTTTAGAGACGGCATTGCTACCCCCTAAGTTTTAAGGTTCGGGAAGGGATCCCAGTTATTGCCAGACCGGTTTCTGACATCCACCACCGGTGTCATGTCCCTTGGCGTCGACCAGGGCTCCGGACCTGTCGGCCTGGCCGCACTCGGCACCGATCGCACCCCTTGCCCACCAGTGGCATTACCGGAACCAGTTGACTGCTGGCTGGAGTTCTGCGTGTTGGTGGTCGTGCCACTGCGCAAAAACTCGTTCCACAGGTTGCTGTAGGTCTGCGTGTCCATGTTGCGCCGCGCGTTATAGGTCATCTGCGCGGCATTAAACTGCTGGTTGTATTTGTTCTGATACTGATTGACCGCGGCCTGCTGAGCCGATGCCAGGATCGAGCCCAGGCCTGAGCCATAACCCTGCAGGGCCTGCCTTACCGTCATCTTGCGCACGTTCGGGTTATCGGAGGTGTTGGCCGAAAGTGCCGACATCGTCACATCCCTTAAAGAC
>Ga0210085_1000923_pt1 | contig 11989 bp, 10 predicted proteins | sample China_Galinas_PW_5_FD_184866 | JGI IMG/M metagenome (GOLD analysis project Ga0210085, IMG submission 184866) | Wetland microbial communities from San Francisco Bay, California, USA, that impact long-term carbon sequestration - China_Galinas_PWC_D1... | ecosystem: Environmental > Aquatic > Marine... | reverse complement strand
CCACAGAAGAAGAAAATCAGATACGCACTCGAATCGCCGATTCAATCCGATGGATCGTGTGCCAGAGGCTTCTTCCCAAAGCAGGTGGCGGACGGGTTGCCGTTTTTGAAATTTTGCGTACCAATCTTCGCGTTAAAGATTCGATTTTACATGGAGAATCAGAAGGTAAAACATTTTATGAAATTATCCAGGCTGGAAAAGCGTTCGGCATGGTAACCTTTGACGATTATATCTTGGGGCTGTATGAAAAAGGCATCATTACCCAGGAAACCGCAATGGCTTATGCATCTCGAAAGGACGTGCTGGGCCGAGGCATTGACACCATCAAAACTACCCGAGGAGAAACCACAACGGACATCGAGGATTTAAAGGTTGATCATGAATATGGCAAGACTTCGCGTTAATCGAGTCCTGCCGGTTTTTTATCCGTAACGTATCGATAAAGGCAAAAATAATGAACATTTCATGCGAAAACTGCCGGAGTAAGTTTAAAATACCAGACGAAAAGATTCCTAAAGGACAAATGTTTTCAATTACTTGTCCGCAGTGTGACACCAAAGTCGTTGTCGATGCACGCTCTGACAAGGTCTCTTCATCAGATACTCATTCGAAACCATTAGACAACCCCAAACCGGAAAAGGAAAAAACGATTATTGATGAAGTTGACGCCGATACCTACGATGCTTCGGACAAACCTTTTGACTTCGTGGAAGAGGGTGTGAAAACCGCCCTCTTGTGCGAGCCCGATGCTGCCTTACAAACGAAGATCAAAACGGCCTTGTATAATATGGACTATCATATCACCACCCCCCAGTTGCCCAAAGATGCGCTAAAGCAAATGCGATTTCATGTTTTTGACATGGTGGTGCTAAACGAGAGGTTCGGCACCCAAAGTCCGGATATGAACCCTGTCCACAAATATCTGGACCGCCTCAACATGTCCATCAGACGAAACATTTTTGTGACGCTCCTTACGGACCGTTACCGCACCATGGACAGTATGTCAGCTTTTAACAAAAGCGTTAACCTGATTGTCAATCTGAAAAACATTGATGAAATCGAAAAAATCCTTAGACGCGGTATCGCCGATTATGAGGATTTTTATCGTGTTTATAAGCGGGCGCTTATTAAAACCGGCAGGGTCTAACGCCTTAAATTGTATCGCATAACAAACAAATCCCAAACATAAAGCCAATCACTGATGAAATATACGTGCACAGACTATCGGACTGAAATGATTCTTGTGAGTCTCAGGCAGCGTCTTAAACAAGAAAACCTGAATGAAGACGAAAAAAAGGATCTTATTTTACAAATCGAAGAGATAGAAGCAGCAATGGAACTCGATTAATATATTATCGGTACCAGCGCACTTATCGTCCATCCATGAATTCAAAATGAATACAATGGGTGTCCGATTCAAAAATGAGCAATTTTTGTTCTGATCAAGGCCGCACAAGGGTTTTCGGTCCCCGCATAGCGGGACAGGAAGGCGTAGGTCCGTACGCCGCTGCCGGAAACCCGCGGAAAACGCCGAGCAGGACAAAAAGGGCCATTTATGGATGGACACTAAATACTGTTGCTGATAATCCTCAACCCCTCCAGCGTCAAGTTCGGTTCAACAACCTCTATTGTCTCAGATACCTGACACATAAGATTTGCCAGACCACCCGTAGCGATGATTTGGGGATCCGTACCCATTTCATCCCTCATACGCCTGACCATTCCATCGACAAGACCTGCATATCCGTAGATAATTCCCGCTTTGATACTGCTTGCGGTATCTTTGCCGATCACGCTTTGGGGGGGGATAAAGATCTCGACTCTGGGAAGTCTTGATGCTTTTATAAAAAGCGCTTCAGAAGAAATCATGATGCCGGGACTGATTGCACCACCTAAGTATTCCCCTTTTTCAGAAATAGCATCAAAGGTTGTTGCCGTTCCAAAATCTATTACAATTAAGCTCGTTTGGTATTTATGGAAGGCTGCAACCGCATTAACGATCCTGTCTGCTCCGACTTCTGATGGGTTTTTATATCGTATCGGCAGTTTCGGAGCAGACCTGGCATCCACCCAATGGGGTGTATGTCCAAGATATTTGCGACAGAAAGAATCCAGAATGGTAACCATGGGTGGAACGACACAGGAAATAATTGTTTTGTGGATATTTATAGAATTGATACTGCCTTCGGAAAAAAGATTGCGGGCAAGAATATTAAACTCATCTTCGGTCGTCCGCCGTTCAGTTCGAAGTCGCCAATTTTGAACGAGATGTTTGTCGTCATAAACGCCGATGACCATATTTGTATTACCAACATCAATAACAAGGAGCATAGGACAAAATCCTTTTTTAACGAATTCTTTTTTGGTCAATAATTTTGACTTTAAAACTTTCAGGTTTTGCATCGATCAGTGTGGTTTTAACGGGTAATGTTATGGTTGCACGCTTATTATAAACCCCCGGTGTCAATCCTTTAAGGTCTACATATACTTGAATCTCTTTACCTTCGTAAAGTTTTTCGATCATATTAACAGGCCCTTTAACTTTTATCGTTATTGCCGGCGGCGTTATACGGTATACATACATCCCCCCATCTCCCTGAACGGGAATATTATCGAACGTTTTGGTTGTCAGTTGTTCCTTTATAACCACGTTTGCAAGAATAATTTTCGAAGAATCAACGAGCTTGAGATTTTCCAAAAGGTCCAGCGCCACCTCTTTCTTGAAAGATCTGGATAATCCTTTTATATTAATGGGTTTTGTTGAAACTTCATGCATATTGCTCAGCGTATTTTCAGATCCTCGCAAAATTACCGAAATGGGTCTGGCCTTTGCACCAACAACCGTATATCCTTTGGCCGGCTTTCCGGTTAGAGAAATGTTGACAGGAAGCTTTTTTTTAATTTCATTTTCCACTTTAACGGTTATCGAGTCGGGGTTTATTTTTAAAATTGAAATCCCGTCAGGAAGTGGAATCCGAACCTTATGAATGGGTATAACATTAACCCCGATTTTTACTCCGGACAGATCAATCGTATATTGTATCTTTAAATCAGGAAGGGTACGTAGGATTGACTTCGGACCGCGAACATGCACCTCTATGCCGGTGAAGGGGCCGTTTGTTATAATCAATCCTTCAGGAATCTGTTCTGTGTTTACCGGAATGAATATGTCGGCTTCCTGGATGGATGCATAGGGCCATAAGAAAAATATGCCAATCCCAATAAAGAAAAACAGGATTAAACCTGCCAGATTTCGGTAAGTTAAAATAGATAAAGCACTATGCTTGGTCATCGCAAATTGTTAAATAAGATCATTAATAAAATTTAAAGAAAATAATCAATAGGATAAATCCTTTAAAAATTTTGTGCGTTTTTTATGGCATCTATTATTTTTACGGTGACACGCGCATTGGCAACATTGTGGACCCGAACGATATGGGCCCCATTCAAAATAGCAGCAGCAACTGAAGCCTGGGTTCCGCCCTCTACCATCGCCGAATCGGTATTGATATCTTCAACAGTATTATCTTTAAGGAGATGTCGAATAAATGCCTTTCTTGAAGTCCCAATCATAATAGGGACTTTCAGTGTTTTAAATTCATGTAATCGCTGAATTAATAAAAGATTATGCCCGACGGTTTTTCCAAAACCGATCCCGGGATCAATGATAATTTTTGATCTTGAAATCCCTTTATTTACAGCCAGATCTATTGCATTATCAAGGAATGTTTTGATTTCATTGATGAGGTCATCATAAAAGGGTTCAACCTGCATGGTTTTTGGGTTTCCAAGCATATGCATCAAAATTACCGGAACCTCGTAATGTACCGCAACATTTGCCATTTCCGGATCGAAACTCAGGGACGATACGTCATTTATCATTGAAGCACCGGCCTTGATGGCCTGTTCGGCCACACCAGATTTGGTTGTATCAATGGAAATGGGAATCGGTATGCGTTTTGAAAGCGTTTCAATCACGGGAACAACCCGCAGAATTTCTTCTTCTTCAGATACCGGATCTGAAAATGGTCGTGTAGATTCACCACCGATATCAAGGATGTCCGCACCGTTTTCAAATAGTTTATACCCTTGAGCGACTGCATCATTAAATGTAAAAAACTGTCCGCCGTCCGAAAAGGAATCCGGGGTTACATTCAAGACACCCATAATGCAGGTTTTTTGACCAAAATCAAGACGGTGTTTGCCCCATGCAAGGCTGTATGCTTTCATTTGAGATAGATTCTTAGAATTTATTGAAATCTAATTAAGCGATTCCTTTCACTATTTGAACCGCTCGTTTTAGGTGAAAAGTAGATAAACAAATAGGTAGTTAATTTGGATTAAGATGCCCCTTGCTCGCTTTCAGATTCTGCTTCGGGTTCTATTTTTTCCGCGCTAACTTCTTCTTGGTTCTCGTTTTCAGTCTCTTCGCTTTTTGACGTCTTTGATGGAAACTCAAATCCGGGTTTCATGGACAGTATGAGTTCATCAAGCTCTTTCCCCATAACGGTTTCTTTTTCAAGCAAACGATCCGATAAAGCATGAAGAATATCTAAATTTTCTTTTAAAATTCTCGTAGCGCGTTTATACGCATTTTCAATCAGCTTATCGACTTCAGCATCAATTTTTCTTGCGGTTTCTTCAGAATAATCCCTGTGTTGAGCGATTTCTCGCCCAAGGAAGATGTGGTCTTCTTCTTTGGCATACGACATCGGACCGAGTTCATCACTCATCCCCCAATTGCGTATCATTTTTTGAGCAATATCGGTTGCCTGTTTAATATCGTTAGCAGCACCGGTACTGATACGGTTAAAAACAGTTTCTTCGGCAACTCGTCCGCCAAAAGCAACGGACAATTCACTTTCAAGCTGATCCTTATATTTAAAATCGCTTTCTTCAGGCAAAAACCACGTAATACCTGCAGCGCGTCCTCTTGGAATAATAGTGATCTTATTCACCGCATCAGTGCCCGGCAAAAGGCGGGCCACAAGGGCGTGCCCTGCTTCATGATATGCCGTTGTTTTTCGGTCTTCTTCCCTGATCACTTTTGATTTTCTTTCCAATCCCATGTAAACTTTATCTTTGGCATCTTCCAGGTCAATCATATCAATCTTTTCCTTATTTCTCTTGGCGCCTAAAAGTGCCGCTTCATTGACAAGGTTTTCCAAATCAGCACCCGAAAATCCGGGAGTTCCCTTTGCCAGTACGACAGGATTTACATCAGGTGCAATCGGTGTTTTCTTCATATGAACTTTAAGAATTTTCTCGCGTCCCAGTATGTCCGGCAACGGAACAACCACTTGACGGTCAAAACGACCGGGACGCAATAGGGCCGGGTCAAGCACATCAGGACGGTTGGTGGCGGAAATAAGGATTACGCCCTCGTTGGATTCAAATCCGTCCATTTCCACCAAAAGCTGATTTAAGGTCTGTTCTCTTTCGTCATGCCCCCCTCCGAGACCGGCACCTCTGTGCCTTCCAACAGCATCGATTTCATCGATGAATATAATGCATGGGGCATTCTTTTTACCCTGAACAAACAAATCCCTGACACGAGAGGCTCCCACGCCGACAAACATTTCTACGAAATCTGAACCACTGATATGAAAAAAAGGAACGTCAGCTTCACCTGCAATGGCCCGTGCAAGGAGTGTTTTTCCGGTGCCGGGGGATCCCATCAAAAGCACCCCTTTGGGTATCCTTCCCCCGAGACGAGTGAATTTCTTAGGTTCTCTTAAAAACTCGATAATTTCGCCAAGTTCTTCTTTGGCTTCATCGATACCGGCAACATCTTCAAACGTTACTTTTTTCGATTGATCAGACTGCAAACGGGCCCGACTCTTACCAAAAGACATGGCTTTTCCGCCGCCGGACTGCATCTGGCGCATAAAAAATATCCATACGCCGATCAGTACGATCATTGGAAACCACGACACCAGAACAGACATATACCATGGCGATTCGCTCTCAGGTTTGGCAGTAATGGTAACACCTTTATCCCTAAGGATTTTGATTAAATCACTATCCTGGGGCGCATATACCTTGAAGCGATTACGATTTGAATCTGTGACATAGAGTTCGTGACCCTGTATGACGACACTAGAAACACGCTCCTTTTCCACCATAGTCAAAAATTCGGTATAACTGATGCTTGTTTCAGCCAGATGCTGTTGATTGAAAAGGTTGTAAAGCATGATCATCATCAACGTGATGACTATCCATAAGGCCAGATTTTTGTAAAAAGGATTCAAAAGTTTTAACCCCCCTAAAAGTCAATTTAAGGAACCATCAATATTAAGCACCAATAATAACCATCATTGTTGATTAGGCAAGCAAAAGTTCCACTTTCAGTACATTTCTGGTTGAAGGCATCAATTTAACAGACTCATCAATTCTATGGCCGACCACCCAGATTATTTTCCCTCGGCTCAATAATATGGGGCATTTTATTCGTTCACTTCGAGGTACTTTTTTGTCAATAAAAAATTTTTTTAACTTTTGCGTTCCTCCTGCTCCCAATGGTTTAAAAGCATCTCCCCGCCGAAAATTCCTTATTACTATTGGAAAACTTAAGCTATTCTTATCAAAAAAACAGGTGTGTTGTCCAGCATAACGATAATCAAATACCTTTTTCAAACGCATTTCAGTAAATTTAATGGTCGCGCCTATTTCTCTTATAAACACAGATTCAAGTTTTTCGATTTGATATTCAAACGTAAATGTGTCTGAATGGCTCTCTTTTTCACTCCCACCGCACGACATACGTCTTTCTCTAAACACATGGAGCGCATCACGGTCTCTTTGAATTCTAATACGGTCAGGCAGGTCCACTTTTCCATAGGCCGATCTTTTGTCTATAAGGCCGATGACAGAATTGATATTGACAAACCGAATACGCCTTAAGTCCCCTTTTATTTTTTCAATGGTCGTTCTTATGATCCTCCTTTGCAGTGCAAGATGGTATCGATTAAGCATCGGAACAGAAAGGATGATGCAATTTTCCTGAACATCCAGTACGGTCTTTTCATAAAAAGGATGAACAACATCGCCAATCCATTCTTCTTCTGATCGTATAATTGACGAAAGCCGGTTTAGTGTTTCAGAAATTTTTGGATTGTACGCTGCTTTTATAAAAGGAATTAAATCATGACGTACTCTGTTCCTTAAGTACTTTGTGTCCGTGTTAGATGCGTCAGAAACATATTCTAATTTGTTTTGACTTAAAAAATCGATGAGTTCAGATCGATTTAACTTTATCAACGGGCGGATAATCTTATGGTCTCTTACGGGAGGTATACCTGAAAGACCCTGTGTTCCACTTCCTCTAAAAAGATTCATCAAAATAAGTTCTGCATTGTCATCACTATGGTGCCCAACTGCAATTTTGTTGTATTGCATTGTGTTCGCAACGTTGTTTAAAAAGGTATAGCGAACACACCGGGCAGCTTCTTCTAAAGATAGTTTGTTTTCGATCTGATATGTTAAAACATCTTTTTTGTGCGTGTGACAGGGCAAATCATACTTTTTGGCCAGAAATTCGACAAACTGAGCATCTTTATCCGAATCATTCTTGCGAAGACAGTGATTTAAATGAGCAACACCCAGTTTGAGAGAAAAACGAGGCGCAATTAAGAAGAGAACATGAAGCAGGGCAACCGAATCAGGTCCTCCGGACACGCCAATAACCACCGAATCTTTGGGTTTAAGCATTCCATAAGTTGCAATGGTTTTTTCAACAGTTTGTAATAACTGACTCAAGTTTACCATCCGGATATGGTTATAAGTGGTTTCAAAACCTCCCCTCAAGCCTAATTCCCGTGTTGGGTCAAGGGATTCAATCTTCGAAATATTATATCTATTCCTGCGTTTGAATCCCTCGGTCCGATTTGCCAATATTGCATTATATTTCAGAGATTTATGTATACAAAATCCTTTCAAATTATGATATAGTGGTCTGTGGTTGTCAATAAAAAACACAAAAGCCGCATCTTATAATATTGTTCCATCCTTTCTTAAAGTGAAAAAATCGAGTCCTTTTTTATCTTGAAAAAATTCTTTATCGATTATATTTATGATAACGGTTGTGCTAGGCGGGGAGTTAGCGGTGCCCTTTTCCCGAAATCCGCTTCATGCGGGGCTGAATTCCCCCTTAAGGGTTTGAACCTGGAAGCCTATAGGCCAATCTGATCGGCCGCCGCGCAACAGACGGTTACGAACCTCGTCAGGTCCGGAAGGAAGCAGCGATAAGTAATGCGGTCTGTGTCGTGGTTGATCCCGGTCAATTTTTTGGCTTGTTATATTTCAGCAAGAATTCGAAAGGGGGTGCACAACCGACTTTTTCCCATGATTTTTCCCATCATTCTTTTGTTCTCTAAATTCCCGAACCTATAATATAAAATTCCTATTTCCGGCTTGACAATATTCCAGACAGTCTTATTTTTTAGCGACATCGTAATATTGGTGCAAAACTTTAACGGCCAAGCAGTAAATATTAAAAAAAATCAGGAGATAACAACGTTGATGGCAAAAGGAAAGGAAGTCAAAGTTCATACCAAGGTTGAAGACACCGGAAAAGAAGATAAAGACAATAATAAAAATGAGTTGAGTGAAAAAGACATCTCTGAGCCTCTTGACCCTTTCAAAGTGATGGAGGAAAAGGTTGAATCTCTTGAAAATGAGGCCAAAGAAACCCACGATCGTTTGCTCAGGGTATCTGCCGAGTTTGAAAACTACAAAAAGCGTGCTGCACGCGAAATGAATGATTTCAGAAAATTTGCCAATGAAAGCTTTGTAAAAGCCATGCTCCCGGTAATTGATAATTTAGACCGCGCCATCGAATCTTCAAATAATGAAAAACACACTGACAGCTCCGTGGTAGTAGGCGTCAATATGACCCTTAAAGAGATACTCAAAGTATTGGAACAATTCGGCGTAAAGCGGTTTGACTCTCTAGGAGATACTTTTGACCCCGGTTTACACCAGGCCGTCATGCAAGAAGAAACAGACAGGCATGCTGAAAATTCTGTGGTTAAGGAGTTGCAAAAAGGATACATGATACATGACAGACTCCTAAGACCTGCCATGGTCGTCGTCTCTAAAAAACCGGAAAACCGGAAGAAAAAAGATCATACTGAATAAAATGAAACATATAAAAAAGACTATCGTAAATGTTAGGAGGAAAACAAATGGGTAAAGTCATTGGAATCGATTTGGGAACCACAAATTCCTGTGTAGCGGTCATGGAAGGTAATGATGCAAAAGTTATTACCAACCCTGAAGGAGGACGTACCACCCCTTCCATCGTCGCGGTTTCAGAAAGTGGGGAAAGGTCGGTGGGTCAAATTGCAAAACGGCAGGCCATTACGAACCCCGAGAATACGGTTTTTGCAGTAAAAAGACTTATTGGCCGACAGTATGCATCAAAAGAAGTTCAGGATGATATCAAGATACTTCCCTACAAGATTGAACAAGCTAAAAATGGCGATTTGCGTATAAACTTGAGGGGCAAATTGAACAGTCCTGCAGAAATATCATCCTTTATTCTGGCCAACATCAAGCATACCGCAGAGGAATATCTTGGCGAAAAAGTGACAGACGCCGTGATTACGGTGCCTGCCTATTTTAATGACAGTCAGCGACAGGCAACCAAAGATGCCGGGAAGATTGCCGGTCTCAATGTGCTCAGGATCATCAATGAACCTACTGCTGCATCCCTGGCGTATGGTCTTGACAAGAAAAAAGAAGAAAAAATAGCTGTTTTTGATCTGGGCGGAGGTACGTTTGACGTATCGATTCTAGAAATCGGTGAAGGCGTTTTTGAAGTTAAGGCCACAAATGGCGATACCCATCTTGGCGGTGAAGATTTCGACTTAAGGCTTATCGATTACCTTGCAAGTGAATTCAAAAAAGATCAGGGCATCGATATAAGAAATGATAAAATGGCGTTGCAGCGGCTTAAAGAGGCTGCTGAAAAAGCAAAAATGGAACTTTCCACATCCATGGAAACCGATGTCAATCTTCCATTCATCACCGCCGATGCTTCAGGACCCAAGCACCTCAACATAAAAATAACCCGAGCCAAACTTGAAGGGCTGATCGGTGATCTTTTAGACAACCTGGAAAAACCCTGTCGTATTGCACTCAAGGATGCAGGTCTGACACCCAATGACATTAATGAGGTCATTCTTGTGGGCGGAATGACGCGTATGCCGGCAGTTCAGGAACGCGTAAAGAAAATCTTCGGCAAAGAACCGCACAAAGGGGTTAATCCCGATGAAGTTGTGGCTATTGGTGCTGCCATTCAAGGCGGCGTGCTTAAAGGAGACGTTAAAGATGTTCTCCTTCTTGACGTAACCCCTCTATCTCTGGGCATTGAAACTCTGGGCGGTGTTATGACGCGTCTCATTGAAAAAAATACCACCATTCCGACAAAAAAGAGTCAGATTTTTTCAACCGCAGCAGACAGCCAACCGGCCGTTTCCATCCATGTCTTACAGGGTGAGCGGGAAATGGCCGCCGGCAACAAGACACTAGGTCGTTTTGAACTTGTGGGAATACCGCCTGCACCCAGAGGTGTGCCGCAAATTGAAGTCACGTTTGACATCGATGCCAATGGTATCGTCAATGTTTCTGCCAAGGATATGGCCACCGGTAAAGAACAATCTATTCAGATAACAGCTTCGAGCGGACTATCCAAAGAAGAAATCGATAAGCTAATAAAAGATGCCGAACTTCATGCTGAAGACGATAAGAAAAAAAGGGAACTGGTAGACGCCCGCAACCATGCCGATGCACTGATCTATTCCACAGAAAAATCGATTAAAGATCTTGGCGACAAAGTTGATGCCGAAACCAAGAGCAAAGTCGAAGCCACCATTGAACCCCTTAAAAAGGCCATGGAAGGTGATGACGCTGAAGAAATTAAGCGATTGAGCGAGGAATTAACCCAGGCGTCTCATAAACTGGCTGAGGCTATGTATCAGCAGGCTTCCAAGACAGACGACCAGCAGCAAGCCGGCGGAGCAGCGGGTCAGGAACAGGCCGGCCAGTCCGCGCCCGATGACGATGTGGTGGATGCCGATTTTGAAGAGGTTAAAGACGACGATAAAAAATAACTGAATATCCTATATCATTAAAAATCCTGTGCGCACGTTTGTGCCACAGGATTTTTTTTGGGCTGCTTAATATGCCTATGCTTACTTTTATACAGATTATATTAAATTCTTTACCAAATCATACTTTCCTGATATTATTCTTTTATTTTTTTTTATTCCTTACATGCGAAATTGATGTCAAAAAACAAACAAAAATATATGCTTTAAAAAGGTGGTCTTCATGAAAAAAATAAACATATTGTTTTCTTCACTGGCGATTATAGTCATCGCTACGGTATCGTTTCAAAGCATCGCCATGGCCGCACAAGTTACAAGAATTAATGAAAAAAAAGGATTTATATTTATTGACGGCAGTATTTCGGACGGATTCGTAATGGGAGCTAACGTATGTTTTTATTCTTCTTCTGGTGAAGAAATCACTTGCGGCCGAGTTGAGCAGACTTCGGAGTCCTTTGCCAGGGTTAAGATAAACAACAGAATAGCCAATCAGATCAGATACGGAATGGAAGCAAGACTGTCTGTTGAAAAAGAGAGTCAGGAAGAAAAAACAGAACCACAGACATGTACCGATGATTCAGAATGCGGTAATGCCGGATTTTGTTTTAATGGCAATTGTCAGCAAAGATAAGTATCGTTCGGATTAATCTTCCTGCAACGCCTTCAAATTCGCAAAATAGTCCAGCGATTCCGGGTTTTTCAGAGAGTCCTTATTGAGCACCGGCCGGTTGTGAATCACCTTGTTCACCGCCAGTTCCACCTTTTTCATATTATGGGTATAGGGAATATCCGGCACCGAAACAATAACAGCAGGCACATGCCTTGGCGATGCATTGGTTCGAATAGTGGTTTTTATTTTTTTGATAATCTCATCGGTT
>Ga0210085_1000922_pt1 | contig 11990 bp, 13 predicted proteins | sample China_Galinas_PW_5_FD_184866 | JGI IMG/M metagenome (GOLD analysis project Ga0210085, IMG submission 184866) | Wetland microbial communities from San Francisco Bay, California, USA, that impact long-term carbon sequestration - China_Galinas_PWC_D1... | ecosystem: Environmental > Aquatic > Marine... | reverse complement strand
GGATTTCCTTGATGAGATGGGGCAGATCGATTCCGGCGGCGCAGACGGCCTTGCAGGCGCCGCAGTTGATGCAATTTTGAACCAGGTTCTTGGCCTTGTCCCGTCCGTGAAAGAAATAGGTCACGATAAGCCCGATGGCGCCGATATAGATATGGCCATAGCGGTGGCCGCCTACCATGCGGTAAACCGGACAGACGTTGGCGCAGGCGCCGCAGCGCACGCAGCGAAGCACCTGGGAAAATACCGGGTCTTTGGCCAGGGCCCGCCGGCCGTTGTCGAGAAACACGATGTGCATCACTTTTTTGTTGTCCGGTGCGGCGCCGCAGGCATTGCGGCCGGTGATCCAGGTGACATAGGAAGTGATGCCTTGCCCGGTGGCGTTGCGCGGCAGCACGCGATTGATCAGCAGGGCGTCGTGAAGCCTCGGCAGTAGCTTGTCCAGACCGACCAAGGCCACGTGCACGCGCGGCAAGGTGGTCACCAGGCGGGCATTGCCCTCATTTGTGGTCAGGCCGATTGTACCGGTGTCGGCCAAGGCAAAATTGGCACCCGAAATCCCCATGTCCGCCTCGACATACTTTTGGCGCAATTCCCGGCGGGCCACTTTAACCAGGCGTTCGATTTCGGATTCCTGCTTGTGACCGGTGACCTCAGTGAACAAGTCCGCCACCTGGTAGCGCGACAGGTGAATGGCCGGCATCACCATGTGGGACGGGCCCTCGCCGCGCAATTGAATGATCCACTCGCCCAGATCGGTTTCGGTGACCTCGAATCCCTCGGCTTCGAGATCATGGTTCAAGAGGGTTTCCTCGGCGGTCATCGATTTGGACTTGACGATCTTTTTCACATCGTTGTCGCGGGCGATGCAGGCGATGATTGCATTGGCTTCGCCGGCTGTTTTGGCCAGATGGACGTGAACGCCCGCTTTTGAGGCATTTTCTTTGAATTCCTCGAAAAGCGTATCCATCCGCGCCAATGCGGCATCCTTGGCAGCGGCAATCTCTGCTATCAGGCCGTCCACGTCCATGTCGGCAAAGGCGTTGGCCCGGCCGGAACGGTAGGCGACCGCGAACTTGTCCATGGCACTGCGCAGGAACGAGTTCTGAAGAGCGTCATCGACTTCTTTCTTGTATTCTTTTAGATTACGGGCTTCCTGCATCAGTTGTCCTCCAGGAGCAGAATGTGAAGTTCCAGCGGGCCGTGAACCCCCAGTGCCAGAACCCTTTCGATGTCGGCCGTGCGACTGGCCCCGGTGATAAAGGCCAGGTAACTGGGAGCCGTTTGCATGGTTTCCTGTAGTTCTTTTTCCAGATCGTAGGCGCTCGGTCGGATTTTCGACTTGGGTAGAATACCGATGTGAATCTCGCTGACCATCGTCGATAGGCGGACATCTTCATTGCTCGAGTCGATCACCAGGGTGCCGGTTTCAGCGATGCCGTAGTCGATGAAAGTCAGGCCGATGTCGATTCCGGACAAATGTTGGCGCAACCCATCTGTCACAAGTCGAATGCCTCTGTCTGCACACAGCTCCTTGAGCATTTCGGCCTGATCTGGCGGTAAAGCGGGGGCGGCGATGATTTTCTCCTGCTTGAGATCGCAAAGCGCTTCGGCTTCCGGAGAGAGGAAATCATCGCACCCGGAAATTAACAATTGGCAGGCTTGTTTGCGCTCACAGAGATCCACACAGTATTCAAAAGCTTCCTGGGTGGTCTCCACATTCGATACGATAGCCGATACCAATTCGGCCTTTTGTTTGAAGCGGGTGTGAAGGTCTACCACTGAAAGCGTTGCTGATGGCATTGGATGCATCCTCCTGAAGGCGAAAATTTCGGAAATTAGGTTGCGGCGGGGGTTCCGAAATGATTGGTTATACCACTATTACATTTTGGGTTTTATATCTGTCAAGGGTAAAAGCTAAAATTTCTTGATTCTTACTTAACCATTTGATAGGAAATAATTAATTCTTTTCAATCGATCATACCGGTAGAGTCGATGAGGCTTCCATAAATGGTCATACCATTAGATTGAGCGCCACACTTCACGTAACATTGGAGTCCCTGGCGTCTCCGAGCCGGCGAATGATGGTCAAGGTACCCAGATCATGAATACACCGCTTAAGCCGATCAAACCGAAACGCATCTCCGACCAGGTACTAGAGCAGTTGCGTGAGCTGATCTTCCGCAGCGAATTCAAGCCGGGACAGCAGATTCCGCCCGAACGGGAACTGGCCGAGGCCCTTAAGGTCAGCCGCACATCGGTTCGCGATGCGATCGGCAAGCTGGTGGCCATGGGTCTTCTGGAGCAACATCAGGGGCAGGGAACGTTCGTACGCATGCCGGAACCAATCGACAAGCACCCTCTGGCGGTTGCCATGGAGACCCAGAACGCGAACCTGGAAGACCTTCTGGAGGTGCGGATGGGTCTCGAATGCAATGCCGCTTCGCTGGCGGCCGTGCGGGCTGAGGAGAGCGACCTGCAGTTTCTGGAAAAGAGCGTCGACGAGATGCGTAAAGAGGTCCAAGCCGGGCGGCTGGGGACCGAGGCCGACGTCGCCTTTCACATGGCGGTCACCTATGCCACCAAGAACCCGCTTCAGGTCTATCTGATGCGTTCCTTCTACGACTATCTCTTTGTGGGCATCAAGGAAAATCTGGCCTACCTCTATGAAGAACCGATCAACATCGAAAAAATCATCGCTCAACACACTTCCGTTTTTCAGGCCATTCGGGATCACGACCCCGAGCGCGCCTTCGACACCATGCGATCTCACATCAACTTTGTCCTCGATTTTTTCAGCAAACGCCGGCTCAAGAGTTTGCGCTGAGCTGACCGGCTTTTTCCGAGATCAAAGATAAGGCTATGCTAAAATGTTTTGTGGATATCAAGGCCCTGGACAGTGAAGATAAAAACGCCCTTGTTTACGTGCTCGATAGTTTGTTAAGAGATGCCAAGGCCAGAAAGGTCTATGCTTCACAATAGGAGATAAAACCCATGAAAACCCAAAGCATTAAGGAGCAAGCCTATAGGCTGTTGGACAATTTGCCCGATACTGCCACCTGGGATGATGTAATGTATCGGATCTATGTGCGCCAAGCCATTGAATCCGGGCTCAAGGACAGCGATAAAGGCCGCACGCTGGATGTAAAAGAAGTGCGTAAACGGTTTGGTTTGCCGACATGAGAGTTCACTGGACCAATAACGCCATTGAGCACTTGGCCAACATTTACGAATACATCGCGTTAAACTCACCCACCTATGCCAAGCAGATGGTGGACAGAATCACCCGCCGTTCAGCGCAAATCGGCGACTAGCCCTTTTCGGGCCGTAAGGTTCCCGAGCATCAAGCCGACGACATCCGCGAGCTGATCGAAAATCCTTACCGGATTATCTATCGCATCAAACAGGATCAGATCGACGTGTTGGCCGTTGTCCACGGCGCCCGCTTATTGCCCGATGAGATTTAACAAAAAATAAACGCTCTGGGACATGAAAGATGGCGCGTTATGTAAAGTCCATATTATATGTGGGGCGGGTTGCCGGTTGGCGCCATTTGACTGGGCAGATATGGTCCTAATACCCTTTAGCACCCGTTGTTATTTCCTTGAGGATGCCGTTTTCAAATCTCAGATAGCGGGTAAATTGGGTTGGCCCCAGGTTGTAGGTCCATAACTCAATTTTTACCTGAACTTTCACGAGAAAGGGTTCTCGAGACCCTTCATATCTGCTGGTTCTGGGATCATAGTTCCGGACAGCGCCAAAATCCCTTTGAATAAGTTCCTCTTCCCATGAATCAACAAAGGTGGGTTCACCGCACTTTTGGATGACTTCAGCTCGAGTATCCCCGTCGCTCACCAGCTGAGTCCCGCATCGAAAAGCAGAAGCTGCGCTGGCATTCCCGAAGACGCATAGGATCTCCACAATGATGATTGCATATTTCCCGCAGGTCTTCATCTCAGATTGCATCCCCCGCCACCTGCTTTCTTCGTCAAGGCTTCTTATCCTGATTGTGGATAGAAACATATCGCCATATGTAAGAAAAATAATCATTCTGGTCGAGGGGGTCATCCTGAGATAGCCTTCGTGCAGAGAATGATTGATGGTGGAGTGCGAATTCTTGACATAATTGCCTCAGTTATTTTATGAATTAATTGTAGAGAGGCCGTTTCCGCGGAAATTCAACCGGGCCGATTGTTTCGGTGCATTGCTTAATCTCCAGAGTTCATTCTGACCCTCGAACAGCATTCTATCTGATCCCGTGTTTCATTTTAGGAGCATGTGAAGCAAGCTCCCAATTTTCGGTCTATATCTGATGGGCATAAGATGGTTTTCGAACAAGAACGAAGAAAGGTCTTGACTCTGCTTGTCAAATGGCTGGTCGCTTTTTGGTCGGCATCATCTTGGTTTCTAAAATGGGCGGCTGCGAAGGACAAACCGCAATTTAAGGAGGCAACCATGAAACTGCGACCACCAAAAACTGACGGAACGGTCTCAGTGGAATGGGCTATCAAACAACGAAGAACCATTCGGTCTTTTTCACCGGATTCACTTAATTTAAATCAGTTATCCCAGCTGCTCTGGTCTGCCCAAGGGATTACGGGAAATGACGGATTCAAACGGGCTGCACCATCGGCAGGAGCCTTGTATCCCATGGATATCTACGCCGTTGTGGGTCGAAGCAGCGTGAACCAAATCGAAGCCGGCGTCTACCACTATGAGCCTAATGGGCACACGTTTTCCAATATAACAACGAAAGACGTGAGAGATAGTGTCGCTAAAGCTTCTCTATCACAGATCGTGCGTACCATCTTTTCGTCTATCATGCTTATGCCCATAAAGCGATAAATCCCGGGGAATTGGGGTTATCGCCCCAATCAATATCAGACAGCATTTTAGGTTAGAAGATCCCCGGGAACAAAATATATGTGTAAATCAATCCCATTACTCCAACCACTGCACCGTAAAGGAGCAGGGGCGTCGTGTTGCGCAGGATGAGCATCCCCTCAACGCCCGCCAGTCCGACCGTTGCCGAAGCGGCCACGATGTTATGAATACAGACCATGTTCCCCATGGCGCCGCCCACAACCTGCAGGGCTACAATGATCAGGTGTGGAGTCTGCAACTGGGTGGCGATGCCGTATTGGAATTCAGCAAAAAGGAGATCGGAAACGGTGTTGGAACCGGTGATGAAAGAGCCAAGAGCACCCACAAAGGAAGCGAACAGGGGCCAGGTCTGGCCGGCGATAGCTGCGGTGGCCTTGGCCATGGAAAGGGGCATGGAAGGAATTCCCAGGCTGTTATGGGCCGACTGTTTGAATATCTCTACCAGGGCCACAGCGAAAAGCAGGGCAATGGTGGGGTTTTTCATTCGCTTGAAAGAATCCACCCATGAGGCTTTGACTTTCTCCGCCTTCATGTTGTGAATAAAAATTGTCAAAACGGCCACCAGCATAAAGGGAATAGTACCCGGAAGATAAAGGGGTTTCATGGAAAAGCTGACCGATTCATAACCGAGGATGTTGGGAATGCTGATGTCCCATGCACTCACCCACCACTTGAAAGGGAGGTTGTTGAGCCTGGTGAGCACGAGGATGAGTCCGATCAGAATGTAGGGCGTCCAGGCTCGTACCTGGCTCATACGGCTTGTGAAGTCGCACTTGTCCTCAGTGGGGATGTCTCCGGTCCACTCTTTTTCCCATCCGGATTGAGGCCTAAATTCCCAGGATTCCTTTGGCAGAAGAAAGCCTTTTTTAGCTGCACTCACCACCAGGGCGGTGCCGATGAGGCCACCTAAAAGTGCGGGGAATTCAGTGCCGAAAAGAAAAGCCGCGGCCACAAAGGGGACTGCAAAACAGGTGGAGGCAAAAAGAGAGAACTTCCAGGCGCCTAGCCCTTCCTTCCAGGATTTGTTCTGGCCGAAGAAGCGGGTCAGCATCATATTGACGAAAAGGGGAAGGATGAAAATCATGGGAAGATGGAGGACAGAAGCCCACTGGCCGATGACTTTCAGGAACATGGCGAAGGAGGTAATGTCTCCGGCCTGTCCGGCGGCGATGGCCGCTTCTACCTGGGGCTTCAAGTTTATGAGGCCGAACCAGATGGGGGTGCCCACGGCGCCGAAGGAGACGGGGAATGAATTGAGAATGAGACAGACCATGGCCGCGGCCAAGGCCGGAAATCCGAGGCTCAAGAGAAGGGGCGCTGCAATGGCTGCCGGTGTTCCGAAACCGGCCGCTCCTTCAAGGAAGGCGGAAAACAAGGTGCCGATAATGATCACCTGTACCCGCCTGTCCCGGCTGATACCGTGAAACCCGCAATTGATGGTCTCCATGCCGCCACTGTCCCTCAAAGTGTAAAGGATGAGAATGGCGCCGAAGACGATGATCAGCACGTTGACCGCTCCACCGAAGCCGTTCAGGGTGGAAGCGAGGACAAAACCGAGAGGCATTTTCCAGACAAGAAGCCCTGTAACAGCGGTAACGAGCCAGGCCAAGGGCATGGCCCTGGTGGCAGGCCATCGCATGCCGACCATGAGGACCAGAGCCAAGGCAATGGGAAGCAACGCGATAAGGGCTAATAATCCGAGAGGCATTTTTCTATCTCCTTTTTTAGTGCCTTATTTCTTGATAATTTCGTGACTTTTTACGAAATTATCAATATTGACATCACAATAGCGATAGTATCGTCAAGGTTTATTATGTTAATTGAAGACGATCTTTTGCCCCTCTCCGCCCTCTAACACCTGCTGTTTTGCGACCGGCAGAATCTTGGGGACGCTCTCATCATTTAAACTTTTGTATTAGAAATCGAAAAATTTTGCTCAGTGGCGGTGCGTTTAGCGTGCTCCACGTACTGGTTGATTGCAGTAGCAGACAGACCCAGATACCGTACAAGTGGTGACCCGCTAATGCCAACTCGCTAACCGTCCAATAGCACAATAGGTTACGGGCTTTTATAATGGAATGGTTTTTGCCAAGGCGACCAGACAAATTTAACGTTAACCTTAAGGAGAGTCGCAACACGGCTGCCCACGGCATTGGCATCGATACCTTTGGCTTGCTGTGACTGTTTCCATCATAGGCTTCTTGGGCTTGGCCAAGCACCTGCCCGGAGAAATCGCTGTCACCTAAAATCCGTGCAAACTATATTCTTTTCGAACTGGGATTGTTTGCCCGCGCACTTTGTCGCGCACGCACGTTTATGGTTGAAAACCAAGATGATCAGTTACACCTACGATCTGATTTAAATGGCGTAACAGCAGCCACTTTTCGTAAGCGGCCAGACGGAAATATACAAGCTGTTTTAAGACCGGTGTGCACCCGCATAAAGCAGGTAATGAGGGTTTTCTAAAGCGGGAAACACCCAGCATCAAGACCATCCGGCCGACCCTAAAACCGCTACGCACCTTTGGGTCAGGTGGCAGGCGGTGGCCTCAAAATTGTCCTTGATAATTGCAGTCAAGCTGGCTATACATAGGATATACATAAGGAGACGTCGGATGCTTGCAAAAATTCAAAAATGGGGAAATAGCCAGGGGCTTCGTCTTTCCAAGAATCTGCTCGCAGATGCTCAGCTTGAGGTCGGCGACGAGGTTGATATTCGTGTAAAAGACGGCATTATGGTCATCACACCAGCCAAAAGGTTACGCGGTCGACACAGGCTTAAGGACCTTGTGGCACGTATTCCTGAAAACTACCAATCCGGTGAAGTTGACTGGGGAGAGCCTGTTGATAAGGAGGTCTGGTAGATGGCGGCTTATGTTCCTAAGCAAGGGGATATCATCGCGATCACGTTTGATCCACAATCTGGTCATGAGCAAAAAGGCAGGCGCCCTGCCTTTGTTGTCAGCAAGGACTTGTTCAATCGAAGTACAAGCTTGGCTATGGTATGCCCAATTACAAACACAGATCGAAGTTTTCCCTTTCACATACCTATTCCAAAAGGCAGTAAGTTGACGGGTTTCATTATGGTCGAGCAGGTTAAATCGGTCGACTTCCGATCTCGCCGCGCTAAACGTATAGAACAAAGTAATGATAAGCTGCTCTCAGAAGTACTTTCCATTTTAGATGCCTGCATCTACTAATCGGCCAATCATTTAATTCAACGAACCCAATTTATCAGGGCTCGAATACGGGAAAATTTGTGATTTTTGAGGCTGCTTTTATCAATTGAACAGCAAATATCACCAAACCTGACCGAGGCACCCAATGTTCGGAATACACAGCCTGCCGTTGTTTGTCGTTTCGTGCATATTGCTCAATCTGACTCCCGGCCAGGACACGATGTACATCATCGGCCGCAGCTTGGCCCAGGGACGCAAGGCCGGCGTTCTGTCCGTGATGGGTGTCATGACCGGGGTACTGGTGCACACGCTGCTGGCGGCTTTTGGTTTATCGGCCGTGCTGGCTTCGTCGGCGATAGCATTTTCAGTGGTTAAATATGCGGGTGCCGTCTATCTCATCTGGATTGGGATAGGGTATCTGCGAGGTTCCAACCGTGGCGCCGAGACTATCGAGGCGGGATCATTAGAGGAGCTGAAGCCGGGGGGCATTTTTCGCCAGGGTGTGCTGACCAATGTGCTCAATCCGAAAGTCTCGCTGTTTTTTCTTTCCTTCCTGCCCCAGTTCGTTGACCCCGGCACCCAATTAGTGTTTATCCCGTTTTTTCTGCTGGGGATGATCTTTTTCACTACCGGCAGCATTTGGTGTCTGGTGCTGGTCTACGGAGCGACCTGGGTGACCGGCAGGCTGCTACGCCGGGCTTCATTAGGGGGGATTTTAAAAAAGGCGACCGGTGTTCTTTTTGTGGGTCTGGGCATCAAGTTGGCCATTTCGGGGGTGCAATAGGGAAAAGTACTTGAGAGTCGACGCACAAAGAGGCATGGATATTCGCAGGAGATAGCTATCAAATGATCAGAATTCAGCCTTTTGAAAAAAGGGATTGGGCAGCCACGTGGCGAATTATCGAGCCCGTGTTTCGAACCGGTGAGACGTATGCTTTTTCGCCGGATATCACCGAAGAAGAGGCACATAAAGTTTGGATCGAGATGCCTTCCGCGACTTTTGTTGCCGTTGATGAAAACAGCGAGGTTCTTGGCACCTACTACATCAAACCAAACCAACCGGCACTTGGGGCTCACGTCTGTAACTGCGGATACATTGTTGCAGAAAATGCCAGGGGTAAAGGAATTGCGTCCGAAATGTGCCGGCATTCGCAGCGTGAGGCCATATCGCAAGGCTTTCGAGCGATGCAGTACAATTTGGTTGTTTCAACAAACGAGGGAGCCGTCCAAGTCTGGAAAAGGCACGGATTCGACATAATCGGCACCTTGCCAAAAGCCTTCCGACATTCGCGCCTTGGCTTCGTAGATGCCTTTGTGATGTATAAGCAACTTGAAATATAATATAAGCAAATCCAGCTGACGATTATCAGCGCGGCTGAAGAAGTGAGATGGCCATTTCCTCAATAATCACCATTACAATGATATAAAGGAGCTACCAAAATGAAATATCGTTATCTTGGGTCTTCGGGACTGTTGATGTCGCGCATTTCACTTGGAACAATGACCTTTGGGGCCCCCGATTGGGGGTGCGATGAAAAGCAATCTCAAGCTATCATAAAGAAATACCTCGATGGGGGGGGCAATTGCCTGGATGTTGCCGATATCTATGCCGGAGGACGATCCGAGGAGATTGTGGGAAACCTCATGCCCGAGTTGAACCGAGATGGGATCATCATCGCCAGTAAATTTTCACTTCCCTCGGGAAAGGCCGTAACGCAATTCGGTGCCAACCGCAAGCAGATCATCTCCTCATGTGAAAAGAGCCTCAAGCGACTGAAGACCGATTATATCGACCTTTATCATGTTCATGTTCCCGATCCTGTAACCACCCTCGAAGAAACACTGCGGGCCATGGACGATCTCGTGCGGCAGGGGAAGGTCCGCTATACGGGATCCAGCATGTTTTTCGGGTGGCAGTTGGCCAAAGCGCATGGCGTATCCGCAAAGTACAACCTGGAAAAAATGGTGGCCGGTCAATACATCTACAGCCTGATTCACAGGGAACTGGAAAGGGAAACCATACCGGCTGCCGTTGATGCCGGAATCGGAATCACCTGCTTCAGTCCGCTTGGCGGTGGGTTGCTGACCGGTAAATATCAGGGCAAGAAAAAACCTGAAAAAGGCAGCCGTGCTTCCTTCCGGACCGAAGTGGACGGTCCCAGGTTTTGGCATCCCAGAGGTCACAAAACCGCCGAAATAGTCGCGGATGTCTCCAAGAAATCCGGAATACCCATGGAAAAGCTCGCCATTGCATGGCCCTTGGGACGAAATTTTGTCACTTCGGTAATCATCGGTGTTAAAAACATCGATCAATTGAAGAAGAACATGGAGCCTGCTGAATGGGATCTGCCGGTTGAGGTGTGGCAAGAATTGGAAAAAAGGACCCGTCCCGAAGAAGAATACATGACCTGGTACAATAAATTCAATTATGAGCGCTTTTTCAATGCAAGCGAGTTCCATGACGTGAAAGCGGAACTGATATAGACGGGATTAAGCGCGCGAAGAAGTTGATTTACAGCTTATGATTTTATCCATAGAATCTTTCCCCCACAAAAATGTTAGGTATTAACTGTAAAACGGATGGCAGCTGTAAATTTCATAGGAGGGCAGTGATTCGAGAGATGACGTCATTGACCATTCGTCTGGCGGTGGGGCTGCCGTAGTTCTGTATGAGGAAGTAGGCAACGGCCAGCAGAACTGCGATGCTGATTGCCCGCTTGACCAGTCTCGCAAGATGTGAGCTAACAGAGGACCAGATCCGCTTCGACAGCTGCGGTGAATATGACGATTTCAGTCGCGCTCGTCCGATCTCATCGAGTACACGCATCCCCACGTCCCTTAAAGCTCGAGTCGGCGAGTCGACCGGCTGATCACGATCGATCTTCCTGTTTTTCCGTTCAGTCTTCCCGGAGTGATCGAGCCCGGGGATGCGGCTGGCGATCATTGCAGCCAGCTGCTCGACGTCCCAATCCCATCGGCGGTCGGTCAGTTCAAACGCCTGGATACGGGACAGGCGCCGGATGCTGTCCGGAAGGGCCGAGGCCGGCGGCATCCGGGCGCCTCCCACCAAAATTGGAACGACCCAAGTGTTCCTTGTCAGTGCGGCTTCAATCTCCAGCCGGACCCAATCTTCGGGTTCATGCAGACGCGGTTCTCCCTTTTCGTTCCGATGATTCGGCCACTGAGGGCCGATAACCACCAGCAGGGCGCTGCAGGAGGCAATCGCCGATTCAATTACCTCGGCAAAATCGTCCCCGGGCCTGATTTCCACATCCCGAAACACCTGCGCCTCACCGAAGCGATCGATCAGATCGTCTGCCAGGCGTCCTGCAAACCCTTGGCTTCCCCGTCTGCGGTAGCTGATGAATATCCCTGTCACAGTTGTGTCCCCCGGATTATTGAAAAGGTTTCTAAAGCGGTTTCCCTTCTGCAGGGGATCTCCTTCCTACAATTCGCGGTAAATCATTTATGACCGGCCATCGGCCGGTATGTAAAACCAGCCGCTGAAGAACATGCACCCGTTTATCCTATGCTTTAATTACTTTTCTATTGAGTAACCATGCAGGCCCTGAAAATCAAGGGAATCCAACGGGGCAATCAATAAAGGAAAGGCCTCGTAAATACCACTCTTCATCTGCCACGCCAAAGGCATGGTCACCTGTCTTGAGCATAGGCGAAGGGTTTCCACATGCGGCAAGCTGATTCACCGTGAGCGTTCACAGGACACCGCATCTGCTTTGTTGTCGGGCACTTGAAGTACAAAAGTACGCCTGCGCGCCCGACGCCTTGCATCTGCGGCACCCTGTAAACGCCTACAACTAACTGGTTTGAAGTGCATCGGACTTTGCAACCCTGTGAACGGTTACGATTCACTCTCCGTCGTAACTTTTCAAAATACAAATAAACACCGTGTTTAAATAGACAGGTGTCA
>Ga0210085_1000921_pt1 | contig 11999 bp, 7 predicted proteins | sample China_Galinas_PW_5_FD_184866 | JGI IMG/M metagenome (GOLD analysis project Ga0210085, IMG submission 184866) | Wetland microbial communities from San Francisco Bay, California, USA, that impact long-term carbon sequestration - China_Galinas_PWC_D1... | ecosystem: Environmental > Aquatic > Marine... | reverse complement strand
CTCGATGCTTCACAGCTGGCCCGTGATTTTTTGATGAAACAAATCGACCGGGCAAAAATCAACCTTGAAAAAGCTGAAGAGGACTTAAACCGATTCGGCAAGCAGGCAGGGATTGTTTCGCTGGACGCCAAGGTGAACAGTATCTATCGCCAGCTTGAAGAACTGAACTCAGCCCTGGCAGTGGCGGAAACCGACTTGATCGGCAAAGAAGCCGTTTACAAGCAGGCGATGATAGACGGACCGTCTCACTTACCGCAGGTTATGGGCAATGAAGGGATTGCCGCTTTAAAGGCCGAGTATGCCAGACTGCAATCCGAATATGAAGACCTGGCGGTGACCTTCCACGATGAATACCCGGCGGTCAAAGCATTAAAGACAAAGATGAACAGTATCGGCAACCGCATCAAAATGGAAGAGCAAAGGGTTTTTCTGTCCATTGAAAACGAATATCAGGCAGCCCTGAAAAAAATGGAAACCATGAAGGACCGTGTTGAAATGCAGAAAAAGCTGGCCATTGATCTAAACGAGCGGGCAACCCAGTTCAAAATTATGGCCCGTGAAGTCGAAACCAATAAAGGGATCTACCAGAGTCTTCTGGAGCGAACCAAAGAGATCGAATCCATGGTGGGGGTGTCTTCCAGTAATATTCAAATTGTGAATAAGGCCATGCTGCCTATCAAACCCTTTAAGCCCAAAGTCAAGCTGAATTTGCTTCTGGCCATGGTAGTGGGTCTGATGGGTGGGGTTGGTATTGCTTTTTTTCTGGAATATTATACCGATACCATTACCAACCCTGATGAGATTTCCGATCGATTCCATATTCCGATCCTTGGGGTGTCACCTTTAACCAAAACCGATGAATATCCTGTTGAACAAACATTTATCAATGAACCCCAGTCACCGCTCTCCGAGGCCATTCGAAGCACCAAGATGTCCATCCAACTGGCGGGCACGGCGGACCAGGCCAAAAGTTTTCTTTTAACCAGTATCAAACCGTCTGAAGGTAAAACCACTATGGCGGCCAATCTGGCCCTGGCTTTTGCCGGAGCAGGTGAGAAGGTGATTCTCATAGATGCGGACATGCGAAAACCAAAACTCCATAAATTTTTCCAGAACAAAGATGATTCATTCAGTCCTGGTTTGTCCAGATTTTTGTCCGGTGTGAGCAGCAAAGGACTGGTTTATAAAAATGGTATTGGCAACTTGTGGTTTATTCCGGCAGGACCTGCACCGCCCAATCCTGTGGAACTTTTGGCATCGGTCCGTTTTTCTCAGCTGGTAGAGACACTGACCGGACATTTTGATCGAGTAATTATTGACGGACCGCCCTATTTGGGCTTTGCGGATTCCCTGGTGATTTCGAGGCATGTAGGGGGTGTGGTGCTGGTGAGCAGTATGGGTGAGACCACCCGGGATGCCATACGTCATTTTAAAAAGAGTATCCTGAACTCCCAGGGCAAAATACTGGGATGCGTCATCAACAAGGTTGATGTCACCAGACGCTTCGGATATCAGCCCTACTATCGATACTATAGTTATTACCAGTATTACGGCGAGATAGAAGGCCAAGATTTAAAAAAAGAAAGGCAGAAACCTGCCAGAATTAATGAACAATAAATATTCAAGTTTTGCAGCTATACGCCCGAATATTGTTATATAAATTTCCTTTTTTGTATTGAGCTTTACGCTCAATTGAGATTTGAGTTAAATAAAAGAAACCTTTGAAAAAAGTTCAATTTTGTTCAAGGCCAATGAAGGCGAAAACTTTAACCGCAGACATACATTGAGTATTTCGAGGATTAAAATTTGAGCCTGTTGGTAAATCCCGATCGTCGGGGAAGCAGGGATTGGACAAAAGGGGGTATTTTGCAAAGGTCTCTTAAAGGTATCCATGTATCTCTCTTACTTCAATCTAAAAACAAAACCCTTTCAAATGAGCACGGACCCGGCGTTTCTCTGGCTGGGTGAAAAGCATCGGGAAGCCCTGGCGGTCCTAAAATACGCCATTTTGGAAAACAAAGGGGTTCTTGCGCTTACCGGGGATGTCGGAACCGGAAAAACCACGCTCATCAATGCACTGTTAGAGAGTCTTGGAAAGGATACGGTAACAGCCACAATATATGATCCCAGGCTGGAGGTCCTCGATTTCTTCAATACGGTTGCCGCTGCATTTAAAATTGAGGGGACGTTCGATGGCAAGGGAAAGTTTATCCTTAAGTTTATGGATTTTTTAATCAAGACCCACGAACGGAATCAAAGAATCCTTCTGATCATCGATGAGGCCCAGGGGATTAATGAAGATCTGCTGGAAGAGATACGGCTATTATCGAATCTTGAAGCCGAATACACCAGATTACTGAATATCTTTTTTGTAGGACAGAATGAATTTATCGATATTTTACAGAAATACGAAAACAGAGCTCTAAGGCAGAGAGTGACCATACGATATCACATCGAACCGTTGACTTTAAATGAAACTGCGGCATATATCAAGTATCGCCTTGAGGTGAGCGGCACGACAGCAATTATTTTTGACTCCGACGCAATTGACGAGGTTTATTTCTTTTCAGGCGGATATCCCCGACTGATCAATATCATGTGCGATCATGCATTGTTGAGCGGCTATGTTCGCGAGGTTCACGTTATCAACGCGAATCTCATAAGGGAGTGCAGGGAGGAACTGCTGGTATCAAAAAAAACTTCTGAAAACGATTTCCAATACACCGCCAATGATTATCGATCACTCCCGAATGAGACAATGTTCAATGATTCGCCACCCCCGAATGAGACAATGTTCAATGATTCACCACTCCCGAATGAGACAATGTTCAATGAACCGCCACCCCCGAGTGAGACAAGGTTCACTGAACCGCCGGAGAGTCCGTTCATTCCTGCTGAGGACTCTCATAGTTATGAAGACGAACAGATGGTATTCAGCTCATGGCAACCCATGAGTGAGCGGACAAAATCTAAAAAACCTACGAAAAAGCGTTTTTATCGATCACCCATAGCCATCGCTTTTATCTTGGCTGTCGGACTCGTTGCCGGGTATTTGTTTTACAGCAATGGTAAAGATACAGCCGAATCATTTGCCACATCGGCTCAACAGCAGGCCAAGAAGTATTTATCAAAAGAAGCTGGATCCGAAAATGATAAATCACCGATGGCTCAAGCCCGACCTGAAACATCGGACATTTCCAGCCAGGTTGAGGCCGGAAAAGTGGGAGATTCTCGCGTTTTCATGGTAAAACCTCCGAATTCAAGCTTTCTTAAAAACCCCCCCCCAAAGGAGGCTGAAACGCCAAAGGTTATTCCCTCTAAACCGGTTCCAGAAGAGAGCGGTGTACAAACCTACACGACAAAACCGGGTGGTTTGGATTCGGATGGCAATGCCAAGAGATCAAAAGCCGATACGGCAGGTGATTCAGATATTTCATCTAAACGCCTCCTTGAGTCAGAATCGCCAAAGGAAATCGCCACGGCAACAAGAAAACCGGTGGAGACCGTACCGTCCAAGCTGAAACAAAAGGTACCTGCTATGGTGCCGATAACGAAAAAGACGCCGGATAAGATTCAGACGTTGCCCTTAAAGCCGGTTCAAGTTAATGCAAAAGAAAAAGCACCGGAAACGATAACAACAAAAGCCTTCGAGCCGGTTGAAAAACCTGAATCCGATCAGTCTGTGTCAAAACCTGTCCAGACGAAGGAAAAGACATCCGAAAGATATCAAGACAATCTCGAAGTTAAACAAAAAAAAGAAGCGGAATCTCCCAAAAACACTGATATGGTGAAGGGGCCAACGGTTGCATCTTCTGTTTCTTCCGGGAAACAGGCGATCACACTTGGCGCAATACCTTTGGAGAACCCTTCCAAAGAGACGGTTATTTCAAAGAAAGACCTGCCTGGCGAGGTCAAAATTGTCTCCAGGGAAAAGGCACAACCAACACGTTCCGTGCCGAACGAAAACACGGATGTCAATCGATCTGAAGAAAAAGTCGCTTCTTTAAGCGCACCGGCAAGTAAATCCCAAACAGCGGGCAAAGCCGGTTTTACCCGTTTCAACTTGTCTGCCCGCCTGAAAGCATTTTTGAACGAGTACTGCCGGACCTATGAGCAAAAAGACCTGGACAAGTTCAGCACGTTTTTTGCCTCAAATGCCGTTGAAAAGGGAAAGCCGTTTGGATTTTGGCGTTCCAAGTATCGCCAAAATTTTAATAGGATAGATACAATGGAATATGACATCGAGATTGAACGCTATGCCACTCAGGAAGAGACTGGACTTGTCAAAGTCGATGGGATATTTCATGTCAGGGCTAAATTGGGCGGCAGCAAAGAATGGCGAAAAAGCAGCGGTCAACTTTCCATGGTGCTGGAAGCGGATGGTGATTCGTTTAAGGTAAAGCAGTTGGATTATTAACTTGTGTCCATCCATAAACGGCATCTTCCCCGGTGGAAAACTCGGGATGTTCCATCAGCCCAGGGCCTTCGTTCTCGTCTTTTTGCAATCCTCGACGTAGTACTGCTACGCCTGTGGGTGAAAAAAAACTGCGGCCTTGTCCTGATCCGAAATCTACCATTTATGGATGGACACAAATTGAGGTATTAATACCCAAAAATTATAAAGCCTTTGAAAAATGTTCAAATTTGTTCAAGGTCAAGGAAGACGAAATTTTTAACTACCCCAGAGGAATATGCTTCGCATTCCACAGGGCAAGCAGGAATACACTGAGTATTTCGAGGATTATAATTTGAGTCTGACGATGAAATTGGGCAAAAGGGGGTGTTTTTCAACGGTCTTTTTTAGTATTCCGGGTTGCGGTATCCGAAGCCAAATCCGGGAACCCCGATGTTAAGTCCTCCCCCGTGAACCATCTTTCCCCAGGAGCTGGCTTTAACCACAATGATGTCCCCGTCTTTTATTTCAATTTTATCATTATCCGGATTGTTCAGGTCAATTTCCATACCTGTGCGGCCCTTTCCTTCAAAATTCCGGATTAAGACAATGGAATCTTTAATACCCCAGGGTCGAATCCCTCCGGCAGTCATCAAGGCTTCATTAATCCCCAGTTTTTCTCTGATGGGATAAGATCCTACGTGGCGGACAGCACCATCCACAAAGAAATGACCGGCTTCGGGCGCAAAGATGATATCCCCGCCGTTAATGTCCACATTCAGATCTGTCCGACCTTTTTTTATCAACTGATCCAGATCGATCACCAGTACATTCGGTTCGCCGGGCCCCACTTCATGCCGCCGGATTTGAATCATATTTCCGGCTTTGTCGGTCAGTCCTCCGGCAAGTGCCATCACATCCAGCAGTGTTTGTTTTGAAGGATATTCATATGTTCCGGGCTGTTTGAACTGCCCCACCAGCGTGACACGCTTGCTCATATGTTCTTCAACAAATACACTTACATGAGGGTTTTTTATATATTTGGCCCGGTAACCTTTTTCGATGTTTATCTCCGCTTCGCGTGCGGTCAATCCCTTAACCTTGATCTGGCCCAAAAGCGGGAGCGTAATATAGCCCCGTGAGCTGACACGGACCTTGGTTTTTAATTCCTTGGATTCAAATACGGTGACTTGAAGAAGATCCCCGGCCCCCAACAGATAGTCGCTGGGATCGGTGTGCATCTTGGCGGCAGCGAACATTTGTTCATTCAGGCGCGTTATTTCATCATTCTTGGCAGGTGTCGCTGCATACTGTTTGACAATGGCACTGGTGGTTTGCTGATTGCCGCCGCAGCCCGGCAAAAAACCGAGGAGAAATACCACGAACAAAATCATGCAATAATTATAATTACGGTTTGGAATCATATCTCCCTGTGGTGCCAAAAAATAAATGCGGTAGTTCAATGATGGGTGAGCTACCGCTTTGTATGGTATCAATATGTTGTTGTAAAATCTAATGATAATATTAACAAATTTTAAGGTGAGGCCGAACTGACGGGAGGAGGAGCATCCCCCCCGCCGCCTCCGCCGCCGCCAGCGGCAGCAGCAAGTCCGCCTATGGCTATGGCTCCGATAACCACCTTTGTTGCCGTTGACATTCCACCGGATGCGGCTGTTTTACCCGCCTTACCTGTCTCACCGGTTTTTTCGGTTTCAGCCGGTTTTCCTTCTTCGGTTTTTCCTTCTTCGGCTTTTCCCTCTTCTTTAAAAATGTCAGCCTGAGCCAATCTCAGTTCCTGACCGGCTGCCACCACCTGCGGCTTGTCGTCAGTCACTGTCACTATTATGGATCCGCCTTCAAGTACCCCCACCCTTGTGATACCTTTTTCAACGTAGACATACCCTTTTAATAGTTGGTCACCAGAAGATGCTTTAAGCATAACATCATTGGTTGTTATTACACCGTCCGGTGTTTGAAATACCAGCGTGTACGGTGTCGAGGAAAGCGCAAAATAGACGGTTCCTTTTTGAACGAATAGGGTACGTGAACTGTCTTTCGTTGTTATGGAAAACAGACTTTGATCTAAGGCAAGAAGATACATATGACTGAGCTTGACACCGCATTCTCCCTGAACAGATAAAAACGTACCTTCCGGAAGGGGAGCTTCTGAACGAAATTCTCCAATTTTCTGATTGTTTTGAAACAGGGTGACCTTTCCTTTGGGGAGAATTCTGCCTACAGGCAATCCCGCTGAGAAACCTGTCGATGTAAATACCAGAATTATAAAGACAATCAATATTTTTAGTCTTAATGTGTTTTTTATTAAATTCCGTATCATTTACATCTCCTTACCTCAATTTAAGTAAAATTTATGTTAAACAGCTTATTGAAAAATCTTTTATAATAGATTATAGGTAAAGTCAATTTTAAACCTTAGACGGCTTTGTAAAAAAGATCAACTTATGCGCCGCGCTGCATCCCTCGTCACTGCGGCGTACGATATCTACGCCTCATTCCTCGGAATTTGCGCGTCTTGAATTTGAAGCTTTTTACTTTGCCGTCTAATTTTGACTTTTTAAGAGACCATTACAATTAAACAACCAAAAAAGATGATTATGAAAAACGAAGAAAACAATACCCAGGTGGATGTAGAGTGGGAACAGCGCATACTGTGCAGTGATGAAAGCTGTATCGGGGTCATCGGTCCGGACGGACGGTGTAAGGAATGCGGACTTCCCTATGAGGGACCTTTTGATGCAACAAACAAAGAAAGCGTTTCACCGGATGTTGAAGAGGCTGAGCCTGAGCCGGAAAACGAGATAAACGAAGAATTGGAAGAAAGCGACGAATATGACACAGAGCCCCAGGCAGATATAGAGTGGGAGCAGCGCACACTGTGCAGCGATGAAAGCTGTATCGGGGTCATCGGTCCGGACGGACTCTGTAAAGAGTGCGGCAAGCCTTATGAGAGTGAGGAGCAAGAAGGAAATAGCAAAGAGGAAATAGGAAATAGTGAAGAGTGAGAAGGTTAGAAGGTCAGAAGGTTAGAAGGTGAGAGGTTAGGAAGATCAGAAGGTTGGAGGTTGGAGGCAGGATGAAGGACGATAGACGAAAGGTCAATGAGTTCTGTCGTCTCTCGTCATAGCGAAGCGGTCTTCCTTCTTCCATCGGTTTCTTTTAAGCCTCAAGCGAAGCGATCCTCCAACCTAATGCTCTATGAGCGACAGTCGGATGTCTGAAATCAGGCTATATGAAAGAAGGAAATTGCATATTTATTATCCTTCCAGATCCAGTGGGCCGGTTTTTAAATCAGCCCGGGCAGAAACTTCTTTTTTTTGACAGGTTAAAACAATAAAAAGCCCGAGACAGAGCATCATAAAAACGGCTCCTGATGGAAAGGCATTCCGGAGCCGGGAAACATCCATCATTACTCCAGCCAACAGCGATCCTGCAAGCATTCCCAGACTGTGCGCCATGGCCAAAAGGCCCATGACGGATCCCATGGCATCGATCTCGTTACCTTTTAAAACAGCAAGAGCCATGAGTGCCGGCATCGCAATGCCCCCGCCAAGGCCGAACAGCACGCTGGCCAACAAAAGGTCCTCGAAGCTGTTGGCCCAGTAAAAAGAAAAAATCGCATAGGTGATGATCAATCCCCCTCCGATAATCATCAATTTCCGGTTTACCCGGTCTGCCAAAAACCCCATGGGGACATGGAGCACTCCACTGGAAAAAACCCCCAATGTCACCAGAATTCCAATGGATGAGCTTGAAAGTGAAAACTCTAAATCAGCCAACACCGGAAGGAAACTCCAGATGACGCCGATACATGCAGCATAGGCGAGCCTGAAAAGGGAAAGTCCGGCCATATTTCTGTCTCGCAGAACCCATTTCCATGCCATTGGTTCGATTCCCCTGCTGACAACCTGCTCCGATTTTGTAGGCGGCAGCAGAAAAAAACTTAATAAAAAACCTAAAAACGTGAGAAATCCCATGGACGCAAAAGACGTGTCAAGGCTGAAGTGATCGCTGATAACGCCTCCGATCAAAGGACCGATGCTCAGTCCCAGAAACATTGACATATTGAACAATCCCATGGTGAAACCTTCTTGACCGGAAGGGGTTATATCTCCCACATAGGCCTGAACGGCCGGCATGATCATCGCGGATGCAATACCCTGGAGAAACCTTATGGCGATAAGGGATTCGACATTATTTGAAAGAATGAAGGCCAGTGAGACCACAGTATAAGCGGAAAGGCCTATAATAATGAACGGCTTTCGTCCTTTTTTATCTGACTGCCTGCCGAAATATGGAAGCAAAAGTGTTCTGGATATGGAAAATGCACCGAATATCAAACCGATATATATACCGCTGGCACCGAGATCGCTGGCGTAGACCGGAAGCAAAGGAACGACGATTCCCACGCCGGTGACGGTCCCGAACATTGAAAAGAACAGAGTAGCAAATATTTTTTTATCGATTTTTTTCATAAACAGGAAAGCCGGAAATAGGAAATAGGAAAGAGAAAAGCGATTATCTATTTCCTAAAAAGACAGGACCCCTCGGAGGATAGCCAAGGAGAGACCTTTGAAAAACGCCCCCTTTTGCCCAATTCCGGCGTTAGGCTCAAATCTTAATCCTCGAAATACTCCATGTATTCCTGTGGTTAAAATTTTCGCATGCCTTGACCTTGAACAAAATCGAACATTTTTCAAAGGTCTCAAGGACTAATCATATGGCCCGGATGCCTTATTTTTGTGTTTTCTGGATATCTGCCAGCGTGGACTCGACCAGATTTCTTATCTCTAACAGTCTGGCCTCTGACAGGGCTTCAAAACGGAGCACGAGAGCCGGCTGGGTGTTGGATGCACGAACCAGCCCCCATCCGTCTTCAAACAATACACGAACCCCGTCGATGTCGATGACATCGTATTTTTCACGAAAATATTCGGTCACTTTAGCAACGACATTGAACTTTTTATCATCCGGACACTCAACGCGTATTTCAGGGGTTGAATAGGTCTTTGGAACATCCGACAAAAGATCTGATATTTTCTTTTGGGTTTTCGTCAATATTTCAAGAAGCCTGCAGCCGGCATAGGTGGCATCGTCATATCCGAAATAGCGGTCGGCGAAAAACATATGGCCGCTCATTTCGCCGGCCAGCTCGGCCTTTTCTTGTTTCATTTTCTTTTTAATCAAAGAGTGACCCGTCCGCCACATGATTGCCCGACCGCCGTGTTTTTCGATGTCGTCATACATAGTTTTAGAACACTTCACTTCAGATATGAAGGTAGCTCCGGGTTTTCTGGAAAGGATCTCCCTTGAAAAAATGATCATGAGCCTGTCTCCGAAGACAAGGTTCCCTTTTTCATCAACAACACCGATTCGATCGCCGTCACCATCATATCCGATGCCGACATCCAATTTTTTTTCCTTGACCATGGCAATAAGATCTTTCATGTTCTTTTCCACAGTCGGATCGGCTTCATGATTGGGGAATCTGCCGTCCATATCACAGTAAATGTCATGGACTTCACACCCGAGGCGCTTGAGTATCGGCACGGCCACCACCCCTGCGGTTCCGTTTCCCGCATCCACTCCCACCTTGATCGGCCCGGCCAAGGCGATGTTATTTTCTACAAATTCCCGATAGGGTGTGACAGCGTCCGCTGTGGATCGAGATCCTTTTCCCACAGCAAATGATTTTTCATCGATGATGCCAAGAATTTTCTGGATGTCCTTCCCATGAATCGAATCCAACCCGATACAGAGTTTAAAGCCGTTATATTCTTTTGGGTTGTGGCTGGCTGTTACCATCACCCCGCCTCCGGCATCAAGATGCTGAATTGAAAAATAAAAAACCGGTGTGGGACAAATGCCAATGTCAATCACATCACATCCGGTTGACATCAAACCTTCGATGACCTTTTCAGAATACAGATCTGAAGATAATCTGCAGTCCCTTCCCACATTAAGTTTTGAACGGCCGTTTTCTTTGAGAAAAGTGCCCACGCCTTTTCCAATCAGCACGACATCATCATCCGTCATGTCTTTACCGGCAATTCCCCTGATGTCGTATTCCCTGAACATTTCCGGATTCATTACGGTCTCCTTTCAAGATAACGATTCTTCTTCACATGACGCGGTATGTGTTTAAGGCAGTCCAACCTAAGCTGAGCGCCTCAAATTTTGAACACCATTTAGCAATTCAACGATTTAAGCAAATCCGATAATTAGGGCGATGATGCCGACGGCAAAACAATAAGGGGCAAAAAAATGCAAACGCCCCTTTTTGACAATAAAAAGCAGAAACCCGAGCGCACCATATCCCACAAGGCATGACGTAAAAGCGCCGATCAACGTGGAGATTATCTGGGCGGACGGATAAATTGAAATATCTTTAAACTCCAGAATAGTCGCTCCTATAATCGCTGGAATGGACAAAAGAAAAGAAAATCGCGCCGATGTTTCCCGTTCCAACCCCATAAAAAGTCCCACGGCAATGGTTGAGCCGGACCTCGAAATCCCGGGTAAAATGGAAATGCCTTGCATCAGCCCGATAGTAAGGGCCTCTTTAATGGAAAAGTTCGTGATGGTTTTGCGGTTATTTTTTATCCGGACCGTCATAAGCAACAGCAATCCAGTGACAATGAGCATCAATCCGACCAGGATCACCGACGAGAATATCCGATCCACTATGGTATAAAAAAATAATCCGAGTATGACCGTTGGAACCGTGCCGACAATAATCAGCAAGGCAAGTTTTATATCAGGATCTTGAGTGGCATCGGCAAGCGACAGTTTTTTCTTTAGGATGCCGTTGAAAAAACGGAATACCGAAGCCATAATGCTGTGAAGATCTTTTCTGAAAAAGATGATAACAGCGACCAGGGTTCCCATATGGACGCCGACATCAAATAATATTTCAGATTCCCTGAGATTGAAAAGATATTGAGAAATTACCAGGTGTCCCGAACTGCTTACCGGTAAAAATTCGGTAAGTCCCTGAACGGCGCCCAGTATTATGGCTTTAAATAACGGCATCTGTGATTGTCTCCCATGATAAAAACAGGCTGACCCTTGAAATCCCCATGGATTTTTTTCGGGTCACTTTTTTAAATTCGGGTTTCATACTCTTCCTCATCCACTTGAAAACAACCTTTTACGCCTTCGTGGCCCTTTCAGTCAAGGTGGATTTGTTGGTTGGCCCATTAATAATTTACGGCACAGGACAAATTATTATAATAGCCTATCCTTAAAAATTGGTAAACCATTATGTCACCAGATCGTCTAAAGGGCCAAAACAGAATGAAAGGAGGCTCAAATGAAAGCTAAAACAGTAACCATCATTTTTGTGACCACGCTACTGGCATTGATATGGTGTTCAGCAGCTTGGGCGGGCCGTTCAAGTATCAGAAATCATCGACAGAAACAGCGAATTCGCCAGGGGATCCGTAGCGGTGAAATCATACGGCCGGAAGCCCGAAGATTGAAAAAGGAACAGCGTCGTATCAACCGTGCCTATCATCGGGCAACCGCCGATGGTCATCTCAGCTGGCGTGAACGTCAACGTTTGAACAACATGCAGGATCGCGCCAGC
>Ga0210085_1000920_pt1 | contig 12005 bp, 10 predicted proteins | sample China_Galinas_PW_5_FD_184866 | JGI IMG/M metagenome (GOLD analysis project Ga0210085, IMG submission 184866) | Wetland microbial communities from San Francisco Bay, California, USA, that impact long-term carbon sequestration - China_Galinas_PWC_D1... | ecosystem: Environmental > Aquatic > Marine... | reverse complement strand
CCTCCGGGCGGCGCCATGATCGTCGATCATGGCCACGGGAGCGGGTGAGCGGTCCAGCGAGGCGGTCGCCGGAAGGCTGGAGGTCCGGCCCGACGAGCACGCCGTGCTGGTCGACGGCCGCCCGCTCCGGCTCACGGTTCGCGAGCTGCAGCTGCTCGTCACCCTCGCCGAGCACCCGCAGCGGATCATGACCCGCAAGGAGCTCTTCGCCGCCGTCTGGCACAGCGAGCCGCGCCGCGCCGATCGCTCGGTCGACGTCTACGTCAGCCGCCTGCGGGCCAAGCTCTCCGAGGCGCTGCCGGGGACCAGCCTGATCCACACCCACAACGGGATCGGCTATCGCTTCTCGCCGGACGGCTGAAAGCCCGGCGCAGAGCCGATATGCGGCCTCTTTTACATCCTTTTCACATCCTCGACACAGGCGAGTAACAAGGTCTGACCCGGCCGCTGCGAGTCTGGCCCGCGCACGTCGGCATCAGTCGACGTTTATGCGTTTTTCGACAACGAAAAAAAGGGAGACTGATGTCTAGGTCCAGATGGATTGCGGTGCTCGCCTCGCTGGCGATCCTCGCGTTCGGCGTTGCCGCCTGCGGTGGGAGCGACGAAGAAGGCGGTGGCGGCTCGACCGAAGGTTCGTCCGAAACCGCAAGCGAACTGTCAGGGGAAATCGCCGGCGCGGGTTCGAGCGCTCAGGAGGCCGCCCAGGAAGCCTGGCGCGCTGAATTCCAGAACGCCAACTCGGGTGTGACGATTTCCTACGACCCGGTCGGCTCCGGCGGCGGCCGTGAGCAGTTCCTCGCCGGCGGTGTCGCCTACGCCGGCTCGGACGCGGCTCTGTCCACGGACGAAAACGAAATCAAAAAGGCCGCGGAACGCTGCGAACCCGGCGAAGTGATCGAGATCCCGGTCTACGTCTCGCCGATCGCCGTCATCTACAACCTGCCGGAAGTCGAAGAACTGAAGCTCACGCCGGACACGCTGGCGAAGATCTTCAACCAGGAAATCACCAAGTGGGACGACCCGGCGATCGCCGAAACGAACGAAGGCGTCGAACTGCCGAGCACCCGGATCACCCCGGTGAACCGCTCCGACGAGTCCGGCACGACCGAGAACTTCGTCGAATACCTCTCCGAGGCCGCTCCGAGCATCTGGAAGTACGACGTCAGCGGTGACTGGCCGGTCAAGGGCGGCGAGGCCGCCTCGGGCACCTCCGGCGTCGTCGAGGCCGTCAGCGCCGGCGAAGGCGCGATCGGCTACGCGGACGAGAGCCAGGCCGGTGAACTCGGCGTCGCCCTGGTCAAGGTCGGCGAAGAGTACGTCGGTCCGACCGCCGAAGCGGCTGCCAAGATCCTTGACGCTTCGCCGGAAGACGAAGAAGCCAAGGAAGGGCAGTACATGTTCCCGTTCGCCCTCGACCGGAAGACGGAAGAATCGGGCACCTACCCGATCGTCCTGACCTCCTACCAGCTCGCCTGCACGTCCTACGGGTCGGCCAGCGAAGCGGAAGTGGTCAAGGGCTACCTGGAATACGTGATCAGCGAAGAAGGTCAGCAGGTGGCCGCCGAAAATGCCGGCTCCGCCCCGCTGTCCTCCTCGCTGAGGGACAAGATCACCCCGGCGATCGAAGCGATCGAATAGGGCTGGTCACGTGGCCCAGGTCGATACCACGACCAATGCGGGTCAGCTGTTGGCGGCGGCGTCCGGAGGGCGCCGCCGCCCCGGCGACCGCATCTTCTCCAACGCGGCGACGATCGCCGGGGTGACGATTCTCGCCCTGCTGGCCGGCGTTGCGATCTTCCTGCTCGCCGAGGGGCTGCCGGCGGTCACGGCCGCCTCCAGTGAACTGCCCGGCGGCAAGAGCCTGGTCGACTACGTCGCCCCGCTCGCCTTCGGCACGGTCCTCGCGGGCGCCCTGGCGGCGATCGTCGCGGTCCCGCTCGCCGTCGCGGTGGCGCTCTTCATCACCCACGTCGCGCCGCCCAGGATCGCCCTCACGCTCGGCTACCTGGTCGACCTGCTCGCCGCGATCCCCAGCATCATCTACGGCCTCTGGGGCATCTTCGTCCTCGGCCCCGCCGCCGTTCCGGTGATGAAGTGGCTGGAAGAGAAGCTCGGCTTCATCCCCTTCTTCGAGGGTCCCGCCTCCGCCACCGGACGGGCGATGTTCGTCGCCGCCCTGGTGCTGGCGGTGATGATCCTCCCGATCGTCTCCGCGGTCGCCCGCGAGGTCTTCTCGCAGACGCCGCGCAAGCTCCAGGAAGGCGCTCAGGCGCTGGGCGCGACCCGCTGGGAGATGATCAAGATGACCGTTCTGCCGTTCGGCAAATCGTCGATCATCAGCGGCGCCATGCTCGGGCTCGGCCGCGCGCTCGGCGAGACGATGGCGGTGACGATCATCCTCTCGGTCTCCGGCATCGTCAGCATCAACCTGATCAGCCAGGCGAACCCCTCGACGATCGCCGCCAACATCGCGCTCAACTTCCCCGAGTCCTCCGGTCTCGCGATCAACCTGCTGATCGCCACCGGGCTCGTCCTCTTCGCGATCACCCTGGTCACCAACATGGCGGCGCGAGCGATCATCTCGCGCCAGAACATCGAGTGATGACGCCCCCTGACGCACAACAGACCGGTCCTGCGCCTCAGGCCGCCGGGGGCATCGCGCCGGCGATCACGGGGGGCATCCTGCCCGCCTGGGGGACCTGGGCCGTGCTGGCGGGCGCCGCCGCCGTCGCGGCGGCGGCCCTGCTCGCCACCGGCTCGTTCACGGTCGCCCTGATGCTGGTGCTGACGGTGCCGATCGCGTGCGCCGCGATCTACGCCTGGTCGCGCTCGGTCGAGGGACCGCGCCGCGCCAAGGACCGGGTGGTGACGCTCGCGATCGCCGCCGCCTTCGCGCTGGCGATGATCCCGCTGATCTCGCTGCTCTACGAGGTCGCCAAGCGCGGCATCCCCGGGCTCAGCGTCGAATTCTTCACCGAGGACTCGCGCGGCAAGATCGGCGGCGGCGGCGCCGCCCACGCGATCGTCGGCACCCTGGTGATCACCGGCGTCGCGGCCGCGATCTCGGTCCCGATCGGGATCATGACCGCGATCTACATGACCGAGTACGGGGCGGGGAAGAAGCTGCGCAAGGCGCTCACCTTCTTCGTCGACGTGATGACCGGCATCCCCTCGATCGTCGCCGGCCTCTTCGCCTACGCGCTGTTCGAGCTCTTCTTCGGCCCGGGCATCCGGCTCGGCGTGATGGGCTCGGTCGCGCTCGCGGTGCTGATGATCCCGATCGTGATCAGGTCGGCCGAGGAGGTCCTGAAGATCGTCCCCAACCACCTGCGCGAAGCGGCCTACGCGCTGGGGACGCCGAAGTGGAAGACGATCGTGCGGATCGTCCTGCCGACCGCCTTTGCCGGGCTGGTCACCGGCGTGATGATCGCCGTCGCCCGGATCATCGGCGAGACGGCGCCGCTGCTCGTCACCACCGGTGTGATCGACTCGATCAACTCCGATCCCTTCAACGGCCGCATGCAAAACCTCGCCGTCTACGCCTACAGCGAGTACCGCTCGCCGGGCGTGATGAAACAGGCGTCCTACGACCGCGCCTGGGCGGCCGCGCTGGTGCTGATCGCTATCGTCATGATCCTCAACGTGGTGGCACGTCTCGTCTACCGGCGCTACAAAACCGAGATCCGCTGACAGTGGAAGGAAGGAAGCTGAGATCCATGTTCGGAGCCGCCAGCACCAAACGAGACGCCGAGGAGAGCACCTCAGCGGACCCCGCGCCGCCCGCCGCCCCGGCCGCCGAGACCGCCGCCCCGGCTCCCGCCTCCGAGGTCGCGCGCGGGGCCAAGACGGTCGAAGCGAAGAACGTCGACCTCTTCTACGGCGACTTCCACGCGGTCGAAGAGGTCAGCATCAAGATCCAGCCGAACCGCGTGACGGCGCTGATCGGCTCCTCGGGCTGCGGCAAGACGACCTTCCTGCGGGCGCTCAACCGGATGCACGAGCTGACCCCGGGCGCCTACGTCAAGGGCGAGATCACGCTCGACGGCGAGGACATGTACGGGTCGAAGGTCGATCCCGTCAAGGTGCGCCGCCTGGTCGGGATGGTCTTCCAGGCGCCCAACCCGTTCCCGACGATGTCGATCTACGAGAACGTCGCCGCCGGCCTCTCGCTCAACTCGAGGCGGATGAAGAAGTCCGACAAGGACGCCGTGGTCGAGCGCTCGCTGCGCGGCGCCCATCTCTGGGAAGAGGTCAAGGACCGCCTCGACAAGCCCGGGACCGGCCTCTCCGGCGGCCAGCAGCAGCGGCTCTGCATCGCCCGCACGATCGCGGTCGAGCCCGAGGTGCTGCTGATGGACGAGCCCTGCTCGGCCCTCGACCCGGTCGCGACGCTGGCGGTTGAGGATCTGATCGCGGAGCTCAAACACCGCTTCACGATCGTGATCGTCACCCACAACATGCAGCAGGCGGCCCGCGCCAGCGACACCACCGCCTTCTTCAACCTGGAGAGATCCGGCGATCCCGGCCGCCTGGTCGAGGTCGGCCCGACCGAGGAGATCTTCACCAAACCGAAGCAGAAAGCGACCGAGGACTACGTCAGCGGCCGCTTCGGCTGAGCCGGCCGGCGGGGGAGGGGCAGCGATGGCCGGGGTCCGGATCGAATATCAGGAGGAACTGGAGACGCTCGAGGCGAGCACGCTGGGCGGCCTCGACCTCGCCAGCGCGGCGCTGGCGCGGACCATGGAGGCGGTCGAGCACCAGGACGTCGAGCTGGCCGAAATGGTGGTCGCCGACGACGACCGCATCGACGGCCGCTACCTCGAGGTGCACCAGAGCCTGATCGCGCTGCTGGCGACCCAGTCGCCGGTCGCCACCGACCTGCGGCTGATCTCGGCGCTGCTGCACATCCTCAAGAACATCGAGCGGATGGGCGACCAGTGCGTGAACATCTGCAAGGTCATCCCGATGTCCGGCCACGAGCCGCCCGCCGACCCGGAGATGCTGAAACTGATCCTGGCGATGGGCGGGCAGACCCGCACCCTGATCGCGCAGGCGAAACGCTCCTTCGAGGACCGCAACGTCGAGATGGCCCGCGACCTGGTGCGCCAGGACGACGTCGTCGACAACCTCAACCGCGAGTGCTTCCAGCTGGCGCTGGAGATCGGCGACGACGCCGACCGGCGCGAATGGGCGATGACGATGCTGCTCGCCGGCCGGGCGATCGAGCGGATCGGCGACAACGCGGTGGACATCGGCGAGCAGGTCGCCTTCATCGTCACCGGCCTGTTCCGCGAGTTCGAGGATGCCTCCCGGCCAAGCTGACGGAGGGAGCGGGTCCGCCCCGTTTGCCAAGATGACCCATGCCCGGTCAATGCTCTGCGCTGCCATAGATATCGGCTCCAACACCACCCGCGTGCTCGTCGCCGAGCCGCAGGGTGGCCAGTTGAAGAAGGTGATGGAGCAGCGGGCCTACACGCGGATCAACAAGGCGCTCGACGCCGACGGCAAGATCCGGCCGGAGAAGATCGAAGAGGTCTGCGAGGTGGTCTCCACCCAGGTGCGCCTGGCGCGCGAGCTGGGGGCGGAGACGATCCGCTCGGTGGCGACCGCGGCGGTGCGCGAGGCGGCCAACGGCAGCCGCGCGGCGCTGGCGATCGGCAACGCCTCCGGCGTCCCGGTCGACGTGCTCGACGAGGAGGAGGAGGGGCGGCTCTCCTTCATCGGCGCCACCAAGACGCTCGGCCACCCGGTCGCCGGCAGGGTCGGCGTCGTCGACGTCGGCGGCGGCTCGACCGAGATTATCCTCGGCACGGTCAGCGGCGGGGTCGAGGAGGTGCGCTCCTGGCCGGTCGGCTCCGGCGTCCTCGCCGACGAGCTGATCGCCTCCGACCCGCCCTCGGCGGCTGAGATCCGCCGGGTCCGCGACCGCATCGAGGACATCTTCGAGGGCGTCGAGATCGAGCACCCGGCGCAGGCGGTCGCGGTCGGCGGCAGCGCCACCTCGCTGCGCCGCCTGGTCGGCGCCCTGCTCGAGTACGAGACGCTGGAGCGCGGGATCCGCGTCCTCAGCGGCGACCCCTCGACCGAGGTGGCGCGCCGCTTCGAGCTCGACCCGCGCCGGGTCCGCATCCTCGCCACCGGCGTGCTGCTGCTGGAGAAGCTCTCGGAGCTGCTCGGCCAGCCGCTGCAGATCGGCAAGGGCGGCCTGCGCGAGGGGGTCATCCTCGACCTTCTCAACGGCGGCGCCTCCAACGGCTCGCCGGTCCGCCTCGCCGCCTAGCGCCCGCCGCCTAGCGCCCGCCGGCGCGGTCGCCGCCCGCCGGCGCAGTAACGGGAAGTTCACATCGCGTTTGCGGCGTCTTCACAAGTTTCTCCTGCAAATCGCGAAGTCTGTGGAGGAACGATGACCACGGACAGGGGAACGGCACCGATGACTTCCCGAGTTGACATGCACTGCCACTCGACCGCCTCCCAGCTCTCGCGGCTGGGGGTCCAGCGCTCGCTCGGGCTGCCCGAGTGCGCGACTCCGCCGCAGGAGGTCTACGAGCTGGCCAAGCGTCGCGGCATGGACTTCGTGACGATCACCGACCACGACACGATCGACGGCGCCCTGGAGCTGGCCGACCGTCCCGACTGCTTCATCTCCGAGGAGCTGACCGCCCGCTTCGCCGGCGAGCCCCAGGCGGTTCACGTCCTTTGCTACGGGATCACTCCCGGGGACCACGAGTGGCTGCAGGCACACGCCGGCGACGTCGAGGCCTGCGCCGCATTCCTTCACGAGAACGAGATCGCCTGCGCCCTGGCGCATCCGTTCTTCAACGTCGCGGAGCCGCTGACACGGCGCCACCGCCGTCGCCTGGCGGAGCTCTTCCCGATCTGGGAGGTCCGCAACGGGTCCCGGGCCGCCGAGCTGAACATGCCCGCCGTGATCTACATCGACACCCACGGCGGCACCGGCATCGGCGGCTCCGACGACCATGCCGGCGTCGATATCGGCCGCACCTTCACCGAGGCGCCGGCCGCATCAACGCCGGAAGAGTTTCTCGCCCACCTGCGCGCCGGCAACGCCGAGGCGCGCGGCGAGCAGGGCAGCGCCGCCAAGTGGACCCACGCCGCGATGGCCCTCGCCACCCGTGCCCTGGGGGAGGGTGACGCTGCTGCGGCTCTCGACCCGGCGGCGGTGATGAAGATGGTCGAACGGGTGGTCAGCGAGGGGGCGGCGCGCGAGGGGGCGGTCGCCGCCGACATCGGCCCGGAGGACGCCCGCTGCCTGCTCGAGGCCTGGCTCGACGGGATGGCGATCGAGGTGCGCGGCCGCGAGCTGATCGCCTACCTGCAGGAGGGCGGGTTCTCCCACGCCGACCTCTACCGGCGCGCCCGTCGCATCCACGACCGCCGCCTGCGCCGCGCGGTCTCCGACGGGGCCGAGGCGGTCTCGCGGGGCGACATGGGCGGCGCCGTCGGCGGCCTCTTCGGGGCGCTCGTCCCGGCCGTCCCCTACGCGCCCTCGGCCGCCTTCCTCGGTGCCGAGAAGGCGAAGCTGCGCAACCGCGACGGCGAGCGGGGGAGGGTGGCGCTGATCGCCGACGGGATCGGCTCGATGCACGGGGTGACCCACACGATCGAGCAGATCCGCTACCGCGGCGTCCCCGGCTTCGACGTCGACGTGGTCGGGACCGACCCCGGCGTCGATCGCCGCCTGCCCGCCGCGACCGAGATCGAGATGCCCTTCTACGAGGGGATGAGCCTCGGCGTCCCCGGCCTGCCCGACCTGGTCGAGACCCTGGCCGAGGGCAGCTACGACCTGGTCCACGTCACCGCGCCCGGCCCCGCCGGCGTCGCCGCGACCCTGCTCAGCCGCGTCACCGGGGTGCCGCTGCTGGCCAGCTACCACACCGAGCTGGCCGACTACGCCGGACTGCGCAGCGGCGACACCGGCCTCGAGGCGGCCGCCCGCTACGCCCTCGGCGCCTTCTACGGGGCGCCGCGGCTGGTCCTCTCGCCGAGCCCGTCCGCCGACGCCTCGCTGACGGCGCTGGGCACCGAGGCGGCCCGGATCGGCCGCTGGGAGCGCGGGGTGGACCTCGACCGCTTCGACCCCGAGAAGGGCGATCCGACCGCCTTCCCGGGCGAGATCAAGGTCTTCTACGCCGGCCGCCTGACCCGCGAGAAGGGCGTCGACCTGCTTGCCGAGAGCTTCCTCCGGGCCCATCGCTGCGACCCCCGTTTGCATCTCCTCCTCGCGGGTGGGGGCCCGGAGGAAGACGAGCTGCGCTCCCGCCTCGGCGACGCCGCCACCTTCCTCGGCTGGCTCGACGGCGAGGATCTGGCGCGCGCCTACGCGAGCGCCGACATCTTCCTCTTCGCCAGCACCACCGACACCTACGGGCAGGTGATCCTCGAGGCCGGCGCCAGCGGCCTGCCGGTGGTCGCCGTCGCCGAGGGCGGCCCGGCGGCGCTGGTCGAGAACCGCAGCAACGGCCTGCTCTGCCGGCCGGACCCCGACCACCTCGGCGGCGCGGTGCTGCAGCTCGCCTCCTCGCCGCTGCTGCGCCACCACCTCGGCGCCAGCGGCGCCCACGCCGCCCGCGCCCGCTCCTGGGAGCGGGCGATGGACCAGCTCGCGGCCGGCTACCGCCGCGCCCTCGCCGGCTCCGACGCGCAGGGGTCGCAGCCGCTGGCCCGGGTCGCCTGAGGCCCACGGGGAACGCGTGGACGCACAGTACGATGGGGCGATCGACGACCCCGCTCTCTACTTCAATCGCGAGCTCTCCTGGCTCGAGTTCAACCAGCGGGTCCTCGAGCTGGCCGAGGACCCCGAGGTGCCGCTGCTGGAGCGGCTCAGGTTCTGCGGGATCTACGCCTCCAACCTGGACGAGTTCTTCATGGTCCGGGTCGCCGGCCTCTTCGACCAGCTCGACGCCGGGATCGACGCCCGTGGCCCGGACAACCTCGCCCCGAGCGAGCAGATCGACCGGATCCAGGCCCGCGTGCTGGAGTTCGACGCGCGCCTGCACGCCTGCTTCTCGGGCGAGCTGCGCCCGGCGCTGGAGGAGCACGGGATCCGCTTCCTCAGCCTCGAGACCGCGACCCCGGAGGAGCGGCGCGAGATCGACGCCCGCTTCCACGAGCAGGTCTTCCCGGCGCTGACGCCGCTGGTGATCGGCCTCGGCCGGCCCTTCCCCTACATCTCCAACCTCTCGCTCAGCCTCGCGGTGCTGCTGCGCGATCCCGAGAGCGGGGTCGAGATCATCGCCCGCGTCAAGGTTCCGAAGGAGCTGCTCGGCCGCTTCCTGCCGGTCGGCGACGGCGACTCCTTCGTCCCGCTGGAGGAGGTGATCGCGGCCAACCTCGACGCGCTCTTCCCCGGCACCGACGTGATCGACCACGGCTACTTCCGGGTCACGCGCGACGCCGACTTCACCGTCTCCGACGAGGCCGACGACCTCCTGCAGGCGGTCCAGGACGAGATCCGCCGGCGCCGCTTCGGCGAGGTCGTGCGGCTCGAAGTCGGCGCCGGGATGAACCCGAAGCTGCGCGAACAGCTGATCGGCGCGCTGCGGCTCGAAGACCGCGAGGTCTACGACGTCGACGGCCTGATCGACCTCGCCGACGTCGGCGACATCGCCGACGTCCCCGGGCACGCCGAGCTGCGCTGGTCGCCCTGGACGCCGGTCACCCAGCCGCGCCTGCAGGGCGAGGACGACGAGCCGGTCGACATGTTCGCCGCGATCCGCCAGGGCGACCTGCTTGTCCACCACCCCTACGACTCCTTCGCCACCTCGGTCGAGCGCTTCGTCGAGCAGGCGGTCGCCGACCCGGATGTGCTGGCGATCAAGCAGACGGTGTACCGGACCAGCGACGACTCGCCCCTGGTGCCCTCGCTGATCCGCGCCTCCGAACGCGGCAAGCAGGCGGTCTGCATGGTCGAGCTGAAAGCCCGCTTCGACGAGGAGGCGAACATCCACTGGGCGAAGTCGCTGGAGGAGGCGGGCGTCCACGTCGTCTACGGGATCCCCGGGCTGAAGACCCACGTGAAGGCGATCCTCGTCGTCCGCCGCGAGGGGGACCGGGTGCGCGAGTACGTCCACGTCGGCACCGGCAACTACCACCCGAAGACCGCCCGCCTGTACACCGACTTCGGCCTGTTCACCGCCGACCCCGACGTCGGCGCCGACGTCGCCGAGATGTTCAACTTCCTCACCGGCTACGGGCGGCCGGCCGTCTACCGCAAGGTCCTCGTCTCGCCGACGACGATGCGCAGCAGGATCCTCGAGGAGATCGAGCGCACCGTCGCCACCCACGAAGCGGGCGAGGAGGCGCGGATCGCGCTGAAGATGAACTCCCTGGTCGACGCCGGCTGCATCCGGGCGCTCTACCAGGCCTCCCAGGCGGGGGTGAGAGTCGACCTCAACGTGCGCGGGATCTGCTGCCTGCGGCCGGGGGTCGAGGGGATCTCGGAGAACATCCGCGTGGTCTCGATCGTCGGCCGCTTCCTCGAGCACTCGCGCATCTACAGCTTCCGCCGCGGCGCCGAGACCCGGGTGCTGATGGGCTCCGCCGACCTGATGCCGCGCAACCTCGACAGCCGGGTCGAGCTGGTCGCGCCGGTCGAAGACCCGGAGCTGCGGGCCGAGATGCTCGACGTGCTGGAGCGCTGCTTCGCCGACAACGCCAACTCCTGGGAGCTCGGGTCCGACGGCAAATGGACCCGCACCGCGACCCCGGCCGAGGGCCGGCGCAGCGTCCAGGAGGAGATGCGCGAGCACAACGCGGCGCGGGCGGCCGAGCATCTGGCGGCGAGCGCCGGGTGAGCGAAGAATCCGGCTGGGCATAGGTCCCGGCGGTCACTACGATCCTGCGATGGCGCGCCTCTCCCTCCTCCCCCGCGACGACGGCTTCTTCGAGCTCTTCATCGAGGCCGGCCAGAACACGCTGCACGCCGCGCGGCTGCTCGACTCGATGATGCGGGCCTGGCCCGACGACAGCGGACTGGCGCGGGAGATCCTGCAGGCCGAGCAGGAGGGGGACCGGATCACCCACGACATCATCCAGCGCCTCAACTCGACCTTCGTCACCCCGATCGACCGCGAGGACATCTACGGGCTGGCGACCCACATGGACGACATCGTCGACTTCACCGAGGAGGCGGCCGACTTCCTCGGGCTGTACCAGATCGAGGCGCCGATGGAGCAGGCCACGGCGCTGACCAAGGTCCTGGTCGACGCCTGCGAGCAGCTCGCCGCCGGGCTCGAGAACCTGCGCGACTTCAAGGACCTCGACAAGTACTGGATCGAGATCCACCGGCTCGAGAACGACGGCGACCGGATCTCCCGCGACGCCGTCGCCTCGCTCTTCTCCAACGGGATCGACCCGATGGTCGTGATCCGCTGGAAGGACATGTTCGCGGTGCTCGAGAACGCGATCGACGCCACCGAGACGGCCGCGCAGATCCTCGAGGGCATCGTCATAAAAAACGCGTGACGGCGTGAGCTCGGATCTCGTCATCGCGATCGCGATCGCCGCGGCGCTCGCCTTCGGCTTCACCAACGGGTTCCACGACACCCACGACGTCGTCTCGACCGCGGTCTCGACCGGGGTGGCGCCGCCGCAGGTGGCGATCGGGGCGGCGGCGGTGCTCAACTTCGCCGGCGCCTTCATCTCGGTCGAGGTGGCGCGGACGATCGCCCGCGACGTGGTCGAGGCGGGGGCGATCACGCCGGCCGTGGTGCTGGCCGGCCTGGTCGGGGCGATCGCCTGGAACCTGGCGACCTGGTGGCGCGGCCTGCCGTCGAGCTCCTCGCACGCGCTGATCGGCGGCGTCGTCGGGGCCGCCCTGGCGGCGGCCGGGACCTCGGCGCTGGACGGCGGCGGCCTGCTCGGCAAGGTCCTCGTCCCGGCCCTGCTCACGCCCTTCCTGGCGATGGCGCTGGCGACGGCCCTGATCGTCGCCGCCTACTGGATCTTCGGGCGGCGCCGGCCGGGCGCCGTCAGCCGCGGCTTCA